>Ga0070706_100004121_pt1 | contig 14137 bp, 12 predicted proteins | sample KBSK5501metaG_FD_65476 | JGI IMG/M metagenome (GOLD analysis project Ga0070706, IMG submission 65476) | Corn, switchgrass and miscanthus rhizosphere microbial communities from Kellogg Biological Station, Michigan, USA - KBS K5-50-1 metaG | ecosystem: Host-associated > Plants > Roots >...
GCGCATCGGCCCGCCCTCGAGCTGGAACACGCCGATGGAGTCACCGCGTTGCAGCATCTCGAAGGTCTTCACGTCATCGAGCGGGACGTTGTCGATGTCGACGCGCTCTCCCCTGGCCGCTTCGATTAATTCGGTGGTCCGCTCCATCACCGAGAGGTTCCGCAGCCCGAGGAAGTCCATCTTCAGGAGGCCGAGATCCTCGACGCCGTGCATCTCGTACTGGGTGACGATCGGGGCGTCCTCGATGTCGCCGCCGGGCTCCGGCTTGCGCTGGATCGGCAGGTATTCGGTCAGCGGCTCCCGTGTGATCACCACGGCAGCGGCGTGGATGCCGTCCTGGCGCCGCAGGCCCTCGAGGCCACGGGCGACGTCGATCACGCGCTTGGCGTCGGGATCGGAGTCGTACAGGGCGCGCAGCTCGGCGGCCATCTTGTAGCCGTCCTCGTGGCCCGTGACCTTCTCGAGGCACGCGCGCAGCGGCGTGTCCCGGCCCATGATCAGCGGCGGCATGAGCTTGGCGATCCGGTCGCCGACACCCCATGGGTAGCCGAGCACACGGGACGCGTCGCGCACCGCAGCACGCGCCTTGATCGTCGAGAACGTCACGACCTGGGCGACACGGTCCCAGCCGTAGCGCTGCGCGGCGTACTTGATGATCTCGCCCCGGTACCGCTCGTCGAAGTCCATGTCGATGTCGGGCATCTGCTTCCGGCCCGGGTTCAGGAAGCGCTCGAAGATCAGGTCGTACCGGATCGGGTCGACGTCCACGACGCGCAGGCAGTACGCCACGCACGAGCCGGCCGCGCTCCCCCGCCCCGGTCCCACGCGGATGCTCCGAGACCGTGCGTAGCGGACGAGGTCCCACACCACGAGGAAGTAGGCGGAGAAGCCCATGTCCTTGATGACGCCGAGCTCGTACTCGAGCCGCTCGAGGACGTGCAGCGCCGGTGACGGGCCGTACCGCTCTTTGGCGCCCTCCAGGGTGAGCTCGCGCAGGTAGGAGTCCTCGTCGTGGCCGGACGGCACCGGGAACGCGGGCAGCTCGGGCTTGCCGAACTCGATCTCGACGTTGGCGCGCTCGGCGACCAGCAGCGTGTTGTCACACGCCTCCGGGTAGTCCGCGAACAATCCGCGCATCTCGGCCGCGGTCTTCAGGTAGAACTCGTCGGCGTCGAACTTGAACCGGTTCGGGTCGTCGAGCGTGGCGCCGGTCTGCACGCACAGGAGTGCGGCATGCGCTTCCGCGTCCTCCTTGTGCGTGTAGTGCGAGTCGTTTGTCGCGAGCAACGGCGCCTCCAGCTCCCGTGCCATCTTCACGAGTTGCGGGTTGACGTTGCGCTGCTCCGGCAGGCCGTGATCCTGGAGCTCGATGAAGAAGGAGTCGCGCCCGAGGATGTCCTGGAACCGCGCTGCGTTGTCGCGTGCGGCGGTGTAGTCCCCCGCCATGAGCTGTTGACACACCAACCCGCCGAGGCAACCGCTCGTCGCGATGAGACCCGAGCCGTGTTGCTCCAGCAGCTCGAAGTCGATGCGCGGCTTGTAATAGAAGCCGTCGAGGTAGGCGTTCGAGGCGACCTTGATCAGATTGCGGTACCCGGCGTTCGTTTCAGCGAGCAGCGTCAGGTGGTAGATGTCGTGATCGGCGCGCTTTGGGCGGTCGAACCGGCTGGTGCTGACGAAATATGCCTCCGCGCCGATCACCGGGGTCAGGTGCGCGTCGCGAGCCGCCCGGTAGAAGTCGAGGACGCCGTACATGTTCCCGTGGTCGGTGATCCCGACCGCGGGTTGCCCGTCGGCGGCGGCCGTGGCGATGACGTCAGGGATCCGAGCGGCCCCGTCGAGCATGGAGAACTCCGTGTGCAGATGCAGGTGCACGAACGAGTTCCCCAAGGCGCCGCAACCCCCTCATTCCTCCCTGGCCCCTCCCGGGCCAGGTCCCACAGGGGTTGTGGATGACCCTGTGGAGAATCACATTGGTGTAACTCTCACCATAGAGGGGCCGTCGCCGCCGGGCAAGCGTCGAGGTGAGGGGCTCAGGCCCGCCCACGACCCCCGAGGAACGGGACGTACATCTCGTCAGGAGTGAGCGAGCCGTGCATGCCGAGCAGCTTGGTCTCCATGGGCAGCGTGGGATCGACGAACGCCACCGGCTCGCGGGCGGCGAGCACGACGTCGCCCACCCGGCTGCCGATCGGCCCCTCGGGCGCGGGCCCGATCCAGCCCTCGGCGAACAGCTGCTCCCGCGTGAGCACCCACGCCCGGTCGCCCACGCTCTCGCGCGCAGCGGCGGCGAGATCGGCAGCGGCGCCGGGCTTCGCGTAGAGGTACCGGAAGCGGGCCTCGCCCGCGTACATCACGATCATGGGGGCCAGCTCCGCCAGATCGATCCACCCACCGCGGTCGATGTGGATCTGCCCGTGGTCCGACGTCACGAGCAGGGCCGTGGTCGCGGGCAGCGCGTCGCGCAGGTCACCGACGAGCCGGTCGGCGGCGCGCAACTCGGCCACGTAGAACGAGTCGTGCAGGCCGTACTCGTGCGCCACGGTGTCGACGCTCGGGTAGTAGCCGTACACGAAGCTCTCCCCGGCGGCGACGAGGAGGCGGCATTGCTCGACGAGCGTCGACACTGCGTTCCATCCCACGAAGCGCGCGCCGCGCAGCTGCGCGTCGGTGAACCCCGAGTTCCGAAACTCGCTGCGCGTGACGACGGGCACCGGCCGGCCGAGGAAGGCCGTGTGGCGCTGCATGTCGAACGGGTCGGGCGCGCGGCGGTTGCCGGTGGTCTGCCAGCGCAGGATGTTGAGCACCTCGCCGTCGACGCGCATCCGGAACCCCACGAGACCGTGCTGGGACGGAGCGAGGCCCGTGGCGAGCGACGTGAGCGCGCTGGCGGTGGTCGATGGCGCAACCGTGGTGATCGGGCCGCCCTCGAGGCCGTCGAGCTCCGGCAGCAGGCTGCGGTGCGCCTCGACGGCCTGCCAGCCGAGCCCGTCGAGCAGCAACAGCACCACGGCGTCGGCGCCGTCGACGCAGCTGGGCATGAACGGCGCCGGGTGGCCGCCGAGGAGCGCCGGCACCAGGCTCGTGATCGCCTCGCCGCCGTAGTCCGGCCGCACTGGGTCCATGCACTCGAATCTATGCGGCGCCAGGCGCCCCGGCGGGGCTCTCGGACGCGCGACCATGGTGGGCGTGAAGGTCTCGACCAGGGGCGACTATGCGGCTCGTGCTCTCCTGTCACTCGCCTTGCACGGCCAGGACCGGCCGACCTCGGTGAAGGAGATCGCCGAGCGCACGAGCCTGCCCCAGCCGTACCTCGAGCAGATCCTCCTCGCCGTGAAGGGCGCGGGGCTGGTCCGGTCGAAGCGGGGCGTCGGCGGCGGGTACGTGCTCGCCCGCGCCCCGGAGGACATCACGCTGGCCGAGATCGTCGCCGCCGTCGAAGGACCGCTCACCACGGTGATGGGCGAGCACGACCACTGCGAAGGCCACTGCATCCTGCAGGAGGTCTGGGTCTGCGTCTCCGAGGAGATGGGTCACCTCCTCGAGGGCTTCACGCTCGCCCAACTCGTCGAGCGCACCCGTGTCGGCCACCCCGATGCGGCCGCGAAGTCGTCAGTCTGACGCTGCGCCCAGGCCGTCGAGCACCGACGCGAGCTCGGACGGGAGCGGATCCTCGAAGCTGAGGCGCTGCCCGGTCGTCGGGTGATCGAGGGCGAGCTGGTGCGCGTGCAGGAACGGGCGGCCGGGCCGGAGGGACGGGCGATCGCCGCGGTACGCGGCGTCGCCGACGACGGCGTGCCCGACGGCGCTGAGGTGGACGCGCAGCTGGTGCGTGCGTCCCGTCTCGAGGCGACACTCGACGAGGCTCACGACGGGTGTGTCGTACTCCCCGCGGACTTCGTAGGCGGTGCGCGCCGCCCGGCCCTCGTCGCGGATCGCCATGCGGGTGCGCCGCGTCGGCGACCGGCCGATCGGCGCGTCGATGACTCCGCGCGGCGCGTCGAAGCGGCCCCAGACCAGCGCGAGGTAACGACGGTCGATGTCGCGTCGGGCGAGCGCGGCGACGAGCACGTCGTACGCCCGCGGCGACCGGGCGACGAGCATGAGCCCGCTCGTGTCGCGATCGAGGCGGTGCACGATGCCGGGCCGGGCGGGGTCGCCGACGTCGGAGAGCTCGGGGAACCGTTCGAGCAGCCCGTTCACGAGCGTGCCGCCCGGATGTCCGGCCCCGGGATGGACGACGAGCCCGGCCGGCTTGCTCACCACGACCAGGTCGCCGTCGGCGAATCGGACGTCGACCGGGACGGGCTCGGGACCGGGGGGCCGGTCGGGCGGCGGTTCGGAGAGGAGCTCGACGAGCGCGCCCGCCTCGAGGCGGTGGCTCTTGACGACCGGCTGTCCCCCGACGAGCACGGCTCCGTCGTCGATGAGGCGGGCGACCTCGGCCCGGCTCCAGCCGGTCAGGAGCGCGAGGGCCCGGTCCAGCCGCTCGCCGGCGAGTGTCGTCGGCACGGCGAGCTCACTCACGCCACCCAGCTCACCTGGAGTCGCGGCGCTCGTCGCGATCGCGCCATCCCCACACCAGGAGCAGCACCGCGCCGATCGTGACCGCCGAGTCGGCGACGTTGAAAGTGGGGAACGCGCCCACACGGACGAAGTCGACGACCTCGCCGCGCAGGAATCCCGGCGCGCGGAATAGCCGATCGACGAGGTTGCCCAGCGCGCCGCCGAGCACGAGCGAGAGCGCGACGACCATGACCGGGTCTTTCGCGCGTTGGGCGACGCGGACGAGCACGACGGCGACGATGGCCGCGAGCACGGCGAGCAACGGCGTGAACCCGGTCAGGATGCTGAACGCGCCCCCGGGATTGCGGCTCAGCCGAAACTCGACGGTGGTTCCGATGATCGAAAGGGGCCCGTCGGCGAGGGACGCGACGACCCAAACCTTCGTGATCTGGTCGAGCAGGACGACGCCGACGACGAGGCCGACGATCAGGAGGGGTCGACGCGACGGACGGGTGGAGCCAGGCTCGGAGTGAGCGCGCCCGCTAGCGGCGTCGTTCGGCACGAGCCTTGCAGTCCACACACTCCTCGGCGTACGGAATGGCCTCGAGGCGCTCGACCGACAGGCGACGCCCGGCGGGCACGCACACTCCGTACGTCCCCGCGTCCATCCGCTTCACGGCCCGGTCGATCGCGTCGACGATCTGTCGCGCCGACGCCGACAGCAACAGGTCGCGCTCGCGCTCGACGTTGACCGTGTCGCCCTCGCCCGACTCTTCGTCGAACTGCGTGTCACCCGGGTCGCGCTCCTGCGCGAGCTCTTCGGCTTCGTGCTGGAGCTCCTCGGCCTGGCGGATCTGCTGATCGCGCTCGTCCATGAGCTTCTGGCGAAGCCGCTTCAGCGTCCGCTCGGAGAAGTTGGGCTTGGCCGGCATGACCTCCCACCCCGACAGGGGGCAGATCACCGAGCCCGGCTTGCGGGGCGGGACCTTCTTCGCCGGCGGCAGCGTCGGCGGGGCCTTCTTCGGGGGCGGCGCGGCCTTGGCGGGCGCCGCCGACGTCTTCGACGTCTTGGTCGTCTTCGCCGGGGCTGTCTTCTTCGGCGGGGGCGCCTTCTTCTTCGCCGGCGCGGCCTTGGCGGGCTTCGCGGCCCTCCCCGTCTTGCCCTTCGCCGTGGCCTTGCCCGCGGACCGCTTCGCCGGCGCCGCCTTCTTCGGTGCCGGGGCCTTGCTCTTCTTGGCGGTCGGCCGCTTCGCCGGCGGCTTCTTGGCCGTCTTCGTGCCCTTCTTCGCCACCTTCTTAGGCACCTGCTTGGCCGGCTTCTTGGCCGCCGACTTCTTCACCACGCCCTTCTTGTTCGCCTTGCGGGCGGGCGCGGCCTTCTTCGGCGCAGCAGTCTTCTGGGGTGGTGCCATTGGAAACTCCCACGTGGGAGACGGGCGCCGGTCGCTCCCGCCAGCGTGCCGGGGAGCGCAGGATAGTAGGAGCAAACACCGCTCCCTGACCACGGAATTCCGCCCCGCGGCGCGGCGGGGACCTCGAGGGGGTCAGACCGGGCGGTGCCGGGGCTCCCCGACTCGCGAATCGGCCTCGGCGAGCGCCTGGCGCAGGCGGGCGTCGACGTCGTCGACGTCGATCCCGGCGACGCGGAAGCGCTTGAGGCGCGACCGCTCACCCGAGACGAGCTCCACGTCGCGTTCCTTCACGCCGAGCGCGTCCGCGATCAGCGCCGCCGCCGCCGCGTTCGCCCTGCCGTCGACCGGTGGAGCCGCGACCCTCAGCTTCAGCGAATCGCCGTGACGGCCGACGACAGCGCTGCGACCCGCCCCCGGTTGGACGTGCACTCGGAGCACCACCGCGTCGCGTTCGACGTCGTAGAGGTCGGAGGAGCGCGTCACAGCCGGTCCTTTGACGGCGGGCACGAAAGAGGGTGCTTGTACTCTACGCGCGGGAGCGGCGGCTGAGCCGACCGCTCCCGCAAAGCCGGAGCTCGCGACGGCGACAGGAGAAAGAGTGGCGTTCACGCCCGTACCTTCCGCGCTCGACCTCGTCGAGCTCGAAGCACGCGTGCTCGAGCGCTGGCGCGAACAGGACGCCTTTCGCGAAAGCCTCCGGCGGCGCGAAGGCGCGCCCGAGTGGGTGTTCTACGAAGGTCCGCCCACCGCGAACGCGCGGCCGGGCATCCATCACGTGTGGGCTCGCGCGTTCAAGGACCTGTACCCGCGCTTTCACACGATGCGAGGGCGGTACGTCGCGCGCAAGGGCGGATGGGACTGCCACGGGCTGCCGGTCGAGGTCGAGGTTGAGAAGGCCCTCGGCATCACGAACAAGCACGAGATCGAGGACTTCGGGATCGAGGCGTTCAACCAGCGGTGCCGCGAGTCGGTGCAGCGCTACGTCGAGGACTGGTCGGCGCTGACGGGTCGCATCGGGATGTGGATCGACACCGCGGACGCGTACTGGACCCTCAACAACGAGTACATCGAAAGCGTCTGGTGGCTCCTCCGCCAGATGTGGGACCGCGACCTCGTCTACGAGGGCTTCAAGGTCGTCCCGTACTGCGGTCGCTGCGGCACCGCGTTGTCGAGCCACGAGCTTGGCCAGCCGGGCGCATATCAGGACGTGACGGAGCCATCGGTCTACGTCCGGTTCCCCGTTGTCGGCGCCGACTTCGACCTTCTCGTGTGGACGACCACGCCGTGGACGCTCGTCTCGAACGTCGCCGCCGCGGTCGGGCCCGAGATCGAGTACGTGCGCGTGAGTGCGCCCGGCAGCGAGCGAGACCTCGTCCTCGCCGCGACGCGCGTCGCCGACGTGCTCGGCGAAGACGTCGAGGTCGTCGAGACAGTCCCCGTGTCCGATCTCGCCGGCCTCCGGTACGAGCGGCCGTTCGACTACCTCCCCATCGACCCCGGCGCCAACCGGGTCGTGATCGCCGACTTCGTCACCGTCGACGAAGGGTCGGGGATCGTCCACCTCGCGCCCGCGTTCGGCGAGGTGGACCGCGAGGTCGCCGAGCAGGAACGGCTGCCGATGCTCAACCCGGTAGGAGCGGACGCGCGCTTCGACTCGTCGGTCCCGCAGCTCGAGGGTCAATTCGTGAAGGACGCCGACCCCGCGCTCATCGACGCGCTCACGGCGGCGGGTCGAATCGTCTCGATCGTCGACTACGCGCACGCGTACCCCCACTGCTGGCGCTGCGGCACGCCACTCATCTACTGGGCGAAGCCGACATGGTTCGCGCGCACGTCCGAGCACAAGGACGCCCTGCTCCGAGAGAACGAGACGATCGGCTGGCACCCCGACTACATCAAGCACGGGCGCTTCGGCGACTGGCTCGAGAACAACGTCGACTGGGCGCTGTCTCGCGATCGCTTCTGGGGGACGCCGCTCCCCGTCTGGCGATGCCGCGACTGCAAGGCGGACACGTGCGTGGGCTCGGTCGCCGAGCTCGGCGAGCTCGCAGGACAGGACCTCTCCGGTCTCGACCTGCACCGACCGTACGTGGACGACATCACGATCTCGTGCCCCGAGTGCTCGGGTCGCGCGCAACGTGTCGACCCGGTGCTCGACGCGTGGTTCGACTCCGGGTCCATGCCGTCTGCGCAGTTCCACTACCCGTTCGAGAACGAGGCGCTCTTCGAGCGGCGCTTCCCCGCCGATTTCATCGCCGAGGCGATCGACCAGACCCGCGGCTGGTTCTACTCGCTGCTCGCCGTCAACGCGCTCGTCTTCGACCGGGCTCCGTATCGCAACGTCGTGTGCCTGGCCCTGATCGTCGCCGGCGACGGTCAGAAGATGTCGAAGTCACGCGGGAACGTGATCGACCCGTGGGAGATCCTCGACAGTCGAGGCGCCGACGCGCTGCGCTGGTATTTCTTCTCGGCGGGATCACCGTGGACGACGCGCCGCGTGTCCGAGACCGGGATCGACGAGTCGACGAGCAGGTTCCTCCTCACGCTCTGGAACACCTATTCATTCTTCGTCACGTACGCCAGCCTCGACGGTTGGTCGCCCGACCAGGCGGGGCGGGTCGAGCACGTGCTCGACCGGTGGATCCGCTCGCGCCTCCATCGAACCGCCGGCGAAGTCACCGACGCGCTCGAGAGCTACGACGCGTTGCGGGGTGCTCAGGCGCTCGACCGGTTCGTCGACGACTTGTCGAACTGGTACGTGCGCCGGTCGCGGCCGCGGTTCTGGAAGGACTCCGACCCCGCCGCGCACGGGGCGCTGTACGAGAGCTTGCTGACCGTGACGAAGCTGCTCGCGCCGTTCTGCCCCTTCGCGACCGACGAGATGCACCGCAACCTCAGCGGCCGCGACGAGTCCGTCCATCTCGCCGACTGGCCCGCGATGGACGTCGCTGCGCTCGACGACGACCTCGAGGCGGAGATGACAGAAGCCCGGCACGTCGTCTCCCTCGGGCTGGCGGCCCGCAGCGACAAGCGCCTCAAAGTCCGCACACCCCTCCGCCGCGCGCTGGTCCTGCTGCCCGAAGGCCGACGTCTCGGCGACGACGTGACCGAGGAGATCCGGGACGCGTTGAACGTGCGCGAGGTCGAGCGCATCACCGGCCTCGAGGGGCTCGTCGACTACGTCGTCGTGCCGAACTTCCGCAAGCTCGGGCCACGGGTCGGGAAGCTCATGCCCGAGATCCAGTCCGCGCTCCGTTCGGTGGACGGTGCGACGGTCCAGCGTGCGTTCGAAGCCGACGGGCGGTACCGGATCGACCTCGGCGGCGGCAACACCGTCGACGTCGGTCCCGACGAGGTCGAGGTGCGGGCGACGTCGCACGCCGAGCTCGCCCTCGCCCAGGACGGTGGGTACGCCGTCGCACTCGACACCACGCTCGACGACGAGCTTCGCCGCGAAGGCCTGGCGCGCGAGCTGGCCCGGAAGCTCAACGACCTGCGCAAGGCGTCAGGGCTCGAGATCAGCGATCGCGTGCGCGTGACGTTGTGGGTCGGCGAGGAATTGGCGGATGCGGCTCGGCACCACGCGCCGTGGATCAAGGGCGAGGTGCTCGCCGAGGAGTGGGACGTCTCGCCGGGCGAACCGCCAGATGACGGTGTCGCGCAACTCGACGTCGACGGCTTGCCGGCGTCGGTTCGCCTGGAGAAGGTCGCGCAGCAGCGCTGAGCGCGACCGGAGAACTACCGCCGGCGGCGGAACCCCCGCTTGGGCGGCTCCGACTTCTCGTCGTCGTAGACGTCGTCCTCCTCGTCGCGCGGCCCGAGCGGCGCGTCGTCCCGCACCGCCTCACGCAGCGTGGCGAAGAACGCGTCGTCGTCGAGCACCTCGGGCTCGAGGGGCTCGTCGGCAGGAACGAAGTCCGCGAGCCCGGGTGAGTCCCCCACCTGCGGCTTCGGCACCGGCTCCGACGAGGTCGGATCGGCGGCGGGCCAGCTCGGCTCGGGGTCGGGCGACGGCGCGGGTCGCGGCGACTCCGGCGGCGGCTTCGGGAACGGATCCACCGATCCGATCTCGGCGGTCGGCATCGACGGCGCCGGCGGCGCGGCCTTTGACGGCGACGCGTTCGGCGACGGTGCCGCCGACCGGCCCGAGTTCGCAATCGCCTCGCGCGGCGGCGGGACGTTCACGTCGTGCAGCTTCGGACGCGCTCTCTGCGGGCCGGTGAACTTGCCCAGCGAATCCAGCTCGGTCTCGATCGCCTTCCGGAGCCGGCCGCGATACTCGCTCTCGTACTTCTCCAGCGCCTCGACGTCGGCGTTGAGGGTGTCACGCCGTGACGAGAGGTCCTGCACCTCGCTCTCGAGCCGTTGCCGCTCGTTCTCCGCGATCCGCCGCGAGGTCTCTTCGGCTTCGGTCACGAGGTTGTGCGCCTTGGCCTCCGATTCCTCGAGCATCGTGCGCGCGCGTTGCTGCGCCTCGGCGATCGCCTCGTCGGCCGTCTTCTGCGCGAGCACGAGGGTTCGTTGCAGCATCTCCTCGGTCTCGCGGCTCTTGCCGGCGCTTCCCTCCGCGCTCGAGAGGCGCTCGGTGAGCTGTCGCACGCGCTCGGTGAGTCCCTCGACGGTGGAGGCGGCGCGTTCGAGCAATTCGTCGACGTCGTCGCGGTGGTAGCCGCGGAACCCTTCTCGGATGTCGGTGTCCCGCAGCTCACGGGGGGTCACATCCATGGAAAACCATGGTATCGAGATACCCGCCCAAAGTGTGAAACCCTCCGCGAACCGGGGATTCCTACAGGGTGCAGACGATGCCCTGGACGATGAAGAGTACGAAGAACACGACCATGAAAGAGAGGTCGAACATCCCGACCGGCGGGATGATGCTCCGGAACGGTCGCAGCACCGGCTCGGTGAGATCGGCGAGGAGCGACACGACCGACGTGAGCGGGCTGCCGGGACGAACCGGGAACCACGACAGGACGGCGCGGGCTGCGAGCACGACCAAGTAGATGCGCAGAACCCAGCAGACGAGTTGCACGGCGGTCAGGCCCGATACAGGCCTCGCGCCTGCAACCGCTCCTTGTCCTCCTCCGAGACCTCGACGCTCGTTGGGGTCAAGAGGAACACCTGGTCGTCAACTTTGCGCATCGTCCCGCCCACCGCGTACGCCAGGCCGCTCGAGAAGTCGATCAAGCGGCGCTGGAGGTCGCGGTCGATGCCGCGCAGGTTGAGCACGACGGCCTGGTTTGCCTTCAACCGGTCGCCGAGCTCCTGCGCGTCGTTGAACCCGCTCGGCTCGACGACCTGCACCGGTGAGGATGACTGCTGTTGCCGAACCACGGCGGGCCTCGGCGTCACGAGCGACGACGACTCGTCGCGCGGAACGGGACGGACCAAACCCGATTCGCTGCGCGGCATGGGCGGCGGCTCGACCGCCTCGTGCAACTGGTCGCCGTGCAACGGCCGAACATCGGACGCGTCGCGCGGGACCCGAGCAGGTGTGCGCTCACGCGCCGGCGCGCCGCGGGTGTCGTCCTCGTAGTCGTACTCGTCGTAGTCCGCGTCCGCGTCGAAGTCGAACTCGTCGTCGTCCTGGAGCCCCAGGTACACCATCGCTCGACGCCACATAGAAGCCACGGGCTCGACTACCTCCCCGTGCGCGAATCCTACAGTCGCAACCCGGCTGGAGCGCGGCAAGCACGCCGGCCGTCTCGGCGCTCACCGGGGACCGGATGAGCGCCTCGGCCCGAAGATCCCCCGTCCGATCCGGACCATCGTGGCGCCCTCCTGCACCGCGATCTCGAAGTCTTCGGTCATCCCCATGGACAGGTGATGCACGCCGAGATCGCCGGCCAACTCGCGCAGCTCAGCGAACCATCGGCGGGGATCGTCGCCGGCGGGCGGGATGGTCATGAGGCCCTCGACGCGCAAACCCAGCCGCCGGAGCGCGTCGGCGAGCGCTGGCGCGTCGGTGGGCGCGCATCCCCCCTTCTGCGGCTCGAGGGCGAGGTTCACCTCGACGAGCACCTGCGCGCCGGGGGCGTGCCGGGCGATCGCGACGCCGAGCGCCTCGCGGTCGACCGATTGCCACCACGTCACCTTTCCGGCGAGGCTCCGCACCTTGTTGCGCTGGAGGCGCCCCAGGAAGTGCCAGCACACGTCGGGCGCCGTCGCGAGGGCGTCGGCCTTGGCGAAAAGCTCCTGGGCGCGGTTCTCCCCCACGTCCGTCACGCCGAGCGCGACGGCTTCGGCGACCTGCTCGGCGGGCACGGTCTTCGCGGCGGCGACGAGTCGGACCGCGTCCGGTTCGCGCCCCGCGCCACGCGCCGCGGCTGCGATCCTCGCCCGAACCTCGGGGATTGCGGCCGAGACGTCGCTCACCGGGGAGGAGTCACGATCAACGCCTGGCGCCCGGTGACGCCGTCACGTCGGTGTGAGAAATAGTCCGGCGACGCGAACGTGCAGACTTCGACGTCGGTGCGGTCGTCGACGCCCGACGACGCCAGCGCGGCGCCGACGCCGGCGCGCAGGTCGAGTGCGAGGCCGCCCGACTCAGTGCGGCCCTCGACTGCTGTCCCCAGGCGGCGGGTCACCTGCTGGAGCTCGTCGGCGCCGAACTCGTAGTGCGCGGGAGAGATGCAAGGGCCGATGACAGCGCGGACCCGCCCCCGACCCCGCCCGCCCACGACGCGCACGGCCGCCTCCAGCACGCCCGCGACGAGCCCCCGCCACCCGCAATGCACGGCTGCGACCGCGCCGTCGGCGACGAGGGCGATCGGCGCGCAGTCCGCGGCCAGCACGACGAGGGAGACGTCGGTCCCGGCGGTGACGAGCGCGTCGGCGTCACCTGCGCCACCCGGCGCGTCGACCTCGACGACGCGGGCGCCGTGCACCTGCCGGACCCAGGCCCAGCCCCGTGCGTCGGGCGCGTCGTCCAACTCGCGCGCGACCCGCCGGCGGTTCTCGGTGACGGCGTCCGGATCGTCGCCGGTGGCGTAGCCGAGATTGGCGGTGTCGTAGGGCGGGGTCGAGGCGCCGCCGTGCCGGTCCGTGAACGCGACACGCGCGCCGTCGACCTCGAGCGCGATGTGGCCCAAGCTCGCCTGCGGCCTACTTCAGGAACTCGGGGACGTCGAAGTCGTCATCGTCGAAGTCGAGGTCGTCGTTGGCGCCGCCGAGGGCGGCCTCTTCTTCCTGGAGGCCGAGCGGCTCCGGGCGCATGTCGCCGGCGCGCCGGCGGTTGCGCTCGCCCTCGTACCGGTCGAAGCCGGCGGCGATGACGGTGATACGGACTTCGTCGCCGAGCGCGTCGTCGATGACGGCGCCGAAGATGATGTTGGCGTCAGGATGCGCCGACTGGCAGACGATCTCGGCCGCCTCGTTGACCTCGAACAGCCCGAGGTCCGACGGCCCCGAGACGTTGAGCAGGAGGCCGCGCGCCCCTTCGATGCTCGCCTCGAGCAGCGGGCTCGCCATGGCGGCCCGGGCCGCGCTGATCGCCCGCCCCTCGCCCGACGCGTAGCCGATGCCCATCAGCGCGGTGCCGGCGTCCTTCATGATCATGCGCACGTCGGCGAAGTCGGTGTTGATCAGCCCGGGCGTCGTGATCAGGTCGGCGATGCCCTGGACGCCCTGGAGCAGCACCTCGTCGCACATCTTGAACGCGTTCAGCATCGACGTGTGCTCGTCGGAGAGCTGGAGCAACCGGTCGTTCGGGATCACGATGAGCGTGTCGAGCTTGCCCTTGAGCCACTCGACGCCGTTCTGCGCCTGGATCGCCCGCCGGCGTCCCTCGAATGTGAACGGCCGCGTCACGATGCCGATGGTGAGCGCACCGACGCTGCGGGCGATCTCGGCGATGATCGGGGCGCCGCCGGTACCGGTGCCGCCGCCTTCGCCGGCGGCGATGAAGATCATGTCGGCGCCCTTGAGCACCTCTTCGATCTCGTCGCGGTGCTCTTCGGCGGCGTCGCGGCCCACCTCGGGGTCGGATCCCGCACCGAGACCGCGGGTGCGTTCGCGGCCGACGTCGAGCTTCACGTCGGCGTCGCTCATGAGCAAGGCCTGCGCGTCGGTGTTCACTGCGATGAACTCCACGCCCTTGAGGCCGGCATCGATCATCCGGTTGACCGCATTGCAGCCACCGCCACCGACGCCGATGACCTTGATCACGGCCAAGTAGTTCTGCACGTCATGCAGCATGTCGGCCTTCTTGTTCTTCGCTA
>Ga0070706_100004122_pt1 | contig 14136 bp, 13 predicted proteins | sample KBSK5501metaG_FD_65476 | JGI IMG/M metagenome (GOLD analysis project Ga0070706, IMG submission 65476) | Corn, switchgrass and miscanthus rhizosphere microbial communities from Kellogg Biological Station, Michigan, USA - KBS K5-50-1 metaG | ecosystem: Host-associated > Plants > Roots >...
CAAATGCAGTTTTTTGTTTGATGCCCACCGGATCGACGTTTCGATCTCCGAGATTTGTTCGATCAATCGCAACAGTTTCTCGGGAGAGACCAGCGGTGCAAATTCATCGAGGGCCTGGCGCGCGTGCTCGCTGATCTCTTCGTGCAAACTCGGTGGATCGATCTGGTACACAAGCAGGTTTCGAAGAAAACCGAGCAAGTCAGCCAGCAGCTTCGACAAATCTTTTCCCGCTTCAGCCTGCTGATGGGTGACGCTCAGCGCTTTAGACGCATTCTGCTGCAGGATCGCGCGAATCAGATCAACAACCACATGCTCCGATGTCAGACCAAAGACCTCGAGTACTTCTTTTTCACCGATCTTATCTCCGCAAAAAGCAACCAGCTGATCCAACATCGATTCCGCGTCGCGGAGTCCTCCTTCGGCGGCGACTGCGATCGCAGCCGCTGCATCGGGATCTAAATGGATCCCTTCTTTTTCTGCTATGAAGGTCAGATGTTTGGCAATGATCTGGGCGGGGATCCTTCGCAGATCAAACCGCTGGCACCTGCTCAAGATTGTTGGCAAGACTCTGTGGGGCTCGGTGGTTGCGAAAACGAATTTTACATGGGATGGCGGCTCTTCCAGCGTTTTGAGCAGCGCGTTAAACGCCTGCGGCGTCAGCATGTGAACCTCGTCGACGATATAGAGCTTGAACTTTCCGCGTACCGGCGCGAACCGAACGTTTTCGCGCAACTCGCGCACTTGGTCGACACTGTTGTTGCTGGCGCCATCGATCTCGAGAACATCGAGGCTGATGCCTTGCGCGATCTCTCGGCAAGAATCGCATACTCCGCAGGGATTCACGGTTGGTCCATGTACGCAATTCAGCGCCTTGGCTAAGACTCGCGCCGTTGATGTTTTTCCCGTTCCGCGAGGCCCGACGAATAGATACGCGTGCGCCAGACGTTGCTGTTCGATCGCATTCTTGAGCGTCTGGACCACGTGATTCTGGCCGAGAATATCATCGAAAACTTGAGGCCGATATTTGCGTGCGAAGACCTGATAACTCACTCCTTTAATCTAGCGGGAAGGAAGAATGTGGAAAGGAAGAAGAAGATCTGGTTTTGCCGGATTTTGAATTTCAATCACCGGCGAGTTACGATTGAACGGTGCGATTGGTGCGTTGGTTCCTTTGGCTTTTGCTTTTTGTAGCGGCGACCTTTTGTTGGATCGTCTTGATTGAGCATGGGCCGGAAAATTTCGTAGAGGGAGCAGCGATCGAATTGGAGAACATCAAGGCGCATATCTCCAGGTAGGCGCGCTGAAAGCGCGCGTTGCGCAGAGCGCTCCTCTGGCATTATCCTGCCTCTTAGAATGCGGATCGTGTGTCTCAGCGCCGAGGCAGCTGACATTTGTTATAGACTTGCGGTCTGGGATCAGGTTATTGCGGTCTCAGCTTTTTGCTCAAAGAGACTTCCTGAACGGCCGATTGTGTCGGGTTTTTCGACTGCTAATTTGCCTAAGATCCTTAAAACGTCTCCCGACCTAGTCATCACGTTTTCGGACGTACAGGCCGGGATTGCGGAAAAACTGATCCGTGCCGGCTGCCAAGTTCTGGCCTTGAATCACAGGTCCCTCCAGGGAATCGCCGACGCAATCGAGATGATCGCCAGACTGGCGGGTGTCCCCGATCGTGGTAAAAGACTTGCGCGATCGTTCCTGGACGAGCTGGAAGGATTGCGGTATGAGCCACCGGTCCGGCCGCGTGTCTATTTCGAGGAATGGGATGAGCCGCTGGTTTCCGGAATCGAATGGACCAGCGAAATCATACAGATCGCGGGCGGCGAGAATGTGTTTGCGGCAGCCGGGAACAATCGGGCAAGCGAGCGAATTGTTTCGAGCGCGGAGGTAATTTTTAAGGATCCCGAAATTATTCTGGCCAGCTGGTGCGGAAAAACGGTAAACCTTCCCTCGATCCTGGCGCGCGATGGATGGCTGCCGATCCGAGCAATCCAGGATCAGCACGTCTATGCGATTGACTCGAACAATATCTTACAGGCCGGCCCTTCCGTTGTGGATGGTTTGCGCCAGATCAGGAAAATCGTGCAAGATTGGTGTGCACAGAAAGAGAAAGGACCAGCCGTATCCAACGGATCGATCCAATCAATATAAACAATGAGCGAACGACATATTCTTCGAAATAAAAAGGGATTTGATGGTTTGGGTGCAGGCGTCTGGAATCTAGGGCCGGGCACTGATCCGTTCGGCGGCCCGACGCGGGAACCGATAAAAATTTTGGATCGGTTGCCAATTCTTGCGGAAGCTGGGATCACGTATTATGAGGCGCACGACGTCGAGATTCCATTTGACGAGATTGAATCGGCCAAAAAACGAGCCGAACAATGCGGGCTGAAATGTGGCATGTATACGCCCTCGTATTTCGCTGATCCGATTTTCAAGGATGGCGCAATGACCTCTTCGGAGAAAACGGTTCGACGACTGGCGATTGACAATGGAAAACGCGCAATTGACTCCGCTGTAGCGTTAGGAGCCAGGATTGTTGTGTTCTGGAACGGCCGAGAAGGATTCGATTTTGTTCTCGCGAAAAATGGGCAGGAATCGTTCAGACGTCTGATCGACGGCTTCAATGAGGTTTCATTTTATGCGAAGGAAAAATATGGCGATCAGGTGCGGCTCGCTGTGGAACCAAAGCCGAATGAACCACGAGCCAATATGTATCTGGCGACTGTCGGTGAAGTTTTGTATTTGATCAGCCGTCTCGATAGCTCGGTTCAATATCTTTTCGGTGTTAACCCTGAGACAGCGCATAGCCGGATCGCCGGGCTGGATTATCTTTGGGACGTTGAGCTTTGCCTCGAAGCGGGCAAGCTCTTTCACATCCACTTGAATTCACAAGATGGCCAAAGGTACGACCAGGACCTGCCATTCGGTTATACGGAGCCATTGAAGGATTTGGCCCTGTTGATTGTGCTTCAAGACGCCGGCTACGAAGGAATTATGGCCTTTGATGTGAAAGCTCCCCGAACGGATGATGCCAAGGATATCGCAGACATAATCGCAGTCAGCACACAGAACCTGGTGTGGTTATGGGAGAAGGCCTGGACGGTTGACCGCGACGTACTTAAGACATTGCGGGACGAGAGGCGGAACACCGCGATTGCCGGCTATCTCGCGAAGTGTCTTTACGGGAACTAGGGTTCCGGGTTTCGAGTTCCGGGTTTCGGGTTTCGAGTTCCGGGCTTGGCAGTGTTCCTACGCCTTCGAGGGTGGGGCACTGTCGCCGCCGCGCGGAACCCCCCGGAACCCGAAACCCGAAACCCGGAACTCGAAACCTCAAGCCTCCTCCCGTTGCGCTCGCGCAAGATCTCGATAATTTTCACATGTGCCGAAGGTAGTTATCCCGCGCAAGACGGTCTACCGGCTGTCGCTATACTTCAGGATCCTGGAGCGCCTTCAGCAGAACCGGATCGTTACCGTTTCTTCGGCGGCGCTTGCCAAGGCTGCTGGAGTTAAGCCTACGCAGCTTCGGAAGGATTTAACCTATTTCGGCCAATTCGGAACTCGGGGCCTCGGTTACAATGTCAACTCCCTTGTCACTGAACTGGCCAGTGTCCTCCGAACGGCGCGATTTCAACCAGTGATTCTGGTTGGTGTAGGGAATCTTGGAGCTGCCCTGCTGCACTACGACGGATTTGCCAAGGAGGGCTTTGAAATCGTGGCGGCGTTCGACACCCGGCCGAAGCGAGGCAGGCACTCGAGCCTGCGGGTCCCGGTATTTCCAATGGAACGGCTTCAATCATTTGTTTCGCAGCATGGGCTGAAGCTGGCGATTCTAACGGTTCCGGGTGTTAGCGCGCAGGAGGTCACAAACCAGTTGGTCGAAGCTGGTATCCAGGCAATTCTGAATTTCTCGCCACTGATTTTGCAGGTTCCGGAGAATGTTTTCGTGAACAACGTGAATTTGGCGATCGAGCTGGAGAACCTGAGTTATTTCATTGCGTAGGCTGCGGCTGCACGGCGCTCCTCCGGCACAAGAAGGCGCCTGCGACTATCACAAGAATCGACGTCAACCAGAGCCAAAATCCGGGGCCTAAGGACTGCAAGTGGACCGGCGGATTCGTGCCAGACTCATCGGCGGGGACGGAAATCACATAGAGTGCAAAGGTGTCAAGAGCGAGGAGTAGAGCAATGGCGCTCAAGACGAGTGCAGTTTTGTAGTGCGCCAGCGCCATGGAGATCCAGGACGCGACTAACGCAAAATTCGCTAGCCAGCCGAATTCTCCGACGAGAAAGCCTAGGAACCCCATGCAAAGGGTGGCTCCACCAGGCCAGAAATTATTTTCCCCTGGAAACTGCAAAGCCGGCAAAAAGCATGCGACGACGAACAGACCGACCGCTCCGATCACCCAAAGAAAACGGGAGCGGGTTATCGTTGAATTTGCCGGTAATTGAGGAGCTTCCAAAGGATCAAGAGTTGAGTTGGAAGAAGAGGGGTACCGAGAAAAGAAAAAACATTCGAGCAATAATTCCTGGACTTCATCCGCCCGGCGAAGAACGTTGCAGGGTATCCTTTCGATTCGAAAGTGTAGGGCCCGTTTTTACGACCCGAGAACAATTTTGAGCAACGCGCCCGGGGCGCATAGTTTTGTTCGAGACCGAAGCTGAAACGGGTTGACATCCGGACTTTCAGACCCGTATCGTGTCGAAAGCACTTCGAAACTTGTTCCCTCCTCATGAAAAGGACATCTCGTCTGACAACGGGACAGGCTCTGGTTCGGTTTCTCGCTCGGCAATTTGTCGAAAGAGACGGTAAAGAAAGCCGGTTTATTGAAGGGATCTGGGGCATCTTCGGGCATGGGAATGTCGCCGGGCTCGGTCAAGGAATTGTCGAATTGAGCCGCGCTGAGGGCCTTCCCTTCTTCCGGCCCCAGAATGAGCAAGCGATGGTACATATCGCTGCTTCATTTGCCAAACAGCGCAATCGCCTCGCGACGTATGCTTGTACTACATCGATCGGCCCGGGCGCCACCAACATGGTTACTGGCGCGGCCGGAGCTAGTATCAACCGTATTCCGGTGCTGTTACTGCCGAGCGATTACTTTGCCAATCGGATTCCAGATCCTGTGCTGCAACAGCTGGAGCATCCTCTAGAGCACGACGCGAGTGTGAATGATGCCTTCCGACCGGTCTCGAAGTTTTTCGATCGGATCTCCCGACCGGAGCAACTGATGGCGAGCCTATTAGAAGCTTTCCGCGTGCTTACCGATCCGGCCGAGACAGGGGCCGTGACGATTTGTCTTCCGGAAGATGTTCAAGCCGAAGCGTTCGATTGGCCGGAAGAATTCTTCGCTGAGAAGCGGGTTTGGCATGTCCGCCGCCCGCTGATGGAGCCCGAGCTCATCGCGAAGGTTACAACACTGATTAAAGATGCAAAACGACCGCTGATTATTTCCGGGGGAGGAACGATCTATTCCGAGGCTTCGGAAGATTTGCGGCAACTGGTTGAGAAGTTTGGTATCCCGGTTGTAGAAACGCAGGCGGGCAAGGGTGTTTTGCCATGGAATCATCCGCTGAATGCCGGCCCGGTCGGCTCCAATGGCTCAACGGCCGCCAATAAACTGGCGAAAGAAGCTGACCTGATCGTCGCGCTTGGCACCCGTCTCAGCGACTTTACAACTGCGTCAAAATCGGCTTTCGAAAACCGAGGTGTCCGATTTGTGGGGATTAACATAGCCCCAATCGACGCTCACAAATTGAGCGCTCTGGCCGTGGTAGCAGATGCGAAGCGATCGCTCAATGCGCTGGAACAAGCTCTTGATGAAGTGGGATATCAAGGAACCCCGGATGCTTATCGCGATGAGATCAGAAATCTGAAAGCAACTTGGGACGCCAACGTTACAGAACTGAGGACCCCTGGTTCCGGAACATTGGCCGAAACAGCCGTGATCGGCGTCGTGAACGAGACATTGGGAGGAAAAGCAACGGTTGTCTGTGCAGCGGGAGGAATGCCGGGTGAGCTCCTGCGGTTGTGGCGGCCAGAAGATCCAAAAGCGTATCATCTGGAATACGGTTATTCGTGCATGGGATACGAGATTGCTGGTGGCCTCGGAGTGAAGCTCGCTGAGCCGGACCGCGACGTTGTTGTTATGGTCGGCGACGGTTCATACTTGATGATGAACTCGGAGATTGTTACTGCCGTTGGGGAAGGTCTGCGCTTCACCATCGTGTTGGTCGATAATCACGGATACCAATGCATCCTTGGATTGCAGCGTGGTGTTGGCGTCGCGGATTTCGGTAACGAGTTGCGGTATCGCGACCCCAAGAGTGGGCAGCTCATTGGGGGATATATTTCGGTCGATTTCCAGAAGCATGCCGAAGCCATGGGAGCCAAAGCGATTTTGGCAGAGACGGCGGACCAGCTCGGAAAGGCCCTGGTAGCCGCTCGGCAGGCCGATCGGGTAACTGTGATCGTCGTTCCGGTCGATCCGGAAAAACGCATGCCTGGCTTGGGCACGTGGTGGGATGTGCCGGTTGCAGAAGTCAGTAGCGCTGAAAAGACGCAAGAGACGCGACGGCGTTACGAAGAAGCTGCCGAAAAACAACGCCCTGTGCTTTGATGAAACTCGCGACAGCGACGGGGATCGAGCGAGAACGAGCGAGAACGACGACACGATAACCGAGCTGCGCAGGACCTTTCCATCTAGAGAGCCTGGTTAGCCAATAAACAAGAATGAGCACAGAGACAGATTACAAGGAGTTGGAAACGCTAGCGCGCCGGGCGCGCTGGCTGGTGTTAAGCACCGTTGCGAAAAGCGGTGCCGGTCATGTTGGCGGTCCGATGTCGGCGACGGAGCTGCTGATTTCCCTCTATTTCCGCGTCATGGCGATCCGACCAGAGGAACCGCATTGGCCGGGACGAGATCGTTTCATTCTTTCAAAAGGCCACTCGGCAATCGGCCAGTATACCGTGATGGCGTTGCGCGGCTTTTTTCCGGTCGAAGAGTTGCAGACTTTTGACAAAGGCCACTCGAGGCTCCAGGGGCACCCCGACGTAACAAAATTACCGGGACTCGAGACCTCTACTGGATCACTCGGACAGGGCCTGTCGGTCGGGCTCGGATTCGCTTTGGGAGCGAGACTGAGCGGACAAAGGTTCCACACCTACGTGATGCTGGGAGACGGTGAACTGCAAGAGGGCATGGTGTGGGAAGCTTTGCACATTGCGCCGAGGTACAACCTGGGGAACTTAACCGCAATCGTCGATTGGAACGGCCTCCAACAGTTTGGCTGGCCGGTGGCGCCTGGTGACGAGCACAGCGGCGATCGGCGTGATCCTTGGGCAGGAGTTAACCTCGCGATGGCTATCGGCGCGCTTGGCTGGAGGATTCTTGAAGTTGATGGCAACGACTTTAGTCAAGTCATTCCCGCACTGGAAGAGTGTAAGCGCTGGACCCAGACACGTCAGCCGACCATGGTCCTCGCGCACACAACGAAAGGCAAAGGTCTGTCATTCACGGTGGGCAAGTATGAATGGCACTCGAAAGTGGCTAACGCGCAAGAGTTAGAACAGGCAAAACGTGAACTCGGAATTGCGGAGGCATCCGTATGAAGGCTTTGCGCGACGTGTTTGGAGACACATTGGTCGAGTTGGCCCACACCAACCGCAAGATTGTGGTTCTTGACGGTGACTTAGCGAATTCTACCAAGGCGGACAAGTTCGCCAAGGCTCATCCGGATCGATTTCTTGAAATGGGAATCGCCGAACAGAATCTGGTTGGAACAGCGGTCGGCATGGCAGCAGTTGGGTTTATCCCATGGCTTTCCTCTTTTACGGTCTTTTTCACGCATCGGGCCGCAGATCCAATGCGAATGCTGGTTGCTCAGACCAATGCGAACGTAAAGATCGGCGCGGCCTATTCGGGATTGTTAACCGGGCTGACCGGGAAAACGCATCAAGACGTTGAAGATCTGGCAATCATGCGAGCGATGCCGGGAATGACGGTTCTGGCGCCGGCTGACGAAGTGGAGTGCGAAGCGGTGATCCGATGGGCGACCGAGCACGCCGGACCTGTCTACCTGCGCCTGACCAGAGATCCCAGCCCGGCCGTTTTTGGAAATGAATATAGGTTCGTCCCCGGCGCGACTCATTTGCTGCGACCGACAGGGAAGGCGGCAGGAAAGCTCGATCTTCTTCTGATCTCGACCGGTCCCCAGAGCGTTCGATGTGTAGAGGCAGCTGACAAATTGGCAGCACAAGGTGTTTCGGCCGCAGTTTTGCATGTGCCGTGCATCAAGCCGGTAAATGTGAACGAGATCATCGAGACTTGCGATCTGGCGCCGATCATCTTCACGGTAGAAGAGCACACAACCTATGGCGGACTGGGCGGGCTGGTGGCAGAGATTTTATCAGAACATGCGCCCAAGCGTGTGATCCGTTTTGGGATCGAGGATCGCTGGGGTGAATCAGCGCCAAACGATTTCTTACTCGATCAATTTCGACTTTCGCCGGGACCTCTTAGCGAAAGGATTCTTCAAACACTGAAAACCAGGAAATGAAAAGCGTCGTCGCGTTGGAATCGTTACGGATCGCAGCTGCTGCCACCAAGAGCTGGAAGGAAAATAGAAACGTCAAGATTTCGGAGGTCGGCTAGATGACAATTGAGAAAAAAATGATCGGCGTGGCGTTTCTCGGCGTCGGCCGGATGGGAGAAACCCATCTGCGAAACTTGCGCAGCGTTCCAGGAGTAAAGGTCGTTGTCGTGGCTGACCCAAGTCAGGAGGCTGCGCAACGCGGTCAGGAACTCTCTGGCGCCGAGCTGGCAATTACCGATGTCGAAAAAGCGATCGAACATGCCGCTGTCGACGCTGTTATCATTGTTACTCCAACCAATACGCATGCTCGTCTGATCGAGCTGGCGGCGAAGGCCGGAAAAGCGATCTTCAGCGAGAAGCCGATTGCCTTGGACCTCGAAGAAACCCAGCGTGTTGTCGAGGTTGTAAAAGAGCAAGGCGTAGCGATGCAGCTAGGATTCATGCGCCGCTTTGATCCGGGTTACGCAAAAGCTAAACAAAGGATTCAGGCGGGAGAGCTCGGCAAACTCGAAACCTTCCGCGCTCTCAGCCGGGACACCTATCCGCCCGAGCTGAAGTTCCTGTTGGGAAGCGGCGGCCTTTTTGTCGACATGGCCGTGCACGACCTGGATCTCGCGAGGTTCCTGGTTGGCGAAGTAGACGAAGTCTGCGCCTGGGGCGGCGTTCTGATCGATGAGCGATTTTCAAAGGCAAACGATGTGGATACCGCGGTCACACTTCTGCGGTTCCGCGACGGAGTGTTGGGTGTCATGGAAACGTCGCGCAGATCAAATTGGGGTTACGATATTCGAACCGAAGTCGCAGGATCTCTCGGCAAGGTGGTGATTGAAGCGCCGCAGAAAACGCCGTTGCTTTTCGCAAGAGACTTTCATTCTACCTTCGATCACTACGAGAATTTCCCTGATCGGTTCGAGCTCGGATATCGGCTGGAACTTGAAGCTTTTTTCGATGCTTTAAAGAATGGCCGTCTGCCATCACCCGGCCCGGAAGACGCTTTAGAAACGCTGCGCTTGGCTTTGGCGGTCGCAAAAAGCTGGCAAGAAAAGCGGTCAGTCAAGGTCTCGGAGATTCACGTATGACAGCTGAAACGCGCCGGAACAAGATCATCGAATTCTTGGAAGACGAAGGCAACGTCAAGGTTGAAGAGCTGTCAGAACGTTTCGCTGTCAGTCAAGTCACTGTGCGTAAAGATTTAGCTGAGCTCGAAGAACAGGGACTCCTGCAACGAACCTATGGAGGGGCGGTTTACTCTCACCGGAGCCGGTTCAATGTTTCGTTTCGAGGCAAACTACGACTGCATGCGCAGCAGAAGGATGCCATTGCGGCGGCAGCGCTGAACTATATTCATGAAGGGGACACGGTCATCATCGATGCAGGGAGTACCACGCTAGCGCTGGCGCGTGCGCTGGTCGGGAAATTCCATTCGCTATACGTCATTACGATTTCAGTCCCAGTCGCGCTCGAGCTATCGCAAGTAGGGCACGAAATCCTTTTGGTCGGCGGCCAGGTGCGAAATCATAGCCTTGCGTTGATCGGGCCGACAGCGGTCAAGACGCTACAAGCCTTTCACGCGGATCGCGCATTTCTTGGGAGCTCTGGCATCACTCTCGCCCATGGGCACAGCACGCCCAATCCTTTAGATGCCGAGGTTAAACAGGCGATGATCAAATCAGCAGACGAGAGCTATATTTTGACTGACTCATCCAAGTTTGGTCACGCCTGTCTGGCGAGCTTTGCCAAGCTAGCAGAAATTCATCTGACGCTCACGGACCCGGGCATGCCCCTGGAGTTTCAACAAGAGTTTAGTCGCCGCGGCGTAGGGTTCGAGATTGTGGATCTTAATGCCGCATTGAACAACGGGCCGAATCTTTCGGAATCTGTCTCACCAAGCAACCAAAGGCACTCGGCCGAACATTAACGTTCCAAGACCTGCTATCAGAACAAGACTTGCGGTATTGCTGGCGTGCTTCGCCGCCTTTGCTTTTCCTCTCACCGGCCTAGCCGAAAAGAGACCGTACATTATTGTCGTCACGCACGGCCAAGTGTCAGATCCATTCTGGATCGTTGTCAAAAATGGCGTGGATCAAGCCGCGAAGGATTGTGGGGTCGATGTTGAATACAGGGCGTCCGAGAAATTTGATATGGTGACGCTCGCGCAACTCCTTGACGCGGCCGTGGCTGCTAAGCCGGATGGCCTGGCCGTTACCATTCCAGACGCGGATGCTTTGGGTAGCGCGATTCAGAGGGCAGTGAAGGCCGGAATTCCAGTGATCTCTTTAAACTCCGGTTCAGACGTATCCAAAAGGCTTGGGTGTCTTCTTCACGTGGGACAAGACGAATATATCGCCGGCAAACGGGGCGGCGAACGGATGAAAGCGTTGGGTATCAATAAAGCAGTTGTCATTAACCAGGAAGTCGGGAATGCTGGCTTAGACCTTCGCACAAAAGGATTCATCGATACGGTCGGTAGTGGGAGCCAGGTCCTTGCCGTACCGGCGGATTTTACGGCTGCGCGAGATGCGACTTCCGTTTTTCTCAAAAAGAACCCTGATATTGACGCTGTACTGACTTTAGGTCCGACCGGTGCTGAGGCGGTTCTGCAAGCTCTGGAACAAACAGGGAAGCTCGGAAAAGTGAAGTTTGTAACGTTTGATCTGTCGCTGGCGGTTCTGGAGGCGATCGATAAGAAACAGATCGATTTTGCTATCGATCAGCAGCAGTTCTTGCAGGGTTACTTGCCAGTCGTCTTTCTCACCAATCTCGCGAAATACGGACTGATGCCCGCGAGCGATATCATCCTCACGGGCCCGCTATTCGTGACTTCGGATACTGCAAAGCAGGTCGTCGAACTTACGAAAAAAGGGATCCGATAAGGCGATTGCGGGCCGTCCCGGAGAAGTGAGCCGGATTCGACCGACCTACTGCGAATCCATCTTTGCAGTGGTGTGTCCGAGAATTTTCACGGTCTGATTTAATTGCTCGATCCTGAGCGGCTTTTTCAGAACCGTAACGGGGCTGATTTGCAGAATCCGGTCGAGCATTTCGCTGTCGGGGTAACCCGTGATAACGATTACGTTCAGATCGGGATCGATCTGCTTTGCTACTTTGTAGACCTGGTCGCCGGGCGCATCCGGCAGTTGCAAGTCAAGGAACATCAAATCGAACTTCTGTTTGCGCAGGCTGGTGATCGCGTCTTTGGCAGTGCCAACTACAACGCGGCTAAAGCCGATTTTCTTCAAAAAGTTCTTGAAAAGCATTTGCAGCCCCGGATCGTCGTCTACGACAAGCACGCTTGGCTGGCCTTGTTTATCTGTCCGAAGAATATCTCGATCAAGGGAAGCTCTCTTGATTCTCCATCGGCCGCCAATCTGGATCGCGGGGATCTGTCCTCGCTGAACGAGGTAATAAACTGTTGGCAGTGGTATGCGTAGATATGCTGCCGTTTCTTTTACGGTCAGCAGGTCGTGGATTGGAGGCTCGCTCACAGATTATTCCTTAGTCGGAAATATTGGTTTTACGTGTATGGAAATTACTCTGGTCCGTCAAGCAACCTGTCATTGCAATTGTGCCAATTAATACGGATATCTTTGAAGACTATTTAGAAGTAATTTTTCTTTTTCTAAGCAAACTTGATGTCCGCAGCGTAATTCTTCACTACTTGCCATATCCGATGCAAACTCGAACTGAAAAAGACTCCATGGGCGTCATGGAAGTGCCCTCTGACGCGCTTTATGGTGCGACTACCCAACGCGCCGTCCTCAATTTTCCAGTTAGTGGGTATCGTTTCAGCCGGCCGTTGATCCGCGCTCTCGGCATGGTGAAATGGGCTGCGGCCCAGTCAAATCGCGATCTCGGCAAGCTTCGAGAGGCGCAAGCCAATCTGATTGTGCAGGCTGCTGAAGAAGTGATCGAAGGCAAATGGGATCAACATTTTCCAATTGATATTTTTCAAACCGGCTCCGGCACCAGTTCGAATATGAACGCGAATGAGGTCATAGCGAATCGTTGTAGCCAGCTCGCTGGTAAGCCGATTGGATCGAAGGATCCGGTCCATCCCAATGACCATGTCAATACGGGTCAATCGAGTAACGACGTCATTCCTACCGCGATTCACATTGCGGTTGCCGAATCAGTGCGGAACGAATTGATGCCTTCCCTCGATCAATTACAACAGGGCCTGGAGGCTAAAGCGCATGAATTCTGGGATGTGATAAAAATCGGCCGAACACATCTAATGGACGCAACCCCGGTGCGTCTGGGCCAAGAATTCAGCGGCTACGCGAAACAGGTCGAGCATGGACGGCTGCGCGCAGGAAACGCCATTGCGGCCGTTGAAGAGCTTGCGCTTGGAGGCACTGCAGTTGGTACGGGCTTAAACACTCACCCCGAGTTTGCAGGACATGTAATGGGGTATCTATGGAATCGGACTGGAATTGCTTTCCGCGAAGCGCGGAACCATTTCGAGGCACAAGGAGCCAAAGATGGTCTGGTGGAAGCGAGTGGTGAAATTCGAACAATTGCGGTCAGCCTATTTAAAATCGCTAACGATATTCGGTTTTTAAGCAGCGGACCGCGCTGCGGCATCGGAGAAATCCAATTACCTGCGACACAACCTGGCAGTTCGATCATGCCAGGAAAAGTGAATCCTGTGATATGCGAGTCGGTCATGCAGGTTTGCGCACAGGTTTTAGGCAATGACACGGCTATCTGCTGGGGAGGCGCCAATGGCAATCTCGAGCTCAACGTCATGATGCCGATGATGGCGCACAACATTCTGGAGAGCATCAGGCTGTTGACCAATGTAGCTCGTATTTTTCAAGAGAAGTGCATCGCCGGCATTACTGCGAATCGGGAACGTTCCAACGAACTTGTGGAGTACAGCATGGCCATGGTCACAAGTCTCGCGCCGATCATCGGGTACGATCGCGCGGCCGAGATTGCCAAAGAGAGCGCAAGGACTGGACGAACCGTGCGCGAGATTTGCCGCGAGCAAAAAGTGCTGCCGGAAGCTGAGCTCAACAAAGCGCTCGATCCAATCGAAATGACCAAACCTGGCGGCGAGGGATCGGCCGGCGGCTAGGCGCGCGCGCGCGCCTTCAGCGCGCGGTTGTCGGCTGTCGGTTATCGGTTTTCCGTTTCCGGTTGGCCTTTGTCGCAACGCGACAACAAATCACAGCCAGGGGTGATCCCGCAGCCGCGGCGGGGTGAACCCCTGGTTTGTTTCCGTTTTGGGCGAACCGCATCCTGAAGGGTGCTAGATGCGTGGCCCCATCCTTCTTCTGCGGCCCATTCAGGGCCGACGCGTTTGGGTACTGGGATTACCAGGGGTTCTCCCGCGAGGGCCGGGATCACCCCTGGCTTTCATTTGTTGTCGCGTTGCGACAAGCGATTCTTTCCAAAACGCCACATCGTGGAGCTGCCATCGGTGCGGGTTCAGAACATCGGTAACACAAATGGTTCAATACATCGGTAACACATTGAAGGGGCAAGCGGCTGGAAAGAACAGTTGGCCGCATGCCTTGGAGAGAAATCGAACCGATGGAC
>Ga0070706_100004123_pt1 | contig 14134 bp, 10 predicted proteins | sample KBSK5501metaG_FD_65476 | JGI IMG/M metagenome (GOLD analysis project Ga0070706, IMG submission 65476) | Corn, switchgrass and miscanthus rhizosphere microbial communities from Kellogg Biological Station, Michigan, USA - KBS K5-50-1 metaG | ecosystem: Host-associated > Plants > Roots >...
CTGTTCACCCAGTGCCCCGATGAGGGGCAGCGGCGGGCGTTCATCACCGCCCTGCACGCGGCCGCCACCGCCCGGCACGGGCCGGATCAGCGTCAGGCGGCATTGGTCGTGCTGGGCGTGCGCGCTGACTTCGAGGCCCGGTGCGCGGACTACCCGGAGCTGGCCGGCCCGGTTCAGGACCGGTACCTGGTCACCGCGATGACCGGGCGGCAGCTGCGGATGGCCATCACCGAACCAGCCAAGAAAGCCGACTCCACGGTCGACGACGACCTGGTTGAGGTCCTGCTGGCCGAGGTGCGCACCGGCCAGCCCGGGACTTCCGGCGCCGGGATGCTGCCGTTGATGTCGCACGCCCTGGACCAGGCCTGGCGCAGCCGGGCCGGGCAGGCCGTCACCCTGGCTGACTATGAACGCACCGGCGGTATCGAAGGCGCCGTCGCGGCCAGCGCCCAGCGTGCCTACGACGGCCTCACCCCGGCCCAGCAGGCCGCGGCCCGGCAGGTGTTCCTGCGGCTGACCGCCACCAGCAGCGACGGCGCGGACACCGCCGACCGGGTGGCCAGGACGGAGCTGACCGCGGGCACGAGCCCGGCCGAGACCCGGGATGTGGGGGCCGTGCTGGAGGCCTTCGCCGCCGAACGGCTGCTCACCCTCGCCGCTGGCACCGTGGAACTCAGCCACGAGGCACTGCTGACCGCCTGGCCGCTGCTGCGGGACACCTGGCTCGCCGACACGCACGCCGACCGGATCGTCCGCACCCGGCTGCACACCACCGCCGCCGAGTGGGAACGCCAATCCCGCGACCCGTCCTATCTCTACAGCGGCAGCCTGCTGCAGGCAGCGACCGAGGCCGCGACCCGGATCGGCGCCGATCCCGGCCGCCACCCGCCGCTGAGCCAGGCCGAGCGTGACTTCCTGCGCGCCAGCAGCAGTGCGCACCGGCGAACCGTCCGCAGGCGGCAGGCGGTGATCGCGGGCCTGCTCGCCCTCACCCTGACCGCCCTCGCCACCGCCGGGATCGCCGTCCGCAACGCCACCAGCACCAGCCGCCAGCATGCCATCGCCCTGTCCCGCCAGCTCGCCGCCGAAAGCCTCAACATCGACGGCACCCGTCCGGTGACGGCGCGTCGGCTCGCCGTCGCCGCTTGGGCTGTCTCCCACACCAGCCAAGCCGATTCGGCCATCACGACCCTGCTGGCCGAGCAACAGCAACAAGGCATGCTGCCCGTCGGCCCGTCCACCGTGTTCGCGGTGGCGTTCAGCCCCAGCGGCAAGCTGCTGGCCAGCGCCGACGGCGACGGCACGTTGCGGCTGTGGAACTCGGCCACCAGCCGCCCCGTCCGCGCGCCCCTGCACGCCAGCGCCCAGAACGGCGTTCACGGGGTGGCGTTCAGCCGCGATGGCACGCTGCTAGCCAGCGCCGACGGCGATGGCACCGTGCGGCTGTGGGACGCGGCCACCGGCCGCCCCGTCGCGACCCTCCACGTCACCAGCGCTCAGTACGGCGTGCGCGCGGTGGCGTTCAGCCACGATGGCAAGCTGCTGGCCATCGGCGGCGGCGACGGCACGTTGCGGCTGTGGGACGCGGCCGCCGCCCGCCCCGTCGCGACCCTCCACGTCACCAGCGCCCGGTACGGCGTGTCCGCGGTGGCGTTCAGCCCCGACGGCACGCTGCTGGCCATCGGCGGCGACGACAACAAGGTGCGGCTGCGGAACCCGGTCACCGGCCAGCCCGTCGGCAAGACCCTCCAGACCGGCCCTCCCGGCCCTCTCGGCGGCGCTCCCACGGTGACGTTCAGCCCCGACGGCACGCTGCTGGCCATCGGCGGCGGCGATGGCACCGTGCGGCTGTGGAACCCGGCCACCAGCCAGCCCGTCGGCAAGACCCTCCAGACCGCCTCAGGCGGTTTTAGCGGCGTGTCCGGGGTGGCGTTTAGTTCCGATGGCACGCTGCTGGCCAGCGCCGACGGCCTCGGCGTCATCCGGCTGTGGAACCCGGCCACCAGCCAGCCCGTCCGGGCGCCCATCCAGGCCACCAACCCCCTGAACGGCGTGCACGGGGTGGCGTTCAGCCCCGATGGCACGCTGCTGGCCAGCGGCCTCGGCGACGGCACGGTGCGGCTGTGGAACCCGGCCACCGGCCGCCCCGTCGGCGCGTCGGTCCAGATCGGTTCCGGCCCTCTTGATGGCGTGGCCGCGGTGGCGTTCAGCCCCGATGGCAAGCTGCTGGCCGCCGGCGCCGGCGCCGGCGCCGTGCGGCTGTGGGTTCCCGTCACCGGCCAGCCCGTCGGCGCTCCCATCCAGACCGGCTCCGGCCCTTATGGTGGCGTGGACACGATGGCGTTCAGCCCCGACGGCAAGCTCCTGGCCACCGGCGACAACGATGGCACCGTGCGGCTGTGGAACCCGGCCACCCACCGCCTCGTCGCGACCCTTCACGCCAGCGCCCGGTACACCACACCCGTAGTAGCGTTCAGCCACGATGGCAAGCTGCTGGCCAGCGATGGCGGCGACAACATGCTGCGGCGATGGGACCCGGCCACCGGCCACCTCGTCGGCGCGCCCCTCCACGCCAGCGCGTACGGCGGCGCGCACGGGGTGGCGTTCAGCCGCGACGGCAAGCTGCTGGCCAGCGGCGGCGGCGACGGCACGGTGCGGCTGTGGAACCCGGCTACCGGCCGCCACGTCGCGACCTTCCAGACCGGCTCCGGCCCTGCTACCGGCGTGTACATGGTGGCGTTCAGCCCTGACGGCTCGCGGCTGGCCGCCGGCTGCGGCGACGGCACGGTGTGGCTGTGGAACCCGGCCACCCGCCGCCACGTCGCGACCCTCCATCTCACCAGCGCCCAGTACGGCGCGGACGCGGTGGCGTTCAGCCCCGATGGCAAGCTGCTGGTCACCGGCGACGGCCTCGGCACCGTGCGGGCCTGGAACCCAGCCACCGGCCAGCCCGTCGGCGCGCCCATCCAGACCAGCGCCCTGAACGTCCTATTCGTGGTGGTGTTCAGCCGCGACGGCAAGCTGCTGGCCAGCGGCGGGCTCGACGGCGCCGTACGCGTGTGGCAAGTATCGATATTCACGCATACCTATGCGGCGCTTTGCGCCGCCGCGGGACCACCGACACGGCAAGAGTGGAACGACTACGCCCCCGGTGAAACGCAGCCGAAGGTCTGCGGCTTACCACTAGGCCGGGGAGGCTGCCAGCGCCGGCCGCGGCAAGCATGCCTGCGTCACTTCAGGTAGCCCGCTCAGTGTCCGCGGCGGCGGGCTCGGCGCGGCTGGCGGCCAAGCGAGCGGCGATGCCGTCCAGGACGCAGTCCAGGCTGAACTGGAAGCGCTCCTCCCTGGTGTCCGGGTCGTCGGGGTCGATGCCGGCCTTCATGAGCCGGGCGATGTGCGGGTACTGGCCCGAGGACTCGAACCAGCTGCGGAAGCGCTCGTGCTCGGCCTGGACCTCCTCGGCGGTCATGCTGGCCTCGACGCGCTCCTGCTCGGCCTGGAGGCGAACTTCCTGGGCCTCGCGGATGACCGCGCCGATGACGAAGGTGGCGACGGTCATGAAGATGCCCATGATCACCCGGTAGTCGTCCACGCCGATCCCGTCGAGCAGGCTGAGCAGGCGCTCAAGGTTCCGCACGTCGTTCGGCCCGGACGGCGGCCTGGTACCGATGAACTCCACCGCCCAGCGATGCCGGCGCAGCGCCGCCCGGGTCCGGTGGGCGAACGCGCCGAGGTCGGCGCGCCAGTCACCGGTCGGCTCGGGCACCTCGATCTCCGCCTCGATCGCGTCCAGCATCAGGTCGAGCAGTTCCTCCTTGGACGCCACATACCAGTAGAGGGACATCGCGCCCGCGCCGACCTCCCGCGCGATGCGGCGCATGCTGATCGCGTCGGGGCCTTCGGCGTCGGCCACGGCGATGGCGGCCTCGACGATCTCCGCACGGGACAGCCCGCGGTCCCGGCGCGGCGGCTGCGCTCCCCGCGCCTTGTGCCGCTGGACGTGCCCGGCGATCCGCTCCTCGCGCGCTTCCTCCCGGGACGCCCGGCCGGAGCGGAGGTACTCGCGGGGGTACCGGAAGAACGGCCACGCCTCCTCGTCGGGCTCGTCCGCGCCGGGCGCCCGGCTGGCCGCACTGGCCGCGTTCGCCTCGCCGGCTTCGCGGGCCCGGCTGGCCTCGCTGGCCGCACTAGCCTCGGGCGCCTCTGGGGCTCCGCCCACCTCCCCATCGGCCTTCACCTGCGCTCCTCCTGCCCAACGCTCACTGTGTCTCCCTTAGCCGCCCAGCATGCCCGAACGAGCCGGGCCAGTCACGCCCCGGCGACGGCCAGATAAGAACTTGCTCGCTCGTACACCGTACTGCTATGGTACATCGTACTAGAACGTACAACGTACGAGTAACGGGGAGTGACGATGGGCGAGACTCCCGCCATCCTGGCGGAAGGACTGGTCAAGAACTTCGGGAAGACGAAGGCGCTGGCCGGGCTGGACCTGACGGTGCCGGCCGGCACCGTCTACGGGCTGCTCGGGCCCAACGGCGCGGGCAAGACCACCGCCGTCCGCGTGTTCTCCACCCTGCTGCGCCCGAACCGGGGCCGGGCGCAGGTGCTGGGGCACGACGTGGTGACCGAGGCGGCTCAGGTACGGCGGATGATCGGCCTCACCGGGCAGTACGCGGCGCTGGACGAGTACCTGACCGGCCGGGCCAACCTGGTCATGATCGGCCAGCTGAGCCGGCTCACCGCGAGCGCGGCCCGGCGCCGCGCCGACGAGATGCTCGAGCGGTTCGGCCTCACCGAGGCGGCCGGGCGGGCGGTCAAGACCTACTCGGGCGGCATGCGGCGGCGGCTGGACCTGGCCGCCAGCCTGATCGGCTATCCGTCGGTGCTGTTCCTGGACGAGCCGACCACCGGCCTGGATCCGAACGCCCGCGCCATGACCTGGGAGATCGTGCGAGACCTCGCGGACTCGGGGACGACGCTCCTGCTCACCACGCAGTACCTGGAGGAGGCCGACCAGCTGGCCCGCCGGGTGGCGGTGATCGACGGCGGCGCGGTGATCGCCGAGGGCACGCCCGACCAGCTCAAGTCCTCTCTAGGCGGCGAGTACCTCGAAGTGGTGCTGGCCGAGGGCACGGACGTCGAGGCGGCGATCGTCGCGGTCAAGCCGTACGCCACCGGCAGCGTCCAGCCGGACGAAGACGGGCGGCGGCTGTCCGTGCCGGTCGCGGCGGCCGAGGGCCTGACCACGCGGGTGGTGCGCGCCCTCGACCAGGCCGGGGTCCAGGTCAACGACGTGACCATGCAGCGCGCGTCGCTCGACGACGTGTTCCTGTCCCTCACCGGCCACGTCAGCGCCCCGGCGGAAGACACCGCGGACGACAGCAGCGACGACGAGGAAGGGAGTGAGGCAGCATGACCGCCATCACGGCCGAGCTCGCACCGGACCGGGACGTCACGTACGGGCGCAGCCCGATATCGCACTTCGCCACCGACGTGTGGGTGCTGACCAAGCGCGGCATCGCCAGGATCAGGCGGGAGCCGGAGACGCTGGCCGACGTCACGTTCATGCCGGTCATCTTCATCCTGATGTTCGCCTACGTGTTCGGCGGCGCGATCCTCCTGCCCGGCCACGGCAGCTACCACGAGTACCTGATCGGCGGGATGCTCGGGATGGGCCTGGCCCAGACCGCGCCCGGCGTGGCCGTCGCGCTGGTCACCGACATGTCCACCGGGCTGATGGACAGGTTCAGGGCGCTGCCCATGTCGCGCTGGGCGGTGCTGGTGGCGCGCTCGATCGCCGAACTGCTCACCCAGCTCATCGGCGCGGCCGTGGTGGTCTGCGTCGGGCTGGCCATCGGCTGGCGGGTGCACACCGGCGCCGCCGACGTGGCCGAGGCGCTCGCGCTGTCGCTGCTGTTCGGTTACGCGTTCACCTGGGCCGGGGTCTGCCTGGGCATGGTGCTGCGCAGCCCGGAGGCGGCGCAGCAGACCGGGTTCATCATCTTCCTGCCGCTGACGTTCATATCCAGCGCGTTCGTGCCGATCCAGGGCATGCCGGGCTGGCTGCAGCCGATCGCGATCTGGAACCCCATGTCCGCGCTGGCCGCCGCGTCCCGGGAGCTGTTCGGCAACCCGAACCCGGCCGCCGCGGTGGACGCCTGGCCGATGCAGCACCCGGAACTCGCGGTGGTCGGCTGGTCAGTGCTGATGCTGCTGGTCTTCGCGCCGCTGGCGGTCCGCCAGTACCGACGCAAGGTCCTCGGCTAGGGCGGAGACGCGGGCCCGGGCGCCGGTCCGGGGCAAGTCTGGACCGGCGCCCGCATCATGCGTTATACATCGGATCTATGACGGTGCAATCGAACGAATTCGCCGGGCTGGCGGCGCTGGTCACCGGGGGTGCCTCCGGGATCGGCCTGGCCACGGCCCGGTTGCTGGCCGCCCGCGGCGCTCGCGTGGCCGTGCTGGACCTAGACCTAGGGATCGAGCCGGGCGGCGAAAGTGCCGACCTCTACCCGGTCCTGGCCGACGTTACCGACGACGCCGCGGTCCGTGCCGCCGTCGCCGAGGCCGGGCGGGCCCTGGGCCGCCTCGACATCGTCGTGAACAACGCGGGCATCGGCGCGGCCGGGACGGTCGAGGACAACGACGACGCCGAATGGCACCGGGTGCTCGACGTGAACGTGCTGGGCATCGTCCGCACCACCCGGGCGGCGCTGCCGCTGCTCCGCCAGGCGGCACGGGAGCGCGGCCAGGCCGCGATCGTCAACACCTGCTCGGTCGCGGCCATCGCGGGTCTGCAGCAGCGCGCGCTGTACAGCGCGACCAAGGGCGCGGTCTACTCGCTCACGCTGGCCATGGCGGCCGACCACGTGGCCGAGGGCATCAGGGTGAACTGCGTGACCCCGGGCACGGCCGACACCCCGTGGGTGGGGCGCCTGCTGGACGCCGCGCCCGACCCGGCCGCCGAACGCGCCGCGCTCAACGCCCGCCAGCCGATGGGCCGGCTGGTCAGCGCGGACGAGGTCGCCGCGGCCATCGCCTACCTGGCCGGCCCGCTGGCCGGGGCCACCACGGGCACGGCGCTGGCCGTGGACGGCGGCATGGAGGGCCTGCGGATCCGGCCGAAACCGGCCTGAGGCGACGGCCGGAAGCCGAAGAGATCGGATGATCTCGACGTATCTGTTTGGTATCACCCCATCAGAGCCGGGTTATACCCCATTGACAGCACGGATACATCCGATCTATTTTCCTGGCACACGGTACTCCGGGTGCCCCCCACGCGGCCCGCACCGGCGCGCGCCGCGGGCCCGGAGAGCGCCACCAGGAGGTTCCCATGAGATTTCGCAGACGCCCGGGCGTGGCCCCTCAGGGTCCCTCCCGCGCCATCACCGCCGGGCTGGCCGCGGTGGCCGCCGTCACGCTGATCGCCGCCTGCAGCTCGGGCAGCTCGGGCAGTTCGGGTTCCGGCGCCACGTCGACCGGCTCGGCCAGCACTACCGCCCAGACCGCCATCGGCGTGGACCTTACCTACAACAGCACGGCCTTCTGGGCCGCCTACATCAACTACGAAACCCAGTACGCCAAGCAGCTGCACATCAAGCTGCTCGGCCCGCTGCTCGCCGCGGCCAACGCCAGCCTGCAGAACACCCAGATCGAGAACCTGGTCAACGAGGGCGCCAAGGCGATCATCGTGAACCCGGAGACCGCGACCAGCCTGGGCCCGGCGATCGCCTACGCGTCCGCGCACCACGTGCAGCTGGTGTCGGTGGACACCATCGTCGGCGTGGGCAAGGTGTACATGGTGGTCCGCGCGTCCAACACCATCTACGGCCTGGACGCCTGTGCCTACATCAGCTCGAAGGTCAAATCCGGTTACGTGCTCGACCTTGAAGGCGACCTGACCTCTTCCAACGGCGCCGACCGGACCAACGCCTTCAACCAGTGCATGGCGAAGAACGCCCCGGGCGTGCACATCCTCAAGGACCCGACGGTGTGGACCGAGGCGACCGCGGTCACCGACGCGCAGAACGCGGTGAACGCCTACGGCAGCCAGCTCAAGGCGATCTACTCGCAGTGGTCGAGCCCGGACACTGGCATCATCCCGCTGCTGAAGTCCAAGCACCTCACCGGGAAGGTGATGGTGGTCAGCGACGACGGGGTGCCGTTCGAGATGTGCGATGTCGGCAACGGCTCGCTCGACGCCTCCCAGTCCCAGCCGGCCAACCTGTACGCGTACTGGGCGCTGAAGTACGCGCTGGACGCGGCCAAGGGCGTCACGCACAACCCGGGTCAGCCCGGCGGCGGCGCGCCCCAGCTGCAGATGGTCAGCTACGCCGGCGACAGCAACCTCGGCGACCCGATCGTGGCCCCGTTCGTGACCAAGGCCGCGCAGACCCTGACCGTCAACCCGGTCCTCGGCCTGCCCGGCACGGTGACCACCACCCCGGTCGGCAACGGCCAGCTCTGGGGCAACGTCTACGGCCAGGCGCACGGCGGCGTATGCAGCTCGTCAGCCGCATGAGCCGGTGAGCGAGCCCGTGATCCCCGCCGTCAGCGCGGCGGGGATCCACAAGCGGTTCGGCTCCACGCACGCGCTACGCGGCGTGGAGCTGAACCTGCTCCCAGGCCGGTGCCTCGGCCTGGTCGGCCGCAACGGGGCCGGCAAGTCCACGCTGGTATCCATCCTCAGCGGGATCGTCCCGCCGGACGCGGGAGCGGTGCGTTTCGACGGCCAGCCCGCGCCCTCGCTTGGCGACGTCGCCGCCTGGCGGGCGCGCATCGCGACCGTATTCCAGCACTCGATGGTCGTGCCCGGCCTCACCGTGGCGGAGAACGTCTTCCTCGGCCGCCAGCCGCGCCGCGGCCCCGGCCCCCTGGGCCTGGTCGATTGGCGCCGGATGCGCGCGCAGGCCAGGACGATCATGGCCGACTGGGGCTTCGACGTGGCCGCCGACACCCCGTGCGGCAGCCTCACCGTCGAGCAGCGGCAGGTGGTCGAGATCACCCGGGCGCTGGCCGCGGGCACCCGCTGCCTGCTGCTCGACGAGCCCACCGCGGCCCTGGAGCGCGGCGGCGTGCGGCGCCTGTTCGACCGCGTCCGCCAGCTGCGCGAGGCCGGCGTGGCGATCCTGTACATCTCCCACCACCTGGAGGAGGTCTTCGAGATCTGCACCGACGTCGCCGTACTGCGGGACGGCGAGCTGGTGCTCGCGGCGCCAATGACCGAGGTGGGGAAGGAGGACCTGGTCACCGCGATGGTCGGAAGTCCCGAACGGGCCGGGCCAGCCGCCCCGGCGCCTCCTCCTGCTCTGCTGGCTTTTCTTCCGGGGGGACCCATCCCCCCGGACCCCCTTCGGGGAGAGACGACCCCCCCGAACCCCCCCGAGGCACCCGATCTGGTGGTCAACGAGGTCACCGCCGCGACGGCCGGCACACTGCTATCCGGCGTCTCGCTGACCGTGCGCGGCGGGGAGCGGGTCGGGCTCACCGGGCTGCGCGGCTCAGGGGCGACCACGCTGGCCAGGATCGTGGCCGGGGCGGCCGCGCCGGACGCGGGCGAGGTCCGCCTGGACGATCGTCTGATCCGGCCCGGCGACCGGGCCGCGGCGCTACGGGCCGGCATCGGCTACATCCCCGAGGACCGGCAGGCCGAAGGGTTCGTGCCGCTGCTCGGCGCGGCCGAGAACATCACGATGACGATCACCGAGCGGATCTCGCGGGCCGGCCTGGTCGGCCCGAAGCGCCGCGAGCAGCGCGCCGCGCCGCTGGCCCGGCGGCTCTCGCTGGTGTCGGCCGGGCTCGGCCAGCCGGTCCGCGAGCTGTCCGGCGGAAACCAGCAGAAGGTGACGGTGGCCCGCGCCCTGGCCAGCGATCCGGCGCTGATCGTGGCCATCACCCCGACCCGCGGCGTGGACGTGGCGTCCAAGGAGCTGCTGCTCGCCGAGCTGGACCGGATCACCCGGCAGACCGGCGCGAGCCTGCTGCTGGCCAGCGACGAGCTGGACGACCTGGTCATCTGCGACCGCGTGCTGGTGCTGGTCCGCGGTGAGATATTCACCGAGTTCACCAAGCCGCCCTTCGACCGCGAGGCCCTGATCGCGGCCACCGAGGGGCTGGGAGTGAGATGAGCGAGATCAAGGACAACCTGGCCGCGCTGACCGCGGACGTCGAATCGGCGCTGACCCGGCGGCGTAGCCGGAGCGCGGCGGCGATTTCCTGGTTGCGCGAGGCGGCCCTGCTGCCGGTGCTCGTCGTGCTCATCGTCGTCGGCGCGGTCCTGAACAGCCATTTCCTGACGGTCTCGAACCTCACCGGGATCGGCCAGCAGATCTCCGCGCTGGGCGTGGTGGTCGTGGGCGAGTCGCTGATCCTGCTCATCGGCGGCATGGACCTGTCGCTCGAGGCCACCTACGGGCTGGCGCCGATGGTCGCCGCGTGGCTGATCGTGCCGGCCGCATCGTTCGGCGCCGGGACCATGCTCAACCCGTACCTGGGAATCCTGATCCTGCTGGCGGTGGGGGTGGCGGTCGGGTTCGCCAACGGACTGCTGATCGTCAAGGGACGGCTGAACGGCTTCATCGTCACCCTCGGCATGACCATCCTGCTGGCTGGCATCCAGGACGGCATCGTGAAGGGCCAGTCCCCGTTCGGCCTGCCCGGCCCGTTCGGCTACCTCGGCTCGGCCGACGTCGGGGCCATCCCGGTCTCGCTCATCGTGGCGGCGCTGATCTTCGTGGTGGCCGGGCTTTTCCTGCGCTATCACCGGCTCGGCCGGGCCATCTACGCCATCGGCGGGAACCGGGAGGCGGCCCGGGCCGCCGGGATCAAGGTAAACCGGGTGCGGATCGGCGTCTACGTGGCCGGCAGCGTGCTGGCCGCGATCGGCGGCCTGATGGAGGCGGGCCGGGTGTCGTCGGTGGCCAGCACGCAGGGCTATGGCGAGGGCATCATCTTCGCGGTGTTCGCCGCCGCGGTCATCGGCGGCGTCTCGCTGCAGGGCGGCCGGGGCAACATGGTCGGCGCCGCGTCCGGCGTGATCCTGCTCGGCGTGGTGCAGAACATCCTGGACCTGGAGAACGCGCCGAACTACTGGATCGACGCGATCGACGGCGCCGTCATCCTGGTCGCGCTGATCCTGGCCCGCGTCATCGGCGGCGAGGCGAGCGCTGAATGAGAAGTAGCGGTATTGCCCCGGGGGGAACGATCCCCCCCAGACCCCCCCTGCTCTTGGGGGGACCCATCCCCCCAAACCCCCCTTGGGGGGGCAAGCCCCCCAGGGAGTGGTGCCGATGACGAAGATCACGGGGTTTGACACCTTCGACGTGCGCTTTCCTACCTCGCGGACGCTGGCCGGGTCCGACGCGATGAACCCGGCGCCGGATTACTCGGCCGCCTACCTGGTCATCAGGACCGACGCGGCGGATCCCGCGCTGGCCGGGCACGGGTTCGCGTTCACCATCGGCCGCGGCAACGACGTCCAGCTCGCGGCGATCCGCCTGCTCGAGCCGTTCCTGGCCGGGCAGGACATGGACGAGGTCCTGGCCGACCTTGGCGGTCTCGGCCGGCGCCTGGTCAGCGACAGCCCGCTGCACTGGCTCGGCCCGTCCTGCGGCGTCGTGCACATGGCCACCGGCGCGGTCCTCAACGCGTGCTGGGACCTGGCCGCCCGCCGCGCGGCCAAGCCACTGTGGCTGCTGCTGGCCGAGATGAGCCCGCGGAAGCTCACCGCGCTGGTCGACTTCCGCTACCTGTCCGACGCGCTCACCCCGGACGAGGCGCTGGCGCTGCTCGAGCGAGGCGCGGTGGGCCGGGACGAGCGGATCGCCGCGCTCCGCCGGGCCGGCTACCCCGCCTACTCGACCGGGCCCGGCTGGCTCGGCTACTCCGACGAGCGGCTGGCCGCGCTGTGCGAACAGGCCGTCGCCGAGGGCTTCGGCCAGGTGAAGATCAAGGTCGGTGCGGCGCTGGCGGACGACAAGCGCAGGTGCGCGATCGCCCGGGCGGCGGTGGGCGAGGACATCGGCATCGCCATCGACGCGAACCAGGTCTGGGACGTGCCGACCGCCATCGCCTGGATCACCGAACTCGCGCCGTTCCGGCCCGCCTGGGTGGAGGAGCCGACGGCGCCGGAGGACATCCTCGGCCTCGCGGCCATCCGCCAGGCGGTGCGGCCGGTCCGGGTGGCCACCGGCGAGCACGTCGCCAACCCGGTCATGTTCAAGCAGCTGGTGCAGGCCGACGCCATCGACATCATGCAGATCGACGCCTGCCGCGTGGCCGGAGTGAACGAGAACATCGCCAACCTGCTGCTGGCCGCGAAGTTCGGCGTGCCGGTCTGCCCGCACGCCGGCGGCGTCGGCCTGTGCGAGATCGTCCAGCACCTGTCGATGTTCGACTACGTCGCGCTGTCCGGCACGACCGAGGGGCGCCAGCTGGAGTGGATCGACCACCTGCACGAGCACTTCGCCGCGCCCGCCACGGTGACGGGCGGCCGCTACCGCGCGCCGCGGGTGCCGGGGGCGTCCACCGAGATCCTGCCGGAGTCGCTGGCGGAGTACAGCTACCCGTCCGGCCCCGCGTGGCGCGGCGGCGGGATGCCCTGACCATGGACCTCGGCCCCTCCCCTCTCGTGTTCGGAGGCGCGCCCATCGGCGGGCTCTACGCGCCGGTCAGCGACGAGGCGGCGGCCGGGACGCTGGCCGCGGCCTGGGACGCCGGGATCCGGGCCTTCGACACCGCGCCGCACTACGGCGTCGGCGTGTCCGAGCGGCGGCTCGGCTCGTTCCTGGCCGGGCGCCCGCGAGATGAGTTCACCGTGTGCACCAAGGTCGGCCGGCGGCTGGTGCCCGCCGACGGCGACGTGCAGGGCGCCGAGGGCTTCTACGACACTCCGCCGCTGACCCGGGTCCGCGACTACAGCCGGGACGGGGTGCGCCGCAGCCTGGAGGAGAGCCTGGGCCGGCTGGGGCTCGACCGGGTGGACATCGCGCTCATCCACGACCCCGACGACTTCATCAAGCAGGCAGCGGACGAGGCATACCCCGCGCTGGCCGAACTCCGCGCCCAGGGCACGGTCCGCGCCGTCGGCGCCGGCATGAACTCGCCCGTCCCGCTGGCCTGGCTCGTCGAGCGCTGCGACCTGGACTGCGTGCTGGTGGCTGGCCGGTACACCCTGCTCGACGACTCGGCGGCGGCCAGCTTGTTCCCGCTGTGCCAGCGACGCGGCGTCACGGTCCTGGCTGGCGGCGTGTTCAACAGCGGCATCCTGGCCGGGCCCGGCGACGGCGCGACCTACGACTACGCCCCGGCCCCGCCCGGCCTGCTGGCCCGGGCGCGCCGGATGCGCGATGCCTGCGCCAGCTACGGCATTCCGCTCCCCGCGGCGGCGCTCCAGTTCACCGTGCGCCACCCGGCTGTGACAGCCGCGGTGGTGGGTGCACGCAGCGCGGAAGAAATCACAGCAGACACCTCCTACCTCTCCACCCCCATCCCCCACGTGCTGTGGGCTGAACTGGAAGCGCTCTTACATGATCGCGAAGGATTTTGAGAGAGACTAAAGATCCTTCGTGATCATGAAATTTCGCGGGTGCGTTCGACGGTGATCACGGCGGTATAGGCCGGGGCGGGGGCAGTAGTGACGGAGGTGGCGGCCAGGGCGGGGGCGCTGATGATGGGCTTGCGCAGCTCTAGGCGCAGCCAGCTCAGCGGGAAGTCGGCGAGCAGACGTCCGGCGACGCGTTCGGCGGCGGTCTCGATCAGCCGGAACTTGCCCTCGCGCAGCACGGCCGCGATGGTCTCCGCCACGGCGGAGTAGTCCAGGGCGTCCGCCAGGTCGTCGCTCGATGCGGCCTTCCGCACGTCGGCGGCCATCTCCACGCTGACCACGAGCGTCTGCTCGATCTCACGTTCCCAGGGGTGCACGCCGATGACCGCGGCGACGGCGAGGTCCCTGACCGATACGAGGTCGGTCATGGTACCGAAGCCAGCCACTGCTCGACGCCGGCGATGTGCACGGTGGCCCAGGACCTGGCCACCTCGGGCTCGTGCGCGGCGAGCGCGTCCAGGATGGCGCGGTGCTCGGCCAGCGTCCGCGCCCGCGCGCCGGTCTGGGTGAGGCCGCGCCAGACCCGGGCCC
>Ga0070706_100004126_pt1 | contig 14129 bp, 14 predicted proteins | sample KBSK5501metaG_FD_65476 | JGI IMG/M metagenome (GOLD analysis project Ga0070706, IMG submission 65476) | Corn, switchgrass and miscanthus rhizosphere microbial communities from Kellogg Biological Station, Michigan, USA - KBS K5-50-1 metaG | ecosystem: Host-associated > Plants > Roots >...
TCCTGATGACGACGACTCTTCCCAAGAGGTTCGAGCCATTCGTCGTGCCCGGAGGCCTGAAGGGGCAGATCTCCGACCTCGCGCTGCCCGACATCCTGCAGCATCTGCGCCTGGCCCGCTCGACGGGCATCCTGTCGCTCGTCTCGGGCGGGGCCCGCAAGGCCGTGTACCTGAGCGAAGGCCGGGTCGTGTTCGCGTCGAGCAACCTCCCCAACGACCGGCTGGGGGAGCTGCTCATCCGCGAGGGGAAGATCACGGTGGAGGAGTACGAGGCCTCCATCAAGGCGGTCTCCAAGGGCAAGCGCCAGGGCAAGGCGCTCGTGGAGATGGGCGCGCTCAGCCCGAAGGACCTGTGGGAGGGCGTGCAGTTCCAGGTCAAGGAGATCGTCTACAGCATCTTCCAGTGGGACACGGGCCAGTTCCACTTCGAGGAGTCGTCGCTCCCCGGGAAGGAGCGGATCACGGTCGACCTCGACATCCCGGACCTGATCCTGGCCGGCCTGCGGCGGGTCGACGCGGCGGGGCGGATCCAGGCGCGCTATCCGGAAGGCGACCTCCTGTTGGAGCGGGCTTCGAGCGAGGACGTCCGCCTCGAGCCCTACGAGGCGCACGTGCTGAAGCTCGTGGACGGCGAGCGCAGCGTGCTCGAGATCTGCCGCGAGAGCGAGATCGGCGACAACGAGACGCTGAAGCTGCTCTACGCGCTGGCCGCGGCGGGCGTGCTGCGGGCGAAGGGCAAGAAGGTCTACGCGCTCGACCAGGACTTCGTCCCCGAGGACACGCTCTACGCGGTCGTCAGCTCCTTCAACCAGATGTACGCGTTCATCTTCCGCTACATGGTGCGGGAGGTGGGCCCCATCGCCGAGAACGTCCTCGAGAAGTACCTGGGCGGGCTGCGGGAGTCGCGCAAGGACGTCTTCGCGGGCACCAAGCTCCTCAAGGACGGGACACTCGATCCCGCCGTGCTCGAGCGCAACCTGAACCGCGCCCCCGAGGACCAGCAGCGCCCGCTGCTCGTCGACGCCCTCAACGAGCTGCTCTACGCGGAGCTGCTCGCCGTCAAGCGCACGCTCGGGGCGGACCACGAGGCGAGCATCATCCGGGCACTGAAAGAACGCTGATCACTCGCCAGCAGGTTCGCGGGGCCGTCATCCTTCTCGCACTCGCCCTGCTGTGGACCGTGTGGCGGCTGTGGCGCCTCCGCTCCTGATCGCCCTCGTCGGCCCCACCGCCGCGGGCAAGAGCGCCCTCGGCCTGCGCCTGGCCCTGGCCCACGGCGGCGAGATCGTCTCCTGCGACAGCCTCCAGGTCTACCGCCGCTTCGACGTCGGGAGCGCCAAGCCCACGCTCGAGGAGCGGCGCCGGGTGCCCCACCACCTGGTGGACGTCGTGGATGCCGACGAGCCGTTCTCCGCGGCGGACTACGCGCGCCGGGCGCGGAGCGCCCTCGCGTCGATCCGCGCGCGGGGGGCGCCGCCGATCGTGGTCGGAGGGACGGGCCTCTACCTCCGTGCGCTGCTGCGGGGACTCTTCGCGGGTCCCTCCCGTGACGAGGCGCTGCGGGCCCGGCTGGAGGCGATCGCGGCGCGGCACGGGGAGGCCCGGCTGCACCGGTGGCTGGCCCGGGTGGATCCCGCCGCCGCGGCCCGCATCGAGCCCGCCGACCGCGTCCGGGTCGTCCGCGCGCTCGAGGTCTTCCACAAGACCGGGCGTCCTCTCTCGGGTCATCACGCGGCGGGGACGGAGCCGCTGCGCGGCTTCGACGTCCGGCTGCTCGGCCTCGCGCCCTCCCGGGAGACGCTTCGCGCGGCGGTCGAGGCGCGGACGCAGCGGATGCTCGCCGAGGGACTCGTGGAGGAAACGCGAAGGCTCATCGCGCGCTACGGCCCGGAGGCGCGGCCGCTGCAGTCGATCGGCTATCGGCAGGCGGCGGCCGTGGTTCGCGGGACGCTCGGCGTCGACGAAGCCCGGCGTGATATCGTGAAAGAAACAATGCGTTACGCCAAGCGACAGATGACCTGGTTCCGCCACCAGGAGCAGGTCGCCTGGTGCGCCGACGCGGCGGAAGCCGAGGCCCTCGCCACGCGGTGGCGCGCCGCGCGGTCCTGATGGGCCGCTTCCAGCGGGCCGTCGTCCTGGTCTGCGACGGGCTGGGGGTGGGTGAAGCCCCCGACGCCGCCGCCTTCGGAGACCAGGGCAGCGACACCCTCGGCCACGTCCTCGCGTCCCGCGACGTGAAGATCCCGCACCTGCGCGCCCTGGGCCTGGGAAACCTCACCCCGACCTTCAGCGGCGCGCGGCATCCGCGGCCGGACGGGGCCTTCGGCAAGATGGCCGAGCGCAGCGCGGGCAAGGACACCGCTACCGGCCACTGGGAGATGGCGGGGCTCGTGACCGAGAAGCCCTTCAAGACCTGCCCCGACGGCTTCCCGCCCGAGATCATCCGGCCCTTCGAGCAGCGCATCGGCCGCCGCGTCCTGGGCAACAAGGCCGTCTCGGGCACCGAGATCCTGAAGGAGCTGGGGGAAGAGCATGTGCGTACGGGGTATCCCATCGTCTACACCTCCCAGGACAGCGTCTTCCAGGTCGCGGCCCACGAGCAGGTGATTCCTCTCGAGGAGCTGTATCGGATGTGCCACGTCGCCTACGAGATCGCGTGCCTGCAGTTCGGCGTCTGCCGCGTGATCGCGCGGCCGTTCGTGGGCTCCAACCGGAACGATTTCAAGCGCACGCCGAACCGGCGCGACTTCCCGGTCCCGCCCGCGGGAGTGACGCTCCTGGATCGCCTCGCCGAGAAGGGGCTGCCCGTCTTCGGCGTGGGGAAGATCGAGGACATCTTCACCGGCCGGGGCGTCAGCGGCGCCGTGCACACGACGTCGGACTCCGACGGCGTCGACCACACGCTGAAGGCGATGAGGGAGCAGCCGCACGGCCTCATCTTCACGAACCTCGTCGATTTCGACACGCTCTACGGGCACCGCAACGACGTCGCCGGGTACGCGCGAAACCTCGAGCTGCTCGACGAGCGCATGCCCGAGGTGCTGGGCGCGCTCGGCGAGCGTGACGTCTTCGTCCTGACCGCCGACCACGGCTGCGACCCTTCCGACACGTCGACAGATCATACGCGGGAGCACGTGCCCCTGCTCGTGCGGGGCCCGGCCGTCCGGCCCGCGCGCGACCTGGGCGTGCGCTCCACGTTCGCGGACCTCGGCCAGACGCTGGCCGACAACTTCGGCCTCACCCCCCTCGCCGCCGGCACGTCTTTCCTACACGAGCTTTAGACTTCCTGTCTGTTCTCCGCGTCCTCTTCGTTGCCCTCCGCGTCCTCCCCGTTAAAAGGCAACGCAAGGATCGTGCGGCGGGCGACCCGGCGACGCGCCCGCGTGCTACGGTCGAGAGAGGCGCACATCAACCGCGCCGAAAGGGGTCGAACCATGCGTAGAACGCTGAAAGTCGCTCTGCTGGCCGCGGCCTTCGCCGCCGCGCCCACTTTCGCCGTCCTCGCGGGAGCCGTGGACGTGAAGGATGTCAAGAAAGACGCCAAGGACGCCTGGCTCGAAGCCAAGGCCAAGTACCACCTCATCACCGCCGACAACGTGCCGGGCGGGTCCGTCCACGTCGACGCCCGCGCCGGCGTCGTGACCCTCACGGGCAAGGTGGAGACGGAGGCGGAGAAGCAGAAGGCCGAGGAGGTCGTCCGCAAGCTGGACGGCGTGCGGGAGGTCCGGAACCTCCTCCAGGTGGTTCCGAAGTCCCGCCGGGAGGTGGTGAAGGCCACCGACAAGGAGATCAAGGAGCGGATCGAGCACACGCTCAAGGCCGACAAGCGCTTCGAGGACATCCATCTCAAGTCCGTGGACAACGGCGTCGTCTGGCTCACGGGCAAGGCCACGCTGCCCGACGCGCTCCGCGCCGTCGAGACGGTGGCCCTCGTCCCGGGCGTCCGGCACGTCTCGAGTGAGATCGAGGTGACCGAGAAGGGCTGAAAACCCGTCCCGCCGCTCGCCCGCCTCTATCTTGACAATCCCGGCTGGATCAGTAGCATAGAGGGTTTGAGCGAGCGGCGAGTGCTGGTCATCAACGTCTCCCGGATTCCTCCCGAAGGGCTCGAGGTCCAGGAAAGCCTCGAGCCGGGCGCGGTCCACCTGGAAGGTGAGGACAGCTTCGACCTCGCCCCGGGCGGCCGTCTGGAGGCGCGCCTGGAGCGCGGAGAGGACGACTCCGTGCACCTCCGGGGAAAGCTGTCCGCCCGGCTCGCCCTGCAGTGCGGACGGTGCCTCGAGCCCTTCGTCCTGCCCGTGGAGCAGGACCTGGACCTCTTCTACCTCCGCCGGGGCGCCGACGAGGAGGGCGAAGAAGAGGACGAGGTGGAGCTGGCCGACCGCGACATGGTGATCGCCTACTACGACGGCGACGAGCTGGACCTCGGCGAGATGGTGAGGGAGCAATTCTTCCTGGCCGTACCGCTGAAGCGGCTGTGCGGCGAAGCGTGCCGCGGGCTCTGCCCGACGTGCGGGTCGAACCGCAACGACGTCCGGTGCGAGTGTCCGCCGCCCGAGGCGGCCGCCTCGCCCTTCGGGTCCCTGCGCAAACTGTTCGAAGACAAGGACCGGTGATCGGCGCCGGGGTGAGCCCGGCGCGGGACGCCACTCCAAGGAGCTAGCATGCCCAATCCGAAACGCCGTCACTCGAAGGCGCGCACCGCGCGCCGACGCGCCCACGACCACCTGAAGGCTCCCGGCTTGAGCCTCTGTCCCAACTGCCACGAGCCCAAGCTTCCCCACCGGGTCTGCCCCCATTGCGGCTACTACAAGGGCAAGCCGGTGATGGCGGTGGAGGAGGTCTGAGCCCAGGTCCGTCCCCGACGCCGCGCGTGGCCGTGGACGCCCTCGGGGGCGATCACGGGCCGCGGGTGGTGGCCGAAGGGGCGGTCGCGGCCGCGCGGGAGCTCGGCGTGCGGGTGCTCCTCGTGGGGCCGGAGGCCATCGTCGCCGAAGAGCTGCGGCGGGCCGGCGGGGGACCCGAGATCGAGATCGCGGACGCCCCCGACGCCGTCGGCATGGGCGAGAAGGTCACCCGGGCCACGCTGAAGAAGCGCTCCTCGATCCAGGTCGCGGTGGAGAAGGTGCGGGACGGGTCCGCCGACGCGTTCTTCTCCGCCGGCAACACCGCGGCCTGCTGGACGATCGCCAAGATGGTCCTCGGCACGCTCGAAGAGGTCGACCGGCCCGCGCTCGCCGCGGTGGTGCCGCGGCCCGACGGGCGGACGGTGCTGCTGGACGTCGGCGCCAACGCCAGCTGCAAGGCGCGCAACCTCGAGGAGTTCGCGGTGATGGGGAAGGTGTACACGAGCGCGGTGCTGCGCACGCCAAACCCGCGCGTGGGGCTCATGAGCCTCGGTGAGGAGGAGACCAAGGGCAACGAGCTCACCAAGGAGGTTCACGAGGTCCTCAAGGATTCCGGCCTGAACTTCATCGGGAACGTCGAGGGCCACGACCTCTTCACGGGCAAGGTGGACGTCATCGTGATGGACGGCTTCACCGGCAACGTCGTCCTCAAGGCCTGCGAGACGCTCGCGGAGTCGATGATGCACCTCATCCGGGAGGAGCTGCTGCGCACTCCCGTGCGCAGCCTGGGGGCGCTCCTGGCCCGCGGCGCGTTCCAGGCGGTGCGGCGCCGGATCGATCCCGCCGAATACGGCGGGGCGCCTCTGCTGGGGGTCAAGGGCTGCTGCGTGATCGGCCACGGCAAGTCGAACGCGACCGCGATCAAGCACGGCATCCGCATCGCGGCCGAGTTCTTCGCCAGCGGCGTCAACGCGCGCATCGAGGCCGAGCTGAGGCTCCTGGGCTCCGCCCGGGAGGCGAGCGGAGCGACGACCTCGTGAGCATGGCCTTCGTCTTCCCTGGCCAGGGCTCACAGAAGGTCGGGATGGCCAAGGCGCTCGCCGACGCCTTCCCCGAGGCGCGCGCCGTCTTCGCCGAGGCCGACGACGCTCTCGGCTTCCCGCTCTCCCGCCTTTGCTTCGAGGGCCCGGAGGCCGAGCTGCAGCTCACCGCGAACGCACAGCCGGCGATCCTGGTCGCGAGCGTCGCCGCCCTCCGCGTGCTGGAGGCGAGGGGCGCACGGCCCGACTGGGTGGCCGGGCACAGCCTGGGCGAGTACTCGGCCCTCGTCGCCGCCCGCGCCCTGGAGCTCAGGGACGCGGTCGTGGCGGTGCGCCGGCGGGGAGAGTACATGCAGGAGGCGGTGCCGGCGGGGGAGGGCGCCATGGCCGCCGTCATCGGCCTCGATCTGCCCGCGGTGCAGCAGGCGTGCCGCGAGGCGGCCCAGGGGCAGGTCGTCAGCCCCGCCAACATGAACTCCCCGGGCCAGGTCGTGATCGCGGGCCACGCGGCCGCGGTCGGCCGCGCGGTGGAGGCCTGCACGGCGGCGGGCGCGCGGAAGGCGGTGCGCCTGGCCGTGTCGGCTCCCTTCCACTGCGCGCTCATGGCTCCCGTCCAGGCCCGGCTGGCCGCCGACCTCTCGCGGGTGCCGTTCCGGAACGCCGAGGTTCCCCTGGTGAACAACGTCGATGCGCGCGTGGTGCGCAGCGCGGAGGAGTGCCGCGACGGCCTCGTCCGGCAGGTCTCGGCCCCAGTCCGCTGGCAGGAGGGAGTGGAGCTGCTGGCGCGGCAGGGCGTGACGACCTTCGTCGAGGTCGGGCCGGGCACCGTGCTCGCGGGCCTCGTGAGGCGCATCGCCAAGGGGACGAAGGTCCTGCACGTCGAGGATCCCGCTTCGCTCGAGAAGTCGCTCGCCGCGCTGTCTCCCGCCGCGAGGACGGCGTGACGGGGGCCGGCGTGCTCGCCGGCCGCATCGCGCTCGTGACCGGCGCTTCCCGCGGCATCGGCCGGGCCATCGCCCGCGCGCTCGCCGGCCAGGGGGCGTCGGTCTACCTCGGGGCGCGGGACGAGGCGCGGCTGGCGGAGGCCGTGAGGGAGATCACGTCGGCGGGAGGGAAGGCCTGCGCCGTCACCCTCGACGTCAGCGACCGCGCCTCCGCACAGGCGGCCGTCGACGCGATCGTCGAGGCGCAGGGCCGGCTCGACCACCTCGTGAACAACGCCGGGGTCACCCGGGACAACCTGCTCCTGCGCATGAAGCCGGAGGACTGGGACACCGTGCTCGCCACGAACCTCACCGGCGCGTTCCACTGCACCCGGGCCGCCCTCCGGCCCATGGTGAAGCAGCGCTACGGACGCATCGTCAACATCACGTCGGTCGTCGGGCTGACCGGCAACGCGGGCCAGGCCAACTACGCGGCGAGCAAGGCCGGGCTCATCGGCTTCACGAAGGCCGTGGCCCGGGAGGTGGCTTCGCGGTCGATCACGGTCAACGCCGTCGCCCCCGGCTTCATCGAGACCGACATGACCGCGGCCATCACCCCCGAGGCCCGGGACTCGATGTCGGGAGGCATTCCCCTCGGCCGCCTCGGTCAGCCCGACGACGTGGCGGGGGTGGTGGCCTTCCTGCTCTCCGACGCCGCCGCCTACGTCACCGGACAAGTGCTCGCCGTCGACGGCGGCTTTCATATGTAGAATCACGGAGGGGACTTTTCCCCCAAGAGGAGCTTCAATGGAGCCTGTTGCCGATCGCGTGAAGAAGATCATCGTGGACCAGCTCGGGGTCGAGGAGGACCTCGTCACGCCGGAGGCCTCGTTCGTCGACGACCTCGGCGCGGACAGCCTCGACACCGTCGAGCTGGTCATGGCCCTCGAAGAGGAGTTCGGGATCGAGATCCCCGACGAGGACGCCGAGAAGATCACGCGGGTGAAGGAAGCCGTCGACTACATCCAGAAGCACGCGGAGAAGGCCAAGAAGTAGCCGGTTCCTCGCGGGCGAGGCAAGGCGCAGAAGTGGCAGACAACCGCAGGGTGGTGATCACGGGGGTGGGACTGGTGTCCCCTCTGGGGGTGGGCACCGAGCCCACCTGGAAGGGGCTCCTGGCCGGGACCTCGGGGCTCGCGAACATCACGCTCTTCGACGCTTCCCGCCATTCCACGCGCTTCGCGGCAGAGGTGAAGGGGTTCGATCCCCTGAACTGGGTGGAGAAGAAGGACGTCAAGAAGATGGACCGCTTCATCCAGTTCGCGGTGGCCGCCGCCGACTTCGCCCTCGCCGATTCGGGGTTGAAGATCGACGCCGCCGAGGCGGAGATGGTCGGCGTCTACATCGGCAGCGGGATCGGAGGGTTCGCGACCATCGAGCGCGAGCACGAGACGCTGATGAAGGAAGGGCCGCGCCGCATCAGCCCGTTCTTCATCCCCGCGGCCATCGTGAACCTCGCTTCGGGCTGGGTGTCCATACGCACGGGCGCCAAGGGCCCGAACTCGGCGACCTGCACCGCCTGCACCACCAGCGCCCACGCGGTGGGCGATTCGTTCCGCCTGATCCAGCGCGGGGACGCCGCCGCGATGATCGCGGGGGGCAGCGAGGCCGCCATCACCCCCCTCGGCGTGGGCGGCTTTTCCGCGATGCGCGCGCTGTCGACCCGCAACGACGATCCGGCCCACGCCTCGCGGCCGTTCGACAAGGAGCGCGACGGCTTCGTGATCGGCGAAGGCTCGGGGATCGTGGTCCTCGAGGAGCTGGAGCACGCCCGCCGCCGAGGCGCGCCCATCTACTGCGAGCTCATCGGGTACGGGATGTCCTCCGACGCGTACCACATCACGGCGCCGGCGGAGGACGGCGACGGGGCGATGCGGGTCATGAACCGCACGCTGAAGGACGCCGGCGTGGCGCCCTCGGTCGTGGACTACGTCAACGTCCACGGCACGTCGACGCCGCAGGGTGACAAGGTGGAGGTGGTGGCGCTGAAGCGCGTCTTCGGCGACCACGCCCGGCGCATGGCGATCAGCTCCACCAAGTCGATGACCGGACACCTCCTCGGGGCCGCGGGCGGCCTGGAGGCGGGGATCACCGCCCTCGCCCTCAAGACCCAGATGCTGCCCCCCACGATCAACTACCAGTATCCCGATCCGGACTGCGACCTCGACTGCGTGCCCAATGCGGCCCGCAAGGCCGACGTCCGCTATGCCCTGTCGAACTCGTTCGGTTTCGGAGGCACCAACGGCGCCCTCCTCTTCCGGCGTTTCGAAGGCTGAGCTGCTTTTCCACGCAGAGGCCGCAGAGAAGCCGCAGAGACCGCAGAGAACGGAACGGTATGAGATCAGGGATTGAACCGGCCTCGCTAACGCGTGCTTTACTCTGCGGCCTCTGCGCGCCCTCTGCGGCCTCTGCGTGGAAAGGCAACCGGGAATGAAGATCGCGGTTTGCATCAAGCAGGTGCCGGACACCGAGACCCGCATCCGCATCGCCCCCGACGGCCGGTCGATCGTGGAGAGCGACGTCAACTGGATCGTGTCCCCCTACGACGAGTTCGCGATCGAGGAAGCGCTCAAGATCAAGGAGGCGAAGGGCGGAGAAGTCGTGCTCGTCTCCCTCGGCCCCGATCGCGTGCAGTCCGCGCTGCGCAGCGGCCTCGCGATGGGCGCCGATTCCGCCCTTCACCTGAAGGACCCGCTCTTCGAGCGGACCGACACGATGGGCACCGCGTGGGCGCTCGCCACCGCCCTCAAGCCGCTCGCGCCCGACCTCGTCCTCATGGGCCAGCAGGGAGTGGGCGGCGACAACGCCCAGGTGCCGGGGCTGGTGGCGGAGATCCTGGACCTGCCCCAGGTCACGATGGCGGTGAAGATCGAGCTGCAGGACGGCAAGGCGCGGATCGAGCGGGAGATCGAGGGCGCCCACGAGGTGTGGGACGTGACGCTGCCGGCGGTGGTGTCCGCGCAGAAGGGCCTGAACGAGCCGCGATACGCGAGCCTGAAGGGGATCATGGCCGCCAAGAAGAAGCTCATCGAGACGAAGGGCGCGGCCGATCTCGGCCTCACGGCCGAGCAGCTCGCCCCCAAGACGAAGGTCGTGGCGCTCGAGCTGCCGCCGTCGCGATCGGCGGTGAAGATGATCGAGGGCGACGCCGACACCCAGGTCAAGGAGCTGCTGCGGCTCCTGCACGAGGAAGCCAAGGTCATTTGAAGCATTCAGCGATCAGCGATCAGCATTCAGCGGGAGCTTCATGCCCAGCATAGTCACCTTTGCGGAGCACCGGGACGGGAAGCTGCGCCGCCCTTCGCTGGAGGCGGTGGGAGAGGCGCGGCGGTTGGCCGGCCCCCTCGAGGCCTCGGTCCACGCGGTCCTCGTCGGCTCCGGGGTCGAGGGCCTCGCCTCCGAGCTGGGCGCGCACGGGGCCGACGCCGTGCACGTCTTCGACCACGCGGAGCTGGCCGCCTACGCCACCGAGCCCTACGCGCGGGCGGTCGCCCAGGTGGTCGCCTCCGAGAAGCCTTCGGCCGTGCTGGTGCCCTTCACCGCCCTGGGCCGTGATCTGGCGCCCCGCGTGGCGGCGCGGGTTGGCGCGGGCCTCGTGTCGGATTGCGTCGCCCTCACCGTGAAGGACGGCCGGCTCGAGGCGCGCCGCCCCTTGTACGCGGGCAAGGCCTACGCGACCGTCCGGTGGGAGGGCGAGCCGCAGATGGCCACGCTGCGCCCCAACGTCTTCGCGGTGGGCCAGGCCGATGCGTCGCGCAAGACGGAGGTGAAGAAGGAGGCGGTGGACACGTCGGCGCGCGCGAGGGTCACCGCCGTCCACGCCACCGCGTCGGGCAAGCTCGAGCTGACCGAAGCGCAGATCATCGTCTCGGGCGGCCGCGGGCTGAAGGGCCCGGAGAACTTCCACCTCGTGGAGAGCCTGGCCGCGGCGATGGGGGCCGCGGTGGGGGCATCGCGGGCGGTCGTGGACGCCGGCTGGGTCGACCACCAGTACCAGGTCGGCCAGACCGGCAAGACCGTGTCGCCCACTCTCTACGTGGCGTGCGGCATCAGCGGCGCCATCCAGCACCTGGCGGGCATGTCGTCCTCGAAGTACATCGTGGCGATCAACAAGGACGCCGATGCGCCGATCTTCAAGGTGGCCAACTACGGCCTCGTGGGCGACCTCTTCGAGCTGCTTCCCAAGCTGACCGAGGCCGCGAAGAGCTACTTCGCGGGAAAGAGTCAATGAGCAGGGGGGTGCTGCGGCGCACCCCCCTGAGCCCCCCGCGCGCTGCGCGGGAGTGAATCCCGCTTCGCGCGCAGCTTATGCGCGTTCTCCTCTACGACGACCCGATCTTCCGCGAGCACCACGCCGGGCGCGGCCATCCCGAGCGGCCGGAGAGGCTGGATGCGATCCGTCGGGGCCTTCGAGAGTCGGAGCTGGAGCCGCGGCTGAGGCTGGCCGCGCCGCGTGACGCGAGTCGCGACGAGCTGCGGCGGGTGCACACCGAGACACACGTGGCGCGCGTGGCCGCCACCGCCGGGCGGACGGTCCGCTTCGATCCCGACACGCAGGCGGGCCCGCGCTCCTACGCCGCCGCGCTGAGGGCGGCGGGCGCCGCGGTGGACGCCGTGGAGCGGGTCCTCGCCGGCGAAGCGGACCGCGCCTTCTGCGCCGTGCGTCCTCCGGGGCACCACGCCGAAGCGGACCGGGCGATGGGCTTCTGCCTGTTCAACAACGTCGCCGTGGCCGCCGCCCACGCGCTGGCCCGCGGGCTCGAGCGCGTGATGGTCGTCGACTGGGACGTGCACCACGGCAACGGCACCCAGCACACGTTCTACGACGACCCGAGGGTGCTGTACCTCTCGTCCCACGAGTTTCCGTTCTATCCGGGCACCGGCGCCCTCGACGAGGTGGGGGAGGGCCCGGGGCGCGGGTTCACCGTGAACCTGCCGATGCCCGCGGGCCTGGGCGACGCCGAGTACGCCCGCGTCTACCGCCAGGTCGTGGAGCCCGTCGGCCGGGCCTTCGACCCGGAGCTGGTCCTGGTGTCGATGGGCTTCGACCCCTACGTCTCCGACCCGCTCGCCGGCATGCGCGTCACCGAGCGCGGCTTCGCGGAGATGGCGGCCGTGTGCCTGTCGATCGCCGCCGGCGCCGCGCGGTCTCGCGCCGTCTTCGTCCTCGAAGGGGGCTACGACCTCGAGGGGATCGCCCGGTCCTCGGCGGCCGTGGCCGCTCCGCTCCTCGGCCGCGAGCACGCGCCCGTGCCGTGGCCCCCTTCGGGGCCCATGGACGGGCTGCTCCGTGCTTACCGCGAGGCACTGGCGCCGTATTGGCCGATCCTGCGGAGCTGACACCATGTTGTTTCCGGACCGTGAAGAAGCGGGTCGACTCCTCGGCGAGTACCTGAAGCCGCGGCTGCCCGTCTGCGAGAAGGGCACCGTCGTCCTCGGCATTCCGAGGGGAGGCGTGATCGTGGCCGACGCCGTGGCCTCGGCCCTCGGCGCCCCGCTCGACGTGATCGTGCCGCGGAAGCTCGGCGCGCCGGGCAACCCCGAGCTGGCCGTCGGCGCGCTGGCCCTCGCCGGCGGCGAAGAGATCGCGCTCGTCGACGAGCGCACGGTGCGCGCGCTCAGCGTCCCCGAGCCCTACCTGCGCGACGAGATCGAGCGCCAGCGGCGCGAGATCCTGCGGCGCGAGGCCGCGTACCGCGAGGGCCACCCGCCGGAGCCGGTCGAAGGCCGCATCGCAGTGCTCGTGGACGACGGTGTGGCCACCGGGCTCACGGCGCGGGCCGCCGCCCGCGCGGTGGCGCGCCGGTCGCCCCGCGAGGTCGTGGTCGCGGTGCCGGTGGCCCCGCCGGAGACCGTGCGCGAGTTCGCCGCCGAGGGCGTTCGTCTCGAGGGCCTCGAGCCGAACGCCCTCGGCGCCGTAGGCCGTTTCTACGTCGACTTCCGCCAGATCGAAGACGACGAAGTCAAAGCCGTCCTGCGCGCCCACCACACCGTTTAGCAGGCGTTACGCTACAACGCAGAGGCCGCAGAGGACGCGCAGAGGCCGCAGAGAACCTCGTTGAGCAAGGAGTGCTGGGACGCGCCCCTTTGAACCCCGCTCGCTTCGCAGCTTGTCATTGCTTTCTGTCTCTGCGGCCTCTGCGTTTTCTCTTCGGCCTCTGCGTGGAAAGGCCAGGCCGGAGGTCGTGCTAAGATTTCCCGTTTAGGGGCATGAGCGACTACGACTACGAGGGAATAGAGACGCGCTGGCAGAAGCGGTGGGCGGAGGCGCACGCCTTCGAGGTCACCGAAGACCCCGGGCGGCCCAAGTACTACTGCCTGGAGATGCTTCCCTATCCCTCGGGCGACATCCACGTCGGCCACGTCCGCAACTACTGCATCACCGACGTCGTGGCGCGCTACAAGCGCATGCGCGGCTTCAACGTGCTCCATCCCATCGGCTGGGACGCCCTCGGCCTCCCGGCGGAGAACGCGGCGATCCAGCGCGGCGTGCATCCCGAGAAATGGACGCGCCAGAACATCGCGGGCATGAAGCGGCAGCTCCAGCGCCTCGGCTTCAGCTATCCCTGGACCCGCGAGATCGCCACCTGCGACCCCGAGTACTACCGCTGGAACCAGTGGTTCTTCCTGCGCATGCTCGAGCGGGGGATCGCCTACCGCAAGAAGGCGGCGGTCAACTGGTGCCCCTCCTGCGAGACCGTGCTCGCCAACGAGCAGGCCGAAGGCGGCGAGTGCTGGCGGTGCCACAGCAAGGTGGAGGAGCGCGAGCTCGACCAGTGGTTCCTCCGCACCACCGCCTACCAGGACCAGCTGATCGACGACATGGAGCAGCTCAAGGCATGGCCCGAGCGCGTCCTCGTCCAGCAGCGCAACTGGGTCGGGCGTTCGCCGGGAGCGGAGGTGGACTTCCCGGTCGAAGGTGCGCAGCCGCTCCGCGTCTTCACCACGCGCGTCGACACGATCTACGGAGCGACGTTCATGGTCGTGGCTCCCGAGCACCCGCGCGTCGATTCGCTCGTCGCGGGCACGCCGGAGGAAGCCGCGACCCGCAAGGCCATCGAGCGGCTCCGGAGCCAGGACCGGCGCGCGCGCCAGGCCGCGCAGGTCGAGAAGGAGGGCGTCTTCACGGGCCGCTATGCCACGAACCCGTTCAGCGGCGAGCGCATCCCGATCTGGGTCGGAAACTTCGTGCTGATGGGCTACGGCACCGGTGCCATCATGGCCGTGCCGGCCCACGACCAGCGCGACTTCGAGTTCGC
>Ga0070706_100004127_pt1 | contig 14128 bp, 14 predicted proteins | sample KBSK5501metaG_FD_65476 | JGI IMG/M metagenome (GOLD analysis project Ga0070706, IMG submission 65476) | Corn, switchgrass and miscanthus rhizosphere microbial communities from Kellogg Biological Station, Michigan, USA - KBS K5-50-1 metaG | ecosystem: Host-associated > Plants > Roots >...
CCTGCGCCTGGTCTATGAGCAAGCCTTCATCGAGACCTATACGGCGATGGTCGAACGGTCTCGTGCGCTGAAAAGTGCGCAGTAGCAAGCATTTTCTTCCCCTGTTTGTTCATATGGCTGTCGTTTTCGCGTCCAGGGAAGAACGTTCGGAGTATGTTGCTGGCTTGCTACAACCTCGTTACCCAACCCATGGGAGTAGCGAACCAGCCTAAAAATATGCCTCCTTGATGAGGAAGAACCAATGTGTTCCCAACAAGGAGGTATACATGACCAGTATCACCAATGTGTCGGTGAGTATCCAGACTTCTTCCGAGTCTGTCCCCTCGACGCCCTATTGGTTGGGTGAATCACACCCAACAAGAAACCCCACTGTTAGACAGAGTGTGTGGTGAGGTCACGGTCACTGACCCAGCCCATCCCCTCTATGGTCAAACTCTCCCGCTGCTCCCCGTGCGGGTCAATCGTCATCCGCTCCAGGTGATGGTGCTACTGCCAAGTGGGCGGCGGCACATGGTACCACGAGCGGCAACCAATCTCGAACGCCCAGAGGGGGTCATCTCGCCTCCTGCTCCCTTGCCTGTGATCTCGGTCCGGACTATCCTTCCTCTAGCACACTTGGTGCAGCAACTCGGGGCCTGGCCAAGGAGGAAAGCCATGCCGAGCAGACAACGTCACCCATCCATCCCACAGAACACGGGTTCCCCAGTTCCCACGACGACCTTTCATCAGCTTCCCCAGAGTCACCAGCAGCAACTGGCGCACTTGATCGCCGACCTCATTCGGCGCGTGCGCGCAGCCGTACAAGACAAGGAGGGCGATCATGAACGCTGAGTTGTTGCCCCTCACGCCAACTACTGACCAGCGGGCCAAGATGGCCTATGTCTACATTCGCCAATCCTCGCTCATGCAAGTGACGCGCCACGCTGAGAGCACCGAACTCCAGTACTCGTTGGTGGAGCGAGCTATCAAATTAGGATGGCCTCGTGAACGAGTGGAAGTCATTGATGAGGATCTGGGCAAATCAGGAGCTGACGCTTTTGCCCGTGGTGGCTTCCAGCATCTGCTCGCCGAGATTAGTCTGGCTCGCGCAGGTTTGGTGCTCAGCTTCGATGCCTCCCGCCTGGCACGCAACAATCGCGATTGGTATCAACTGCTGGAAGTCTGCTCGATCTTCGGCACCTTGATCGCCGACGGTGAGCGTCTCTACGATCCTCGGCTCTACCATGATCGTCTTCTCTTGGGCTTGACTGGCATGCGAAGCCTCGCTGAGCTGCATCAGCTCAAGCAACGCATGCAAGCGGGAGCCCGACACAAAGCCGAACGGGGAGAACTGCGCCAGGGGTTGCCTGTGGGATTGGCCCGCGGGCCTGCTGGAGAAGTGATCTTCAATCCCGACGAAGAGGTGCAGGCGCGCATCCGGCTGGTCTTTGAGAAATTCCGTGAAATCCGCTCGGCTGGCGGCGTGATGCGGTCTCTGCGGGCAGCGCACTTGCCTCTGCCAGCGCGCCCCAGAGTTGGCCCTGCGCCCCGACGCGGGTGGTCTGGCAACCAGCACGGACCTCGGCCATCCTCGATATTCTCCACAATCCCGCCTACGCAGGAGCCTATGTCTATGGGCGCAAGCTCCTTGCCCCTGCACGTCGCACCCCAGCGCATCCGCGCGGAGGGCGTATTCTGCAACCCATTGACAAGTGGGAGATTTGTTTACACAATAGATATCCAGCGTATATTGCGTGGGAAGAATTTGTAGCCAATCAGGCGCAACTCCACGCCAATAGCCTGAAGTATCGAGAGGAGCAGCCTGGAGTGGCCCGCAAAGGACAAGCGTTACTGCAAGGGATCGTGCGCTGTGGACGCTGTGGAGCCTTATTCCACCTGCACTATTCTGGTCGGCAGGGCCAATGGCCCGAGTATCGGTGTAGTGCCGACCAAAGCCAGTTTGGAGGCACAGACTGCCAACGCGTGCGTGCGCTGGCTCTGGATAGGCAGGTCGAAGAGCGGTTCCTGGAAGCGCTGCGGCCAGATCACCTGACGCTCGCGCTCGCCGCCCTGGCGCAATTGGAACAGGAGGAGCGAGCTGAAAGCAAGCAGTGGGAACTCCGGCTGGAGCGTGCGCGCTACCAGGCCAAGCGGGCCGAGCGGCAATACCAGGCCGTGGAACCAGAAAACCGGTTGGTGGCCCGTTCGCTGGAGAAACAATGGGAAGAGCAGCTTCGTGCCGTGGAGACCGTGGAGAAAGAGTACCACGCCTGGAAGTCTAGTCGCTTTGGGACCCTCACGCAGGCAGACCGAGAGGCCATTGTGGCCCTGGGCAGCGATTTACCAGCGCTCTGGCAAGCGCCCACGACCACCAATGCGGAGCGCAAACAGATGCTGCGCCTGGTGATTCGAGAGGTCATCGTTGTGAGCTCGCGGACTGACGGCCAGGTCTGGGTCCAAATCAATTGGCAAACAGGGGCGCAGGAGCAGTTCTGGTATCAACGCCGGGTGAGCAGCTATGCCGTGTTTGCTGGTGCACAGGCGCTCGAACAACGTGTGCGTGAACTCAACGCAGCAGGGTTGATGGATGCTCAGATTGCAGCAACACTGGAGTGCGAGGGGTATCAGACCCCTGGACTCATTCACCCCATTACGAGCAAGATCGTCTGTCACTTGCGTGAGAAGTGGCAGATCCCGACAGTGAAGCTGAACAAGAACGAGCGCAACCCTGCGCAATGGGAAGATGGTTCCTACTCGGTAGAAGGGGCTGCAGCAAAGCTGGGCGTGGACCAGAGCACAATTTTCAATTGGTTGAAAACGGGCAAGCTTACCGGAGAACACCTGGCCAGGGGCATGCCCTGGAAGATCCATTGGACAGAAGAAGATGAAAGACGGCTTCACGAATGGCTCCGACGTACCAGACGATCAAAAAGAGAGGCATTATGACGTATTCGAGGAAGTTGTGCTCATCACGCACTACCTTCGTGAGCAAGGCGCCCTCTCGGCCATTGCAGAACGGGTGCGCTTTGCACGCCGTCGCTTCGGCCACTACGAGGTGCTGGATTTCGTCGCGGTGCTCTTCGGCTATGCCATCAGTGGCGAGCGAACCCTGCAAGCCTTCTACGCTGCCGTGCGTCCATTTGCCTCGGTCTTTATGGCGCTCTTCGGACGAGACCGTTTGCCTGCTCCCTCCACGCTCAGTCGCTTTTTGGCAGCGCTCCCGCCTGAGCCAGTCGAAGCCCTGCGTACGCTCTTTCTTGAGGATGTGCTCGCCCGCCCTCTGAACAAAGAAGAGCAGTTGGGCGGGCTGTGGGATCGACAGGGGAGCCACTGGCTCGTCTTCGATGTGGATGGGACGCGAGAAGCGGCCCGCCAACGGGCCTTGCCCCAGACGGCGGATCGGCCTGCGCCACAGCGTCGCTTGCGTCCCCTCTGTGCCCCCGGCTACACCGGACGCAAACGCGGGGAGGTCGTGCGCACCCGCACCACCATCCTGCAGGCCCATAGCCATCAGTGGCTCGGCTCGTTCGGAAACGCTGGCAATGGTCAGTACCGCGAGGAGTTGCGCCGGGGGGTGGCTGCGATCCAGCGTTACGCCAAGGCCCATGCGCAGCCCGTGGAACGGGTTCTCTTGCGGCTGGACGGGCAATATGGGACTGGAGCCGTCCTCGCTGAACTGGCAGGGCTGGCCTATGTGATACGTGGCAAAGACTATCAGCTCCTTGACCGGCCAGAGGTCCAGGCACGCTTACACCTGCCTGCCGATCAGCAGTTCAGCCGCCCTGAAAGTCGCCTCGTGCGCACCCTCTACGACTGCCCTGACCTGGCTGTGGGATCAACGGGGCAGCGCTGCCGGGTCGTGGTGGCGACCCATCCTGCCTCTGAGAAGAAGCCTCGTGTCGGCGTCGAACGCGCCGGCTTGGTCTACGAACTCTTCCTGACCAACATGCCGCAGGCGGCTTTCACGACGGCCGATGTGGTCGCGCTCTACCTGCATCGCGGTGCGTTCGAGAATGCCCTCGCCGATGAAGACCTGGAGCAAGACCCGGATCGCTGGTGTTCTCACGCTGCCTGCGGGCAGGAAGCCTGGCAGATCATCTCGCAATGGGTCTGGAACCTCCGCCTGGAGTTGGGGCACCAGCTTGAGCCTGAACCGATGCGCACCACCGAGTTTGCTCCTACCCTTCCACCGGCGAAAGAGCACACAGCTCCTCCCTCGGGCTATGCGCCCGCCAAGGTAGCTTTGCCCTTCAAACGCAACCGTTTTTCTGGGCACGATTTTGTCCTTCAACCTGATGGCATGCTGCGTTGCCCCGCTGGGCAGGCCCTCTCTGCGACCGAAGAGCGCTGGGAGGCTGATGGCAGCCTGCGGCTGGTGTATGCCGCTCGCATCAGCCAATGTCGAGGTTGCCCCTTGAGAGAGCAGTGCCAGTGGCATGGTCGCACCACGGTGAAGCCTCGCCGGGTGAGTGTGCTGCTGCATCCCCTCGGGATCGGCTCAGCTCCGTTACTCTGGAAGGATTGGAGTCGCAGACAGCATCGCCGAGCCTGCATGCAACTGCTCCGTCACCAACGGGTTGACGTGCAACTGGAGCCTCCTGGCCAACCCAGGCCAGCCACGTCTCCGCCAATTCTTTCTCGTGCCCAGCGCGCCCATTCTCGGCTCTCGTGGGAAGAGCGATTGGCACGCAATACCTGTGCCTCAACAGCTAGTCGGGGCACGATCACGCTGTTCGGGGTACCAGAAGGCTTTGCGACCTCGCTCGGTCTGTCGACGGCTTAACACCGCGATCTGTCACCGTTGGGTACCCTCTCCTCGGAAAGGCAGGCTTCTCCGAGCGAAGCTTCATGCCTTCTTTGCCCGGCTTCTTCTCTGTTTCTCTCATCTTCTGTTCTTTTTGCTTCATCCGCCTCTGTTCTCCTCACCTCTCCTGGGCACACCATCCCGTTCTGGGTAGCTTTCGCCTCCTCACCCAGCGATTAGCTCTTCAACAGGCTCGTTGCGCAATTCGTGGGTAAAGGCGGTGGGCACCGACGATGCGCGAGACGCACGGCCAAACGGCACAAAGCCAGCAGATGCAAGGTGGTGACCAGGGTCAGGGCATCAATATGCAAGGCTGGACCCAACCGCGCTTGCTCACGATAGTACGCTGGGGGCGGGACGGGCGCCACTTCGTTAACGGGTGTAGGCATCATCAACTGATCTCCATCACGAGGGAATAAGCCTCGGTTGGGATCAGCTTACCGTACTCCGTCAAATTCGGAAATACCCACATCGCAAAAAGTTGTTCCAAATGTGTAGGAATCCAGCCTGGCTATGCGTTTCAATAATAGAAAAACAAGAAGATGGCTTTCCGGTGGGTAAATAAGGAATTTTATGTATGTTTCGGTATGGAAGCACTAATGGCCAGACTTCAGCAACCCCTGCCTCTGAAATAGTGGAGCAGTCGCAAGAGGCGGATCTTGTACATCAAGCTCAGCTTGGGAGTCATGAAGCGTTTACCGACCTGTTCGCCCGCTATAATCAGCAGATCTACAAATATCTTCTGAGGTCGGTGAATAATACCGAGGTTGCCTATGACCTGGCGCAGGATACTTTCCTTGCTGCCTGGCAGGCTCTGCCTCTCATGCCTGTTCAAATGTACTTCCGCCCCTGGCTGTACAAAATTGCGACGAATAAGGCAGTTTCCTGGTGGAGACGGAATACACAGATCAACTGGTTGTCGTGGGAAAAACAGGAGAGCACAAGTTATGTGCCCTCTGCATTTGAAGAACAGGTGGCACTGACAGATCTCGTCCAAAAGATTTTGCGCACGCTTCCTGACGCACAGCGGGCCTGTCTCCTCCTCCAAAGCGTCGGTGGCTTTAAAATCGACGAGATTGCTCAGATTTTGCATATGAACTCGAAAACGGTCAGTGTCTACATCAGCAGAGCAAGGGAACACTTTCGCCAGACATATACTGGATTACAGAATGACCACTCGGAGACGACGGAAGGAGGATTACACTAATGTCTGGATCTCTACCTCTTGTCTGCGCTGATTGCCAGAAACTCCTTTCGATCGACCCGGATACGTCGGATCAGCCAGATGTCCAGAAGCACGTGGCAGGTTGCGCAGTGTGCGGTCGCCTGGCTGCCCACTACCACAAAATTGACACGCTTCTCAATCAGATTCCCGATCTACAACCCCTGCCTGACCTTAGCCTGCGCTTCCAGCAAATCCCACAAGCACAGAGCATGGCAGAACTTACTGAACCTTCCGCTTTATGGGAGGACGTGTTGGAAGAAACATCGTCAACCCATTTTATGCTGGCTGAACCAGCCACCAGTCCTTTTATGCAAGGAAAGAAAATTATGCAAAAACGGCCTATCGCTCCCAATCCAGAGCCATTAAATGCACTCTATGACGAACAATTGAAACAGTCTTTGAACTCGACGACACGCCCGCACCGTTCGCTCTGGCGCGAGCTTGCTACCACTGCCGCTGTGATTGTGGTGCTGGTGAATATTCTCGCCTGGGGGCTGCTCCTACGCCTCACGCATCAGAGTACACTCGGAGCGAAACCGACTGCTGCGCTCACTCCAATCCCTCCTACATCTACTCCTGCACTCACTCCGCAGTCTACGCCGATGCCTGTGTTAACACAACAGTATTCATTTACTGCCCAGGATAGCGGAAAAACGATCACGTATGCCGTCACTGACCGCTTTCGTATTACTCTCGATTCGCAGAACTACCCACAAAAGGATGTGCGGGTTTCGTGTACACCTGCGGGCGCACTTGAGCCTCTTTCAAACCTTCCTCCACCCTCACCGCCGCTTTATATGATCCAATACATGGTAGTGCAACCAGGCACATGTACGATCAAGAACGGAAGTTTCCTGCTGACGGTTATTATTGTGCAATTGTCGAACTGAGAGAAGTCATGAAGGCATTTCCCAACTCAGAAACCCTCCTACACATGGGATTTCTGAGTTGGGAAATGCCCTCTATACGTTAGCATGCTAAAGTTGTCTAAAGATTAAGAATATTGTATGAAAATAGCGCCCAGGGGGAAGCGATGGAAAAACCAGTTCCTGCACCACCGGCCGGCGATGCAGATGAGACCGACCTGGTCTGCCTGGCTCAGGAAGATCCTTCTGCCTTTGCAGTCCTCTATCAGCGCTATCTGTCACGTGTCTATAACTACGTGCGCGCCCGCCTGGAAAGCGAAGAAGAGGCCGCGGACCTGACCCAACACATCTTTCTTCAAGCCCTGAATGCTCTGCCTGCCTATCAAGCGCGCGGTGCGCCTTTCGCGGCCTGGCTTTTCCAGATCGCGCACAATGCCGTAATCGACCTCTACCGTCGCCGGAAAAGTTTCGTCTCCTGGGATATGCTACCCAGTATGCTGCACACGCCGCCAGGGCAAGAGGATATGGATGCGCTGCTGGTTCATCGCGAGCGCCTGGCCCGGCTCAAAACCCTGCTGGCCCGGCTCGCTCCCTTTGAGCGTGATTTGCTGGCTCTACGTTTCGCTGCCGGGCTTAGCTCGCCGGAGATCGCCCGGGTGGTCGGCAAAAGTCCCGCCGCCGTGAAAAAACAACTCACCCGCCTTCTCCACACCCTCAAGGAGCAGTACCGTGAACAATAAACAACCTGTCTCAGCCCGCTATCATGATCTCCTGACCGGCCAGGATGATCCTACGTTGCTGAATCTCGTAGAGGATCTGGATACCCTTTATACATCCCATCAATTGCCAGCTCGCCTTAAACGTCCCGTAGAGGCGAATCAGTCCATTGTTGGCGAGCAACCACAGCCAGAGGCTCCCTTGTCCACACAACCTGGCACAGTCTCCTCTTTCGTGCCTCGCCACCACTCGCGCTGGTCACGCCTGAATACCCTTGCCGCCGTTCTCTTCACCGTTCTTCTGGCAGGTGCGCTGGTCGGGACATTTTACCTGGCGCAGCCCGGTGCTCTGATTGGCCAGAAGCACGGCAGTAGTACACCTGTCAGTCACAATACGCAACCTGGCACCAGGCCCATAGCAATAACCCCTGTTCCTCCATCTATTCCACAAGAGCCGATAGGCGAAATCCATATGATGAATGCCAGCGAAGGTTGGGCCCGGACCTGGCTGGCAGGTGGCAATACGAATACACTCGATGAGCTTTTGCATACCAGCGATGGGGGCGTTCACTGGCAGAATGTTACTCCTGCTCAATATGGCACGCTCGCTGGCGAGAATATCTCTTATATCTCAGGCACAGCAGCCTGGGCTGAGGTGACTAACAATGCTAACGCAATCGCGTTTGTACGTACAACCGATGGCGGCAAGACCTGGCAGGCGTCTGCTCCCTTAAATCAGCCATTAGGTATGACACCCCCCGACCATGCTGCTGAGAATATCAATTATGTAACTTTTCTTACTCCTGATACTGGTTGGTTGCTGGTCGCTACTTACAATGATAGAGAGACTGCTATTGGCGAGATCCTCTATCATACAACCGATGGCGGACTGACCTGGCACGAACTGGCAAGCAGCGCCAGCGTGGATGTAAACGCTTCCGGCCGCCTACCTTTGCCCGGCGCCTATACAGGTCTGAATTTTATTAATCCTTCTACTGGCTGGATTATGGGCTCTAATGTGAATCTGTCAGGAGCATTAGGAGATGGGGGGCGGCCTGAGATACGTCAACCGTGGTTGTACGTAACGCACGACGGCGGGCTAACCTGGCATGTGCAGACTCTCCCAGACACTCTCCCAATTCAGGGGTCGGGAGTTGGGATAATTACTTACCCGCCTCAGTTTTTCTCTGCCAGCGATGGCTTGCTCACAGTTTCTTCCTGGGGGCCAGGTGAGATCGCTACCTTCGTTTATGCTACCCACGATGGCGGTGTGACCTGGCAACAGAATGGATTTTTCGCTGTCTTTCTGGCCCAGAACAGCCCTGGAACAACCGCACTGGAAATGCCCAGGCTGGTCACCACGTTTGCTAATATGAATGTGGGCGCGCTCTGGGAAGATTCAGGGTACCAGAACGCCAATACGCTAGCCACAACTCATGACGGAGGCCAGACCTGGACACAAACGCGACTCTCCTTGCTGGCATCCGTTGAAAGCGTGCCCACAAGCGGCCAGATTGAGCTTGTATCTGCGCAGGTGGGATGGTTGCTATTACTACCTGCCAGCAAGTACCCTTCATTCGCGCCTATCCTGCTGAAAACGCTCGACGGCGGCAAAACCTGGACTCAGGTTCATTATAGCGTCTCGTAATCCAAGTAAAACAACAAGAGCTGAGTGGGCTAAAAAGCGTGACTACGCTCCCTCAGCCTACTCAGCTCTCATTTCGATTACCAGTCTCTCAAAGAGCAAGGATCACGAAAAAAGCATTTTCGCTGGCGTCCTCTGCCCGATTTACGCGCTCTCTACCGTTGGTCCGCCTGTCGGCTGGGCCTGTTGAGCGCTGGCAGCGGGGACCTCTTCGGCAAAATCGCCCTCCTGCGCGGGCCGCACTGCCAGCGGGTAGCGTCGGCCTGCTCCTCGTCGCGGGTCGGGCATCTGTTGGAACGCTTCATACAAGCTATGCGTCAGCTTCGCTTCCTCCTCCATTTTCTCTGGAGGCGGGGGCAAGGTACAATAGTCCATACGAGGGTTTTCCTTGTCAAGTGGTTTTTTTCAAGTGTACAAGAAAAGCTCCCGTCCTTTCTGGGAGGCGACCAAATGGGCCAGCCTTCTCTCCCTTCTCCTTCCTGCTCAGCTTTTTAGAATGAAAACGCCCTGGTCCGTTCGGCTAGTCAATATACGTGAAGGCGGGTGCAGGTATATAATGGTAGATAATCCCAGTGCGGCGAGAATGAGGAGACGACAATGGCTCAGGACGAGCAACCCGACAAGCACCAACCAGATATGCAACAGATTGGAGAGTATGCGGTTGCCACCACCAATTGCGGCATGGAAATTCGGCGTGACACCACCACCTTCGCTTTTACCCCGACCGAAGCCTGGGACCTGTTTGCCTTTCTCCACGATCAAGTACACACCTACTACTTACAAATGCGTGAGCTTGGTCTCGGTGCCTACCCAGCAGCAGATATGATGATTCACCTCCCCTGTTGTCAATACCTGCTTGAGGGATTCCTCAGCTGAAAAGCTTGCGCAAAAAGAGCGAGAAGAAATCGGGTGGGCAAGAGGGACACCAAGGGTCGACGTTGCAGTTCTCTCGCGAACCAGATGAAGTGATTGAGCATCGAGTGGAGTCCTGCTCGTTCTGCCAGCAGGATTTGCACAGCATTTCGCCGTGTGGGATCGAGCATCGGCAAGTCGTGGACATCCCCTCGCCACGTGTGATCGTACAAGAACACCGAGTAGAGCAGAAGCAGTGTCCTCGGTGTCAGCAGATCACCGTCGCTCCTTTCCCCCAAGGAGTTCAGGCTCCCATCCAATACGGACCGAACAGCGGAGCCATCGCTCTCTACCTGATCCACCAGCAATTGCTGCCACTGGCACGAGCATGTGAGGTGATGAAAGAGGTGCTGGGAGTGCAGATGAGCGAAGGAACCTTGTGCGAACTCACCAAGCGCAGTGCTTTGCACCTCAGCGAGGTGGAGCAGCAGATCAAACACGCCCTGATCCAAGCGCCCGCCATCCACCAAGACGAAACAGGCTTGTATGTGGCAGGCAAACGGCATTGGATGCATGTCACCTGCACGCCCACCTTGACACACTATCAAGTCCATCCGAACCGAGGCCAAACCGCATTGGAAGCCATTGGGATTTTGCCAAAGTTCAGTGGGATCTCGATCCATGATGGATGGGCTTCTTACTTCCTGTATGCTTGTGAGCACGCCTGTTGTAACGTGCATCTGTTGCGCGAACTGATCTTTCTGGCAGAAGAACAACACTGCTGGTGGGCTCTTGATCTCAAAAATCTGTTCCTGGATATGAAAGAAGCGACTGAGCACGCTCGCCAGCAAGGCAAAGACCGACTTGACCCCTTGGAGGTCGTGGATTGGGAAGCTCAGTTTCTCACCTTGCTTGACGAAGGCGATCTGGCCCACCCAAGAGCCACCGCCCCACCCGGGACACGGGGTCGATGCAAACAAAGTGCCGCCCGGAATCTGCTCGATCGCTTGCGCACTTACCAGCAAGCCTTTCTCTGCTTCCTGGAAGATCTCCGTGTGGATTTTGACAACAATCTGGCGGAGCGGGATGTGCGCATGGTCAAGCTCCAGCAAAAGATTTCTGGGTGTTTCCGCAGTGGGACTGGCGCTGATGCGTTTTGTCGTATCCGTGGGTACTTGTCTACCTTGCGCAAACAAAGCATCCCTCTGCTTTCTGCTTTGCAAGCTACCCTCTCTGGCCATCCTGTCCTTCCTTCATTTCAGCCGACCCAGGCAGTTTTGCCATCACCGTTCAGCGATTGATTCATTGGCTCCCTCCAGCAATGACGAGCTGATCTTTGTCGTCAGGATGTGTGTACCAGAGTTGTTGTCCAGTGCTGCCGAGAAAGGCATAGATCCCATGGAGCGTCGCGAGATAGACGACTCCATGCAAACCGAAGTAGGTCTGGGTCATCAGTGCACTTTCTGCCGGTACAAGCCTGGACCAGCGTTTCGTCCCATCGTGTACATTTAATCCGATCAGTGTAAATTCATAGGTGCCGCTCCAATGCAATACTCCTTCATACAACATATCATCCATGATCACGAACCCGTCGTCAGGGGTTTGTATTGGCAAGGAACACCACAGCGCTGAACCATCACTTGCCCGGTAGGTACAGATGCGACTTGTTCCAAGCATTTTGAGATAAATGATCGGCCCATCCAAAGTCAGATGGGTCACCGGGTCATCAGGTGGCATTGGTTTCGTCCATACTGTCATACCAGTTTCTGTACTGAAGGCAGAGAGCCATCGAACGTAACCAGAAGCGGCATACACATAGACGACCTTGTTGGCGGCAGCAATATCGTTCGAGAAGATGTATTCTTGTGTGATGTACTGCCAGAGGAGTTTGCCATCGCTGGCACGAACAGCTTGCAGCGTATTACGCCAGGGGGGAGTGGAGGATGAGGGAATGACGGAGAGATAGGCTATGCCATCTGCTAGCGCAACAGGCAACACCTCCCCTTGTAGATAGGAACGTTCTGTAGGTCGAGATTGCCAGAGCACTGCGCCGTCGCTGGCACGTAGTGCAATGGTGTACAACGCCTCTGGAACTAGGACCACTCCGTGATCAACGAACATGTTCACTGGGAGGAGATAGCCCATGTACCCCCCACCGTCGTGCTTCCATAGGCGGCTGCCATCATTGGCCCGCAGTGCGGCCACATCACCATAGGCGGTTTCGAGGTAGATGACGTGATGATCCACGACAAGCGTATTAATTGGCCTGCCTGCATGATATTGCCACAGCACAGTGCCATTGCTGGGTCGGAGGGCGAGGACCAGCCCATTTTGCGAGCCGATTACCACGAGGTCATTTGCACGTGCACTCACGGTGGCAGATGCAGCGATGCTGGCAGGACCTGCTTGTCTTGCATTGTGCAACGTGATGATGGTGACGAAGGAACTCAGCAGGATAATCGCCACCAGCACGGCTACGTAGGTGCGGACGAGCGCCTTCGGGTCATGCGAACGCAGAGCTGGGCGAGTGGGAAGAGCTGGGCGATTCCCAAAGAAAGAAAGGAGCCCGCGCTCGCGGTTGCTGGCTGCCACCACCGGTTCTCCAGGGTGATCCTGCTCATCTCGCATCAGTGGAAACCCTTGATTCCCGCTGTGCTGCTCTGCCCTATTTTCTGTAAGGCGAGGGGTGCGAAAGGGATTCTCCCCTGGGAGGACCTCGCCCAAAGAGCCAGGGGAAAGATCTTCCTGTATAGCCTCATGGAATTCCAGGATCATGCGCTCCAGAACCGGATCTTGCTCTGCAGTCTGCAGCACCGCCGCAATCGTATCGAGATCCTCCTGCGTGAGAGCTGTGGCATACGTATGCAGAGCTTGCACCTGACGAAGCATTATTGGTGTGAAACGCTCATTCATGATGTTCTCCTCTCTGTTGCTCATCCCAGGCTGCGCGGAGCCGGCGGAGTGCACGATGAAGCCTCATCCTTGCTGTTCCTACGGTCGTGCCTAATCGCTGAGCCAGTGCCTCTCGTTCAAATCCTTCGAGAATAGCCAGACACAACACCTCTTGATCCTCTACAGAGACGAGTGAGAGCAGCGCACGAACCTGTTCATCCGCTTCTACTTCTTGCTCTGGGCCTATTTCTGTAGGAGGGATCAAATGATCAAGAAGATCGCTTTCCGTCACATATTCTGGATGCAACCTGGAGAGCTGGCCCAGCGTCACTTCGCGCTGTTGACGCCTGGCCATGTCAGCTTTTTTCCGTTTGATAATGTTGAGAGCAATGCCGAGCAACCACGGCCCGGGCTGGCGCGTAGGGTCAAAACGATCGGCATGGGTAAGTGCCTCGATCACCGCCTCTTGCAAGACTTCAGTGACGAGATGTTCTCCATCTTCTGCATCTAAGTGAGGCCTGGTCATAAATCATCAGGCCGCTTTGAGAAAGGCTTTGAGGCCGACGCAAAGTTCCAGGTCGTGCTCAAAGCGATACAGTAACGCGAGTTGATAGACAAAGATCGCTCCTAACGCGAAGCGTTGGGTGGCGAGCAGACCTTTGGTGGGAACTTGTCCATGCCCATCAAAGATGCCCTTGAAATGCTCATTAAAATTTTCCATGGCAATGGAACGGAGCTTATGAAAGATGCGCCGTACTTCAACTCCATCGTCGGTGTGAGGATAGCGTCCATAGCGCGTGGTCACCAGCAACCGGCCGGCCTGCTCACAGTTCTCATGGAGTTCGGGCGTGTTGTAATGGCGATCTCCCAGGACAAAACGGACTTCGGCGGGGACTTCTCGCAACAGAGCGGGAGCAGGTTCACTATCGGCGACATTGGCTGGGGTCAGCAGAGCAGCGATGGGAAACCAGACCCCTGCCACGACGGAGACGACGTGCAGTTTCCAGCCATAGACCCAGCCGTGCCAGCCCGATTTGGTGAAGTCGAGCTTCGGTATCAATCGAGGTGTGGGGAACTTCCCCCTTCTCCCGATGCTTTTGATGCCACACGCCTCCTCTGGCTCGCAGGATGGTACTGTCGATGGCCACC
>Ga0070706_100004128_pt1 | contig 14127 bp, 11 predicted proteins | sample KBSK5501metaG_FD_65476 | JGI IMG/M metagenome (GOLD analysis project Ga0070706, IMG submission 65476) | Corn, switchgrass and miscanthus rhizosphere microbial communities from Kellogg Biological Station, Michigan, USA - KBS K5-50-1 metaG | ecosystem: Host-associated > Plants > Roots >...
GGGGGGGGGGGGGGGGGGAGAGGGGGGGGGTGGGGGAATGGGGGGCGCCCCCTCACCCCCTCACCCCCTCTCCCACTCGCCCCTCAGAAGTAATCACGCCGTCTCTCCCTGTAGAACTCGACGGTCCTCGACAACCCCTCTCGCAGTCCCACCACCGGCTCCCAGTCCAGCAACCGGCGGATCTTGGTGATGTCCGAAAGGAAGTCTCCCGGCTCTTGAGCCTTGCGCTCGGGTGTGAAATCGGTGAACTCGATCGCCGTCTGCGGAAGGAGGTCGCGCAGGATCTCCGCGACTTCCAGGAACGTGGAAGGCCGATCGTGGCCCACGTTCAAGATCTCGCCGGCCGCTCCGGGCTCCTCGGCGGCCCGCACGAGCGCCGCGACGCAGTCATCCACGTAGAGGAAATCGCGTATCAGGCGGCCCGATCCGAAAACAGGAATCGGTCGGCCGTCCAGAGCCAGGCGCACGAACCAGTTGACCACGCCGAACTGGGAGTGCTTCATCTGCGCACGGGGACCGTAGATGTTGGTCAGGCGAAGGGGAACAATACGCATATTGTGAATCCGATGGTAGGCGCGGCAGATCATCTCCGCCGCCAGCTGCGAGATCTCGTACAGACCCCTCGGGTCGGAGGGCGCATCCTCGGAGACCGGAAGCTTCACCGCCGGGCCGTATTGGCCCCGGGTGCCCGAGCGCACGACCACGGCTGCCGGATTGCGCTTGCGGCAGGCTTCGAGCAGCGCGGCCGTTCCCTTGACGTTGATGTCGATGTCCGGGTACGGGTTCGAGAGCGACATAACGTGAGAGACCTGCGCCGCCAGATGAAAGATCACGTCACGATCTTCCACGAGGCGGACCATGGCGCTCTCGTCGCGGACATCGGCCGTGTGGACTTCCACGTCGTCGCGGATTTCGGCGATGTTGGCGAAGTTGGCGCCGTAGCCTTCGATCAGGGCATCGGCGATCGCCACCCGCGCGCCCTCCTGGACGAGGCGGATCGCGAGGTTCGAGCCGATGAAGCCCAAACCGCCGGTGATCAGGACCCTCTTGCCCGACCAGCTCATAAGACGTTCCGAGCCTTGGACCATAGACCTCAGACCCTGGCCTTTAGACTCTCCTGCACCAGAGCCACGTCCGCTTCCACCATCATCCGAACGAGCCGTCGAAAATCGACTTCGGGCTCCCAACCGAGCTCCTCGCGGGCTCGCCGCGAATCGGCCACGAGGGAGGGGACGTCGCCCGGTCGAGCCAGCGCCGGATCGCTCACGACATGCCGTCGCCAGTCGAGGTCCAACATCGCGAAGGCTTCCTCGACGAAATCCCGCACGGAGTGGCTTTCTCCGGTTCCGATGACGAAATCGCGCGGTTGATCGCGCCGAAGCATCAACGGCATTGCCCGGACGTGGTCGCCGGCAAAGCCCCAGTCGCGGCGCGCGTCGAGATCTCCCAGACGAAGCTCGGTCTCGAGGCCCGCGGCAATGCGGGCTGCGGCGAGAGTGATCTTGCGGGTGACGAACTGCGGAGGCCGCCGAGGCGACTCGTGGTTGTAGAGAATGCCGGAGACGGCGAACATCCCGTAGGAGCGACGGAAGGCGACGGTCGTCCAGTAGGCGTAGAGCTTGGCCGCCCCGTACGGGGTCCGCGGCTGGAACGGGGTGGACTCTTCTTGTGGAGACGTCGGAACGCTGCCGAACATCTCGGAGGAGGAAGCCTGGTAGAACCGAATGCGGGGATCGACATGTCGAATCGCTTCGAGCAAACGGGCGACGCAGAGACCATTCAACTCGCCGTTGACGACGGGCGCCGAGAAGGAGCCCGGTACGAAGGAGAATCCCGCCAGGTTGTAGACCTCCTCCGGCCGCACCCGCGCAAGGGCCGCGACGAGCGACACCTCATCGAGCAAATCCTCTTCGAGAAGCCCGATGGATCCGGTCAAGTGAGAGATGCGTTCGATCGAGCCTCCGGGCCTGACGAGGCCGAAAACCGTGTCCCCGCCGGCCAGCAGGCGCTCCGCCAGGTAGGAACCGTCCTGGCCGGCGATGCCGGTGATGAGCACCCTGGTCACGGGCGGGGAGTATAGGGAGATGGGGATTTCGGATTGCGAATTTCGGACTTCGGATTTCAGAATGGCTTGATTGATCTCCCAAATCCGCAATTCGAAATCCGCAATGCGAAATCGAAGCTTGACCTCGCAAACATTAAATAACTCATTTTAAATGCCTAAGAGGCACGATCCAGCAGGCGGCCGCCTACTAGCACTCTCGGTAGAGGAGTGCTAATATGGCCTCCCCGCGGCTGCGAAGGACGCAGTCGCCAAACAACAGTTTTAGGAGGATTGGAATGAAGATTCGACCGCTTTACGACCGGATCCTCGTCAAGAGGGTCGAGGAGAAGGAAACCCGCAAGGGGGGAATCATCATCCCCGACACCGCCAAGGAAAAGCCGATGGAGGCGGAAGTCGTCGCCGTCGGCAAGGGGAAGATCAACGAGGACGGGAAGCAGCTCCCGCTGGACGTGAAGAAGGGAGACCGCATCCTCATCGGCAAGTACGCCGGAACCGAGATCAAGATCGACGACGAAGAGCACCTGATCCTGCGCGAGGACGAGGTGCTGGCCGTGGTGGAAAAGTAATTCAAGAGTAACCGTTGAAGGAGTAAAAAAGACATGGCAGCGAAGACCATTTCCTACGGCGAGGAGGCGCGGCAGCGCATCCTCCACGGCGTCAACAAGCTTGCCGACGCCGTCAAAATTACGCTGGGCCCGAAGGGGCGCAACGTGGTCATCGAGAAGAAGTTCGGGTCCCCCACGATCACCAAGGACGGCGTGACCGTCGCCAAGGAGATCGAGTTGCAGGACTCGCTGGAGAACATGGGCGCGCAGATGGTCCGCGAGGTCGCTTCCAAGACCTCCGACGTGGCCGGCGACGGCACGACGACGGCCACCGTGCTGGCCCAGGCGATTTACCGCGAGGGAATCAAGAACGTCACCGCGGGCGCCAACCCGATGGAGCTGAAGCGTGGCATCGACGCGGCCGTCCGTGCGGCCGTCGAGTCGCTGGACAAGCTCTCCAAGCCGGTCGAGGGGAAAGACATTGCCCACGTCGGCACGATCTCGGCCAACAACGACTCGGAGATCGGAAAGATCATCGCCGAGGCCATGGACAAGGTCGGCAAGGACGGCGTGATCACGGTCGAGGAAGCCAAGGGTCTGGAGACCACGCTCGAGGTGGTGGAGGGAATGCAGTTTGACCGCGGCTACCTCTCTCCGTACTTCATCACCGACGCCGAGCGGATGGAGTGCGTCCTGGAGAACGCCAAGGTTCTTCTCTATGAGAAGAAGATTTCCAACATGAAGGACCTTCTTCCGATCCTCGAGCAGATCGCCAAGCAAGGCAAGCCTCTGCTGATCGTGGCCGAAGAGGTCGAGGGAGAGGCTCTGGCGACGCTTGTCGTCAACAAGCTCCGCGGCACGCTGCAGGCTTGCGCCGTCAAGGCACCCGGCTTCGGGGATCGCCGTAAGGCGATGCTCGAGGACATCGGGATCCTGACGGGCGGCAAGCTGATTTCCGAGGATCTCGGCATCAAGCTCGAGAGCGTCAAGTGGGAGGACCTGGGCGACGCCAAGAAAGTGACCGTCGACAAAGACAACACGACGATCCTCATCGACGACCGCTCCAAGAAGAAGCAGGAGACGATCCAGGGCCGCGTCAAGCAGATCCGGACCCAGATCGAGGAGACGACCTCCGACTATGATCGGGAGAAGCTTCAGGAGCGGCTGGCCAAGTTAGTCGGCGGGGTGGCGGTGATCAAGGTGGGCGCCGCGACCGAGACAGAGATGAAGGAGAAGAAGGCCCGCGTCGAGGACGCCATGCACGCAACCAAGGCGGCCGTCGAGGAGGGGATCGTTCCCGGCGGCGGCGTGGCGCTCTTGCGCTCGATCGACGCCGTCGAGAAGGCGGCCAACGGCCTGTCGGGCGACGAGAAGATCGGTGCGCGCATCGTCGTGCGCGCTCTCGAGGAGCCGACTCGGCAAATCGTCTTCAACGCCGGGGCCGAGGGCTCCGTCGTCATCAACGAGTTGAAATCCAAGGGAGGCAACTTCGGCTTCAACGCGAACAACGAGAAGGTCGAGGACATGTTGAAGGCCGGCATCATCGACCCGACCATGGTCACCAAGAACGCCCTCCAGAACGCGGCCTCCATCGCCGGTCTCATGCTCACGACCGAGGCCCTCATCTCCGAGATCAAGGAGAAGGAGAAGGCCCCGGCCGGAATGCCCGGCGGCGGCGGAATGGGCGGAATGTACTGATTCGGCCTCGTCGGCAACTATCAAGACCCGGGCTTTGGTCCGGGTCTTTTCTTTTGAGTGCGGCCCCTATACTGCCTCGCAGAAAATGAAGCCCCTGCTCTTCTCCGTCCTGCCGCGGCCCCCCCATCCCACGAGAGACGGTCTGGCGATCCGCAACTTCCATCTGCTGCGCGCTCTGGCGCAAGAGTTCCGAATCCGGGCCTTCACGCTGAAGTCTCTCGACCTGCCGGACGGGGAGTACCCGGCCGGCGTCGAGACCCGGGAGTTCGCGCAGACCGGGCGTCTCTGGCGGCGGCCGCTCGCTGCGGCAGAAAGCCTCGCCTCGGGTCGGGCCTATCCGCCTCTGCTCTACCGATCCCGTTCACTCGAGCGCGCCCTCGTCGCCGTGGCCTCTCGGGAAAAGCCGGCGTGGATCGTTGCGCATTCCTACCATGTCGGCCCGCTGGCCCGGGGCCCTGGAATCCCGGCCTGGATCGACTTCCACAATCTCGATTCGCAGATCTGGGAACGCGTCGGTCAAACCGCGTCCTCTCGTTGGGAGCGGTGGTTCGCGAGCCTTCAGGCTCCGCGGGTGAGAGCCTTCGAAACCGTCCTCGCTTCTCGCGCGGGCGGGATCTCCTGTGTGTCTGCGCCCGACGCGCGGGCTCTCGAGGCGCTTTCGCCGGCGGTCCGAACGGTCGTCGTGCCCAACGGCGTCGATCTCTCGCGTTACGCGTTCCGCGAGAACCCCGCCGCCGGGAAGAACGTCTTCTTCGTCGGCGATCTCTCCTGGCCCCCCAACGCCGAGGCCATCCGCTGGCTGCGGCGGGAGATCTGGCCTCGAGTGCGGCGCGAGCATCCCGATGCCGTGGCGGAAGTGCTCGGCCGCGAGCCCCCGGCCGATCTCGCGGAGCGGAACGACGCGAGCTTTCGGCTGCTCGGCGAGGGGGACGACACGCGCCCTCACTGGGCGCGAGCGGCGGTCGCCGTCGTCCCGCTCCAGGCGGGAGGCGGCACGAGACTGAAGATCCTCGAGGCTGCCGCCTGCGGCGTGCCCGTCGTCTCGACTTCCATCGGCGCGGAGGGGCTGGCGTTCGAACCCGACCGGGAGATTCTGCTTGCCGACGACGCCGAGCGTTTCGCCGCCGGGGTCAACGCGCTCCTGCGCGATCCCGGGCGGAGGACCGAGATGGCCCGAGCGGCCCGGTCTCGCGTCGAGAGTCGCTACGACTGGATCCCGATCGGACGGAGTCTGGCCGCCGAGCTCCTGTCGCGGAGCGCCGCGTGACGTTTCTCGCGATCCTCCTTCTTCTCTCGTCGCTGGCCATGCTGGTCTGGTCCTATCTCCTTTATCCGACGCTCGTGCGCCGCCTCGCGGCGCGCGAGGAGAAGCGGCACCCAACGGGCCCGCGCCCTGTCTCGGTCGAGGTGCTGGTCTCGGCCGCCGACGAAGAGGGAGTCATCGCGGAGCGGGTGCGCAACCTGCTCGGAGACGAGGTTTCGGGCCGCTACGGCATCGCGATCGGCTGTGATGGCTCGGGCGACCGGACGGCCGAGCTTGCGCGGCAGGCCGGAAACGGCAGGCTTCGCGTCGTCGAGTTCCCTCGGCGCAGGGGGAAGGCGGCAGTCTTGAACGACCTGATCGCTTCCTCGCAGGCGGAAGTGCTGGTCTTCACCGACGCGAACACCCGCTTCGAGAGGGAGGCCGTCTCACACTTGACCGGGGTCTTTGGCGATCCGGAGGTGGGCGCCGCCTGCGGGCGCCTGGTGCTCGAAGGCAGCGACGCCGAGGCCGCCTTCTGGGATCGGGAGACGCGTGTGAAGGAGGCGGAGGGAGCGCTCGGCATTTGCCTTGGCGCCAATGGGGCGATCTACGGAGCCCGGCGCGCGGACATCGAGCCGCTCCCGCTGGACACGACCTCGATGGACGATTTCTTGATCCCGGTTCGGGTGGCGCATCGCGGGAAACGGGTCGTTTTCGCCGGCGACGCAGTGGCTCGGGAGGGCGCGGCACGCGACGCGCTCGCGGAGATGGGGCGGCGGTTTCGCATCGGCGTGGGCGCCGGACAGGTCCTGCGACGGGAGCGCTGGCTCTGGAACGCGGCCGGCCACGGACGGCTTTCGCTCGCCTTCTTCTCGCGCAAGGTGGCTCGCTGGCTGGCGCCGGTGGCCGGCCTCGCCGCGATCGCGGCCGCCTGCCTGTCGCCCCGGCTCCGTCCGGTCGGCTTCGCCGTGGCGGTCGCGGCGGCCCTTCTCGCGCTCTCGGCGCTCGCGCGTCCGCGCCCGGCGGGCCTGGCCGGCCGGCTCTATTATTTCGGCGTGATCAATCTCGCGCTCGCCGCGGGCGTGCTCGCCGGCCTGGCCGGATACAGCCGCCCCGTCTGGAAGCCCGTCGCCCGCGAAAAGCGTGCGGGCTAATTCCGTGAGACGCACGCACTCGGCCTTTCGGATCACGGCGACACTGGGGGACGCGGCCGTCGCCGGTGCCTCTCTCTACTTCGCGTTTCTTCTGCGGACAAGCATCCGGATCCCCGGAACAGAGACGCTCCTGCCGGTCGAGAAAGTTCGTTTCACCCCCGGCAACGTTCTCCTCGTGGCCGCGGCGCAGGCCATCGCATTCTCCCTCTTCGGCCTCTACGGCTCGCGCGAGCGATTCCGGGAACCGCTTGCGCGGCTGCTTCTTCCGGCCCTCTTCTTCCAGCTCGCTGCGCTCGCCTCCATCTATTTCCTCGCCTTCGCTCAGCCCTATGCGTTCCCGCGTTCCGTGCTCGTTCTCTACGTCTTTGTCGACGGGCTGCTCGTGGCCCTCTGGCGGACGTTCGTCGAGCGCCTCTTTCCGCAGCCCCGGCGTCGAGCGCTGATCGTCGGCACCGGGCCGGCCGCCGTTCTCATCGCGGAGGCGATCCGGCGCCACCCCTGGACCGGAGTCGAGGTCGCGGGCCTGGTGGGGCCTCCTTCGCTCGCCGCGGCCGATCTTCGGATTCTCGGGCCAATCGAGCGCCTCGCCGACATCGCTCGAGAGACAAGCGCGGACGAGATCATCCTGACTCCCGAAGCGTCAAGCTGGCGTGACGGGATCTCCGAAAGCTTGCCGCGAGACCTCGAGGCCGACCTGCTGGTTTGGCCTTCCCCCTTCGAGACGATGATCGGGCGGCTCCGCTTCCGCATCGTGGGAGACCTGCCCCTGCTCGAGGCTCGGACGCGCCCCTTCGAAGGCGTGGCGGCTGCGAGCAAGCGGGCCTTCGACATTCTGGTCTCGGGCGCCCTCCTTCTCCTCTGCGTGCCGATCCTGGGGGTCTCCGCGGCGGCGATCGCGCTGACCTCGCGCGGGGGCGTTTTCTTCGATCAGACGCGCATCGGAAGGGATGGGAGCGCGTTCCGTCTCTGGAAGCTTCGCACCATGCGGGCCGGAGCGGAGGAGAAGACGGGGGCGGTCCTTTCCTCTCCCGGAGATCCGCGTGTTACTGCGATCGGGCGTCTTTTGCGTGCCGCCCGGATTGACGAGCTCCCGCAGCTGTGGAACGTTCTGGCTGGAGACATGAGCCTCGTGGGCCCGCGTCCGGAACGGCCTGAGTTTACAGAACGCTTTGCTCGGCGGGTGGCCGGTTATTCGCTGCGGCATGCTGTGCGCCCCGGCCTCACGGGGCTGGCCCAGGTCTCCGGAGACTACGCAACGGAGCCCGACATCAAGCTGCGCTACGATCTGGCCTATCTGAACAACTGGTCCTTCGGGCTCGATCTCGCGATTCTTCTCCGGACGCTGCCGGTCGTGCTGACGCGGCGGGGAGTGTGATGAGGTTGAAGGTTGAAAGTTGAAAGTGGATAAAGCAGCCGAAACCCAACCCCCAGCCTTCAACCGGGAACCTTCAACCTTGAGCGCTCCTCGTCTCAAGGTGGCGGTCGTCATGCCCGCGTACAACGCGGAGAAGACGCTCGAGCGGACGTACGCCGACATCCCGAAGGGCTGCGTCGACGACGTGATTCTCGTCGACGACGCATCTCGCGATCGCACAGTCCAGGAGGCCCGGCGTCTGGGGCTTCACGTCGTCGTGCATCCGGCCAACCGCGGCTACGGGGCAAACCAGAAGACGTGCTATCGCACGGCGCTCGAGAGGGGAGCCGACATCGTCGTGATGGTTCACCCGGATCACCAGTACGACCCGACCGTGATCCCGCACTTGATCGACCCGCTGTTGCGCCGGGAATGCGACGCCGTCTTCGGCAGTCGGATGCTGGGCGGACAGCCTCTTCAAGGGGGGATGCCGAAGTGGAAGTACCTCGGCAATATCTTCTTGACGGCGATCGAGAACGCGACGTTCCTGATCTATCTGACGGAGTACCACAGCGGCTTTCGAGCCTACAGCCGTCATTATTTGGAGTCGGTGAGTGTCGAGGCCAACTCCGACGGCTTCGTCTTCGATACGCAGATCATTGCGCAGGGGATGGCCAACGGTCTGAAGATCCGCGAGATCCCGATCGAGACCCGTTATTTCGACGAAGCGTCGCAGATCGCCTTCGGCCCATCGGTACGGTACGGGTTCGCGATCTTGAAGACCATGCTTCTCTACAAGCTGCACGTCTGGGGTATCTGGAGCGCGAGGATCTTTCGGTAGTTGTCAGTCATTAGTTGTCAGTTATCAGTTCCAACGCCGACGTTCGAAAACCGAGAACTGAAAACTGAGAACGGAAAACTCAGAACTACTCCGGCAGCGGCGGCGGCGCCTTGAGCCTTCCAGCGCGCAACTCCGCTTCCAATCGCACCAGCTCCTCGCGCAACGTCGCCGCAACGTCCGGCAGGACAGCCGAGAGGAGCGCCGGGCTGATCCAAACGGCGCGGAGGAAGGCGGCGTGCGATCGGTCGGCGTCTCCCTTGCCCTCGTACGCTCTGCCGAGATTCAAATCCGTCTCCGCCCTCTCGCCCAGGGCAAGCGCCTCCCGGTAGCTCTCGATTGCGGCGTCGAGCCGTCCTCCGGCCAGGCGCGCCCCGCCCGCGACCATCGCCGGACGCGAGTCCCCGGGCAGACTCGGGGCGGCGGCGGTGGCGATCGCCGCGATTCGATCGAGCGCCAGAGCCGGATCGGGAACCTCCGATGGACGGGTGATGACCACCCGCAGGGCGCTCAAGACCACTCGAAGGGTCCGCTCCGCGCCGTATCGCGAGAATTCGGGGGCGAGGGCGCCGGCGAGCAACGCTACCGCGAACACGCCTCGGAGAATCCTCACGACTCCTTCCCACCGGGTTGAAGTTCCGAGATTCGCCAGGCCCTGCCGGCCGCGAGCAGCAGAGGGATCGCCGAGATCGGTCTCTGCATCGGGAACCAGGTCAGCGCGGCCGCGGCGCCCGCGCCGAGGACCGCAAGCAAGAAAACCGCTTCCCTGCGGCCGGTCCACTCCCGCTTGCGGAGCGTTTTTCCCAAGCCGACCAACAACAAGGCGACCGCGCCGAGCCCCGCGAGCCCCGCTGGAATCCCGGCCTCCGCGAAGGGCTGCAGGTAGTCGCAGTGGGCCTCGCCGTAGGAGCTGGTCCGCAGCGGATTGTCGTATCGTCGATGAGAGGCGATCTCGACCGCCAGGCGGTGCGGCACAAATTCGGCCCCGAACGTTCCAGGTCCGAATCCCAAGAGCGGCCGTTCCCGGGCCATCGCGAGGGCGGCCTTCCACGCCCCAACGCGGTAGGTCACCAGTCGGTTCCACTCTCCCGCTCGCGCCGCGGAAAGGGCGTCTTCGACGCGCTCCCGCATCGGCCGATACGCCGCCACACCGAGTCCCAGCGCCAGCGCGAGACCGGCCGCCGGCAGCAGAGCGCGGCGGCCGAAGAAAGCGAAGAAGAGAATTCCCGCTCCCGCCAGAAGTGCGGTCAGCGAGGTCAGGTTTCGATTGACGAGGAGACCTCCGCCGAAAAGAAGGGCGCCGAGCGCCGATGCCCCTCGGACCAGGGGCCGGCGCGCCGACAACAGCAGGGCCAGCGCCGCAACCGCGGCAAGCGAAAGCGCCACCGCGAGGTATCCGACATTGCCGACGAAGGCGCCCGTCGATTCTCGGCTCCCGAGCTCCGTCAGCAGCGGGAAGGGCCGGTAGAGACCGCCTGCCTGCAGGATCGACACCCCGGCGTTGACCGCGGCGACCACGAGAAACGTTCCGAGCAGAAAGGATCCGCCTCTCTCGAGCGTTCGGGAAGCGCCGATCGGTAAGAGCAGGGCATAGAGAAGCATTCCGCGAGTCGCGTCGAGGGCGAGAGTCCGGTGCGGCGAAAGAAGCGCCGCAAGAAGTGCCCAGGCGAGCGCGCCGGCCGCGAGCAGCAGAGCCAGGTTTCGCGGCGAAGACGGTTTTTCGGAGACGAACGGGTTCTTCCATCGCGAGAAGGAAAGGGCGGCGGCCGCAAGCCCCAGAAAGAGCAGGGAGGTCAGCCGCTTGGGTGCGTCGAAGGAGGCGTCCGCTCCCGAGTCCACGGCCAGCGCGGCTCCGAGAATCGCGAAGGCGAGCGCCCCGGCTGCGATCGCGGCGGGGAGGTCGCGTGGCCGTCTTTCCTTTCGAGGCGTTCGGGAGCGCCCGCGAGGGATCGAACGGCCACGTTTCTTCGACATGCGGGGATTAGAACAGACCAGAACGGGCAATTTCGAAATTCGAATTTCGAAATTCGAATCGGTGTTGTCTTAGGATGGCTGTTTCGCCATGACGACCTGGACCTCCCCTCGGCCGCGCCGCGTCTCTCTCCACCTCTGGGCATACAGACATCGCGCCGCGATCGTCGCCTCCGTCGGAGGCGTCTTCCTTCTGCTTCTTCTCGCTCTCGGTTACTCCACCTCGGTCGTCGTGGGACGGTTCGACGGCCGTCGTTGGAACCTTCCCTCCCGAATCTACTCCGACCTCTTCGTCCTCCGGGAAGGCGATGCTTCGACTCCGGAAAAGCTGGTCGGAAAGCTGGAACGGCTGCTTTACCGTGCGCAGGCCGACCTTCCGGCGCGTTCGGGACGTTTCCGTCGATCGGGCGGGACGCTGGAGGTCTGGACCCGCGACTTTCGTTATCCCGGGCGAAGCTTCCACGGGTTCCTCGCGAAAGTCGAGTTCGCGGGGGGAAGAGTCCGCTCCATCCGCTACGCCTCCGGCGAGCCCGCGCGAGTGCTCGTGATCGAGCCGGAGCGGCTGGGGTCCGTCTTCGCGGAAGAACTCGAGGACCGAACGCCCGTCCGCCTCGCCCAGGTCCCCCGGAGCGTGATCGACGCGATCCTGGTGACGGAAGACCGCGATTTCTACCGGCACGCGGGGGTCTCGGTCAAACGCGTGTTCGGAGCGCTCGCGTCGAACTTGAAAGGGGGAGCCAAGCAGGGTGGCTCCACTCTCACCCAGCAGCTGGTGAAGAACCTTTACCTCTCTCCCGAGCGGACCTTGAAACGCAAGTCGATCGAAGCGGTCATGGCGCTGATCCTCGACGCACGCTATTCCAAGGAGGAGATCCTCGAGGCGTACTTGAACGAGATCTACCTCGGCCAGCACGGATCGGTCGCAATTACCGGCGTTGGCGAGGCGGCGCACCACTACTTCGGCAAGGAGACGGCGGACCTCGATCTGGCGGAGTCGGCCACGATCGCCGGAATGATCAAGGCTCCCAACGTCTATTCCCCCGTGCGAAACCCCGCTCGCGCCAAACAGCGCCGGGACCTCGTCCTGCGAATGATGCGCGAGGAGAAGAAGATCGACGATCAGCAGCTCGCCGCCGCGGTGGCGGAGCCGCTGGCACCGGTTTCCGAGGCGGCCGCTCGCACGATCGCGCCCCACTTCGTCGATTTCGTCAAGGCGGAGCTGGCGGAACGGTACGGCGAGAAGTTGAAGACCGAAGGGCTCCAGATCTACACCACGCTCGACGTCGACCTTCAGGAGGCGGGGCAGAAGGCGGTCACCGACGGGCTGGCGGCTCTCGAGAAAAAGTACCGGCGTCTCGCGGCCGCCTCCCGGGAAGCCCCCCTGCAGGGAGCGTTGATCGTGCTCGAGCCCGAGACGGGGGCTGTGAAAGTCCTGGTCGGGGGGCGCGACTACCGGCTCTCGCAGTTCAACCGAGTCACTCAAGCCCACCGCCAGCCTGGCTCTCTGTTCAAGCCGTTCGTCTATCTGGCCGCCTTTGCCCGGCGAGACCTGCCCGTGCCGGTCACGCCGGCGACGCTTCTCGAGGACTCTCCCATAACCGTCGCGTGGGACAAAGGGACCGATGAGCAGCAGTGGACGCCGCGTAACTACGATAACGCTTTTCGCGGGTCCATGACGGCGCGGCAGGCCCTGGAGCTCTCGATCAACATCCCGACGGTGCGCGTGGCGTTGCAGGCGGGACTGCCGACGGTGGTCGCGACGGCGCGCGCGGCCGGAATCGGATCTCGCCTCAAGGCATACCCCTCCATCGCTCTCGGCGCCTTCGAGATCTCGCCGATGGAGATCGCGGCGGCTTATTCCGTCTTCGCCAACAACGGTGTCCGAATCGAACCCAAGGCGATCGTGGGAGTCGAGACGTTCGACGGCTCGGCGCTCGATCGCAAGGAGACGCCGCTCGTGCCCGCGTTGCCGCCCGATGCGGTCTTCCTGATCGACTCACTCCTGCGCGGAGCCGTCGATCGAGGCACCGGTAGCGGCGCCCGGGCGGGCGGCATACGCGGGGTCCTCGCAGGGAAGACGGGCACCACGAACGACGGACGGGACGCTTGGTTTGTCGGTTTCTCACCGCGCTTCTTGGCCGCCGTCTGGGTCGGCTACGACGACAACCGCCCGGTTCATCTCTCGGGCTCCCAGGGCGCCGTTCCGATCTTCGCGGACTTCACCCGATCCATCCCCGCGCAGTCCTTTCTGGACAGTTTCCCGGTTCCCTCCGACATCGTGACCGCGGAAATCGACCCGGACACCGGGTATCTGGCCGGCCCAAACTGCCCGCGCCGGATGACGGAAGTCTTCATCTCGGGCACGGCGCCGAATCAGGTCTGTCCCACACACAGCAGCTACAACATGGCGGCGAATTGAATTTGTGATTTGTGATTTGTGATTTGTGATTTGTGATTGCCGCAAAGAAATTCGCGACGCGCCCTGATCACCAATCACAAATCGCCGATCACCAATTCCTCCAGGTTCTGATAGGTTTAAGGGTTTGAAGAAGAAGCACGATTCCGCCATCAGCATCCGCGGCGCGCGGACCCACAACCTCAAGAACGTTTCCGTCAGGATCCCGACAGCCAGTCTGACGGTCATCACCGGAGTCTCGGGGTCGGGAAAGTCCTCGCTCGCCTTCGACACTCTTTACGCCGAAGGGCAGCGTCGCTACGCCGAATCTCTCTCCACCTATGCGCGGCAGTTCTTGGAGCGTCTGGACCGGCCAGATGTCGATTCGATCGAGCCCGTTCCTCCGGCGATCGCCCTCGAGCAGAAGAACGGCGTGCGCAACGCGCGCTCGACCGTGGGGACGCAGACGGAGATCTACGACTCCTTGCGGCTGCTCTTTGCGCATGGGGGAACCACGGACTGCCCCGCCTGCGGGGTCGCCGCCGTGGCCGGGGGCGTAGACCGGGCCGTCGCGGAGTTGTTCGAGCAGGAGAGCGAGGCGCGCCTGACCCTGGTTGCGCCGCTTCCCTGGGGGCGGGAGGGGAGCCGACGCCGGCGTCAGCGCGAACTATCCACGAGGCTCTCGGAGCTGAAACGAGCCGGTTTTTTCCGGGCGGTGTCGTCGGCCGGCGAGACCGTCGAGATCGGAGAGGAGATCGAGGAGCTGCTCGACGGTTCGGGAAACCTGCCGGTCGTCGTCGGTCGCTTCGTGATCCGTCCGGAGGCGCGACCCGAAATCGCCTCTGCAGTCGAAATGGCCTTCGC
>Ga0070706_100004129_pt1 | contig 14125 bp, 14 predicted proteins | sample KBSK5501metaG_FD_65476 | JGI IMG/M metagenome (GOLD analysis project Ga0070706, IMG submission 65476) | Corn, switchgrass and miscanthus rhizosphere microbial communities from Kellogg Biological Station, Michigan, USA - KBS K5-50-1 metaG | ecosystem: Host-associated > Plants > Roots >...
AGGTCCATTGCTACGGAGATGATCTATGTCTACGACCATTCGTTTCCCTCCTTCCTTCTTTGCCTCGCACGAGTGATGTGAAGACTCCAGCAGCGGCAATGCCGGCTAACACGAGAAATGCCGTATGAAATCCGTCCGCGAAGGTCTGTTGCAGCAGGCTGATACGCGCGTGGGACAGTGTTGGATGCACGTGATTGGCAGCCAGCTGCCGACCGGCTGCCGATCCGCCCAGGCTGGCAAAGATGGCCCCGGCGAGCGCGACGCTCACGCTTTGCCCGACGGCGCGGCCCGTTGCCAGAAAGCCGGAGGCGCTCCCCTGGTGGCCGCGCGGAGCCGCACCCATCAGCGCGCTGTTGTTGGGCGACTGGAACAAGGCCTGCCCCGCGCCGGTGAAGACCAAACGCCAGATGATATCGAACGTAGAGCTGTGCGCGTTCAACTGGCCCATGAGCACCAGCCCGGCGCAGGCGATTACCAGACCGGCGGAAGCCAGCCAGCGCGTGCCGATGCGGTCGGCCAGCACACCGCTGAAGGGCGCAATGATGGCGATGGTCAGCGCAAAGGGTGTAAGCAGCAGCCCGGCCTGCAGGGTGGAGTAGCCGAGCAGTTCTTCCAGGTAAAAGGGGAGCAAGAAGCCTACCGCGGAGAGCGCCAGAAAACTCAGAATCAGACTGACATTGGCGGAGAGAAAGACGCGGCTGCGCAGCAAGACGCCGTCGATAATTGGGTTGGGGACGTGCCGCTCCACCACGACCAGCCCCATGAAACCCAGCGCGCTTAGCCCCAGGGTGCCAATCAACAAGGGAGAACTCCAGCCCCACTGCTGACCAAATGACAGACCAAGCGTCAGCGCCACCAAGGCGATGGCCAGCAAAAGCGCCCCCACCGGGTCAAAGCGCCCGCGCCCCCGGTGCGCGCTTTCCCGCAGCACGCGCAGCGAGGCGATGATCCCAAGGATGCCAAGCGGGACGTTGACGTAGAAAATCCAATTCCACGAGAAATTTTGGGTGATGATGCCGCCAAGCGTTGGGCCAACGCTCACTCCTAATGCCACGATGACCGCATTCAGGCCCAGCGCGCCCCCGTTCGCGCGCAGGAAAGGCGCTAATCAGCATAGCGGGGCTGATGGCCAGGACGAACGCGCCGCCCAATCCCTGCAGCGCCCGCGCGGCAATCAACATGCCGAGCGAAACGGATGCAGCGCTGAGAGCGGAGCCAGCGGTGAAGAGGACTAACCCGGCGACCCAGATCGGCTTGCGCCCGATCGAGTCGGCTACACGGCCAACCGTCAGGAGCACGCCCGCGGTGACGACCAGGTAGGCGATGATGACCCACTCAACCGCGCCGCTCAAGGGGACACCGTAAAAGTGGGCAATGGTTGGCAAACTGATATTGACGATGGAGGAATCGAGCGAGGCCATAAAGATGCCAACAGCTAGGATGGCGAATACCGCCCACTTACTCGGCTGCTCATGCCCGTCTTTTTTGTTTAGATCGATCTCCGCATCGGTGGGACCAGCCTGCTCAAGTTCCGCTGATGTGTTGGTTGTAGGAGGAATGGGCTGGCCTGTCGCATGAGCGATAGTTTCGTGTTGTTTCATAATTTCCCTGCATTGTGGAAGGGTATGCTGGTGAGATCGCTCTTAGCGATACGGCCACCGTTACCCTCGATGATTATGATGATAAACACAATCATGTGTCTACTTTCTGAGCAAGAGTCTCCTGGCCGTCGAGCAGTCTCACCGGAACTCCCGTCATAGGGTTACATTCGCAGGGGGTTACACCCACCGAACAGTACCTGGATCCGTGTAGGAGGAGCAGGAGCCATCGGCGTTGCCGGCCTTTGCCGAGGAAAGGAGTGGCGGTCTCACACAGGGAGACGTGGCCATACTCCGGTTCCTGGCCGCGGTCGAAATCATCGAAAGCGACCTGTAGCAGCAATGCAACGAACTCGGTGGCATCCAGGACAGCGAAGTGCCAGGGGGCAGCGGGAGCCAACCCTACATCAACGGCCTGCTCCAACTGGATGGGGACATGTCCCAGTATATCCACGACAATACCGAGGATGAGTTCAGCCACATGTGGCCTTCCTCAACGCCTACCCGGCCTCGAAGGGCGCCGAGCCGGTCAACCTGGATCGCTTCCGCACGCTGCCCGGCAAATCTGCTTGACCCTTGTCAACAAACTACCGGTAGTGCTCACTTCGTTAAATGCATCGATAAAGCGGATCAGCCTATAGAGCGCATCTAAGTAAATTTTAGCTCACTCTTATTGTAACAGCATTTAACGAACGCAGCAGTAGGTAGCCTCAGCACTGCTGTCGGGTTGTTACTCATCCCGCTCGGCCGCTTCATCTGGTCGCGGTTCACTTCCCCTGTGTCAGGGCCCCTCTTGTTGGTGAGTACGATCAGGTGTCTTGTGAAGTCCGGAGAAACTCTTGCGCCTGTGTCAGGCGAGGTGGTGCTCGATCGCATAGCGGGTGGCCGCACTGCGCGAGGAGACGTCCAGCTTGCTGTAGATGGAACTGATATGGGTATGCACGGTGCGGGGACTGAGCACCAGCTTACTGGCGATCTGCTGGTCGGTCAAACCCCCTGCCAGCAGGCGCAGCACCTCCACTTCCCGTGCCGTCAGCCCAGACGGAAAGGCTTGCGGTGAGAGGGGCGCGCTGGGAGTCGGGGTGGGTTTGCGTCCTTGTGCCGCAAGCGCCTGCTGTGGGGTCATGGCACGTCCCTGGGCCCAGGCGGCGACAAAGGCGCGTTCTCCTAGATGAACGCGGGTTGCCGAGAGCGAGCGTTCATACTCAGTGAGCTCAACGGGTGGGATAGGAATACCAAGCGTGTCGCGGAGGGCATCGGCTGCTCCCCAGAGCTGGGCGGCCCAGGCCAGCTTGCGCTCTGCCGCAACGACTTCACCTAATCCCACCAGACTTCTAGCGATTATCCATTTCTCGCCCAACTCATCGGAGAGCGCCAGGCTCTCTTCGTAGAGCGATTGGGCTGCTGCATAGTGGCCTTCGGCTGCGAGCACCTTTCCGAAAGCCGAGAGAGATTCAGTGGTACCGTGCCGGTGCCCCATTTCTTTGTAGAGCACCACGCTTATCTCCACCTCGTTGTGTGCGGCGGCAAGGTCCCCCTGGCCAAGAGCCAACTGGCCCAGGAGGCACCGGGCTGCTGCGATGCCTTCCTTGAAGCCCACCTCTCTAGAGAGCGCGAGACATTCCTCCAGTAGGGAGTAGACGCTCACCTGGTCAGCTTGCGAATCAAAGAGCGCCTGGGCCAATTGCGAGAGCGAATGGGCAATGCCCCTCTTGTTTCCGAGCCCTCGGTGTATTGTCACGCTCTGCTTGAATAGGGCGCATGCCCTGGCATACTCACCCTGGCTGCGGGCCACGAGTCCTAGAGAGAAGAGCGAGTAGGCGGCATACTCCTGGTCGTCCACCTCCCTAAAGAGGGCCAACGCTTCCTCGAGCAGGGAGCGAGCCGCTGCCGGATAGCTTCTCACCCAGGCGATGTTCCCCAGTATACCGAGGGAGAATGCAATACCTCGCTGATCTCCGAGTTCCCGGTACAGCGCCAAACTCCCCTCACACAGCGCCTCTGCCCGCTCATAGTCGCTCTGAACGAAGGCCAGCTGCGCGGCAGCGAAGAGGGCCTTTGCCTGGATAGGCGCTGTTACTCCCTCATTTGTTGTCAGTGCCCTCTCGAGGAATGTTCGCCCTTCACTCAAGTAACCATGTACCCACCAGAACATCCACAGTGCACCAGCCAACCGCAAGGCGATCTCTCGGTGCAGCGCACCCTCCACAGCTTCTGCCGGCTCTAAGGACCAGGAGAGCGCTTCACGCAGGTTCTCATGCTCCCGCTCTAAGCGCTCCAGCCATGCAACCTGCTCTGGTCCGCCACGTTCAAGCTCCGCTTGTTCGGCTAGCGCCAGGTAGTATTCAGCATGTGCCTGGCGGGTGCGCTCCAGCTCTCCGCTTGTCGCCAGGGCCTCCAGCCCGTACTCGCGGATCGTCTCCAGCATCACCAGGCGTGGTTCATCCCCATCCCGCTCTATTGGTTGCAGCAGACTCTTGTCCATGAGTGAGGCGATGCCATCCAGCACATCTGTTGGCGACCCACCCAGTGCCGTATGGAGTCCCTCCACCGCCTCCAGGGTACTGCCACCCACAAAGACCGCGAGCCGCCGGAAGAGCCGCTGCTCCTGGGCATCCAGGAGATCGTAACTCCATGCAAGCGTGTTGCGCAGCGTTTGCTGGCGGGCAGGGACATCCAGCGCCGAACCCGTCAGAACCTGCAAGCGGTGTCGCAAGCGGGCCAGGAGCGCCTGTGGGGGAAGCAGTTTGCTACGAGCCGCCGCCAGTTCAATAGCGAGCGGCAATCCGTCCAGGCGAATACAGATCTCCGCAACGGCGCGGCTGTTGCCAGGAGTGAGCGCAAAGTCGGGTTTGACCGCCCTGGCGCGCTCGAGGAAGAGGGCCACTGCCGCATACCCCGAAAGGGCTTCGCTCTCGGGCAGGTAGGTGAAATCGGGCAGCGCTAACGGTGGGACGGGAAACTCGTGTTCCCCGCGCATATGGAGCACAGTGCGGCTGGTCACCAGGGCTTTGAGGGAGGGACAATCGGTTAGCAGGTCCGCGAGCCATGGCACCGCACCCAGCACCTGCTCGAAGTTGTCGAGCAGCAGCAGCAGACGCTTGTCGTGCAGCGACGCATGCACGAGGTCGCGCATTGCTCGTTCGCCGGTCTCCTGCAGTCCGAGTGCCTGGGCAAGCGTGGTGGCAACCAGGTCTGGATCGCGAAGGGGAGCCAGCTGAACGAAGCAGACACCGTCAGGAAAGTCATCGAGCAGGTCACTTGCCACCTGTAAGCTCAGGCGGGTTTTGCCAACACCCCCAGGACCGGTGAGCGTGACCAGGCGCACCTGCGGGTGTCGCAAGAGCGAACACACTGCCTGGAGTTCGTGATCGCGTCCAATCAGTGGGGTGAGTTGCGCGGGTAGGTTGTAGAACCGAGCTTTCAATTGGTCTAACATAGGTTCAACTGTACATATTGCTCAATCAGGGTTCCGCAAAATCTTCCAGGGAACACTCTCCCCTGAAAGAGAAGATCTTTTCCCTTCAGTTTTTCTTATGGTCTTCGAGGAGGTGCAAGAGTAAGTAGTCGTCACTCTCCCTATAGTTATGGTACATTCTCTCGAAGATATATTCGGTAAAGGTTACGCCTGTGCTGCCCAGAGTCGAAGCTAGGTAATTCTGTCTAAAGCCCTCCTGGAATAATTGAAGGAGGAATTACGCGCTTCTGTCGATGTGATGCTGCTCTCCTTCGAGGTATATCTCATGGTGTAGCAAGGAGCACAGAAATTTTCTCCTGCTACATCGCTACTCCGATGTTCTGTCATCAACAAGAGAAGATGCTCTGTATCAGAGATGGCAAGGAATGGACTGCTGTGAAGCCCTGGTATGCTCTGAGGAGGAGTTGCTATGGGCGTGCAGGAATTTCAACGGTTGTATCAAGAGCAGGCCGGGCCGGTCTATCGGTTCGTGTTTAGCAAGGTCGGCAATAGGGAAGATGCCGAGGACCTCACATCACACATTTTTCTCAAAGCAGTGAGCGGCATCCATCAGGAGCGTAGCCCACAAAAAATGTCCACATGGCTATTTCTCGTTGCGCGCACCACTATCGCTGACTACTGGCGTGCCCACTATCGTCTTCCAACCGATTCATTGGATGCATTGTTAGAGACTGGCTGGGAAGGCCCGGCCGAAGAAGAATTAATTGCACCCAGTGATAGGCCACTCGAACGCGTACAGCGTATCCTCGAAGGATTGCCTGAGCGGTATCGCAAGGTCTTGATCTGCCGTTTTCTCCTCAAGCTTTCGCTCCGAGACACGGCTGTAAGTATGGGAACAACTGTGGCAACGATTAAAACATTGCAGTTTCGTGCGCTCAAACGCGCCGCTGATCTCGAATACGTTGTCACAGAACAACAGGGAGTTGCAATGTAGTCACATCACTTCCGCACGCTTCTCTACTCACTGCTTCCCATTGTCTCCTGGATTCGTTTGGGTAATTCTGTCTAGCCGGTTCCCAGAACAATCAGGGCAAGGAATTACACGGTTCTGTCGATGCGCCCCGCATCCCTTTGAGCTATATCTCCTGTAGAGCAAGTGGCAGGAGGAATGGCACGCCATCGCTTTTTGGCGCTTGTTCACCATTGGTTTGGGCTTGATACCATACTGGACAAGCCCATGCACTTTCATACAACACAAGGAGAAATTGATGAATTGGCAATTTGATGCGGGGCATACACACATTGGCTTTACAGGCCGACACATGATGGTGGCGACGGTGCGGGGACAATTTGAGAAGTTTAGCGGGACCGTGGAATTCGATGAGCATGACCTGATACGCTCAAAGGCAAACATCCAGATCGAGGCAGCCAGCGTCAACACGCATAACGTCCAGCGGGATGAGCACTTCCGCTCGGCGGATTTCTTCGATGCGGAACACTACCCATCTATTACGTTCAAGAGTAAGCGCGTGGTCATGCACGATGAGCACCATGGGCAATTGATTGGCGATCTGACCATTCGCAACATTACCAGAGAAGTGGTGCTGGATGGAGAATATAGCGGAGTGAGCCAGACGCCCTGGAATACCTACAGCGCCGGGTTCAGTCTGCGCGCCAGGGTGGACCGCAAAGACTGGGGACTGAACTGGAACATGGTGTTGGCGGGAGGTGGCCTGCTCGCCAGTGACGAGATCACGTTAATCATTGACCTCGAACTCACCAGCCCTGCAGCAGCGGTTGCACCTGTGCAGTCCGCGGAAGTTTCTGCTTAAGCAGCCGTACCCTTTCATGATGCGGGCCGCCGGATACCCCTCCGATTCATCTAGGGGTTAGGCGGCCCTCACACGGACTTCACGAGGGTTAGAACACATGTAATGCTGGTGTGTATGGATGCACAGTACACCAAACATGTTACGTACAAGTTAGCCTATCGCTTTGTCTGGTGTCCCAAATACCGCAAAAAGATTCTGGTGGGCAAGCTTGTAGTGTAAATCCCAACATTATCCGGCTCTCCCTCATTTTGTGTGAAAGCGCTAGTATACGTAAAGTGCCACCGATCATAAAATGGCTTCATATCAACTCTTCACTTTTCCGCTCCTGTTTCGCGCATTTCCGAATCACACAAAATGAGGGAGAGCCACAGAATCCTGGGAGTTACACCTTACCCTGACGCCGCTACGTGGCACGGTTCAGTACCGATGGCCCACGTAGCCGACCCAGGGGTCTGCGCTAGCCTGACCCTGCCGTCGTGTCCCCCTGGGTCGGCTGCCTCTGCTTGACCTCACGCCGCAACTCCTGCGGCCTGGGCAGGTGCGACGGCTTCCACTGGCCTGGTCAGTTCGAGGTCAATCGTGAGCGTGATCTCGTTCCCAATGGCCAAGCCACCATCCGCTAACACCATATTCCACTTCAAACCCCACTCTTTGCGGTTGATCTTCCCACGCAACGTGAAGCCCGCACTGTACGTCTGCCAGGGCGTCTGGCTCACTCCACCAAATTCTCCGTCCAACACGACTTCCCTGGTGACATCGCGAATGGTCAGATCGCCGATCAACTGTCCGTGATGTGCATCCGTCAGCAGCACGCGTTTGCTCTTGAAGGTGATCAACGGATACTGCTCCACGTCGAAGAAATCAGCCGCACGTAAGTGTTCATCCCGCTGCGCACTGTGCGTGCTGATACTGGCGACTTCGATCTGGATGTCGGCCGAAGATGCGCTCAGATCATGCTCGTCGAAGGCGACCCTCCCGCGCACCTTCTCAAATTCCCCTCTCACGGTTGAAACCATCATGTGTCGGCAGGTAAAACCGACGTGTGTATGCCCTTCATCAAGCTGCCAGCTCATGGCATGTCTCCTTTCTGCTCTCGCATCGCGTCCGGGTGGGAGCAGAGCTCCCACCCGGACGCGATGCCCTCTTGCTCTGTTCGTTCACCCACGTGAACGTCTTGCTGCTCCTAGTCTACCTGAAGAGGCTTGAGAGCGCATCGTATACATGTATGAAGTATGCGGATGGATCAGATATCATATGTATGAATGTATGAGGCGGGACACGAGGGGAGTGAAGGCAAACCAGTGACCTCCCTCTGGAGCGTGAGGAAGGAAGATCAGTGAGAGGGGAAAGCGCATGGGCCCCCATCCGGGTGCTCCACAGCATGGACAGCACTTAGACGAGGTGGTGTTCAACCGCGTAGCGGGTGGCAGCGGCTCTCGAAGTGACCCCCAGCTTATTGAAGATGGAAGCGACATGCGTGTTGACCGTCGGCAGACTCACCACCAGGCGTTCGGCCATCTGCGGATTAGTCAACCCTTGAGTCAACAAGCGCAGCACTTCCACCTCCCGAGCCGTCAATCCCGCGGGAGAACTGGTGGACTTCTTCGGAGGAGCTGATGCTGGTCGTGTGGGCAAGGGAGTGGAGAGCAGCGCCTTTCCCTGTGCAGCCAGGGCTTGCTCCGGTGTCATGCTCAGTCCCTGGGCCCAGGCGGCAGCAAACACCTGATCACCCATCTGGGTCTGAGCAGCAGCCAGCGCTTGCTCGTAGGCAGCGCGGCGCACCGGAGGCATCGGCGCGTCGATGGCTTCACGCAGGCGTGCTGCTGCTCCCCACAGCTGTGCTGCCCAGAAGCTCTCCGAGACAGGCCCTTCTGCACCTCCCTGGGCGACCATCGCTGCTGCCAACCCCTCCAGGCAGGAGGCGAGCATCTCCTTGTCACCTATCGCATTGGATCGCTGCAGGCATGCCTCATAGGAGGCACGCGCCGTGGCGTAGTCGCCCTGGATCAGGCTCAACCCAGCCAGATCGTAGATTCCCAAAGCGATGCCCCACGAGTGTGATAGCTCCGTGTGGAGACGCAAGGCCTCCTCCAGGTGAGATCGCGCCGTGTCCTCCTCTCCCCTCGTGAGCGCAAACAAGCCTAAGAGACTGAGCGCGTAGGCGATGTATTGCATGAATCCTCCCTCCCTCGCGAGCGCCAGTATTTCCTCGGCCAACGCGCACGCTCTGGCAGGATCAATTTGCGAGAGATAGAAGCAGCGCGCCAGGCGTATCAGGGCGTCAAGCATCACTACCTTGTCACCTAGTAATTTGGCGAGCGAGTACGATTCCTCGGCTAGCTCGCGCACTCTGGGAAAGTCTCCCTGGTAGATGATGACCCTCGCGAGGCCAGCGAGCGCGAGGGACTTGCCATGTTGGTCTCCCAGCTGTCGGAAGAGCACCAGCGCCTCCTTGAACAAGGCGCGTGCCGTGGCATACTCACTTCTCGCACGCGCAGCACTGCCCAGCCAAAACAAGGCCCAGGCCTTGCTCGGGGCATGGCCCGACTCCCGGGAGAGGGCCAGGCTCTCGCTGCTCAGTGCCTGGCTCAGCTCATACTCGTCAAGCCAGTCGGCCATCATGGCGGCTTGATGGAGTGCTCTGGCTCGCACCGCCGTGCTCCCCGGGCGTTCCGCCTGCACCCACTCCAACCAGCCACGTCCCTCACTCGCCTGACCACGCATATACCAGAACCAGGCTAAGGCCGTCCCCAGGCGCAAGGCGTGATCCACCTCCTCGTCTCCCCCTATGGTGGCACGCTGGAGCACGGCACGCAGGTTCTCCTGCTCACGGTCCAGCCGATCCAACCACTGCACCTGCTCGGGGCCCGCCAGATGCGGCTCGGCCTCCTCCGCCAGGGCCAGATAATAGTGCGCATGCGCCTGCTGCGCTGCGGCTTCCTGCCCGCTGGTTTGCAGGCACTCCAGACCGTACTCGCGGATGGTCTCCAAGACCATCAGACGTGGCTCTCTGTTGGGTTGCTCCACCAGGAGCAGCAGGTGGTTCTCCAGCAGCACGCTCACCCCATCCAGGATGTGACTCGCTTCCAGGCCAGTTGACTTTGCCATGGTCTCGAGTGCCGAAAGGTCACAGCCACCGACGAAGACGGAAAGGGAGCGGAAGAGCCGCTGTTCTTGGGGGGCTAAGAGCTGGTAGCTCCAGGCGATAGTCGCACGCATGGTGTGCGCCGTGAGGCGCGTTGTGGTATCCCTGCTGTAAGCAGGAGGAACTGGGAAGAGGTTCCTGGGTTATCAGTCTACCTGGAAGGGAAACCAGAAGGGGACAAGAGCAGACTGAGCAAGCGGGGCATGCTCGAAAGCGTTGTAGAGCAGGGCTACCGTACGACCCGCTCGCTATGGGTAGAGCTAGACTGCCCAAACTCCAATCCTGACGGGGTGAAGGTGTGCACCCATCGGAACAACGCTTGCAACCGATGTCACGCTCTCTTCTGGCATGAACCGTGGGCCGCTTGCCTGTTTCGTCAACAGCGAAGCGGCACACGGCTACGCCATCGGGCGACAATGGTACTTTGTCGATGCTCAGCCCGATGAAGAACGGACGTACACGGATACACGCCTGATCGAGCGACTACAAGGACTGGAACGGCAATCTGTCGAGTTTCACGATGAAGAAGACACATGGTACTACAGCCTGGGCTGTATCCTGGGGGAGTTAAGCGGCCAGCTTTTCCCCATGACTGCCCAGGATACCGCACTGTGGCAAGAGCTTGAGCGGCAATTTTGGGCGCAAGTGCAAGCGACACCTCTCCCGGCCTCTACCAGACCGGGAGAACTCGCTCCCGTCGGTGAATATCCCGTTTGATAGTCATCTGACCTGGTTGAATATCTTCCTAGGGCGGTTACAATTTAACAAGGAACAAGGGACGGGAAGCTCTCTCGTCCTTTACGGAAGGCAGGCAGCATGCAGCAGATCATCACCGCCAAGCTTAAACTCCTCATGACGCCGGAGCAGTTTGCCGCGTTACGTCAAACGCAACTGGTGTACCGTGATGGTCTCAACGCGGTGAGTCGCTACGCCTTCGCGCAGGGCAAAACCAGCACTGTGACCCGACTGCACAAAGGCATGTATACAGAGTTGCGCGCTCGGTATCATCTCCCCTCGCAACTTGCCTGTAGCGTGGAACGGCAGGTCTCTGCTACCTACAAAGGACTCTGGACCAAGCTCAAGAAGAATGGGGAGCATCGACGCGCCAAGATCACCAAGAAACGCTTTAAGGGCCTGGACCAGCCCCCCAGGTACAGTTCCCCGACGGTGCAGTATACCTATGAGCGGGATTACACCTTTCAGTGCCATCAACAGGTCAGCATCGGCACCCTGGGTGGACGCGTCAGCCTCCCCTACCACGGCTATGACAAGCATCTCGCTCTCATCCGAGCCGGAGCCACCATCGGTGACGCGAAACTCTGGTATGACAGGCAAAAGAAGACGTTTTATCTACTTGTGTCCCTTTCCATTGACGTAGCAGAGCCCACCTGCGAGCAGTTCACCGAAGTGGTTGGCGTGGACGTGGGTATCCGCTATCTCGCCGTCACTTCTACCGAGACCGGCAGCGCCAGGTTTCACCCTGGGAAACGAGTCCGACATCGAGCCAACCATTACGCACGACTACGCAAACGCTTGCAGCAGAAAGGCACTCGTGGCGCGAAACGACGCTTGAGGCGCATCGAGCAACGAGAGAGACGGTTAAAGGCTCAAGCCAATCATCGCACCGCCACACAGGTCATCGAGCAGCATCCACACGCGCTCATTGGACTAGAGCAACTCACCGATATCCGGGAGCGCACAAAGCGCAAGCGCAAGAAAAACGGCAAAGGCTTTGAGCGGGTCTCTCCCAAAGCGCGCAAAGCCAATCGGGTCTATTCCCAGTGGTCCTTTGCTGAACTACAGGCCCTTATGAGGGATAAACTGAGAAAAGTCAACCCGCCCGCAAAACAACCTCGGCAATTCGGCGTGGCACCAGACGGCTACAACGCGGCCCTTGACCTCAGCCATACAGCCCTGTGGGCCGAAAGCGAGGGTGAAAGGTATACTGGTGTGCTGCCTCGTCCGACCCTCGCTTTCGCTCTTCGAGTGTAAAGGCTGAGGTCAAGGGAAGCTGCGCCCGCGTTGCTTCACGCCGCTGGTGCCAGAGCGCCTTGGTCGCAGTCCCAAATATGCCTCCGGCGGGCCTCTGCTCAGGCTCCTGGTGCCAGGTGTGGTGAGCCGCCACCCCTTTCGATGCGCTAGTCCCACAAAGATCTGATGTGATACTCACTCAACATCCTCGGCACTATCTAGAGATCGTCTCCTGCGCTTCAAGACGGGCTTGTATCTCGGCACGTTCTCGCAGCAGCGCCTGCATAGAGGCACTTCGTTGGTCTACTTTCCCCTGCTTCTTGGCAATCTGCGTCTCTAGCTTTTGCAATCTCGCGTGTACGTCCTCTGCTGGAGTCTCAGGAGAACGCATGGGCACCTTCTTGTTGAAATGAAAGGCTGGATCAGGAAGCATGGGGGGTGGGAGCGCCTCTCGTTTCGTTGTGACATCACTTCCCGCCTCATCCTGCGCGTTCAACTCTGCTACCATCTGGGGTGGAAGCGGGATCGGTACCGAGATCACGATAGCCCCCTCGCGCTTTTCAATGGCCTCGGCCTGCTCATGGTCAATGAAGGCTTCGCATTCTATGCACATCAATTGATGGATGCAGCGCGAGAAGTGCGGATTGCCGCACATCCTGGGGCGGCCATCAGGCCCATCAGAGAGATAGTAGAAGACACAAGGTTCCTGCTTCGCATGCGCATTCGTATCAAGAATGGCGGCGACATATCGTTCAAGCGGATTGGCCTTGCGATACGCCCGCCCCAAATGGTGTCTATCCTCACGGAGATACCAGGGAAGCGATCTTGCAGGATTCGTGTGTCCGAGGAGTTTGCCGATATCAGTTGGTGCCATGCCCATCTTGCGCATCCAGGTGGCAGTCGTTGCTCGTGCACGATGGGAAGTAATCCTTCCAACAATATCTGTCTGGCTGACGCCCGCAAGCTTACAGAGCAGGGGGGTACTGCCATTGGAGATGGTGGATAATTCGATCTACCCCTGCGAACTCATTTCGGGCTGGTTTTCCCCTCATTCAACGCTACAGGTAGGCAACTTCGTCCTGTAGGACATGCCCAACCCGAGCTTCACCTGCTTTTATGGAGACTCGGAACATATGGACGAACCCATCAATTGATCATGAGCAACTTGGCTGAGGTAGCCCAATGAAGAGAGATACGGAAACTGAGGACGAATCAGTTAGACATCAAAAAGGGGCAAACGTTGAGAAGAAGGGGCGAGTTAGAAGAACTTATGTTCTACTAATTCTAGAATAATTGTACAAATAGTCGAGCAGAACCGACGGGCGTCCGATTATCTGCAAGCATACCAGCGTGACAGGCAGACAGTATGGGCCGGTCCTCGACATCAAAGCAAGTGTTTATTTTCTTATAGATGTGGCCCGCTAAATAAACAGAAGGAGAGAACACATGGCTCTGGAAGGATGTCCACTCATTCATTATTTCCAGGCTCTGATTCCGATATATCCTCTTCCTCAACCTCTTTAACGGCCGCGGGAATAGATAAACGCCGGTACAATCTGCAGCAAGCACCTGGCATTCCTGTATCAGGCCAAGTGGTACAATACATTTTAAAGATGCAAAGCGTGTCCACGGCGAGTGCAAGAGGCTTGTCTCGCTTACGCATCCACCTTCTCAGGAGGCTCTCATGCAACCAGACACTGACCTACTCGATGCCTTGCGAACCAACCTGGCAGAGTTGACAGCACTGCACGCCCCATCAGGCGCCGAGCAAGCGGTAATCGCGCGCCTGCGCGAGCTCTTCGCCCCCCTGGTCGATGTGGTCAGCGTCGATCCCATGGGCAATCTCACGGCGATGCGCGAGGGGCCGCCAGGGGCTCCGCATGTCGTGGTCTCGGCCCATGCTGATGAGATCGGGGCGCTCGTAGCAAGCATCGAACCGGACGGATTCCTTCGGCTGCTGTCAATCGGTGGGGTGCAGCCGCGCTTGCTTGAGGGGAGGGCAGTGTGGGTCGGCGGGCGTTCTGGAGTGATTGGAGCGCGCTCGGGGCATCTGACTCCCCGGTCGGAGCATGGGCAGGGTCTCTCTCTGGCCGATCTGTACGTTGACCTCGGCGTTGACAGCGCGGCGCAGGTGGAGGCGCTCGGCGTACGCGTAGGTGAC
>Ga0070706_100004132_pt1 | contig 14122 bp, 9 predicted proteins | sample KBSK5501metaG_FD_65476 | JGI IMG/M metagenome (GOLD analysis project Ga0070706, IMG submission 65476) | Corn, switchgrass and miscanthus rhizosphere microbial communities from Kellogg Biological Station, Michigan, USA - KBS K5-50-1 metaG | ecosystem: Host-associated > Plants > Roots >...
CCGGACGGGGCTCGTGGGCGGCGCGGCCTTCTCCACCACGCTCACGTTGTTGTTCCGGATCGAAGACGCGATGTCGGTCTCGTTGAGCTTCTGGAGCAGCACCTCGTAGAGGCTGGTGGCCGACTGCTCCTCCTTCTTGAGGATCTCCAGCTCGGACGCCTTGCGGCTCTGGGTGGCGGCCTGCGATTTCTGCCCTTCGATCGCGCCCCGGAACTCGGTCTCCCGCTTCTCGAGCTGGGAGTATTCCGCGCGGAGGGCGTCCACGATCTGGCCGAAGCGGGCCTCCCGGGTCTTGCGCAGCTCGGCGATCTGCGCCAGCGCCTTCTGCACCTCCGGGTGGCCGGCCTTGTACTTCTCCCGCAGCTGCGAGAGCTGGAGGTTGAGGGCCGAGAGCTGCTCGTTGAGGCTCCCGACCATCGTGTCGGTCGCCATCTGGGGCACGGTCTCCAGGCTCTCCCCCCGCCGGCGCTTGTCCTCGACCTGTTTGAGGGCCGCTTCGAGGGAGATGCGACGCATCTTGGCCGCGAGGTAGTCCTCGTTGAGCTTCGTGATGGAGGTGGTGACCGCGGAGACGCTGCCCTCGGGCACGAAGAGGTCCTGGCCCTGGTAGCTGGAGATGAGCTTGCTGCGGGCCTGGCGCATGGCCTCCTGGGTGGCGGCCAGGCGCTCCTGCAGCCAGTCGTAGGCCTGGCGCGCGGCCTGGACGCGGGAGGCCAGGGACTGCTCGATGTAGACCGCGGCCAGCGTGTTGGCCCACAGCGCCGCTTCCTTCGGGTCCTCGTGGGTCACGAGGACGCGCACGAGGCGGCTCTCCGGGACGGGGTCGACGTCCACGTAGGCCAGGAACGTCCCGGCGGGATCGGGGCCCTCCTTGAACGGCGGGCGATCGCCGAGCTTGAGTCGCTGCACGACGGCCTCGGCCACGCCCCGCGAGCGGAGGATCTTGAACTGGGTGTTGTAGAAGTCCGTGTTCTGGAAGTAGCTCCCGCCGCCGACGAGCGCGTCGGACACGCTCATGAACGCCGGGGTCGGAGGCTCGATCTGGAGGAGGGCGGCCGCCTGGTACTCCGGCGTCTGCAGGAAGCCCACGAGGAGGCCGAGGCTCAAGCCGGCCAGGGCGGCGGCCGTGATCAGCGCGCGGCCCCGCCACACGACGTCGAGGTAGTAGCGGAGGTCGAGCGGGATCTCGGAAGGACCGGCCGTCGCGCCGTGCGGAAGAGGCTGCACGCTCGCTCCTCTAGAACGCCACCGAAAGACCCGCTCCGGCGCGAGCGTCCAGCACGCGGAGCGCAGCATCTCCTCTGCCGTCTCGCCGAGGATTCACTCCGAGGCGAGACGTTGTTCGACGAACGGTGCGGAGCGGAGCGTGCTGCATTCGTCTAAAAGATCCGGCGCGGCACCGTCACCACGTCGTTCGGAAGGAGGGGCAGGTCCGGCTTCTTGCCCTTGCGCACGTCCTTCAGGCTCACCTCGATGATGGTGGTCTTCCCCGTCTGGGCGTCCACGCGGCGGATCTGGACGCCGTTCTTCCCGTAGCGGGTCAGCCCGCCCGCGGTGGAGATGGCCCCGGTCACGGTCAGGTCTCCGTCTAGGACGTAACGTCCCGGGCGCGTGACTTCGCCCTCAACCGTAACATAGAACTTCGGCAGCGCGGTGATGATGTCCCCGTTGCGCAGCACCAGCTCCAGGTTGATCTGGTCGATCGCGCTGGGGGTGGCGCTCCCGAAGCGCAGGCGCAGCACGTGCGCTCCGCCGTCGAAGGTGCCCTCGGCGCGCGTGATGGAGACCTCGCCCGAGGCGCGGGGATTGAAGCCGCCCGCGTCGACGAGAACGTCGATCAGCCGCGTTCGGCCCCGCAGCCCCTTGCGCCCGGGGCTGTTCACCTCGCCGAGGACGGTCACGAACTGGCTCTGGTAATCCTTGACCTTGATGTCCACCTGCGGGTTCACCAGGAAATCGCGGGCGAGCAGCGACGTCAGCTTCTGCTTCGCCTCGGACACGGTGAGACCGGCGACGGGCACCTCTCCGAGCAGGGGCAGGGAGATGCTGCCGGTCGTCTGCACGGTCGTGGTACGGGACAGGTCGTCGTTGCCGAAGACGATCACCTCCAGCACGTCCCCGGCCCCCAGCCGGTACTCGGGCGCGGGAGTCGGCGCGGGCGAGCCGGGCGCGGGCGGCGACGCGGCAACGGGGGGAACCGGCGCGCGGCGAGGCGAGGGCGTCGGGCGGGGGGCCGGAGTGGGCCGCGGAGGCGCCTGGGCGGCGGCGAGGACGGCGCCGAGCAGGACGCCCGCGCCGGCGGACAGGCCGGGCCACCTCATCGGCGGGGCGCCGCCGCGAAGAACCCCAGACCGAGTTCCACGTAGAGGGAGTGGGTGCGCTGGTCAAAGAAGTCAAGGTTCGAGTCGCGGCGGTCGCGGCGATAGTCGGCGCGCACGAACGCCCAGCGCGTGATGCTGCGCCCCAGGCCGGCGAGCCAGTCGACGATCACGTCGCGCCGCGGCACCCCCAGGGCGCTCGCGGTGATGGGATAGGAGTTCACGTGATACCCGCCGCCGGCGGTGAAGGACAGGGACCACGGAAGGGGCGCGGTGAGCGAGACCTGGGCCGAGGTGGTCACGTAGAACGCATTCTGCTCGAAGGCGGACAGCTCGGTGGAGCGGTTCGCCGCGACGATGATGTTCGCGGAGCGGCCGAAGTCCCGCTTCAGGTCCGCGCCGAAGGTGAGGCCGCGGAAGTGCCGCCCTGGGGGCGCGGCCCGCGGGCTGTTGCGCAGGGTATAGCCGGCCGACGCGCGTCCGCTGAGGAGCGGCAGGATCTCTCCGTCCACCGCCACGAAGACGGAATGGACGCGGGACTCGGACTCCGGCCGTTCGGGCGACGCCGGCACCTGCTCCAGGCTGTAGACGACGCTCGCCCGCCGCGACGGCCCGATCTCCAGGCCCAGCGCGCCGGTGACGTTCCGGCGCTCGTAGTCGAAGAACGCCGCTCCCTGCTCCACGTTGACCTTGTCCACCGTGCCCCCGACGTCCAGTCCCACCCGACCCTCGGGGTTGAAGCGGAGACCGCCTCCGTACTGCCAGCGGGTGAAGCGACCGAGCTGGAAGAAATATTCTCCCCCCGGATCGACCTGCGCGGCCTCGAGCAGCCCGCGCGCGAAGTGTCCCTGGCCCCGCAGCGTGATGAACGGACCGGTGGGGTACTCCAGGCTCGCGTTGGCCTCGTGGGCGGGCTGGTTGACCCGGGAGAAGGAAGAGAACCGGCGGATCCGCGCCTCGTAGCCGAGCCGCAGGCTTCCATTGCCCAGGGGTGCCTCGATGCCGACGCTCGGACGCGCCTCCGCGTACCGGTCCCGGGCCGGCACGGGCGTGTCGAGCAGCGACACATCCGCGTCGACGTAGGCCAGCGTGGCCGCGGGCCGGATCGTCAAGCTCCCCAGGCTCAAGCCGGACGTCTTCTGCTCCTCGGGTGACGGCACGGGCGGCACACCGCCCGGGAAGCCCTCGCCGGCCGGGGCTCGAGCATCGCCCGGCTCGGTCGCCTCCGTGGGCGGGAAGAGGGCGCGATAGAGATCGGCCGACGAGGCGGGGACCACCTCTGTCGTCCCGGTGCCGAAGAGCAGGACCACCCGGTCGACCTCCCGACGCAGGTCGTAGGGCACCGTGGGGGCGACGCGGATCCGTAGCTGCACTCCGAGCGGCGTGCGCTCGATCCGGAGGGCCTCGAGGGGAGCGGAAACCGCCGGGGCGTCCAGCGACGCCGGCGCCGTGGCCGCGAGGCTGACGACCAGCTCGGGACCCTCCCTCCGGACGCTCGCGCCTCCGAGGGCCGCCGACGCCACCACCACGAGGGCCGGCCGGCCGGCGACCCGCTCGCTCCGCAACTCCAGCAAGCGGGGGACTCCCTCCAGCGACCACGCCAGCAGCAGGGCGGCGCTCACGGCGTCGCTCCGCGCGGCCGCCGGCGGCGCTCGAAGAAGAGCAGGATCAGGATGGCGGCGATGAAGGCCGCGAACTGCACGAGGATGAGCACGGTCTGGCCCATGGTCGCATTGGGCAGCGAGGCCGCCCCCAACCCCAGCGCGAACGTCACGAGGTACAGGAACAGCACCGCCGTCCGCTGCGAGAAACCCAGGGAGACCAGGCGGTGGGAGAGGTGGCGGCTGTCGCCGACGTAGATCGGCCGGCGCTCCTTCACCCGGATGTACATCACGGTGGCGGTGTCGAGGATCGGCAGGGCCAGCACGACCACCGGCATGAGGATCGGGAAGAGCGTGCTCGAGGCGTGGGAGATGTAGCGCTCGAGCAGCGTCAGTGAGCCCATGATGAACCCGATGAAGAGGCTGCCGCAGTCGCCCAGGAACACCGTGGCCGGGTGGAAGTTGTAGAGGAGGAAGCCGAGCAGGCTTCCCATGAAGGCGACGAGCATCAGGCTGATGAAGAACTCCCCGAGGGACCAGGCGTTGATCAGGAACACGCCGGCGGCCACGAAGGCGACGCCGGCGGCGAGGCCGTCCATGTTGTCGAGGAGGTTGAAGGCGTTCGTCACCCCTACGAGCCACACCACGGTCACGCCGACGTTGAGCGCCTCGTGGGGCAGGAAGGAGATGCGCACGCCCGCGGCGACGAGCATCAGCGCCGCCAGGAGCTGCCCCGCGAACTTCACCCCCACCGGGAAGCGCTTGCCGAGCGTGTCGTCGGCCAGACCGACGGCGAACATGAGGGTGCCTCCGGCCAGGATGGCCAGGAGCCGGCTCTTCACGCGGTAGGCCTCCTGCAGCATGGTCAGGGACGAGCCGAAGGTCTCTTGGATCCACCCCAGCCGCTGCAGGGTCGGGGCGAGGAGCGAGCCGGCGAGGACGACCGCGGTGAACGAGACGAAGACGGCGAAGCCGCCCAGCCGCGGCATGGGCCGCGCGTGGACCTTGCGATGGCCGGGCTCGTCGATGACGCCGAAGCGCCGGGCGAGGGCCCGGCTCGGCGGGACCAGCGCCGCGCACACCGCCGTCGTCGACGTCATGACGAGCAGCGGCAGGAGGACATGGTCCATCCGGCCTTCAGGCCGCCGCCGGGCGCGACAGCAGCTCCCGGTAGAGCGCGTCGACATCGTCGATGAGCCGCCGCGACGAGTGGTGGGCGAGCACGTAGGCCTGGCCCTCCCGGGCCCGGGCGAGGACGGGGTCGCGGCGGCGCAGCGCGTCGACGACGCCCGTGGCGAGCGCCCCGGCATCGCCCGGCGGAACGAGAAGGCCGCGCCGGCCGTCACCGAGCAGATCGGGCGTGCCGCCGACGCGCGTCGCCACCACCGGACGCCCCGCCGCCATCGCCTCGATGAGCGCCACCGGCGTGCCCTCGTTGCGGGAGCAGTTCACGACCACGTCCAGGTCGCCGTACACCGCCGCCATGTCGCGGCGCCAGCCGTGGAAGAACACGCAGTCCTCCAGGCCCAGCCGGGCGCGCTCGGCCTCCAGCCTCCCGCGCTCCTCGCCGTCGCCGACCACCGCGAACCGGACCGCCGGCACCGCGGCGCGCACCGCCGCCGCCGCGCGCAGGAACGTGCCCACGTCCTTGATGGGAGCCAGCCGCCCGACGATACCGACGAGGGGAGCGCTCTCGGGTACCCCCGCTTCGCCGCGCAACGAGCCGCGCGGCAGCACGCCCGCGAGGGGCTCGAGATCGAGGCCGAGCGGGATGACGCGGATCTTCGCCGCGGGAGCGACGCCGAGGGCGACGAGGTCGCGCTTGACCGAGTCGGACACCGCCACCAGCACGTCCGAAGACGCGCCCAGACGGCGCTCCACCGCCCGATAGAAGGCCGTCGTGAGAGGCCCGAAGTAGCCGCGCAGGACGTGGCCGTGGAAGGTGTGCACGACCACGGGCACGCCGGCCACCCGGGCGGCGAGGCGCCCCAGCATCCCCGCCTTGGCCGTGTGGGTGTGCACGATGTGCGGCCGGAAGCTCCTCATCATGCGGTACAGGCCGAGAAGCGCCCGCAGGTCGCGCCACGGACGCACCTCGCGCCCGAGACCGGGCAGGGCCACCCAGGCCACGCCCTTGAGCGCCGCGAGATCGAACAGGTTTCCTTCGCGGGGAGACTCCTGCCCGATGACGAGGTGCGTCTCGTAGCCGCGATCTTTCAGGCCGGCCGTCAACAGGATCACGTGGACGGAAGGACCTCCAACGTTCAACCGGGAGAAGAGCCGCAACACCCTCACCCCGCGCCGCGCCGGAGGAGCCGGGAGGTCGCTCATCGTCGCCTTCTGACGCTGGCCCAGGCAGCGTAAGCTATAGCACGGCCTAGGTTTCGGGTCAAGTCGCAGCGCTTGAAGTAAGACTTTAACTGTTCACCTCGGTGCCGCCGACCCGCCGCCGCCGGCGGGCTCGAGTCTGGCCAGAAGCTGCGCGTGAGCCCTCGCGATATGGGGATGGGTGCGGTCGAGCGACACCGCACGGTCCATCGCCGCCCGAGCGCCGGTGAGATCGCCCCGCATCCATCGGGTCCATCCGAGATCGGCCCAGGCCTCCCCCCACGACGGGCGCAGCCGCAAGGCGGAGGTGAGGTCGCGCTCGGCCCGGTCCAGGCGCGGGGCGGCGAAGTCCAGGTGGCCGATCGCGAGGTCGCGCCAGGCCAGCGCGCGGGCACGGTACGCCTCGGCCAGGTACGGGTGACGATCGAGGACGGGATCGAGCGCCGCCAACTGCATCTGGGGGTCGCGGTCGCGCAGCGAGCGCTCGAAGGCCACGGCGCCGGCGGCACGCCACGCCGACGCCACGCCGAGCGAGATGAGCCCGAGCGCCACCACCGCCGGCAGCACGCGGCCGCCGACGCGGCGGGACGGCTCCCGCGGCGAGGCGGCCAGGCCGAGCAGAGAGGCGAAGACGAGCGCGTTGGCGGGAAGCCGCAGGTTGAAGTCGAAGAGCGAATGCACGGCCAGCGCGGCGACCGCTCCCGCCGCTCCCACCGCGATCGACTTGCGGAACGGATCGCGCCCGTGCCGGAGGCGAAGGGCGAGCCCACGGACGATGAGCGCCACGAGCCAGGCCGCGATCGCCACGCCGGCGAGGCCGGTCTCGGCCACGAACTCGAGCGCGTCGTCCTCGGCGTGGGTGGTGCGCACCTCGCCGTGCGCGCGCTTGAAGGCGGGAAAGGCATCGGCGTAGGCGCCCAGCCCGGCCCCCAGCACGGGACGGGCCGTCCACAGGCGCAGCGTGTCGCGGGCCACGTCGAGCCGGTAATCGCCCGACGCGTCGGGCCGGCCGCGGAAGATCGTGGCGAGGTGGGCTCGCGTATCGTCGGGGACGACCGCGAGGCCGAAGGCGAGAACGATCAGGACGCCGATGACCAGGGGCGCCACGCGGAGGCGAGCCCCGCCGCGGTGGGAGGCCGCGCGGGCCCACAAGCCACCGGCCACGAGCAGGCCGGCGGCGAGCGCGATGAGGCCCCCACGGCTGCGGCTCGCGACGTGGACGGCCACGAGCCCGAAGGCGAGGCCGGCGAGGCCCACCACCCCCGGCGTGGCGCTGCCGCGCAGGCGCGCGCGGCCGAGCGCCATCGTCGCCGCCAGCACGATGCCCATCTCCAGAAGCCCGGCGAAGTGGTTGTGGTTCACGTAGGAGCCGAAGGGGGTCGTGACGATGGGGGTGGTCTGGCCGTAGATGCGGTCCGGCGCGAGGGACCACTGCACGGCGCCGAAGACCGCCTCCGCCGCGCACACGACGATCACCGCGCCGGCCAGGCGCACGGCCGCCCCCCGGTCCCGCGCGCGCTCGCTCCAGAAGACGAGGGCGGCCATCATCGCGCCCAGGACCAGCCCCGCCTCCGCCGTCCACGCGGGGGCGGCACTGGCGCCCACCGCCATCTGCAGCAGGCCGAGGGCCGGGAGGGCCGCGGCGGGCAGCGCGAGCAGCGGCAGGCCCTCGCCGGCGAGGGCGCGGGCGGCGGCGAAGAGCGCGACCGCGAAGAGCACGACGGCGGCCAGGCCATAGCGGGCCGGATCGGCGGCCGCGCCGTAGGGCCAGGGAGCGAGGACGATGGCCAGGAGCAGGACCGCTTCCGCCGCCGCCTCCAGCCGCGGCCTCATCCGATCCGGTGCTTGCGCAGCCACAGCTCCAGCGTCAGCAGCGTCCAGAGCTGGTGCCCGCGGTCGGAGCGGCCCGAGAGGTGCTCGGTGAACATCTGCCGCACCGCCTCCGGGCGCAGCCACCGCGCCAGGCGCGGGCGATCGAGGAGCAGCGCCTCCACCCTCGTCTTCAGCTCGCCGCGGAACCATTCTCCCAGCGGCACGCCGAAGCCGTGCTTGGGCCGCGACAGGATCTCGCGCGGCAGCATGTCGGCCACCGCCTTCTTGAGGACGATCTTCCCGCGTCCCCCGCGGCGCTTGAGCCGGTCGGGCAGTCCCGCCACGTACTCGATGAGGGACCGGTCGAGCATCGGGCTGCGCGCCTCCAGGCCGTGGGCCATCGTCATTCGGTCCATCTTGGGGAGGAGGTCATCGAGAAGATACGTGCGGGCGTTCAGGTAGAGGAGCCGCGACAGGAGCGACGCGCCCGCGGACCGCTCGAGCGCCTCCCGGTAGGACGAGAGGACCCGATCCCGGTCCGCCACGTGGTCGGCGTCGAGCGCCCTCAGGGCGGGGAGGTCGAAGAAGGAGGTCCAGGCGAAGATGCGCTCGTCGAAGGGCAGCGCCGCCTTGTCGGCGAAGCGCCGGAGCCGGCGGCGCCGCGTGTGATGGCTCGGGCCCTCGGGCACCAGGCGCGCGGCCGCCCGCAGCGCGTGGGCGAGCGGAGAAGGGATGCGGTCGGCCAGCAGCGCGGCGTGGAAGCGGTCGTAGCCGGCGAAGGTCTCGTCGCCGCCGTCTCCGTTGAGGGCGACCGTCACGTGCGCTCGCGCCTCGCGGGCGACGAGGTACGTGGGCAGGGCCGACGAGTCGCCGAAAGGCTCGTCGTGATGGTCGAGCAGCGTCTCCAGCAGCGCGCCCGCCTCGGGCCGCACGACCGAGGCGTGGTGCTCGGTGTCGAGGTCGCGGGCCACGCGCCGCGCATGGGGTCGCTCGTCGAAGAACGCGTCGCCCTCGAAGCCGACGGTGAACGTCTTCACCCGGCCCGGAACCAGCCGGGCCATGATCGCCGCCACCGCCGCGGAGTCGACGCCCCCGGAGAGCAGCAGGCCGAGCGGCACGTCCGCGACCAGGCGCTTGCGCACCGCGGCGAAGAGCAGGTCCCGCACCCGGTCGGCGGCGTCGCGCAGGCGTACCGGCGTCGCTTCTCCCGCGGGCGGAAAGCGCAGGTCCCAGTACGCGCGGGCCGGCCCGACGCCCGCGGCGTCGGCGACGAGGAGCGAGGCGGGAGGCAGCTTGTGGATGCCCCGGAACAGCGTGCGCGGGGTGGGTACGTATCCGAAGGCGAGGTACTCGCCGAGGTTCTCTTCCGCCATCTCCGCGGGAACGCCGGCGGCGAGGAGCGCCTTGATCTCGGAGCCGAAGACGAGGCGCCGGGCATCGTGCCAGTAGTAGAGGGGCTTCTTGCCGAAGTGGTCGCGGGCGAGGAGGAGGCGGCGCGACCGCGCATCCCAGATCACCAGGGCGAACATTCCGTCGAGCGCGGCCACCGCGTCCTCGCCGCGATCCTCGTAGAGATGGGCGATCGCCTCGGTGTCGCCGTGGGAGCGGAAGGAGTGGCGCCCGGCGAGGCCGGAGCGCAGCTCGCGGAAGTTGTAGATCTCGCCGTTGAGGAGGACGAGGACCGATCCGTCCTCGTTGGGGAGCGGCTGGTCGGCCGCCGTCGAGAGGTCGATGATCGACAGCCGGCGATGGACGAGGCCGATGCCCGGGGAGGCGACGGCCTCCGTGTGATACCCGGCGGCGTCGGGACCGCGGTGGCGCAGGGAGTCCCCCATCGCGGCCAGCGTGGCGTGCTCCACCGCCGCGCCGTCGAAGGTCAGGATGCCGGCCAGCCCGCACACGGACGCCTAGTGCCGTTCCAACTTTTCGCACCGAGCTTGGCACGAGTGTCGATGCTGCGTCCCAACTCCAATCTTCGAGATCATCGTAGGTCCATCAAGTTGGAACGGCACTAGACCCATCCGTAGAGCGCGTAGCGCGCCAGCTTGAGCCACTCCTCGAGGCGCACGCGGTAGATCCGGGCCGGCGGCCCCGCATCCGCCACCGGCACCGGCACCCACTCCACGTCCGGGAGCACCTTCCGCGCCGCCCGCTCGGCCCGGCCCATGTGCGACTCGTTGGTGACGAGGGCGATCCGCTTCCATCCCGAGGAGCGGATGATGGGCAGCGCGCCCATGAGGTTCTCCCGCGTGGTCGTGGACGAGGTCTCGAGCCGGATCGCGCTCGCGGGCACGCCCATGCGGCGCGCGACCTTCGCCAGCTCCACCGCGCTGTCGCCCCCCGAGCCGCGCCCGGTGAGCACGATCACGCCGAACGCCCCCGCCCGGTAGAGGGCCGCCGTCTCCAGCGTCCTCAGGTCGTCCACGTCGCCGGAGAGCACGAGGGCGGCGTCGGCCGAGCGCGAGTCCGCCTTCGTGTAGGACGGGGGGTGGGCGGCCCCGTAGGAAACGGCCGCCAGCGTGGAGGATGCGCCCAGGCCCGCCGCCAGCATCGCGGTGCGCACGCGGGTCACGGCAGGGATGGTACCATCCCGCGACGCTTGGCCCCGCCCGCACCTCCTTCCGGCCCGCTGTCCGCGCCCGCGCGAAGAGCGCGCGCCGCGGTCTTCGTGACCTACAACGGCCTGCTCGATCCGCTGGGGCCGTCGCAGATCCTTCCCTACCTCGAACGCCTGCGCCCGAGCTGGCCCGTGCACATCCTGAGCTTCGAGCGGACCGCTCGCCTCGCGCGGCCGGGGGCGCGGGCGGAGATGGAGGACCGCCTCCGCCGCCAGGGAATCGCCTGGACCTGGCGCCGCTACCACAAGTTCCCCAGCCTGCCCGCGACGAGCTGGGACGTGCGGCAAGGCGTGCGCGCGCTGCGGCGCATCCTCGACGAAGAGGACGTGGGCCTCGTTCACGCCCGCGGCTACGTCCCGGCGACGATCGCGCTGCTCGCGACGCGCCGGCACCCGATGCTCTTCGACATCCGCGGCCTCCAGGCCGAGGAGTACGTGGACGGCGGTGTCTGGAAGGAAGGCGGAGTGAAGTACCGCCTCGCCAAGCGCGCCGAGAAGGAGATGTTCGCGCGCGCGGCGGGGGCGGTGGTGCTGACGAAGGCCATCGCACCGTACGCCCGCGGGCGCTTCGCCGAGCAGGGCCGCCAGCCCCCGCTGGAGATCATCCCCTGCTGCGTCGACCTGGCCGCCTTCGATTTCGATCCCGCGCAGCGGAGCGACGTGCGACGGCGCCTGGGCGTCGCGCCGGAGACGGCGCTCTTCGTCTACTCGGGAAGCCTCGGCACGTGGTACCTCCCCGGGGAGATGGCGCGCTTCGTGAAGGTCTTTAGTAGCGTGACGGGTCGGCCGGCGCACCTGCTCTGGCTCGTCAACAACGGCCCCGAGATCGCGCGGCAGGCCAGCCGCGATGCCGGCCTCGCCGACGGCGAGACGACCGTGCTCGGCGCGTCCGCCGTGGAGGTGCCGGGCTATCTCTCGGCCGCCGACGCGGCGGTGGCCCTCATCCGGCCGTGCTTCTCGAAGCGCTCCTCGTCGCCGACGAAGTATGCGGAGGCGCTGGCGGTGGGCCTGCCGTTGCTCATCAGCCGTGACGTCGGCGACGGCGCCGAGCTCGAGGAGCGGGAGGGCGCCGTCGGGCTCGGGTACCCCGCCGCGCCCGCCGCGATGGAAGATGCGGTCCGACGCCTGGCTCGCCTCATGGAGAAGCCCCGCCCGCACTTCCGGGCGCTGGCCCGCGAGATGTTCGACGTCGACACCGTCGCGCTGCCCGCGTACCGGCGGCTCTACGAGCGGCTCTGCCTGCCATGAGGGTCGCCTGCGTGGTCCCGTATCCGCCCGGCTCCGCGCCCAGCCAGCGCTTCCGTCTCGAGCAGTGGCAAAGGCCGCTCGCCGAGGCCGGCATCATGCTGGAGTTCCTTCCCTTCCTGGACCGCGAGGCCTCCGCGCGCCTCTACGAGGAGGGCCGGCTCTGGTCCAAGGCCCGGAGCGTGCTGTCGGGGACGCTGCGCCGCCTGCGCTGGGCCCTGCGCGAGGCCCGAGGCTTCGACGTCGTGGTGATCCACCGCGAAGCCGTGCCGCTCGGGCTCACCGGGATCGAGACGATCCTCGCCCGGCGCGTGCCGACGGTCTTCGACTTCGACGATGCCATCTGGCTCCCCAACGTCAGCCCCGCCAACCGCCGCTTCCAGAGCCTCAAGGGCTTCGCCAAGGTGAACCGCGCGCTCGCGATGTGCTCGGCCGTGTCGGCGGGTTGCCGCCACCTCCTCGACCATGCGCGGCGGCACAACCCGCGCGTGTACCTCGTGCCCACCAGCATCGACCTCGAGCTCTACAGCCCGCCGCGCGTCCACGCGCCCGCGGAGACGCTCACCGTCGGCTGGACCGGATCGCTGACCACCAGCCCCTACGTGGAGCTGATCGCGGAGCCCTTGCGGCGGGCGGCGGCGCGGGTCCGCATGGAGCTGGTCGTCTTCGGCGGAGACGTGGCGATCCCGGGTGTGCGCGTCCGCTGCGAGCCATGGTCGGCCACGGGCGAGGTGCCGCTCATCCGGACCTTCGACGTCGGCCTGAAGCCCCTGCCCCGGACCGACTGGGTGCGCGGGAAGTGCCCCATGAAGGAGCTGCAGTACATGGCCCTCGGCATCCCTCCCGTGGCCACGCGCTTCGGGAGCAGCACCGAGAGCATCGAGCACGGGCGCACGGGGTTCCTGTGCGAGGCCGACGCCGACTGGGCGGACGCGCTCGTCAGCCTCCAGGACCCCGCCCGCCGCGCCGCGATGGGCCGGGCGGCGCGGGCGGTGGTGGAAGAGCTCTACTCGGCGACGTCGGCCGCGGCCGCGTTCGGCCGGGTGCTCGAGGCCGCCCGCGACCACTTCCACCGGCGCGCCTGACTCAGGCGAACCCGGGCGCCGGCTCCGCCGGTCCTTCGACGGCGCGCACGCGGCGCGCGCGCTGGCTCTCCACTCCGACCGCGGCGAAGGCCAGATAGAAGACGAGGACCTGGGCCCGGTGGCGGTAGGCCATGCCCGCGTTGGCCTCGGCCAGCGCGTAGCCGAAGGTCAGCCCGGCGGTGATGAGGAGGACCATCATCGAGCGGGCCAGGTGATGCCGCACGAGGATCGCGATTCCCCGGACCATCGCCGGCAGGAGCGAATAGAAGAAGAGCATCTCCGGCAGCGTCAGGATCTGGCGCAGGCTGGTGACGGTCCACGGAAACGGGGCGAGCAGGAAGAAGGCGAGCCCCTTGGGCAGGAAGGCCAGGGCCTTGGCCGGGGTCGAGATGTCCGCGCCCGGCTCGAACCGGCTGCCTCCCACCGCCGCGCCCTGCCGCAGCTCCTGCATCGTCTCGAGGTCGAGCGACCGGAGGCGGCGGTCCGAGTCGTGGGCGCGGTCCGCGTAGATCGCCACCGCCGCCAGCAGCATGCCGAGGGCCACGTTGCGCGCGACGTGGGCGCGGTTGCGGACGAGGAACGACACGACGGCGGGCGCGGCGACTGCGAAGAAGATGTACTCGCGGAACTGCATCACGACCAGCACCGCCGCCGCGAGGAGGAGGACGGGCCGGAGGCGTAGCCCGTCCTGGAGCGCCATCGCCTCCCGGCAGATGAGGAGGATCAGGAACACCACCCAGCAGTCCCGGATGTTCAGCACCGACCAGAGCACGAGCGACGGGAAGAACGCGCTGTAGGCCGCGGTGCGCAGCGCGACCGCCTGGTTGCCGGTCATGCCGAGCGCGACGTCGTAGGCGAGGCGCACGCTGATCGTGCCCACGACCGCGTTGACCAGCTTCGGGACGATGGGCCAGGCGCCGAAGACGTAGTAGAGCGCGGCCACGATGTAGTAGTAGGCCTTCGGCCCGCGCTCGAGCAGCTTCCACGGATAGACGAGCGTCTCTCCGGACCAGTAGCGGGCCAGCCATCCCGAGAAGGCGTCGTAGGTCTGCTGGTCGGGCGCGAACAGGCTGTCGGTCGAGAGGAGATGGAGGACCAGCGCCGCCACCACGCGGA
>Ga0070706_100004134_pt1 | contig 14116 bp, 13 predicted proteins | sample KBSK5501metaG_FD_65476 | JGI IMG/M metagenome (GOLD analysis project Ga0070706, IMG submission 65476) | Corn, switchgrass and miscanthus rhizosphere microbial communities from Kellogg Biological Station, Michigan, USA - KBS K5-50-1 metaG | ecosystem: Host-associated > Plants > Roots >...
AAAACCCAAGTTCAGCGTTTGAACCAAGCCTCTTGCCTTGTGCCCTGGCGTGCGCTTTCACGCGGCGCTCACTGCGTTTAGCCGTTTGGATCCCGCTCAAAAAACGCAAGAACACGATTCTAATCAAGCTCCAGATGCCTGAGCTAACAGTTACAAATACTGGACCGGAAACCCTAAACGAGCCGCGCCCCCTGCGATGGCTCCGTTAAGATCGGCGAACAAGTGGCGCCGGTCAGTTCATGATAACGTTTTGCAACCGTCTCAATAATCTCTGCCGCGTGCTCTGGCTGTATGAGACAAACAATTGAGCCGCCAAATCCACCTCCGGTAAGTCGCGCGCCGAAAACGCCGGGCAGCCCTCTTACGAGGTCGACCAGCGTATCCAAGTAGCGCGTGCTATTTTCAAAGTTCACTTTGGAGCTTTGATGCGATGCAAACATCAGCTCGCCAAATCGCTCGATGTGGCCGGATCGCAAAGCAGCGACTCCTTGGAGTACTCGCTCGTTCTCTTCGGTAATATGCAGAGCCCGGCGGCGAATAACGTCGTCGAGAACGGCGTTTCGAACCTGTGATGGAGTCAATTCGCGCAAAGTAGAAACATGCAACAGTTTCGCTGCCCGGGCACATTGTTGACGGCGCTCATTGTATTCGCCACCAACTAACTCGTGAGGAACGCCGGAATTGAATAGAAGAAGATCCAGATGTTCTGGTAGCGGCACTGTTTCGACAGTAAGCGTTTGGAAATCGATCAAGATCAAGGAGTCGGCCCGGCCGAACACGGAAGAAACGTGGTCCAATAATCCGCATTGGACGCCGACGAATTCGTTTTCGGCCTTCTGACATAGTTTGGCGAGCTCCATCGGAGCGATTGCCAGATCAAAGATTGTCTTTGTAGCCACTGCGGTTGAAACCTCTAAGGCTGCCGAACTGGATAGTCCTGCTCCAACCGGGAGATCACTCGAGATTTCCAGCTCCATCCCGCCTAACTGGAATCCGGCCTGTTGGAGTGTGCTTATAACACCTATCGGATAGTTCGCCCAGCCATCGGTCTCTAACCGATGGAGATTGCCAAGCGGTACCCGCACGTTTCGGCGGTTGGTTTGCGAACTAACGCGAAGCTCAACCTCCGGAATTTGTACCGCGTTGGTAGTAACGCCGAGGTGAATTGCGGCCGACAACACAAAGCCATCGTTGTAGTCAGTGTGGTTTCCCAACACCTCAACGCGGCCTGGAGCAAAGGTAGTAACGGACATCATGAGTGAATGTTAGTGCCAATGTGAGTGCAAATATCGGTGTGAATGCAAATTGCCTGGCTCGCATTCACACCCAGACTCATATTCAACTACCCAAAGTGTCTTGCAATGTCGTAAACGCGGCATAGTTTGCATTTGTGAACTTATCTTCTTCTACCCTACGAAAGGCGGCAGAAATCCAAGAGCGGATTGAGCGCCTTCAAAACGAACTCGAGAGCTTGTTGGAAACAGGGAGTGCGCAGTCAGTACCTTCCGTCCCCAGCCGCCCAACGGCGCGAGTCGGCAGACCGCGGCGGGCCGCTGGGAGGCGAGGCCGGCGATCCACCTCACCCAGCGGGCCACTAGCACCTGCGGTAATAAGAGTTCTAAAGACGCGAAGTTCACCGATGAGTGTTGCGGAGATATTGGATGGATTGACGAAAAATGGCTACAAGTTTGCTTCGCCCGAACCGAAAAAGAACTTGTTCGCTAGAATCTATCGATTGAAAGGGGTTAAACAGGTAGGACCTGGAAGATTCGCGGCTGCTTGACGATCGATCGGTTTCGGGTTTCGAGTTTCGTGTTCCGGGCTGCTCTTGAGTTTCCAGGCTGCCCGGAACTCGGAACCAGAAACCCGGAACGCGAAACCCGGAACCTTCACGCCGGTATCCCCGGCAGTTCGAGTTGGTGATCTTGGCCGAGCGCCCACGCTTCGACACCCCGGCGGCGCAGATCCTGGGCGAATTGCGCCGCGAACCCGTGAACAGTAAAAACCCGCTTTGGTTTAACCAACTCAACGTATCGGATCAGGTCGGTATAGTCTGCGTGATCAGATAAAGGGAAGAGTGCGTCACATTGGTAGCGATAAGTCGCTCCCGAATCTAGCGCCCAACCAGTTAACATCGCGGTCCGTCGATTCTCGATCCGCGATATGAGCATGCGGTTCGCTCCAGGTGGACAAATAAGAATGCTGCCATCCGGTAGCGTTCCGGTGTACATTTCAAAAGCAGGAAACGACTGGTAGAAATCTTGATAGAGCCTGGTCATCTCGTGCACAGCTGGATGCAGAAATACCCGGAATCCAGGTTCATGAAGGGCGGCGAGAATTTCCTGCGCTTTGCCTAACGAATAACCGAACAGGATCGGGACCTGTCCGGCGCCGATTGATTCCATGCAGAAGTTTATCAACTGACTGATAACTTCTTCGACTGGCGGAAATACATATCTCGGCAAACCGAATGTAGTTTCCATGATCAGTGTGTCCGCCGATCGCCACGCAATCGGCTCCGCAGATTTTCCCGGACGCAACTTGAAGTCGCCGGTGTAAAGCAGAGACGCGCCTTCCCCGTTTTCCACGTAAATCTGGGCCGATCCGAGAATATGACCTGCCGGCAAGAGTGTGATCGAAGCGTCACGGAATTGGAATCGGCTATAAAATGGAAGAGCATGTTCTGTTCGTTTTCCCGGCAGACGCGCCGCCATTAGTCTCGCGGTGATCTCGGACAGGATAATCTCTGCGTGGCATCCGGTGTGGTCGCTATGCGCGTGAGAAACAAAAGCGATCGATTGTTTAGTTCCAGGATCCAGCCAAAGATCGATATCGGGAAGAAAAATTCCGTTGTCAAAAGAGATATTCACTACGCCAAAAGCTGCCTGAATGTAGCCGCTTTCGCGGAGTTGGCGAATTTAGGATGGTTGTCGGGCGGCCGAACGCTCGACAAGCTCCGCCGCTCGGCCACGCACACTTTTACATCGAATGATGAAAAAATCAGGCTACACTCCCTTTCAATGAGAGGTCCGTTGTTAGGTGTTGCTCTGGCCGCAATGGTTCTATTCGCTCACGGCGAAAATCCTCTGCCAATTGAAAAAGCGGAAGTGTTGCCCTTAGCGATCAGCGATGATTTTTCTTTTCGGAAATTCAAGATCTTTACCAATGCGATGCCGAACCCTACGGCAACCCCCATTCCTACAAAGGATCTGATGATCGATTTCGAACGAAAGCGCCGCCAGTGGGGTTCGATCAACAGCGCGGATATATTTGCTAAAACCGGCTCCTATTTCACCTTTTTCTGGAGAGCGAACCGGCCAGCCAATCTCACGCTTCGATTCGAGTATCGACAGACTAATTTACGAGACTACGTGCAAGCCCGTGAGCTGTATTATCCCAAGGCGAAAGGTAGCTATGTATCCGAAATCGACGTCTTGGGAGACGATTACAGCACCGACGGCCCAATTACCTCCTGGAGAGCGCTTCTGATCGAGAACCGCACAATCGTAGGACTGCTGCAGTCGAGAACGTGGCGGTGATTTGACACTCCAACAGCGAAAAAGATATATTTTATCCTCTAGTGAATTCGGTAGCTTCCATCTTGGTTGGGGTGACGAACCGGGCGGTCCATGTAAAGGTGGAAGGCAAAGGGTCGTTTCAAAATAGTCCTGCGCTCAAAGAGTTCTTCAAAGAAATGCTGGATCGCGGGCATCGGATTTTTGTGGTTGATCTGGATCATTGCCCGGTGATGGACTCCACTTTTATGGGCACGCTGGCAGGGCTTGCGCTGCGACTCCGGGAGAATGGTAAAGGCTGTTTGCTCGTTTCCAACGTCAACGAGCGCAACTATGACCTCCTTCGGAATCTTGGGCTCAATAATTTGTTCGATATCGAATCAAAAGAACATCCCCTCGATGACGTTGGACTGATGAAAGAAGGCGTGAATTCCGCGCCGCTGGAACCGGATGGTGCGATCGGGCGCTCGGATCAGGCGGAGTGTATGATCGAGGCGCATGAAGCCCTGGTGAACGCTGATCCGGAGAATCTCGCGCGATTCAAGGACGTACTCGAGTATTTGAAACAAGATCTTCGTGCTGCCTCGAAATAACTCCGAGATAACATGAACTCTCTCGCGCAAAACACGCGTCGTGTTATTTTCGGGATCGTCAACGTCCTTGTTCGGAAAGCGGCTGGCTCCTGCCGCTTTTTTTGTGACATCTATTGGATAATGACGGCTGTCCCGAAGACTTTCGGGGTGCCAACTGCCGCCCCACTAAAGGCCGAGCGGTAGCATGTTTCGATGGGGTCTTTTTTCCTTATAGGCCTGCTTGCGGCAGCTATTATCATTTTACTTGGTGTGATTCATCGGCAGCGCCGATTGATAGAGGAACTGCGGCTCTCCCGGGAAAAGCTGCAAGTCGAAGAAAATCGGGTGTTCGACTTTTTGCACGGTCTGGGTGAGGCATTTTCGGAGGATCTCCGCCCATCGGAGTTGCATCGTTTGATCGTTACTGGAGCAACCCGAATCCTCGATGCTCATGGGGGCGCACTCTATCTTGCCGATAAGACACGCAAAGTACTGGTACCGAGCTACGTCTCAAAAGATTGTCCGCCGCTAATTGATGTACCGGCACATGTTCTCCAACAGCGGGCAAGTGCTCCAATGGCCCTTGAAGGCTACCTCCGCCTCCAGACTGTGAAATTCGGAGAAGGAATGCTGGGTAAAGTGTGGGAGACGAACGAGCCCATTTTTCTTTCCGGCCGCGACGCTGATCCGCGATCTTCAACCCTCAAAGAGTCTGCCCTTGAACTGGATTCGGTGATGATTGCACCATTGATCTACGCAAACCAGACTCTGGGAGTATTGGCTGTAGCCAATGGCCCGATGAGCACGCCCTTCAGTCCTTCGGATTTTGTTGTCTTCCAATCGATCGTAGAGCAATCGGCGTTCGCGCTATACAACGCAGTTGTCTACTCCGAGGCTAATGAAAAGAAACGAATCGATCGCGACTTGGAGATAGCACGCGATATCCAGCGGATCTTGCTTCCAAACGCCTCCCCAACGATTGCCGGATTCGAGATCGCCGGATTGAATGTTCCGGCAAGTCACGTAAGCGGGGATTATTACGACTACCTTCCTTTAGATGATCAGCGTCTGGGGATCGCGATCGCCGATGTTTCTGGGAAAGGAGTGCCCGCATCGCTCATCATGGCGATGTGTCGAAGCGTGTTGCGTTCAGTAGCGCGAACCAGCTCTTCTGCCGCGTCCGTGTTGCACGAAGTCAATCGCCAGCTCTATCCAGATATCAAAGAAGATATGTTCATCAGCATGGCATACCTGATCCTGCGAGAAGGCGATCCAGAAATCGTTCTTTCTAGAGCCGGGCACGACGCTCCACTTCACTACCGGGCAGCGGATAAGTCGGTTACTCGGGTAAATCCTCCGGGTATGGCCCTGGGAATTGACAGTGGCGGTGTTTTCAATAGGGTAACCGGCGATTTCAGAGTCCGCCTCGAAAAAGGCGATTGCCTGATTTTGTACACGGATGGCGTGACAGAAGCGTTGGATGTAAATGGTTCAGAATTCGGGATACGGAATCTGACTGAGGCGATTCAGGCCAGTGCGCCGGAAGGGGCCCCCACAATCCTGAACCGGGTAACGGCCGATCTCAGATCCTTCGTTGGCGCATATCCCCAGAGTGACGATATTACATTGATTGCGATTCGGAAGTTATGAGCGAGTCCAAGGAAAAAAAAGAGTCAAAGGCTGTTGATATCGAGTTCGTCTTCGGAGACGAAGCGAAGTCGTCCGAGAACGCAGGGCACAAGGAGTTATCATCCGGTGGTGCGGCTGAGGGGTCCACTGAATCAGACCCGTCGAGGCAAGATTCAGCGGCGACGGAGCGCAGCCGTCCCAGGCCGGCAGTAGACTTGGCTGAAGCTCCTGCCGATCCGGTTTCCGCCTCAGATTCGCCAGATGTGGAACAGCTCAAATCTGAGCTTGAGCGGTACAAAGAAGCCGCTCTTCGCGCCGCGGCGGATCTGGATAACTACCGCAAACGAATGGCGCGAGAGAAGGAAGAGACAGTTCGCTATGCCAATTTCGGTTTCCTTGAGCGGTTGATCCCGATCCTCGATAATTTCGAATTGGGTATGCAAGCGGCGAAGATGGACTCGGGAAAGTCGGGAATACTTGACGGCATGAAAATGGTCTCCAAGCAGCTACAAGATTTCCTCGCCAGTTGCGGTGTGGAGACCATTAACGCTACCGGGCAACACTTCGATCCGAAGTTGCATGAGGCAATCGCTCAGGAGGAGAGCAACGCGTTTCCTGAGGGTATGGTCATCCGCCAGCTCCGAAAAGGATATAAGTTGAAAGATCGCTTGATTCGACCCGCCAACGTTGTCGTTTCCAAGGGAGCGCCAGCCTCCCTCGAAGCGGAGGCCAAAGCGAACAGATGATCGATGGTTACCCGAATGGCTACTAAGCGCGATTACTACGAGGTCCTGGGCGTTGCCCGCAATGCCAGCGCTGATGATATAAAGAGGGCGTATCGGAAGCTCGCGGTAAAGTTACATCCGGATAAGAATCCGGGCGATCCTCACGCGGAAGAGAAATTCAAGGAGCTGGGCGAAGCTTACGAAGTGCTGATGGACGATAATAAGCGCGCCGCATACGACCGGTACGGACACGCCGCATTCGCCGCTGGAGGCGCCGCTCGTGGTCCGGCTGGTGGAGGGTTCCACGATCCATTTGATATCTTTCGTGAGGTGTTCGGAATGGGGGCCGATGGTGGCGCCGGGGGGATCTTTGATCAGATTTTCGGTTCGATGGGTACCCGCGACCGGAGCGGCCGTCAGCGCGGCTCAGATCTGCGTTATGATTTGCAGATCACCCTGGAACAAGCGGCATTCGGTGTCGAAAAAGAGATCGATGTTCTGAAGCATGAGACTTGCACGCATTGTAGCGGTTCGGGCGCTGAAAAGGGTTCTCACGCAAGCACGTGCCCGACCTGCCACGGACGCGGTCAGGTCATTTCCTCGCGAGGCTTTTTCCAAGTGTCGCAGACATGTCCAAGATGTCGCGGCACAGGCCAGGTGATTGAGCACCCTTGTGCCGAATGTAAGGGCGATGGCCGGGTCGAGAAACGATCAAAGATCAGTCTTAGGATTCCCGCAGGCGTTGATGAAGGGACCCGCTTGCGTGTTTCTGGCGGGGGCGAGGCAGGCATTCGAGGTGGTCCGCCGGGAGACCTTTACGTGGTAATCCACGTTCGAGATCACGAGATCTTCGTTCGGGAGGAAGATGACCTTTATTGTGAAGTCCCAATCCCATTTTCCACTGCGGCACTTGGCGGAGAAATCCGAGTGCCGACACTTGGCGGACAGGCTCTGCTTAAAGTACCTGCTGGCACCCAGAGCGGCACACAGTTCCGTCTTCGCGGCCATGGAGTTCAAAGCATGAGCCAAAAGTCAAAGGGAGATCTAAGAGTCCGTGTAATTGTGGAAGTTCCGACTAGATTGAATTCCGAGCAGCGCCGAAAGCTGGAAGAATTCGCTGCATCAGTCGGCGACGACAATAGTCCGTTGCACAAAGGGTTCTTCGAAAAGGCTAAGGGTTTTTTTCGGTGATTGGCATGGTTCCCGCACGACGTCGCTAGGGCGCCGATTTATCGGCGCCTCGTGCGCGGGCCAGCTGGATTCCAAAAAAGATGCACCGGTTCTACATTCCACCTGCGCGCTGGGGAGCCATGACTCTAGAGAACGGCGAAGCGCACCATTGTGCGGATGTACTCCGCCTCGATCTGAAATCAAAAGTCTTGGTGTTTGATGGCCGTGGAACGGAGACAACGGCCGAGGTCGTTGCCGTAGAAAAAGGCAGGGTTCGTCTTCGATCTCTTTCGACTAGCAGAACGGAGCCACTCCGGTGCAGCGTAACCCTCGCGCAAGCTGTGCCGAAAGGGAAGAAAATGGACACTATCGTTCAGAAGGCGACTGAACTTGGCGTCTCTAGAATTGTGCCCCTCTTATCGGAGCGAACCGTCGTGCAAGTGGAAATGGAAGAGGCACAAAAGAAACAGGAGAAATGGGAACAGATCGCGATCGAAGCCGCGAAACAGTGTGGGCAGAACTGGCTACCGGAGATTGCCGGGCCAACGACTCCGAAACTTTTTTTTGCCGACATGGGTCAGTACGAAGCTCCGCTCATCGCGTCGCTGCAAAGCGATGCTCGTGGCTTCAAGCAAGTGTTCACCGATTTCTATGAGCAGCATGGCAGGCGGCCGGCGTCAGCTCTCATCCTGATCGGCCCCGAGGGCGACTTTACACCCGCCGAAACGTCTCTGGCCAAAAGCGCCGGATGTTTGCCGGTAACACTTGGGCCGATCGTTTTGCGATCCGAAACCGCTGCAATCTTCTGCCTAAGCGTCCTCGCATACGAGCTCCAGTAGCTCGGCGCTCGAGCGCGGCGCTTTCAGCGCCGCGGTTAGCCGTTAACCGTCGACAGTCTACCGTCCACCGTTTTCGCTGGCGCTCCAGTAGAGCATTAGGGCGGGTTCTAACGGTGAACGGAAGACCGTCGACGGTCGACGGTTAACCGCTCGCACAAAGTGCGAGCGCATATCCTGCTTGCAAACGGGCTCGCTCGAAAGCAAACTCACCACATTTATGCGCGCTGCGTGCGTGTGTGTAGGGTTTTGTTTCTTTTTTGTGTCTAGGGCGTTCTCTTTTGAGTGGACGTTGATCAAGCACGACGGTCGCGATTACGTTCCTGTAGATGATGTCGCGAAGTTCTACAGCTTTACGCAAGCCAGCTATTCCGGCGACCTCGTTCGTCTGGAAGGTGCAACCCTGCGAATGCAAGGTGGTGTGAATTCGCGGGAACTCTATTTGAACGGACTCAAGTTTATTTTGAGCTATCCAGTAATCAAGGTGGATAATAGGGTCCTGCTGTCCCGCATGGATCTTAGCAAGCTCGTGGACCCGGTTCTCCGCCCGGCCAGGATCCAGGCAGCTCCGGCCAAAACCGTCATTTTAGATGCCGGCCACGGAGGTTATGATCAGGGCGCTTTGGGAACATTTGGAAATGAAAAGGATTTTGCGTTTGATGTTGTGACGCGCGCACGGGCGATGCTGATGCGGGCCGGTTACTCAGTGCGTTTAACGCGGTCTTCCGACGTCTTTCTCCCATTGGAGTCGCGTGCGAACTTCGCTAATCGGCAACGGAACGCGATTTTCGTGAGCGTACATTTTAACGCCGGACGGACGGACTCTGTGGGTATTGAGACGTATAGCTTAGCGCCGCAGGGCGTTCCTTCCACCAACGATTATGTCCCGAGCATTAACGATTTTCGCCCCTGTGTCGGAAATGTGCGTGACCCGGAAAACATTGCTCTGGCGACGGCCATGCACACGGCTTTGATTACCACGATGCGGACTTACGATCGTGGAATCAAAAGGGCACGTTTTGTGGTGCTCCGGGACATCAACATTCCCGGCGTCTTAATCGAAGGCGGTTTCTTAAGCAACCCGCAAGATGGAATGCGAATCGCAACCCCGCAGTACCGCCAGCTTCTTGCCCAATCGATTTTGCAAGGAGTTCAATCGTACAACCGGGCGATGTCGCGGGGAACTGGCCAGATCATGGTAAAGCGCGGAACATCGCCGAGCGGCGGACAGACTTCTGTTCCAAAGAACATGTCTATCTGGGATCCGTTGAAAGCGGGAATGTAAGCGTTACCCGAGCGAAACTAGGTCACCTTATGTTTCTGAAACCGGGCGACATGCTTAACTCCCGCCGCCGTTAAGATCGGTGCGAGTCGGTCGTAATCTTCGGCGACCTGAAAATGAGAATGAGCATCCGATGCGGTGGTAATCGGGATCCGCAGCTCGTTGGCCAGGCGCAAAATCGAATCGTGAGGATATTGTTCTTTCACCGCCTTCCTCCAACCGGCGGTGCTGGCTTCTATAGCTAACCCACCCTTGCTAGCCAGTTCCAGTACAGGCCTGAACCAGGAGCTTGGATCGTAGCCGGTCGGGCACAGTCCATGAATCTTCGCCAAATCGATGTGAGCGAGACAGTCAATCCATCCTCGCGCGATGAGCTTCTCCAGTTGTTCGATGTATTCCTCAAACGCGTTTGCGATCCCCCGAGACTCAATCTGTTGCGACTGATCCGAGCTATCGAACATCGCTGTTTCGCCTGGAAGATAGTGGACAGACCCAAGCACAAAATCGAGTCTGTCCCAATTCTTCTCAACCCAGTGTAAACCGGCTTCGGATGTTATCGGATCGTTGTCGAGCTCAATTCCGGCAAGAATTTGAACGTCCGGGTTCTGTTCTCTCGATCGCTCGATAACTTCAAAATCAATCCCTTGATGATACCGGTCATGATCGGTGAATGCGATGCTCTGAACTTGCTTCGCGCGCGCCTGATTTATCCAAGGTTGAAGCAATTCGATCGCGTACGGACGGACCTGATGACCTTGAGGATGAGTGTGATAGTCGCAGTGAAGCAGCATATTCGGGAGTCAGAAATTAAGGAGTCAGGATATGCAAGGCTACGAGATTGTCACATGCTAGCTCCTAGCTCCTGAATCCTGACTCCCGGCTCCTTAACACTCATTCTGCTGGACGAATCGTCCTTTCTGGTGCATTTGTTGATCGATTTTTCGCCAGGACAGAATCTGGTATGAACGATGTCTTGTACAAAGCGACGGTTCTTGTGCTGAATCGAAATTGGCAGGCAATCGACGCCAAAACGCCGGCACAGGCTTTTTGCATGATGGCAAATGGTAATGCCACGGCGCTCGATATGGTTGGCGGCGGCGATATGCGGCCGGTCAAATGGCAGGACTGGATTCATCTGCCGGTTCGAGAAGAAGATTACGCAGTGCGGACCGTGCGCGGCCTGGTGCGCATCCCAACCGTGCTCGTGCTCGCGCGATACAATCGAGTACCGAAGCGACGTCCAAAGTTATCTGCAAAAGGAATTTGGGAACGAGACGGCGGCCATTGCCAGTACACGGGGAGAAAGCTTTCACCGAACGAAGGAAATATCGATCACATCGTTCCGCGATCGCGCGGCGGAAAGACTACCTGGGAAAATTGCGTTCTGGCCGACAAACGAATCAATAGCTTGAAAGGGAATCGTTTGCCGGAGGAGGTCGGCCTTTATCTGAAGCGGCACCCGAAAGCGCCGAAAGAATTACCGGTAACATTTTTCATTCGCAATGCGCACAACGTCAGCGATTGGGAGCACTTCCTTATTCCGTCGGCCTGACAGCCGACGGAGTTAGCCGTCGACGGTCGATCGTCTTCCGTCGACCGTTAAAGAGGTGCCCTGATCCTGTCTTCGAAGGGTTCGCTAAGTTTTCAGGCCCTGCGGTCATATGTTCACGCGAAGAAATCTAACGGTGGACGGCAGACGGTAGACTGACAACCGCGGGGCTGAAGGCCCCGCGAAGGTTGACTTCGCCCCCGCTGCGGACAAGATTCCGCTTCCCATGAGTACGGCCATTTCGAGTGCTTACGAGCCCAAGGCTGTGGAGGAAAAGTGGTATCAGAAATGGCTTGAACAGAATTGCTTTCGGGCCGATACGCAATCCTCTAAGCCGAGTTACGCTATCGTTATTCCGCCCCCTAACGTCACCGGGGTGTTAACGATGGGGCATGTGCTCAACAACACCATCCAGGATGTCCTTGCGCGGCGGGCGCGGATGCTCGGAAAAGAAGTGCTCTGGCTGCCCGGAATGGATCATGCCGGGATTGCAACTCAGAATGTCGTCGAAAAGCGTTTGCGCGCGGAAAAAAAGACCAAGCATGACCTGGGTCGAGACGCCTTTGTTCGGGAGGTCTGGGAATGGAAAGAGAAATATGGGGGCATCATCATCCAGCAACTGAAGCGCCTCGGCTGTTCGTGTGATTGGTCGCGTGAACGCTTCACAATGGATCCGGAATATTCGCGCACCGTGCAGCAGACATTTGTTGACCTGTATCGGAAGGGACTGATCTACCGCGGAAAACGAATGGTGAACTGGGATCCTTTTTACCAAACCGCCTTGTCAGATGAAGAGGTCGTTTCTGTTCCCACCTCCGGCACGCTCTACTACATGAAGTACGAGATTGTGGAAGAGCCTGGACGTTTTTTGGAGATTGCGACAACGCGTCCTGAGACTCTCATGGGAGACACTGGCGTGGCCGTGCATCCGGACGATCCTCGTTACAAGCATTTGATCGGCAAACATTGCTGGCGACCGTTTCCACGCGCGCAAATTCCAATCATCAGCGATTCGGCGATTGATCCAGAATTTGGTACTGGAGTGCTCAAGGTGACGCCGGCACATGATAAGGCCGATTTCGAGATCGGCCAGCGCCATCAATTGCCAATCCTTGATGTCCTGAGCCCGGACGGGACGCTGAATGAGCTGGCTGGCGACGATTTTGTTGGAATGGATCGGTTCGAGGCCCGTCAAAAAGCTGCGCGGAAATTACAAGAACTCGAACTGCTGGCAAGAGAAGAGCCTTATCAACACAATGTCGGTTATAGCGACCGGGGTGAAGTTCCGATTGAGCCGCGTCTGAGTGAGCAATGGTTCCTCAAATATCCTAAGGTCCCGGAGACGATGGCCGCGGTATCCAGCGGCAAGATCAAGTTTCGTCCGGAACGCTGGGTTACAACGTTCCAGCACTGGATTGAGCATTTGCAAGATTGGTGTTTGAGCCGCCAGCTCTGGTGGGGACATCGAATCCCGGTATGGTATCATCGCTCTGAAAAAGGGCGGCTTCATGTAGATCTATCTCCGCCAGCCGATATTGAGAACTGGGAGCAAGACCCGGACGTGCTGGATACCTGGTTTTCTTCGTGGTTCTGGCCGTTCGCGACCATGGATGAACCCACGCGAAAGAAGTTTTATCCAACACAGGATTTGGTGACCGGTCCGGATATCATCTTCTTTTGGGTGGCCCGAATGATCATGGCGGGATACGAATACACCGGCCAGCACCCTTTCGAGAACGTCTTTTTTACCGGTATCATCCGTGATCTCCAAGGGAGAAAGATGTCGAAGAGCCTCGGCAATTCGCCCGATCCGTTGGACTTGATTGAAAAATATGGGGCCGACGGGCTCAGATTTGGACTGCTGCGGATCGCGCCGCATGGTCAAGATATTCGCTTCGATGAAAAACAGATTGAGGAAGGTCGAAATTTCGCGAACAAGCTCTGGAACGCGTTTCGTTTTCGACAGCTCCAGGGTGAGGCAGGTACGGAGTTGCGTGAGCCGAGTCCTTACTCAGCCCGTATTCTGCAACGGCTCAACGAGACGATCGACCGCGTTGAGCGAGGTTACGCCGATTATCTCTTCACCGACGTGGTTCAGTCGCTTTACGATTTTTTCTGGAGCGATTTTTGCGATTGGTATCTCGAAGCAGCAAAAGCGGAATTGCAGAGCGACGATCAAGAGATTCGGCGCAATTGCCTGGCGGTCATGGACGCAGTTCTTTCGCGCGTGCTCAAACTGTTGCATCCGTTCATGCCGCACATCACCGAAGAACTTTGGGAGCGATTTGATTTCGGCGAAGGCAGTATTCAATTCGCCTCGATCAATCAACTTGCCGTGCGTATTCCGATCGACCCGGCTGCCGTCGATTTTGCGGGTAAGGTTTATGATGCGGTTAGCATTGCGAGAAATCTTCGAGCCGAATACCGCATCCCATCAAATCGCAAAGCGAGAATGATTTTGAAACCGGTGGTCTCAGGCGACTTCGCGGTACTGGCGAGATTAGCTAATGCTGAACCGCTGGAAGTCGACGAGCGATATGCGCCCGGCACCGGTGTGCCAATGGCGGTGACCCCTGTTGGCCAGATCTTTCTTCCCCTAGAAGGACTAGTTGATGTTTCCGCCGAGCGAGAGCGCCTAGGCAAAGAGATTAATAAAGTGGAGGGCGAGTTGGTAACTGTGAGAAAGAAACTTGCCAACGATAATTTCGTCCAACGGGCGCCCGCCAACGTGGTCGAGGAACATCGGCAAAGAGAAGCCGATTTCCTGAAAACGTTGGACCAGCTCAAAGCGGCCCTAGAGGTGCTGAGAAGTTAGGGGATGGTTTGTCGCGACGTGAC
>Ga0070706_100004138_pt1 | contig 14109 bp, 12 predicted proteins | sample KBSK5501metaG_FD_65476 | JGI IMG/M metagenome (GOLD analysis project Ga0070706, IMG submission 65476) | Corn, switchgrass and miscanthus rhizosphere microbial communities from Kellogg Biological Station, Michigan, USA - KBS K5-50-1 metaG | ecosystem: Host-associated > Plants > Roots >...
GGACCTGGGCACCAATCCTTCACCCGCACCCACCCACCCGCCCGCCCCTGGCCACCCCGCCCGCGCCGTGCTCACGCCCGGCGCAGGCCAGCCCCGGTCGTAGAACACGTGTTCGATAATCTGCTATCATTGTGGCATGGCAAGTTACGTGCCGCCCGGCTGGCCCTCCGGGGTGCACCCACCGGGCAGCGAAGACTTCGAGCGAACCGCGCAGGCCTGGCTGCTCGACACGGTTCCCCCCGACTACCGGCTGCATGGGGTGCTGCGCCGGTACCCGGTGGCGCTGGCCGCCATGGCCGCCCATCACGCGAAGGCGTGCGTGGCCGGGGCGCGCGAGGGCTACCGGACCGCCCGCACCGAACTGGGCGACGCGCTTCCCCCGCACGCCCTCGAGGCGGTGCTCGCCGCGTACCGGGCGGAGGGACTCAGGCTCGTGGCCACCGCCCAGGCGGTGGACCTCGTGGCCAGGGCGCTGCGCGGCGAGGTGTTCACCCCGCAGCTGCAGGAGTCCGCCACACCGGCCGCCCGGACCGGGCCGCCCGGGCCACGGCCCGCGTCCGACGGCCGACGCCCTGGGACGGGCCCAGCCAGCGAGGACCGGCCCCGCCACCTGCGGGCGGCACCGGGCACCGAGGACCAGCCCGGCGCAAGGCGCGCTCCAAGGGGGCCGGGCGCCGCCGATGACCGGCCCGGTACCCGGCGCATGGCGACGGCCCCAGGATCACCGGGGGATCAGGCCGGCGCCAGGCAAGCGACGACGGCCGCAGCCATGACCGGTGAACAGGCTGCCGCCGGGCGCCCGGTGGCCGGCATGGGCAGCGGGGACCAGCCCGGCGCGGAGCGCGAGGCGGCCACTCCGGGGACCACCGGGGATCAGCCCGGCGCCGGGCGCACGGCGAACGGCCCGGGCACCGCGGAGGACGAGGCCGGCGCGGAGCGCAAGGCGGCGGGCACCGGCGCGGAGGGGCCCGGCGAGCGGCCCGCCCGGGACGGCGCGGCGAAGACGCGGAAGGCGCCGCCCACCCAGCGCCCGGCGCGCCACGGCGGCGCCGCCCGGCGGAAGACCAGGCCCAGCGACAAGCAAGCGGCGGCGGGCTGACGGCGGGCGCGCCTCGGCCGCACCGAGCGGCCCGCCGGCGCGGGCGGCCACCCGCATCGCCGGTATCGCCGCGCACCCGCGCGAGCCGCCGGCCGGGAGCAGGCGGGACACCGCAGCGCCCCAGGGCCTGGCGCCCGGGTGCCGCGCCTCAGGATTTGTGGGCGACCAGCCTGGCCGGGTCGATGTCGCCGGTACCGCCCTTGCCGGAGCCAAGGCTGCCCGCGCCAGCCTCGCCAGCGGCGGCCTCGCCAGCACCGGGCTGGCCGGCGCCATCCTGGCCGGCGCCGGGCTGGGCGGCCGGGACCCCGGCCCGGTTCAGCGCGAGCCCGATCCGGCAGGCCAGGTCGGCCGCCAGGGCCGCCACGTCGTACGGCAGCCGGTCTTGGCCGCCGTCCCCGATGACCAGGACGCCCACCGCGTCGCCGGGCTCACCGAGCGGGAAGCACCAGGCGGTGTCGCCGGCGAGCTCCGCCACGCCGGGCGGGGCACCGTCGGCGTCGCCCACGGCCAGCGGCCAGCGCCGGCCGGGGCGCGGGGCCGCCACCGCGGAGAAGTCGGGCGCCGCCATCTGGCACATCCGGTTCAGCAGCCAGGGCAGGGCCCCGGTCAGCTCGTCCGTCGCGTGCCGCGCGTAACACGTGCGCAGCCCGGGCTCCTCGGACAGCAACAGCACCGCGCACCAGGGGGCCAGCCGGGGCACGACCGCCCGGCCCGCCAGTTCGAGGATCTCGTCCCGGCGAAGGCCGCCGGTCAGCATCTCCCGCGCCTGTGCGAGCGCGGCGATCCGGCCCCTCCTGAGCCGTTCCAGCTCGGCGAGCCAGGCGCGCTGCAGTGCGGGGCCGGAACGGTCGGCGAGCCGCTGGAGCCGGGCCGTCTCCGGTTCGCCGAAACTGCCCGGTGCCGCCGACGCGGCCGCGAGCAAACCGATGACCTGGCCATCAACGACAAACGGAACGGTGATCACGGACGGTGCCGCGGCCGCGGACTCCCCGTCCGGCAACATGATCTTGCCCGCCGCGGCGCGCAGCCGAAGGTCGCCGTCCTCGTCCGGCATCATCGCGAACGCCGCGTCGGCGCCGGCGGCCACCACGGCCGACTCGACCGTGCCCGACAGCAGACGGCGGTACCCGGTATCCGCCGTGGCCGCGGCGACAGCCGCCGCCGCCGGCTGCGGGGCCGCCGGTGGCTCGGGGAAACGCAGCGCGGCGGCGAGGGCGGCGGTGACGCCGAGGGCGTCGGCCAGTTCCCCCGCGGGGTCGCCGTCACGGCCCGGTCCGGGCATCCCGCCGCCTGCCCCGTCGAGCGTGAGCCGGAACCACACCGCCTTGCTGGCCCGCCCGTAGGCGACCCCCCACGCCGAGGCCAGCGCCGCGGGCAGGAGCAGGCCGCGGCCGCCGGTCCGCTCGCCGGGCACGGGCTCGGCCTCGGGCGCCTCGGGGACCAGCCGTCCCGGATGGCCGTCGCTGACCACCACCTCGACCGCGCCGTCGGCGAGCCTGCAGGTGACCTGGACCGCGGTGCCGGCGTGGACCACCGCGTTGGTCACCAGCTCGCTGGTCAGCAGCACGGCGTCGTCGACCAGCCCGTGCCCGTCGGCGGCGCCGGTCACCACCCACGCTTGCAGGGTGTCGCGCACGAAACGCCGCGCCGCTGCGGCCGCCTTCGGCTCCGGCTGGTACGCCGCGCTGGCGACCCGGACTTCTGCTGCTCCCACGCGCCCATCGTGACAGACTCACGAATCGTTAACCTGCAGTTCAGCGAGGATGCTCCGGCGCCGGCGCCCGCCGGGTCCACCCGTTGCCGGTCACGTACTCGCGCACCACACGGGCCGGAACCCCCGCGATTACGCAGCAATCCGGCACCGCGCCGCGCACCACGGAACCGGCCGCAACCACCACATTGCGCCCGATCACCGCGCCCGGCAGGACGATCGCCCCGGCGCCCAGCCAGCTGCCGGACCCGATCGCGACGGCCGCGTTTGTTGGCCACTGGCGGCCGATCGGGACGTCGGGGTCGGCGTAGCCGTGGTTCTGGTCGGTGATGTACACGTACGGGCCGGTGTAAACGTCGTCACCGATCGTGATCGAGTGGTGGGCGACGATATGGCTGCCCCGGCCGATGACGCACCGGTCGCCGATCCGCAGCAGCGCCTTGTCCCCCAGGTCCTGCCCCGGGACCATGCCGGCGCTGAGGCTGACCTGGGCCCCGATCATCGTCCCGGTCCCGATCTCGATCCACCGCTCGCCGTACCGGGCCCCGGTGGGGAACCCCATGAGCGATCCCGCGCCGAACGCGGCGAACGCGCGGCCCGCCGGGGTATCGGCGGTGATCACCCCGGCCCGCTGCGCCGCGCCCCACAGGCCGTGCACCGCGCGCCAGGCGACCCGGCGGCCGCAGCGGCGGAGCGCGTTCCTGGCTGACATGACCGAGAACGTTACCCGTCCGCAGCGGCGAGCTGACCGCAGGCCGCCGCGATCTCCCGGCCCCGGGTGTCCCGCACGGTGCAGGGCACCCCGGCCGCGTTGACCCGGCGGACGAACTCCCGCTCGGCCGGCCCCCGCGAGGCGTCCCACGTGCTGCCCGGGGTCGGGTTCAGCGGGATCGCATTCACGTGGACCAGCGGGCCCAGCGCGCGGTGCAGCAGGCTGCCAAGCAGGTCGGCCCGCCACGGCTGGTCGTTGACGTCCCGGATCAGGGCATACTCGACCGAGACCCGGCGCCGGGTGCGCCCGGCGTAGTAGCGGGCCGCGTCGAGCACCTCGGCCACCTGCCAGCGGGTGTTCACCGGCACCAGTTCATCGCGCAGTTCGTCGTCGGGGGCATGCAGGGACACGGCCAGCGTCACGGCAAGACCCTCGCCAGCCAGCCGGCGTATTGCAGGTACCAAGCCCACGGTCGAGACGGTGACAGACCGCTGCGAGATGCCGAAACCGTCCGGCACCGGATCGCAGATCCGGCGCACCGCGTCCACCGTGCGCCGGTAGTTGGCCAGCGGCTCGCCCATGCCCATGAACACCACGTTGGACAGCCGGCCCGGCGGCCCGAGGCCGCCATCTCTGACCGTCGCCGCCGCCGCCCGGACCTGCTCGGCGATCTCCGCCGTCGACAGGTTGCGCCGCAGCCCACCCTGCCCGGTGGCGCAGAACGGGCAGGCCATCCCGCAGCCCGCCTGGCTGGACACGCAGACCGTGGCGCGGTCCGGGTACCGCATGAGCACGCTTTCCAGCAGGGTGCCGTCGTGCGCCCGCCACAACGACTTCCTGGTGGCGCCGCCGTCGCAGCTCACCGCCCGGGCCTCGGACAGCAGCGGCGGCAGCAGCCCGGCCACGAGGGCGGCCCGGGCGCGCCGCGGGATGTCGGTCATGCCGGATTCCGCCACGCTCAGCCGGGCGAAGTAGTGCCGGGACAGCTGCCTGGCACGCAGCGGCTTCTCGCCGAGCGCGGCCACCGCTTCCGCGCGCTGGTCGGCCGGCATGTCGGCCAGGTGACGCGGCGGCTGGCCGCGGCGCGGCGCGGCGAACACGAGCGGGAGCGAAGTCATGGCGCTCCCAGTGTTCCACCAGCTCACCCCGCCACCGCACCACCGGCCCAAAGGCCGGCACATCGCGGCACTGATTTCAGTAGATTTCTGGTATGTCTTCGATGCGCAACCGGCCGCGGGGTGCCAGGTCCGGCGGGTTCACCGGTCAGCCGGGGACGGTTCTCGAAAGCGAGAGCCCGTACGGCAGCAGGCGGCTCGTGGTCTCCTGCGACGGCGCGACCACCGCCGCGTACCTGCACGACGGCGGCGCGGTGCTGGGCGCGGCGTGGATAGCCAACCACGCACAGGCACCGCAGAACATGGACCTGTCCCGGCTGGACGCGGGCCAGGCGCCGTTGATGCCCGCCGCGCACACCAAGCACCCGGCGGGGCGGCCGGCGCTGGACGCCCGGACCCTGCGCGCGCTGTGGTTCGAGGAGGGCGACGGGGTCGCGATCATCGAGGGCGGGCAGTTGCTCGCGGTCATCCCCGGCTGGTCCGACATGGCGAGGGGCATGCCCGGTTACAGCAGGGACGTGATCGGGCAGACGCCGTTCGGCTGGTCCCTCGACGACGCGATGGAAGGCCTCGGCCCCCGGGCCGACCGGGCCACGGCGTTCTGGCGGTGGCGGCAGCGGGACGACTCCTGGGCGGCGTTCCAGCGTGCCGTGCTCGGCCACCTGCTGGCCCGGCTCGGGCCCGGGGCCAGGTACTGGGACGTTAGCGGCGGCAAGCAGCCGGTGGTCGGCGTCTCCGAGCGGCCGGCGACCGCGCAGCGGCAGTACACGGTGCTGTCCACGATCGGGATGAGCTGCCAGCGGATGCCGGTGGTGGAGCAGGCCATGGACGACCCGAGCACCTGCGCGCGGATCGAACTGGCCCTCGCCACCACCATGCCCAGCAGGGACGCCGCCCGCGTGTTTCTGTGGCTCGCCCAGTACCCGTGGCGGGCGGTGACCTGGTTCGGCACGGGGCACACCGTGCGCTGGTACCACGAGCCGGCCACCTTCCCGCTCGGCGGCGGGAGGGAGGCGGTGCTGCTGCTCGATGACCCCTCTCACCTGATCGGGCCGGAGGTGCCCGACCTGGCCGGTTTCTCCGTGGGCGGCGACCCGGCGCGGTGGCTGTGGATCATCCCGATCACCGAGCGGGAGCGTCTGATCGCCAAGGAACGCGGCGCGGCCAGCCTGGTCACCCAGCTGGCCGCCCAGCGCCGGAGCTGGGTGACCAGCGTGTGACCGGCCCGGGGGGCCCGCTCAGGCGGGCCCGCTCAGTGGATGTGCAGGCTGATGCCCAGCAGCGGCAGCCACCACAGCAGAATGGCGAGAACGGCGGAGCCTATGGCCTTGAGCAGGCTCAGGTGCAGGTAACCCCTTGACCATGCGACGACCACGCCAATGATCAGGTAAACGAGAAAGATAATGCCGATCGGGCGCTTCAACATGGCCGCACCGCTCCCGTCCACTGGTGGATCGAGTCCGAGATGACCCACCAACTGCCCTGGTAACCGGGAAGCAAACACGAGGTCAGGCCGGGAGGGCGGGCGGCGGCCGCCGGCGCGGGCGTCAGTGCTGGTGGGCCACGGGGATGAAGACCAGCAGCAGGAGCCAGATGATCGGGGCCGTGATCAGCATCGCGTCGATCCGGTCCAGGATTCCGCCGTGGCCGGGCAGCACGCTGCCCATGTCCTTGATCCCCAGATCCCGCTTCATCATCGACTCGGCCAGGTCGCCGAGCGTGGCCGCAGCGAGCGCCGCGGCGCCGAGCACCAGCCCCTGCCAGACGGCCCCGTGCAGCAGGAGGGGCACGCTGATCGCCCCACCGAGAAGGCAGAACAACGCCGAGCCGCCGAACCCCTCCCAGGTCTTCTTGGGGCTGATCCCCGGGGCCATCACGTGGCGCCCGATCGTGATGCCGGCGAAATAGCCGCCGACGTCGCTGCAGACCGTCAGGATGAGGAACGCCAGCACGCGCCGGGACCCGTCGGCCGGCGCCAGCATGAACCCGACGAAACAGGCCGGCAGCGGCAGATACCCGAACGCGAACACGCCGGCGGTGACGTCGCGCAGGTAGCCGGCCGCCCCGCCGTGGAGCCGCCACGCGGCGATCACGCTCACGGTGATCGCGGCGCACGCCAGAACGGCGCGCTCCCCCTGCCAGTAGGACAGGACGAACGCCACGGCGCCGCCCGCGGCCACCGGTAGCACCGGCAGCCTGACCTGCCGCTCCGCCACGGCGCGGTTGAATTCCCAGAGCGCGATGCCCACCATGATGCCGATATAGGCGAGGAACGTGGCCTTCACCGTGAACAGGGTGAGAATGGCAAGCCCGCCCAGGCACAGGCCAACCGTGACCGCGACCGGCAGGTTCCGCCCGGTGCGCCGCTCCCGCTTCGCCGGCTGCGCCGGCTCCCCCGGAGGCTGTACCGGCTCCCCCGGGATGCCCGCAGGCCGATCAGACTTCAAGCAGTTCGGCTTCCTTATGCTTGAGAAGTTCGTCCACCTGGCCCACGTACGAGTGCGTGAGATCGTCGAGTTCCCGCCCGGCTCGGTGCACCTCGTCCTCGCCAGCGTCACCGCCCTTGACGAGCTTGTCCAGCGAGTCCTTCGCGTGCCTGCGGATGTTGCGGATGGAGACCCGGCTGTCCTCCGCCTTGTGGCGGGCGACCTTGATGTACTCGCGGCGCCGCTCCTCGGACAGCTCGGGGAACACGACCCGGATGATGGTGCCGTCGTTGGCCGGGTTCACGCCCAGATCGCTGTTGCGGATCGCCTTCTCGATGGCCTGCAGGGACGACTTGTCGAAGGGCTGGATGACCACCATCCGCGGCTCCGGGATGTGGAACGAGGCCAGCTGGTTCACCGGGGTCTGGGTGCCGTAGTACTCGGCCGTGATCTTGCTGAACATCGCCGGGTGCGCCCGGCCGGTGCGGATGACCGCGAACTCCTCCTTGGCGACGGCGACGGCCTTTTCCATCTTCTCTTCGGCTTCGAGGAGGGTTTCGTCTATCACAGCGGCTCCTGTCCCATCGCGTGCCTGCCGTGGCCACTAACCGCGGGCGCCGGCATCCGCAGGCCGGCTGACCAGCGTGCCGATCTTCTCCCCACGCACCGCTCGGACGACGTTACCCTTTTCCATCATGTCGAAGACGACGATGGGCAGGCCGTTGTCCATGCACAGGCTCACCGCCGTGGCGTCCATGAACTTCAGGCCCAGGCGGAGCACCTCACTGTAGTCGACCTGATGGAACCGCACGGCGCCGGGCATGGTGCGCGGGTCCGCGTCGTAGACCCCGTCCACCTGGGTCCCTTTGAGCAGCGCCTCGGCCCCGATCTCCAGCGCGCGCTGGGCCGCGCAGGTGTCGGTGGAGAAGAAGGGGGCGCCGAGGCCAGCCCCGAAAATGACGATCCGCCCCTTCTCCAGGTGCCGGATGGCCCGGCGCGGAATGTACGGCTCGGCGACCTGGCCCATCGTGATGGAGGTCTGGACCCGCGTGTCCACGCCGAGCCTCTCGAGCACGTCCTGGAGCGCGAGGCAGTTGATCACCGTGCCGAGCATGCCCATGTAGTCGGCCCGGGCCCGGTCGATGCCGCTTTCGGCCAGTTCCCGGCCGCGGAACATGTTCCCGCCGCCGACCACCGCCGCGACCTGGACCCCGTCCTCGACGACGGCGGCGATCTCCCTGGCGATCCGCTCGACCACGCCGGGGGATATGCCCAGCGGCTCCTCCCCTGAGAAGGCCTCCCCGGACAGTTTGACCACGACGCGCCCCCAGGGACGGTGCAGCCACTCGGGGGGCATCCCGTCCTCGTGCGCTGCTGCGGGCGGATGCCCGTTGCCCGCCGGCGCGTCGCCCTCCCTCGTGGAGCCGGCACCGTCTGTCATCGCAGGGCCGCGCACGCGTGCAGCGCCATCCCCCTTATCGGCGCTGTCCTTCACGTGGCCGCCTCCTTGCCTGCGCGGTCCGCTGGCGCTCCTCAGCCTGCCTGGCCGATCTGGAAGCGCGCGAACGCCCGTACCGTGACGCCCTGCTCGCTGAGCAACTGCTTGATCGTCTTCTTGGGATCCTTGACGAACGGCTGCTCGACGAGCACGACTTCCTTGAAGAACGAGCCCAGCCGGCCCTCGACGATCCTGGGGATCGCCTGCTCGGGCTTGCCCTCGTCCCGGGTGATCTGTTCGGCGATGCGCCGCTCCCGCGCGACCACGTCGGCCGGGACCTGGTCGCGGCCGAGGTATTGCGGGCGCATCGCCGCGACCTGCTGGGCGACGTCCTTGCCCGCCTGCTCGTTCGCCCGGTCCAACTGGACAAGCACGCCCACGGTCGGCGGCAACGCCCGGTCGGAGCGGTGCAGGTAGCTGGCGACGTACCCGCCCTCGAGCAGCGCGTACCGGCCGAGTTCCAGCTTCTCCTTCAGCGAGGCACCCGCCTGGTCGATGAGCTGCTGGGCGGTGACGCCGGGGCGGACCTCCAGCGCGAGCACCGTGAGCCGGTCGGGGGCCCGCTGCGCCAGAGCGGCGGCGGTGATGTCCGCCGCCACCCCCTGGAACAGATCGGTCTTCGCGACGAAGTCGGTCTCGCAGTTCAGCTCGACCAGAACCCCGGAGCTGGTGCCGTCCAGGGCGGCCGCGACCAGCCCGTTGGCCGCCGTCCGGGTGGCCCGCTTGGCCACGTCCTTGACGCCCTTGAGCCGCAGCAACTCGACCGCCTTGTCGAAGTCGCCGCCCGAATCGCTCAGCGCGTTCTTGCAATCCATCATCCCCGCGCCGGTGGCGTCGCGAAGCCGCTTCACGTCAGCGCTGGTGAAGTTCGCCATGTCCTCATCTCTCACTGTCTGATCCGTATGACTGATCAGTCCTTGCTGGCCGGCCCCGCGGCGCGCGGCCCCGGGTCGGCCGGTTGCTCATTCCGCCGTGACCGCGTCACCGGCCGGGGGCTGCCCCGCGGCGCCGGCTGCCGGCCCGCCGTTCCCGGCGGCGGCTTCGGCGCCGTCGCCCGTCGCGGCGTCGGCCGTCGCGGCGTCGGCACCGTCGGCTGCCGCGTCCTCTGCCGATACCACGGCGGGTTCCTGGGCGGCAGCGGCAGCCGCCTCGGTGGCTGACGCCCCCGCGGCCGACGCCTCCGCGGCTGGCGGCTCCGCGCTGGGCGCCCCCGCAGCTGGCGCCCCCGCGCTGGGCGCCCCCGCAGCTGGCGCCCCCGCGCTGGGCGCCCCCGCAGCTGGCGCCCCCGCGCTGGGCGCCCCCGCAGCTGGCGCCTCAGCGGCGGGCGCAGCGGCGGCCGCGCCGTTACGCGGCGCGGGCACCTGGGCGCCGTCGGCGGCGCCCTTGCGCTCCAGCAGCTCACGCTCCCACTCGGCCAGCGGTTCCTCGGCGCCCAGCTCACCCAAGGGCGACGGCTGGTCCTCGGAATCGGCCTCGCCGCCCCGGGCCATCAGCCCGTCGGCGACCGCGTCCGCGACCACGCGGGTGAGCAGCGACACGCTGCGGATCGCGTCGTCGTTGCCGGGGATGGGGTAGTCCACCTCGTCGGGGTCGCAGTTGGTATCGAGGACGGCGATCACCGGGATGCCGAGCTTGCGCGCCTCGCTGACCGCGATGTGCTCCTTCTTGGTGTCCACCACCCACAGCGCGCTGGGCACGCGGGCCATGTCCTTGATGCCGCCGAGCGAGCGGTCCAGCTTGTCGCGCTCGCGGCGCAGGTGCAGCAGCTCCTTCTTGGTCATGCCGGAGCCCGCCACGTCGTCGAAGTCGATCTCCTCGAGCTCCTTGAGCCGTTGCAGCCGCTTGTGCACTGTGGCGAAGTTGGTCAGCATTCCGCCGAGCCACCGCTGGTTGACGAACGGCATGCCGACCCGGCGCGCCTGGTCCGCGATCGCTTCCTGCGCCTGCTTCTTGGTGCCCACGTACAGGACCGTGCCGCCGTGCGCCACGGTCTCCCTGATGAACTCGTAGGCCTTGTCGATGAAATCGAGGGACTGCTGGAGGTCGATGATGTAGATCCCGTTGCGCTCAGCGAGGATGAACCGCTTCATCTTCGGGTTCCAGCGCCGGGTCTGGTGACCGAAGTGAACGCCGCTCTCCAGCAGCTGCCGCATGGTGACGACCGGTGCCATACCGGTGTCCCCTTCCTGCTCGTGCGCCGGTCCTCACGAAGCGGCGCGCTCGGTTGGTCCTGGCGCCCGTACGCACACACCGCGGCTGACGAGCCGCGGACCGAAGGGTGCGCACCGCGGGAAGGCCCCGGCGGCGAGCGGGCGCGCGAATTCGGCCGACAGGTCCCTCACCGCAAGGCAGCGGACTCACCGGCCGCCCAGTAGTCTACCCGGTCCCGCCCCGGCTCCGCTCGCCGCGAACGCTGCCGGGCGAACCGGGTCACCGTGGGCCCGGCGGGTACCAAAGGGTGCCGTAACGCATGAAACTGGGCCGCGCCGTCAGGCCCGCGGGTGCGCCTGACGGTAGGCGGCCCGCAGCCGCTCGATCGACACGTGCGTGTAGATCTGCGTGCTGGTCAGCGACGCGTGCCCCAGGATCTCCTGAACGCTGCGCAGGTCAGCGCCGCCTTCGAGGAGGTGCGTCGCGGCGGCGTGGCGCAGCCCGTGCGGCCCCGAGTCGGGCGTGCCCGGCACCGCGGCGAGGCAGGCGTGGACCACCCGGCGCGCGGTCCGCGGGTCGAGGCGCCTGCCGCGCGCGCCGAGGAACAGGGCGGCCCCGCTGGCAGGCCTCACCAGCACCGGGCGCCCCGACCGAGCCCAGTCGGCCACCGCCCGGACCGCCGGGACGCCGGCCGGCACCGTCCGCTCCCGGTTGCCCTTGCCGAGCACCCGCACGGTGCGGCGTTCCTCGTCGAGGTCGCCGACATCCAGGCCGCACAGCTCGCTGACCCGGATGCCCGTCGCGTACAGCAGTTCCATGATCGCGCAATCCCGTAGGGCCAGCGCCGCCTCCTGGTCCTGGCCGGACTTCGCTGCTTTACGATGGCAGGCGGTACCCGCCGCGCCGGGCGCGCCTGGCCCTGGGCGGGCCAGGAGCCCGCCCGGTGCGCCCCGGACCCGGGCGCCTTCGCCGCGCGCCGAGCCGGCGCTGACGGAGCCGACGACCGCGCGGAAGCCAGCGCCGGCGGGACCGGCGGCCGGGCGGGAGCCAGCGCTGGCGGGGCCGCCGTCCGGGCTTACCGGGCTGACGCCGCCGCCGTCCGGGCTTACCGGGCTGACGCCGCCGCCGTCCGGGCTTACCGGGCTGACGCGGCCGACGGCCGGGCGGGAGCCGGGGGTGGCGGGACTGACCGGGCCGGCGCGGCCGGACGCGGACGCCGCGAGCACCGCGGCCACCTGGTCCTGCGTGAGCACCTCGGGAAGCCGGCGCGGGATCCTCGGCATGCCGAGTAGCGGCCCGGGGTCGGACGGCATCAGCCCGCGGGCGTGGACAAAGGCGGTGAAGGTCCGCGCCGCGGCCGCGCGGCGGGCCAGCGTTGCCCGGGACTGCCCGCCGCCGTGCTGCTCCGCCAGCCAGGCGCGCAGGGCCTCGATGGCCAGGTCCGCCGGGGCCGTGGCGCCCGCGGCGGCGGCGTGCCCCAGCAGCAACCCGACGTCCGAGACGTAGGCACGGACGGTATGCCGGGACAGCCCCCGTTCGGCCTCGATATGGTGCCGGAACGCGTCCAGGGCAGCACAGAGCGGCGCGGGCAGGGGCGCGGGCTCGGGGGCTGCCACCGGTCAGTTCACTCCACGGTCACGCTCTTGGCCAGGTTCCTCGGCTTGTCGACGTCGTTCCCGAGCGTAACCGCCGCGTGGTAGGCGAGCAGCTGCAGCGGCACCGACAACAGGATCGGGTCCAGCTCGGGCTCGTTCTTGGGCACCTCCACCATGTCGTCGGCGAGCCTTGGGTCCAGCGTGCCATGGCCGACCGCGAGCACCCGGCCGCGCCGCGCCTTGATCTCGCCCAGCGTGGAGACGTTCTTGTCGCGCAGCTCATCGTCGGGCACCACGGCGACGGTAGGCAGGTCCGGGCCGACCAGCGCCAGCGGCCCGTGCTTGAGCTCGCTGGCCGGGTAGGCCTCCGCGTGCAGGTAGGAGACCTCCTTGAGCTTCTGCGCGCCCTCCCTGGCGATCGGCCAGCCACGAACCCGGCCGACGAAGAACATGCCGCGGTAGCCGGACAGGTCCTTGGCCAGCTCAGCGATCCGGTCCTCCCCCGCGAGGATCTCGGTTACCTGTCCGGGGAGCCCGTGCAACCCGGCGATGACGCGGCCCCCGTCCGCCGGGGACAGGTCATGGATCCGCCCGAGGTGTAGGGCGAGCAGCGAAAACACCACGCAGGTCGCGGTGAAGGTCTTGGTCGAGGTGACCGAGATCTCTGGGCCCGCGTGCAGGTATACGCCGCCCTCGCACTCCCGGGCGATCGCGCTGCCGACCGCGTTGACCACGCCGATCACGCGGCCGCCCTTGCGCTTCAGCTCCCGGACCGCGGCCAGGGTGTCGTGGGTCTCACCGGACTGGCTCACCGCGATGTAGAGCGTGTCCGGCTCGACGACCGGGTTGCGGTACCGGAACTCCGACGCGGGCTCGGCGTCGGCGGGGATCCTGGCGAGCTCCTCGATGAGCTGCGCACCGACCTGGCCCGCGTAGAAGGCCGAGCCGCAGCCGAGGATCTTCACCCGCCGGATGGCCCGGGCCTCGCGGGCGTCGATGTTCAGCCCGCCGAGGTGAGCGGTGTGGAACCGCTCCTCGATCCGGCCGCGGAGTGCCCGCTCCACCGTCCTGGGCTGCTCGTGGATCTCCTTGCGCATGAAGTGCGTGTAACCGTCGGCGGTATAGGAGCGCAGGTCGGCCTCGATCAGCGACGGCTCGTGTGTGGTGGTGCGGGCGTCCAGCGTCGAGGTGTGGAAGCCGTCCGCGCGGACCGTGGCCACCTCGCCGTCGTCCAGGTGCACCACCTGGCGGGTGTAGCGGACCAGGGCGGCGACATCCGAGGCGACGAACATCTCCTTGTCGCCGATGCCGAGCACGACCGGGCTGCCGTTCCGCGCGGCGACGACCCGGTCGGGATAGCGGGCGTCGAGCACCGCGATGCCGTAGGTGCCGACGACGGAGGTGAGTGCCTGGCGCACCGCCTCCTCCAGGTCCACGCCTCCCTCGGGACCGGCCACGGCGCCGTTGGCGCGGCTGGCCCTCGTCGCGGTTCTCGCACCGCCCGCCTTTGCCGTAGTGCCGCCGCCCTTTGCCGCGCCGCCGTTTGATGCGGTGCCGTGTGACGCGGTGCCGTTGTGTTCCGCTGCGCCGGCGCCGTTCGCCGCGCCACCGGTCCCCGGCAGGTACCCGCCCGCCCGGGCGATCAGGTGCGCCAGGACCTCGCTGTCTGTGTCCGAGACGAACTCCGCCCCCTCGGCGATCAGCTTGGCCCGCAGCTCGTCGGCGTTCTCGATGATCCCGTTGTGGACCACGGCGACCGGCCCGACGACGTGCGGGTGGGCGTTGATGTCGTTCGGCTCGCC
>Ga0070706_100004139_pt1 | contig 14104 bp, 13 predicted proteins | sample KBSK5501metaG_FD_65476 | JGI IMG/M metagenome (GOLD analysis project Ga0070706, IMG submission 65476) | Corn, switchgrass and miscanthus rhizosphere microbial communities from Kellogg Biological Station, Michigan, USA - KBS K5-50-1 metaG | ecosystem: Host-associated > Plants > Roots >...
CCCACTTTCCGCACGCTCAATTGGTAGATGTGTAGAGTTCTTCGTAGGAGGGTCCGAGGAGGGCGAGCACCTGGTGGTGGACGGGCTGCAGACGAAGCACCAAGGCCAGCGCGGGGTCGGGGCCGTGGCGGATGTGGAGCAGATCGATGCCTTCGAAACACTGGAATACCCAGCGCATCGTCGGACGATCAGTTGGTTTGTTGAGCTGGCTGGGGATCGTCTGTCCCGTGCCTTCGAGTTGCTCGCGTAAGCGGTGCTCGGCCAGCCGGTAGACCAGCAGACACAGCACCATCACCAGGCTGAGGGCCGCGATCCGCTGGGGGTTTTTGACGAAGACCGCGGAGGCCAGAAACAGCGGATCTTTGAGGAAACTGAAGCCCCGCTCCACCCTGTGTTGGTCTTTGTAGGTCTGGATCAACTCCTGGTCGGGGAGCTGCGCGGGATCGAGCACGTTGGTCGCTACCAAGAAGGCGGCTTTGCGCCGCGCCTCCCGCGCGACGGCCGCCGCGTCCACGGTGAGGGTGGTCAGGATCGGCCACTCGACCTGGTCGGGAGGCACGCCCTGACGTGGGCGCCCGGGCCGGCGGTGCTTGGGCTGCATGACGAGCACGCTCTGCACCTGCAGCCATTCGGGGCACGTCTTGAGCTGCCTCGCGAGGGCGGCCCGGGCAGCGGGCACACAGGCGAAGCGCTGGTGGCTCAGATGCCACAGGGTCTGCTCCCCCTGGTGACGCACCCTGTCCACCTGGCGCTCGAGCGTCGCCCGGGCGCGCTCCTCGCCCTGCCTCGTGCGCACGACCACCCAGCGTTCCCCCGCTGGCGCCTCGGGCGCCGACGCCCAGAACAGCGGGTCTTCGTGCTGCCAGGCGGTGTCGGCGACCTGCAACGCGGCGCGCGCCTCCTGCGAGGTATCGGGGACGCGACTGATCCAGCGGACCCCGGCGGCGCTGAGCCGCGCGACGTTGTCGGCACTGTAGAGGCCGCTATCGGCCACGAACAATGGGGCCTCCTCCTCAGCCGCACGCAGCTGGTCCGCCAGCGTCTCCACGGCTGCCACCAGGTTGACCTTGTCGCTGGCATTCCCATTCAAGGCTTGGCAGAACAGGGGCACGTCGCCCTGCCGGGTGGTCGCCAACGCCAACATCCACTGCTTGCGGGCGGCGCGGTGGTCCCGCGAGTACCCATACGTCACCGCCAGCGTGTGCGCCTCCAGGTCCGCCGCGTATTCCCCCGTCACCGCGAATGAGGTCGTATCGACGTGCACCTGACGCGCCGTGATCCCAAAGGCGCGGCGCGCTCGCAGGGCAATGCCGGCAAACAACGCCGTGGGATCGTGCGCATACAACCAGTCCAAGGCGCGCCCCAGGCAATCGTCGTTCAGATCCTCCGCCCTGATCCCTGGCCCTAACAACCGCTCGACGGCCTTGGTTGCAAAGAACTGTGGGACGAGGTAGAGCCGACGATTACTGAAGCCCAGGCCATTCAGGATCATGGCCACGGTCGCCGTTCCAACCCCCACCCGCTCGTGACTCTGCTCATCCTGCGCGTCCAACCACTGGGCCAGCCCAATCTCGCGACACACGCCTGCCACGATCCCCAAGTGATCCCGTCGCTCCGCCACATACCCATCTGGCCCTGGCGGTCCACCTCCGTCCACACGTGCCTCCTCTGCCCCTGTTCGCCCTGCCTCCTCTATTCTCCAAAAACCGTCAAGCGGACCTGCGGAAAGTGGGTCGGGGCCGCACTCACCACGCCGTCAGGATGCGCAGCAGCTCGGCCACGCTCCATGCCTGGGCGATGCAGCCGCCAGGATGGAACGGCGGCGCGCCGTCCGCGACTTCGCTGATGCTGCCGATGCCGGCCTCGTATAGATGCGCGCGAAACGGCGCCAGCAGGCCGGGAGGCAGGTCCGCCGCGCCACGAACCGCGCGGCAGGCGTCCACATACGCGCCCAGCAGCCAGGGCCAGGCAGTGCCCTGATGGTACGCCGCGTCGCGCGCGCGCTGGTCGCCTCGATAGCTGCCCTTGAACTTGGGATCGGCGGGGGCGAGCGTGCGCAGGCCCAGCGGCGTCAGCAGCGTGCGCTCGACCATGTCGAGGATCGAGCGCGCCGGCTCCGGCGGAACGAGCGCGGGCGCCAGCGCCAGCACGAGGAGCTGATTCGGTCGTAGCGACCAATCGAGCGCGCCGCGCTGGCCCTCCACATCCACGACATCGTAGAGATAGCCGCCCGCCGGGTACCAGAAGCGCGCAAAGAAGCTCTGCGCGACGGCTGACCGCAGCGCCTCGTACGGCGCGGCAGCCTGCCCGAGCCGCGCCGCCCAGTCGCACATGCGGCTGAGGGCGGCGTACCACAGCGCATTGAGCTCGACGGGCTTGCCGCGCCGTGGCGTCACCACCCAATCGTCCACCTTCGCATCCATCCAGGTCAACTGGACGCCGGGCGCGCCGGCGCGCAACAGGCCATCCGTTGGATCGACGCCGATGCCGTAGCGGGTGCCGCGCTCGTGCCAGCCGACGATATCCGTGAGCAGCGGGAACAGCTCGGTGAGCAGCGCCCAGTCCTGTGTGGCCTCCAGATAACGGCCCAGGGCAACGAAGTACCACAGCGTGGCGTCCGCAGTGTTGTACTCGGCCGCGCCGCCTTCCTCAGGGAAGCGGTTGGGCAGCATCCCCTGATCCACGAAGCCGGCGAAGGTGCGCAGCAACCCGCGCGCCTCGCCGTAGCGTCCCGTGGCGAGAGTCAGGCCTGGCAGCGCGATCATCGTGTCTCGGCCCCAGTCCGCGAACCAGGGGTAGCCGGCGATGACGGTGACGGCAGGGTCGCTGTTGCCAGCGGGGTCGGCGCCCGGCGCATGCGGCTGCGCGACGAGGAACTGATCGGCGGCGAGCACCAGCCGCGTGCGCAGATCGCTTTCGTGGGCGGGCCGCGCCACGCGCGCCAGCAGCGCGCTCTGGCGCCGGCGTTCGCGCTCCCACGCCGCCGCTACGACACTCTCGTGGTCCGGCCCGCCCAGGTCGGCGAGCGCTGGCGGGAGGTCCTGGCTCGCCAGCAGCACGAGCGTCGCCGTCGCGCCCACAGCGAGCGGCTGCGTGAAGCGCCCCGGCACGAAGACGTCTTCGGTGTTGGGCAGTCCGCGCGCGTGCTCATCCCGGTGGAACAGGTTAAGGTACCATTCACCGTTCGGCGAGAAGCGCGCGCCCGGCCCGGCGAGCAGGCGATACGGCTGGGCGCTCTCGCTGGCGCGCACAGTGCAGCCCATCGGCGTGGCATCGACCTGAAAGCGCCAGCCCGGCACGGAGCGCGTGACGCCGTGATGGTCGCGGTCCAAGCAGAACGGGCGCAGGTCGAGCGTGATGGCGCCGGTGTGCGCGGGCGCGGCGACGAAGCGGTACTGGACGTAGGTAAGATTCTGGCCGTGCTCCATCCAGAGGCGCTTTTCGAGGGTCGCGCCGTCGCCCAGCCGAAACGTCCAACGTGGGATGCTGCCCTCCAGCGCGAAGCCGACCAGCCGCTGGTAGCCGCGCGGCGCGATCGTGCCGTCCGCCCACTCGTTGGTGCCCAGCTCAACGGTCGTGCCGTCCGCCAGCGTCACGACCTCTTCGAGCTTGGCGACGAGCACGCGGCGCTCGACGGGTGGGCGGGTCGCGGCCACCAGCAACCCATCATAGCTGCGCGTCGTCGCGCCGCACAGGGTGCCCAGCGCGTAGCCGCCCAGTCCGTTGGTCACCAGCCACTCGCGCGCGAGATCGCCGTCGCGGTCCGCGAGCGTCGCCGGGTCGAGCGCGAGGGTGGGCAGCTCGCGCGAGTCTCCCCCCGCTTCGGGTGTCATCGTGCGCGCTCCCTCCACTGGCATGTGGCGCTTGGCGTCATCCCATCGTGCTACGCCAACTTGACGTGGAAGGCGGCTCAACCGGGCTGCGGACTTCCGCCGGCCGCGAAGATGACGTACCAGCCGCCGTCGTTCCATGAGACGTCGAGTCGGTAGCACCCGGCATGGGTGATGGTGACCGTGCTAGGGCCGCCCAGCCAGCCGAAGTATGCAGCCGGGCCTGCGGGAATATCGAAGACCGGCGTGGCGGGCGTCCCGCCGAGGTTCGTCCACCAGGCCAGCTCAGCGGTGCGCACGTCCGTCACGCGCGCCGTGACCTCGGGGTGCTGCGAAGGTCCGATCTCCCACACGATCTTCAGTTGGGGATAGGGATCTGGGCCACTCGGCTGGGAGACGTAGGCGGGATTCTGGGGCAGGAAGGGTTCAGGTATCCACACCGGCGATTTCCCATACATCTGTACTGGCTCGCTGAATCCGGCCGCCAGGGCAGTGATGCTGCCGAGGGAGACAGCGGCCGGGCAGTCGGCCGGAGGCGGCCCGAGCAGACCGGACGCGGGCGGTGGCGTCGGGATGATCGATGTGGCGGTCGGGGTGACAGTCGCCGCCGCGACGCGGGTGGGAGTCGGCGCGAATAGATGAGCCGACAGATCGCCCAATCCACTTGGGAGCGTGCGGCCGAAGATATAGGCAAGCGCAGCGAGTACGATCAGCGTTGTGGTGAGCACACGCGCCCACGGGGCGCGGAGCGTGGCGATGAATGGCCGCCGCTGCCTCCGTGGGTCTGTCTTGGATAGAAGGTCAGCGGGTGGCACCGGGGATGGGGCGTCGGGATCGGGGATCGTTTGCACAGGCAAGCACCTCTCCGTCCAGCGCCAGGCGTTGGCATCTCATGCGCCCACTGTATCGCCATCAATAGGTGGTGTCTAGCCCGTCACCAGGGCGGAGAGCTTGTCCAGGTGTCCAGCGTCGTCTCCCGCTTCTGCGCGTCTCCTGCATGTCGTACCCTGATGGGCACCGCACTCTACGATGCGTAACTGAGAGTCCATAGGGAGCCCCAAATAGAACGTCGTGGAATAGGGTTCGGAGTGATGTCTGAGGGCATGCCTGAATCTTCGTCGGCTGCCAAGAGACCCGTTTCTATATGAGACCTGTATGTCTTCTGGCCACTTGAAGTGGACCTTTCACAGGGCTCAAACCGACCAGGAGTTGCGGCGCGTGTGCTCTACGTGACGGATTCCGCCGCTGTACGCTACTCGTGAAGCGATGCCTCAACGATCTCGCGTACACGTGCGAGGGAGATCCCTGTGCGTTGTTCAAGCGCCAACGGGTGATCGGTCGGCTCAAGTTCAATGACGGGCCGTTCGCCAAGAGACGGGCCGTTCGCCAAGAGGGCGTGTGTGGACGTTTGTCTTCAGGTTGAGAGTAGAAGGATAGCAGGGTATCTCGGAGGACAGCCAGCCGAAATAGGGATCTGCAGCCTCCCTACCCGGCTGCTCCCACGCCGCTACAGCACGTTTGAAACTCGCGTCGCTGAGAGAGACCCACACCACCCACACGAACGCATCGGGACTATCCTGCACGGGAATGCAGATGCGCCCCTTGATGAAGAAGTAACGGCCGTCAATTGCGCACAGTTCCCCGTCTAGCACTGCCCGGTGAGGGCGTTCGCTTTTCAGGTATCCCATATCCAGTAGACCGGCGCCTCAAATGCAAAGCTCAAGGGCAGTTCATGCTTTTCGCCGCAACGGGAACATGTGAAACTCATTTCGAGGCCTCCTCAGAGCGGATTCCGGATTATGGATGAATAGAACCGGAATGAGCTGCCGCAGCATGAGGCGGGAAGGCATGGGGCGTCAAGTTCACGACAGGTTCCGAGAGACTTCGTCGCTTTAGCTGCCCGCCGCTTGCGCCGCCGCCAGGAGCGCGCGCATGTCTGGAAAGACCATTTCAGGCTTGCGCGCGCCCTCCGCCGCCGCTGCTTGCTCCGCGCTCGTCAGCCCCGTCAGCACCAGCGCCGTGGTCACGACCGCCGCGTGCCCAGCGACGATATCCAGGTCCAGGCCATCGCCGATCACTAGCGTCTCTGCCGGGGAAACGCCGAGCATACGCATCGCCTGCTGGATGATAGCCGGCGCCGGCTTGCCGACGATCTCGGCGCCCACGTTACTGGCATATTCGAGCGCCGTCGCGATAGCCCCGGTGCCCGGATCGAAGCCATCCTCCATCGGCAGGCGCGGGTCGCGGTTCACCGCCACGAAGGCCGCGCCTGCCATGATCGCGCGCAGGGCCCGCCTGAGGCGCTCGTAGGTGAGCGAGCGGTCCAGGCCGACGAGCACCGCATCCGGCACGTCCGCGTCGGCGGCATCCCGCCAGACGGTGTGCAGCCCCGCCTGCTCCACCATACGCTCGACCGCCGTCACCCCCAACACGAAGACACGTCCACCGGGAAAGCGCTGCCCCAGCAGCTGCGCCGCCGCCCAGCCCGCCGTCAACACGCGGCCGTGCGGCCGCGGCATGCCCAGCCGCGCGAGCTTCTCCGCCACGTCGTCGGGCGACTGCAATGAATTGTTGGAGAGATAGAGCACCCGGCGCCCCGTCGCGTCCGCCCACTCGACGAACTCGCGCGCTCCGGGCAACACCTGTTCGCCTCGATAGACGACGCCGTCCAGGTCGAGCAAGAAGGCGCGGAAGTCTCGCATGCGGCTAGCCCAACAGCGCCTGGCGGATCGCCAGCACTTCCTTGCGCAGCGTGGTGTTGTCGTTCACCTCGCGCGCGATCTTGTCGCATCCATGCAGCACAGTGCTATGGTCGCGCCCCCCCAGCGCTTGCCCGATCTCCAGCAGCGACGCCTCGGTTTCCTGGCGCATCAGATACATCGCCACCTGGCGTGGGCCGACGATGTGCTTGTCGCGCTGCTTGCCGCAGAGGTCGCTCGGGGGGATGCGATAGTGCTCGGCGACGGCGTCCAGCACTTCGGCAATGCTGACACGCCGCTGCCGCCCGTCGCTCTGCAAGCTGGACATCGCCGCCTTGGCGGTGTCGATGGTGAGCGGCACGTTCTGCAGCTTGGCCACCGCCAGCAGCCGGTTGAAGCTGCCCTCGAGCTCGCGGATGTTGCTCTGCACGCGCGTGGCCAAGTAATTGACGACGTCATCCGGCACGTGAGCGCCTAGCATGTCGGACTTCGCGCGCAGAATTGCCACGCGCGTCTCCAGATCGGGCGGCTGGATGTCGGCGATCAAGCCCCACTCGAAGCGCGAGCGCAGCCGCTCCTCCAGGCTCACGATGGCCTTTGGCGGCCGGTCGCTACAGATGACGATCTGCTTGTTGGACTCGTGTAGCGTGTTGAAGGTATGGAAAAACTCTTCCTCGGTGGACTCTTTGCCCGCGATGAACTGGATGTCGTCCACCAGCAGCACGTCCACCGAGCGGTACTTGGCGCGGAACTCCTCGGTCGTGCGGTAGCGGATGGCGTTGATGATCTCGTTGGTGAAGGTCTCCGAGGAGACGTAGAGCACCAGTAGGTTGTTGGCGATGGCGGTGTGGCCGATGGCGTGCAGGAGATGGGTCTTGCCCAGGCCGACGCCGCCATAGAGAAAGAGCGGATTGTAGGCCTGGCCGGGCGCCTCGGAGACGGCTTGCGAAGCCGCGTGCGCGAGCCGGTTGCCGCCGCCGACGATGAACGTGGTAAAGGTGTAGCGCGGATTGAGCCGCGGCGGTGGAATCTGATTGGCCAGGTAGCCGCCATTGCCGGCGGCTAGATCCAACGGCAGGCTCTCCGCGGGATGGGCCGGGCGGAGCGGGGCGTGCGGCTGCGGGACTTGCTGGTCGCCGGTGCTCTGTTCGTCGCCCATGACTTCCGCGCCCTCCTCTCGCAGCTCGCGCGCCGGCCCGCCTGCCATCTCGTCCTCCGCGCCGGCATCCTCGTTCCCACGCGCCCGCCCAAGCGCCGCGCGCACCCGGCTGGAGCGCCCGGCCGCCCCGGCGCCGGCCGGGGGCAGATGGCGCCGGCGCCCGTTCGCCAGCGGACCGCTAGCGCGCGTGCCCCGCTCCACCGGCATGGCGGGCGGCAGATCCGTCGCCGACTCGAACAGCGAGGGACCAGTGCTCCTGACAGCATCCGCGCGGGCAGAGTGGCGGGCACCAAGCCGGCTGGTGAACTGGCCGACGGGGGATCCGGCGCTACCGAGGTCTGCCGGCGCTGGTGGCGCGTCGTGCGCCGACCCAGTGGTGACGGCGATGCGCAACGCACACGGGCTGCCGGTGATATCGGCGATGGCGGCTTCGATGCGCTCGCGATAGCGTGCTTCGAGCAGTTCTTTCGCGAACGTGGTGCGCACGTAGAGCACCGTCACACCGCCGCTTGCTTCCGCCAATTGGGTGCCGCTCAGCCACGTCTCGAATTGAGCGCGCGTCATTTGCTGGCGCAGGCGTTCCTGGGCGGCGCGCCATACGTGCGTGTTGCTCACGATTCAGCCTGCCTGTGTGGACGTTTCAAGTGCGCACGTCAGTGGGCGCCGTGCCAGTACGTCGAGGACGAGATGTGCCACGTAGCAAAGTGGTGGCATGGTATCAGACGGTTTGCCCGCACCGCAAGCGCGCCGCCCAATTGGCTAGCGCGCGCGGCAACGGCGCATCAAGCGTCACTGCGCAGGGCGACCGCTTCGATCTCGACACGGGCGTTCCTGGGCAGCTCGGCCACGGCGATGGTCGAGCGCGCGGGCGCGTCGTTGGCGAAGAATTCGCCGTACACCTCGTTCATGGCGGTGAAGTCTGCCATGGCGACGAGAAAGACCGTCGTCTTGACGACCTGGCCGAGCGAGCTGCCGGCGGCCTCCAGCACAGCCGACAGATTGTGGAGCGCCTGGCGTGTCTGCGCGCGCACGTCGCCCTCCACCAGCTGCCCGCTGGCGGGATCCAGCGCGATCTGACCGGAGGCAAAGACCAGCGTGCCGCTGGCTATCGCCTGGCTGTATGGGCCAATCGCCGCCGGGGCGCCACTCGTCTGTATCCGCTCGCGCGCCATAGTGTCTCCCGCTTCCTCTATGTCTCGCCGCCACGCCGTTGTAAAGAGAAAGGTTACACCACACCGTGCAAGATTACAATGCCTAGCAGCAGCAGCATCCCGACCACCAGCACAGCGCATAGCCGAAAGAGCGCGTCCTCAGAGATGTCGCCGCCCGCATGGAAAGCCGCGGCGCCGCCGCGGCTCACAAACGCTTGCTCCTCCAGGTCGGGCAGACGCTTCTCAGAGGCAAGCTCCTCGGCAGGCTCAGCAGGCTCGGCAGGCTGCACCAGCGCGTCCGCCAGTGTGCGCCACTGGTCAGTCGCCGCCACGGGGACGATGACCTCCTCATGTACCGACTCAGCGGCATGCTCGCTTGCCTCGCCGCGCTGCAGCTCCCCCAGTGCGGCGAGCAGCGCGGCGCGCATAGCGCGAGCGGAAGGATACCGGGCCGCTGGATCTTTTTGCATCGCGCGGAGCACGATGCGCTCTGCCGCGTGCGGAATCGCGGGGTTGGCGTGCCGTAGCGACGGCAGCGGCGCCGAGGCGTGGCACATGGCGACGGCAACCGGCGTGGTGCCGTTGTATGGCAAGTCCCCAGACAGCATCTCATACAGCACGGCGCCTAGCGAATAGATGTCGGTAGTCGGGCCAAGCGCGTGGCCCTGCGCCTGCTCGGGAGAGATGTAGTCTGCGGTGCCGAGGACGATGCCATCAGTGGTGAAGGGCTGTGCAAACGGCATCTGGACGATGCCGAAGTCCGCCAGCTTGGCAGTGCCTGGCTCATCCAGCAGGATGTTCTGCGGCTTGATGTCACGATGCACGAAGCCACGGGCGTGCGCGGCGTCCAGCGCTTCGCAGACTTGCGCGGCGATAGCCAGCGCCATGGCAATGGGCAGACGCCCGTGCGCGGCGAGACAGTCTTTGAGATTACAGCCTTCTACCAGCTCCATCACGAGGTAGTAGCAGCCGCGCTCGGCGAAAAAATCATACACCTCGACGATGTGCGGGTCACGCAGCGAAGCAGTCGCTTTGGCCTCGCGACGGAAGCGCTCGACGGCGCGCGGCTCGGCGTCGGCGAGCGCGCGGAGCATCTTGAGCGCCACCGGCCGGCGCAAGCGGTGATCCCACGCGCGAAAGACGGCTGCCATGCCGCCTGTTGCCAAATGGGACTGAAGCTCGTAGCGTGAAGCGACCATGATGCCTTCCAGGGTCGTCCACATAGCTGTCTTTCTTCCCCCTTCCATACGTTCAGCCGGCATCCCGCCGGGAGACCCCATCTTTGGGGGCCGAACACGACACACGTTCGCCGTTTGATAATGCACATTGCGTGCCGAATGCGGCCTGCCAACATTCCGGCTCTGCGGACATCCAGCAACGCTCCTTCAACCGCCCAACTCGTGCCAGCGCCGGCCATTGCCCGCACGCCAAGCGGAGTGATACAGTGACCTTCGGCGCGCGCTGCACGCGCCCGACTCACGAGGGCGAGCACCCAATGCATGACGAATTGGAGTCCTGGTTCGCGGCGGAAGGACTCATGCGCTACGCCGTGACCGCGGACGAGCACGGCCAGGTGGAAGAGAGCGCGCGTGCGCCGCTGGTGGCGCTCGGCCCCCGCGACGACCAATGCGTAGTGGCGCCGGCGCCCGAGGCGTGTCGCTACCCGCGGCCGCTGCGCGAGATGAGCATGGAGGACTACAACGCCTTCATGTATCGCTGGCTAGAGGCCGCTGCGCGCGCGGGCGACCTGCGCTGCGCCAACTGCGGCCGGCAGATTCGCGACGCGGATGATCTGCCCGACCCCGATACCTGGGATGCCATCTTCGTGGAGAAAGAGCTCGTCGCATGGATGGCGGTGCACTTCGACTGCAAGAAGTGGCTCGCCAAGAAGCTGAAGGGCATGCATCCGTTCGAGCTCTCCTCCGGTGAGGCGCCGGTGTACGATCTCTCGGCCGCCGAGCCGCCACCGCCGCACACGCTGAGCGAAGCGACGGACGCGACCTGACACTTCTCCCACAGTTCGCCGCGTGACACTGGCAATTCGGAAAGGGATGGCAGCCCGTGGATAAGGCGCAAGTCGCGAGCATTCTGGATGAGGTCGGCAGCCTGTTGGAGCTGACTGGCGCGAACCCATTTGAGACACGCGCCTATCAGAACGCCGCGCGTGCGGTCGGCCAGCTCGAAGGCGACATCGACGTGATCGTCCGTGAGGGGCGGCTAGCCGGCGTTCCCGGCATTGGCAAGACCCTCGCGGCGCGCATCAACGAGCTCGTCGCGACTGGGCATATGGCCCTCTACGACAAGCTGCTCGAAGATGTGCCCCCTGGTCTGCGTGAGATGCTGCGCATTCCGGGGCTTGGCCCCAAGCGCATTCGCCAGATTTACGACGCGCTCGGCGTCACTACGATGGAGGGGCTGCGCGTCGCCAGCGAGACCGATGAGGTCGCCAAGCTGCCCGGCTTCGGCGCGAAGAGTCAGGAGAAGATCCTGCAGGGCATCGCGTTCGTGACGGAGCACCAGAACAAATATCGCTACGATGTCGCCGAGGCGGGCGCCGAGGCAGTCGCCCAGGCGCTGCGCGCGCTGCCGCAGGTCGTGCGCCTGAGCATCGCCGGCAGCATCCGCCGGCGCAAAGAGGTCGTCAAGGACGTGGATATCGTCGCCAGTGTCGCGCGCAACGAGGACCGCGACGCCGTGATGGACACCCTGGTGGCGCTGCCGGAGGTGGCCAGCATTACAGGCAAGGGCGACACGAAGACGAGCGTGGTGCTGCACTCGGGCATCGCGCTGGACCTGCGCGCCGTCACCGACGAGGAATATCCCTACACGCTCCACCACTTCACCGGCTCGAAAGATCACAACGTCGCGTTGCGCGGCCGCGCGGTCAAAATGGGCATCAAGATCAACGAGTATGGCATGTTCCGCGGCGACACACTCATCCCCTGTGCGGACGAGATAGATTTCTACCGCGCGCTGGGACTGCATTACGTCGAGCCGGAGCTGCGCGAGGAGCGCGGCGAGATCGAGGCGGCGGAGGTTGGGGAGCTGCCTACGCTGGTCACGCTGGAAGACCTGCGCGGGATTCTCCACGTGCACAGCACCTGGAGCGACGGCCAGGTGCCCATCCGCGAGATGACGACGGCGGCGCTGGAGTTCGGCGCGGAATACCTGGGCGTCTGCGACCACAGCAAGACCGCGGCCTACGCGGGCGGCTTGAATGCCGACGCGGTACGCCGCCAGCAGGAGGAGATCGACCGGCTCAACGAAGAGTTCGCCGGGCGCATTCGCATTTTGAAAGGCACCGAGTGCGACATCCTCAAAGAGGGCGAGCTGGACTTCGACGACGAGACGCTGGCCACCTTCGACTTCGTCGTCGCCTCCATCCACAGCCAGTTCCAGCTGTCGCCGGAGGAGCAGACGCTACGGCTCATCCGCGCCATCGAGAACCCGTACTGCTCGATCCTTGGCCACCCAACCGGGCGCATCCTGCTGGACCGCGAGGGCTACCAGCCCGACTTAGAAGCGGTGATCGATCGCGCCGGTGCATTGGGCGTCGCCATCGAGCTCAACGCCGACCCCCACCGGTTCGATTTGGACTGGCGGCTGCATCGCTACGCCACGGAGCGCGGCGTCAAAATCCCGATCAATCCCGACGCGCACAGCCCAGCCGGCCTTGCCAACATCCGCTATGGCGTCGGCATCGGCCGCAAGGGCTGGCTCACGCCGAACGACGTGTTGAACACCCTGCCGGTGGACGAGCTGCTGGCCTTCTTCGCCGAGCAGCGCCGCGTCAAAGGCGCGTAGGTGCCCGGCTAGAAGAGGCACCCACCCAGCGGCACTGCCCGTTCTGGCTGGATCAGCACCACGTTGCCGGCCTCATCGGGAACGCCGAGGGTCAGCACTTCGGAGCGGAAGCCGGCGATGCGGCGTGGCGGGAAGTTGACGACCGCCAGCACCAGCCGGCCAATCAGCTCTTCCGCCGCATAGAGAACAGTCAGCTGTGCGCTGGACTGCTTCACGCCGATCTGCGGCCCGAAATCGATACGCAGCGTATACGCCGGCTTGCGGGCGCCCGCCAGCGGCTCCGCGGCGAGGATGCGCCCCACGCGAACGTCTACCCGCTGGAAGTCGTCGAAGGTGATCTCGGCGGGCCGCTCGTCTTGCTCGGTTGTCTCGCTCATTAGCAGTACGCACACTTTCTTACGGATATCGCTATACTGGCGCAACCCTCGTCGCTCCAGCTCTGATTTTGGACCCCTGAGCACTATAGCTGGTTAGGTTATAGTGCGGAAACGAGCCGTGCGGTCGACGTGCGCACGCGACCTGCGGGCAAATGCGGTCGGGTGTCACCGGCGACGAACGAACCGATCAGGGAGCGGAGAGCCATACAGCGCTCACGCACGACCGCACATATAGCATACCTTGACTCACGTGGACAGGTCGGTTGTCATAGATCGGCGCACGAAATAAGCAAGAAATCGCCAAAGATACTGACGTGCCACGACTAGAAATACGCGCATTGGGTATCGCCTTGGCAACTCAGCACTCGATTCCTGTAGCAACACATTTCACGCTGTAGCTAAACGTTTCATCGTGTAATACGGATTGCTGGTGGGTGGTGGGAGAATAGCGGCATGGCCAGACGTATTCATCTCCACCCCCATCTGAGCGTGGAAGAGCTCGAGCATCGCTACCGGGCGGCCAAAGAGCCCCACGAACGCACCTGGTGGCAGATTCTGTGGCTGCTGGCCCAAGGCCGCACCGCCACCGAGCTGTCGGCCGTGATTGGCTACCGGGCGTACTGGATCGGCCAGATCGCCAAGCGCTACAACGCAGAGGGACCCGCCGGCATGCAGAACCGGCGGCACACGACGTCCTATCGCCCGCCCCCGGTCTTAGCGCCGGCGCTGCAAGAGGAGCTGCGTGGGGTGCTGGCCGCGGCGGCAGCGAGAGACGAGCGCTGGACGGGCCACGACGTGGCGGCCTGGATGGCCCAGCGGCTGGGGCGTCCCATCTCCTACCGGCTGGGGTGGAGCTATCTGGTGCGCCTCAAGCACAGCCCGCAGGTGCCCCGTGCGCGCCACGCGCTGGCCGACGCCGCGCAGCAAGAGACCTTTAAAAAAACATCCGTCCCCTGCTAAGGCAAGTCGCCACCGCCTTCCCCCACGCCCGCGTGGAACTGTGGGGCATGGGGGCCACCGACGACCACCGCATTGGCCGCAAGCCGCTCCTGCGCCGCGTCTGGGCCCCGCGGGGGCAGCGGCC
>Ga0070706_100004141_pt1 | contig 14101 bp, 13 predicted proteins | sample KBSK5501metaG_FD_65476 | JGI IMG/M metagenome (GOLD analysis project Ga0070706, IMG submission 65476) | Corn, switchgrass and miscanthus rhizosphere microbial communities from Kellogg Biological Station, Michigan, USA - KBS K5-50-1 metaG | ecosystem: Host-associated > Plants > Roots >...
GTCGCGTGATCCTCCGGCCCGAGTTTGGGCAATGCGCCGGCGTTTTTTAAAAGCAAGCGCCGCCAACTCCGCTCGTCTCCGTCTGTAGCGTCCAGCAAAACAAGGCGCCCATTTTCCGCACAGGCCGCGATCCGTTCAGCGCGGTTCTTCGTCGTGAAGACAAAGCGTGGGGTACTGTCGCCAAACACATGGCGCAGCGCCTTCTCCCCGAGTTGGACATCAAGCGGCACGAGGACACCGCCACCCCGGATGACGGCGAGCGCGGCGGCAATCCACTCGGGCCCATTATCGGCAATGATCGCAGCGCGATCGCCCCGCGCGAGCCCCGCATGATGGAGCCCACGCGTGAGACGCTCCACGCAACCGTCCAGATCGGCATAGCTCCATGTCTCCGAGTCTCGTTTTCGGAGAGTAAATACTGCTGGCCGGTCGCCGTGCCGCGATAGGTCGATAAGTACTCCGTCACAACTTTGCGGCGTTGCCATCGGAGAACTTACCTGAGAATAGTTCTTAGTTGAGAGCTGATTGTTGATAGTTGGTTACTGCGCGGGCGCGCCCCCACCCGATTTTCGGCGCGGCTCAACGCTTCGGGAGTTGGCCCTGATAGACTCGGAGACTAACGAAAGCGGCTCTCAATAATGGCGTGGCGACCCCGTGCGTGCCGCCGCGGTCGATGAAGTCGCCCAGGATGTGATCGACCTCGACGGGCGCGCCTTTTCGCAAATCGCGATACATCGAGGAGTTCAACGGAGATCCTGGCGCCGTCATTGCGGCGGCGTGTCGTGCAAGCAAGGCTTCCGACGGCTTGTGGCCGCAGGCCGTGGCAACCGCGGCAGATTCGTCCAGGACCTTGAGCGACAAATCGGCCCCACCGGGTGCGGCCACGATCTCGCCGATCGTTCCGCGCATCAAACAAGTGATGGCGCCGAGGCTGGCGAGCTGGACCCATTTCTCCCACATCGCTTGCATGATGTCAGTCGATAGACGGGCGTCGAATCCCGCTCCCTGAAGAGTTGCGTTGAGCGTTTGCAGTCGGGGCGTCGTCTCGCCGTTTCTTTCGCCGTAAATAAGTTGTTGGAAGTCGGCGAGCTGAACGATCCGACCCTTGTTGTCAATCTCGGCCGCGACGAGACAGACGCCACCGATGACCACATGTTCTCCGAATCGCTTCGTCAGGAGGTCGACGTGGCGCATCCCGTTAAGAACCGGAAGGATCATCGTTCTTGGCCCAACGGCCGCGGCGAAATCGTTCATGGCCGCCTCCAGCGCATAGGCTTTCACGCTCAGGAACACGAGGTCGTAAGGTGTGTCGATCTCCGTAGCGATGATCAGTTTCGGAGTGAGAACCGCATCACCATGGGGGCTGAGGATGCGAAGGCCATCCTGGCGGATTTGTTTCGCCCGGGATTGACGGACGAGGAAGGTCACGTCGCGTCCGGCCTGGGCCAGCCGGCCGCCAAAGTAGCCGCCAACCGCACCGGCGCCGACGATAAGGATCCGCATGGCCATGTCGAATTCTAAGAACCCTTCGTTTTCTTCGTTATCTTCTGTTAAAGATCTCTGGATGAATGAGACAGAAGCTCTCTTTGTTAGGCCTCCGTGCCGGTAGCGTGAACGGCGAGAGCAGTCAGCTTGGCATCCAGCTTTTTCGCGGCCGCAGTCACCTGCTCATTCCGTAATCCACTCATGAGGGAAGATGGAAGATCGTAGGTCAACCGAGTTGTCCGACTCGCCGGATCCTCATGGATCATCAGCCGCACCGGAACATTCAATCCCGCAGCAATGTCGTGCTCGAGCATGGTCCGGGCGATCAACGGATTGCCGATCGTGTACATCCTGACCTTGGCGTTCATTCCGATGCGCGCCAGCCAGGCCCCGTGATCGACCGTGAGGAAGCGCATGAAACCGCTCGTACCTTCGTGAGACTCGACACGCTTTTCGAACTCCTCGGCGCTTTTCGATGACGCTAATAGCGCTGGAAATCCAGCGTCTTCCACGGATCCAACGGCAGACTCGAAAGCATTGACGACCTCCTCGAAAGGCCGGCTGCTGACATGTTCGTTATGATGCACCGTGAATGTACTACTCATGGTAAATAGTTCTTAGTTGAGAGTTGATTGTTGATAGTTTCCTGCCGACAGCGATTCGGCTTAAGATTGGGATCGGCTCCGTTTTTAAAACGGCTTTCTCAGTCGTTTGTAGTGCGGCGTCAAAACTTTCTGTCGAGGATTTCCGGCCGATCTCCAGCCGTGCGGATGAAATTGGGCGAATGCAAAGCGGTCTGCGCACATCTCCGGGGCAGCGGCAAGACCAAACAGCGCACGTCGTTCACTATCAGCTATCAACTCTCAACTATAAACTTTCCCTGCATGGATACCCTCTCTCGAACGAGGGATCATGGATCACCTCGCAAGTGGTATTGGACAATCCCATCGACGCAGAAAGGCTACCTTACAATGGGCAGATACAATCTCGTAAATCAAAGGAGTATTTTATGAATATGAAAATGAAGGCGGCGCAGATCAGCAAACCCGGTGGAGATTGGGAATTGGTGGAACGCGACATAGCGGAGCCGGGCGTTGGGCAAGTACGCGTGAAAGTGGAGGCGTGCGGTATTTGCCACAGCGATTTCGTCGTTAAGGAGGGTCTTTGGCCCGGGCTTCAGTATCCCCGTGTGCCGGGTCATGAGGTCGCGGGACGCATTGATGCGGTCGGCGGCAACGTAATTGAATGGAAGAAAGGTCAGCGCGTCGGCGTGGGCTGGCATGGAGGACATTGTTTCGTCTGCGCACAATGTAAGCGCGGCGATTTCGCAATGTGCGTCAATCGCAAAGTCACCGGCGTCGATTTCGATGGCGGATATGCCGAGTACATGATCGCACCGGCCGCGGCGCTGGCGGCGATCCCCGATGCATTGCCGGCGGAAGAAGCGGGACCGTTCATGTGCGCGGGCGTCACTGTCTATAACGCGCTCCGCCATTCGGGTGCGCGCGGCGGCGAGGTGGTGGCGGTGCATGGCATCGGCGGACTGGGACATCTCGGAGTTCAGTACGCACGGCAGATGGGATTCGAGACCGTAGCGGTCGGCCGAGGGAAAAACAAAGAGACGCTGGCGAGGAAACTGGGTGCGCATCATTACATTGATTCGGGCACTCGCGATGCGGTGGCGGAATTGCAAAAGCTCGGTGGCGCGCGCGTGATTCTGGCGACGGCGCCGAACGCACAGGCGATTTCCGCGCTGGTGGATGGATTGTCGGTGCACGGCAAGCTGGTTATGCCAGCCGCGCCTAACGAACCCCTGACGGTAAGCGCGATGCCGTTGTTTTTGGGAAATCGATCCGTGGTGGGTTGGTACTCCGGCACAGCGAAGGATTCGCAGGACACATTGGAATTCAGCGCACTGACCGGCGTGCACCCGATGATTGAGAAATATCCGCTGCGCCGCGTGGCGGAAGCTTACGAACAGATGCACAGCGGCAAAGTGCGCTTCCGCGTTGTCCTAACTATGGACGTGTAGACCTTTCGGCCGTGAACGAACAAGAACATTAGAAAATCAGAATATGACAACTTCTAAAAAGAAATCCGAAAGGCAAGGTCGCCATCGTCACCGGTTCCTTTGGCGGAATCGGACGTGTGGTGGCGTTGGGTCCGGCTGAAAGAACGTTCGATGTCAAAGGTCTGGTTGATTACTGGTAGCTCCCGAGGTTTGGGCCGAGCGCTCGCGGACGCAGTGCTTGCGGCAGGTGACAAGCTCATGGCCACAGCGCGCAATCCCGTCCAGCTCGATGATTTGGTCGAACGCTATGGCCATCAGGTTCGCACCGTTACTCTTGACGTGACCGATGCGACGTCCGCCGCGAATGCGATTAAGAGCTCGGTCGACGTGTTCGGTCGGCTCGATGTGCTCGTGAACAATGCCGGCTACGGCAACATCGGTTCGATAGAGGACACAAGCTTTGAAGAGATCCGCGCGCAGATCGAAACGAATCTGTTCGGCGTTATCAATGTGACCAAGGCCGCACTCCCGCTCATGCGGGAACAACGCTCCGGCCACGTTATCCAGTTCTCGTCCGTCGGCGGGCGCGTGGGAGCCATGGGCCGCGCGCCTTATTCGACCGCCAAATGGGGCGTCGAAGGTTTCTCCGAAGTGCTGGCCAGGGAGGTCGGCCCGTTAGGCATCAAGGTCACCATTATTGAACCAGGCGGCTTTCGGACCGACTTTGCGGGCTCTTCGACGACGATTCGTGAGGGTCGTCCCGAATATGACTCGACTGTCGGCGCGGCTGCGCGTTTCCAGCGCAAGTATGATGGCGCCCAGCCCGGCGATCCCGTCAAAGCCGCGGCCGTGATCCTCAAGGTGGCGGCCATGCCTGAACCGCCGCTGCGGCTGCTACTCGGAAGCGATGCGGTCCGCATCACGGAGCAGGCCGACCTCGCCAGAATCGAGGCCGACAGGAAATGGCGGCACTTGAGCGTCTCCACCGATTTCGTTTCCGAAGGAAACGGAAAGGATTAGTTATGAAGAAGAAATTGGAAGGCAAGATCGCGCTTGTCACCGGAGGAATGACCCGCGTGTGATGCCTCTAGAAAGACGAAATTGAGGCGGAACGCTTGGATGAAAAGCTAACATCGTTAACTAAGACCGCGACAGGAACATAAGCGTAAGAAATTAATTTCAGCTCCTGGCAGCGGTCCTGCGCAAAATAGCACAACTCAAATCAGCTAAGAAAGACACCAGTTGAGGCCGATTGAACGAAACGCGGGACTCTGAAACGCGATCCTAAAGAAGATATATTAACGCTGCAGAAGCGATTTAGAGATGCAGTGTAAATTTTATGGCTTACCTTTTTGATCCGCTCACGGTTCGAGATCTTGAGTTTACGAATCGCGTGTTCGTCTCGCCCATGTGCGAGTACTCCAGTAGCGATGGCTACGCCAACGACTGGCATTTCGTCCATCTGGGCAGCCGAGCAGTGGGCGGCGCTGGACTGGTGCTTACCGAGGCAACCGCCGTTCTTCCCGAGGGCCGAATCAGTCCGCAGGACCTTGGTATCTGGAATAACGGGCACATCGAACCGCTGGCTCGAATCGTTAGTTTCATTCACAAGCAAGGCAGCGTAGCCGGCATGCAGTTAGCGCATGCGGGACGCAAGGCCAGTACATACCGGCCATGGGAAGGTCAGGGAACAGTTCCTGAAAACGAAGGGGGTTGGAAGAATGTCATGGCCCCGAGCGCACTTCCTTTCGCCAATAACTATCCCATGCCGCAAGCCCTCACACCTGATGGCATTCAGGAAATAATTGCTGCTTTCGCGAACGCGGCGCGGCTCGCTTGCGACGCGGGCTTCCGCGTAATTGAGATTCACGCCGCGCATGGCTACCTCATTCATGAATTTCTCTCGCCCCTTAGTAATCAGCGGGAGGATGCTTACGGAGGTTCATTCGAGAATCGCACCCGTTTATGTCGTGAGATTGTTGCTGCGGTGCGATCCTCCTGGCCTGAGCGGGCGCCGTTGTTCGTGCGCATTTCCGCGACCGATTGGGTCGAAGGCGGCTGGGATATTCAACAGTCGATCGAACTTGCTCGGCGATTGAAGCAACTAGGAGTGGACCTAATCGATTGCTCTTCCGGCGGCAGCGTGCCTCATGCAAAAATTCCGGCCGGTCCGGGGTACCAAACGCCGTTTGCTCAGCAGATTCGTCGGGAAAGTGAAATCATGACGGGTGCGGTTGGGATGATCACCTCTCCAGTTCAGGCAGAGCAGATCATCGGAACCGGACAGGCGGACGCGATCCTTATTGCACGCGAGCTCCTGCGCGATCCGTATTGGCCATTGCGAGCGGCCCATCAGCTAGAGCAGTCAATTTCGTGGCCTGTCCAATATCTGAGAGCTGCCCCAAAAGGCGCCCAGGCTCGCGTTCCCGTAAACCTCAAGAATTTGGAGTCATGCTTCGAGGAACAACACGCCGTCCCGGGAACACCGACTTCCCATTCTTAACTGGTAATCATCCCCTGGATGACAACGGCGCGACTGCGCCGGGCATTCAAGGACAAACTTCGTTACCTTCGTTTCCTTCTGTTCGATTTCCTGCCTCGAAAGAGGGAGTAGCAAACACCTCCCTCGCGCGATGGCGGTGCAATCGGCAGAGGAACACTGTGTGGGTGTAATGATCACTCCGATCCTAATCATCTCCACTTTGACCGTTTTGCTCTTCGGCTTCGATTCGAGTGCACATAACAAATCGAATCGGCACCCGAGGCGCGTGCGCTCCCCGGGCGAAAATTGCGGCTAGCTATTCGTCTGCGCTCTTCGCGGCGCTCGGATGCTCTTCTGGCCACACCGCCACGACCGCAAGAGCAACGATGATTCCGACTGAGACTTCAATGAATCTATGTAGTGCAATCATCCACGGTGCAGCCGAGCGCGGGATTAAAACGATAATCGCAAGGGTAATGCTCGCGTAGCGATATGCGGTCTTCTCTAGCCGAAACGCGAAGGACAGCAATCCGGTGAGAAAGATGGCAACCGCGAACGCGACCAGATTCGACCCAAAAAAATTCGCCTCGAGTGCTCCAACTGACGCACCTGCGGCGGTGGCGACGATCCGCTCGAGCGAGAGCGTCAGCGTCGCGCCAAGGGTGGATTGCATGACGACCAAAGTGGCGATCGCCGCCCAGTACGCCTCGGGCATTTGCACGAGCCGCGCGATTACGACTGACACAGTGGCAGCGACTGCTGTGCGAATGGCGTGTGTGATCGAAGGAAGATTCTCTTGCTTCCAAGTCCAGAATTTCATGAACAAATCATCTCCGCCGCCAGTTCGCATTGGCAAGATCACAATCGATATCGATTCGCTAGGGAAGTCCTTCGTGCAGAAGTAATCATCTCGCTCTATCCCGAAAGGGGGAACACCAATCATCTCGCGAGCGGTATTTCAAAATCCCACGCAAGTGTCGTAGCGAGCAACTGAAGCGGGTCGTTAGTTTTAAGCATGAAAACGACTAAATCTTTAACTATCGGGGTAATCGCGTTGTCGATGTTGGCCTCAAACGCCTTTGCGTTGATTACATCACCCTATCCGCGCAAGCCCACTGCGCCGGATACGATCATCGTCATCACTGATGACAGGCATGATGGGGTTCGCTCGACTCTGCGACCCTCAAATTAAACATCATCAACGAGCACAGCGTCGATTCCACTCTGGTTCGCCATGCTTAGCCCGTTGATCGGCATAATAGCCGGATTTGTGGGCGCGTGGCTTTTGAGTTGACTGACAAATCAGGCATAGAACACTCGGAGACGAATCATGACAACGGCGGCGGCCGCCAATGTCAAAAAGGTATCAAACGGGGGCTCGGGCCAGTTTAACAGAGGTCAGACGTCAGCGATCAGAAGTCAGAATTTCAGCGGCAAGCTGAAAATCAGCCTCATATGATCCGGCAGCTGCCGGAGTACCGGACCGTGCAGGCTCCGAGGTTCCGGGCAGCAGCAACATCGAACGTCGAACGCCCAACACCGAACATCGAACTGCGGACTCGCTACTCTGCATTGGACGTTGGATGTTGGGCGTTGAGCGTTTGCCCCTTCGCGCAGCGAAGCGGAGCCGAGTCGGCTTCAGCCCGAGCGTGAAACTCTCTGCTCTGATCCCAGCCTTTACCTCAAAGATCACACCTCAACCATCAAACATTCGCCGACGCCGTCGGCTGCAGCTAGGTCTTTGGGCCGTACTTGTCGATCAAAGCTTGGAAGCGCGGGTCTTTGCGCAGTGGGTCCCAAACTGGATCAAGTTTAAGAAGCGGAACTGTGATCCCGTTCGGAATATTGAGTAAGTGGTCGAGCAGGCGAAATGCTTCGTCGTATTCACCGGTCCACGCAAAAATCTGGGCGAGCGCGGCGGTTCCCTGCGGGCCATCAAAGGCATCTTCAGATTCGGGTAACAATTCAACCGCGCGCTTGCCTTCGGCGATAGCTTCCTGTTTTTGATCCAAGGCCGCAAGGATAAGGCCATGCTGTGCATGCCGAGCTGGATCTGCAGGAGCTTGACGCAGCAACTCTTCCGAGACAACGCGGGCGTGTTCGAACTGTGCCCGAGCCTTCGTTTTATCGGCCTGAAGCAGGTAAATCTCGCCTTGCAGGAAAGCCTTCGGGCAAGGGGCAGTGGTCGTGGTAAACAATGTCTCGCCGCGAAACTGTTCCAGGACCTGGAGCGCTTCGGGAAACTTTCCCTTTAGCTTCAGAATCCAAACCCGGGCCAATGTCATTAGACCATTCGGATCGGTTTCAGACGGGATTGAAGAAAATACTTTCTCGGCCACGCTAAGATCGCCTTTCCATTGCGCCGCAAGGAATCCTTTCAATGCACGCGCCTGAAACGATTCCGGCGATGCCGCAATGACGCGATCAATAGTCTTGTCGGCGGTTTCGAAGTTGCGTTGCGCCACGTAACTGAAACTAAGGTTAATCAGGACGCTTGTGTTTTTCGGGTCGAGTGTGGCGGCTTTTTCCAAATTGGCGTTTGATTCCGCCCATTTGCCCTGACGTCGCTGAATGGCACCGATTGCCATGTAAGCCTGGGCTTCATTCGGCAGACCGCGCTTGGCGATCTCGAACTCGGCCAGGGCGCGCCCGTAATCGCGGTCGCCATAATAGTAGGAAAAACCGAGAGCGAGGTGGCCTTCGGGAAGATCCGGTTGCAATCGTAAAGCCTCATCAGCGGCCAGTCGCGCCTTATCCCGCCGGGCCGGTACCGGGTCGAAGCTATGATACGCCCAGCTCTCCACCATGGAGAGACCGGCAAAGGCAAGGGAAAAGTTTGGATCGAGCTTGATAGCTTGTTCGAAAAGCGGTTCAGCCTTCAATGATGTATCGCGAAACATGTCCGTCCGGTTAGCGTAATCGTGTGCCTGGACGAAGAGCAGATAGGCGTCCGGATTTTGTGTCGGCCGGCGATCGAGCCGCGATTTTTCATTTGGCGAAAGCTTCGCCTGCAACGTGTAAACAATTTTTTGGGCAAGATCGGTTTGAATGGCGAATACGTCGGTTAACTCGCGGTCGTAATCCTCCGCCCAAATGTGCTCGTCGTTGTTGGCATTGATTAGCTGTACGTTCACGCGCACCCGATTGCCGATGCGGCGAACGCTGCCTTCCAAAAGCGCGGCCACGCCAAGAGCTTTGCCAATGTCGCGGGCGTTGCGCGTCCCGTTGCCGCGATACGACATGACCGACGTCCGCGAAATCACCTTCAGATCACCGATTTTGGAAAGATTCGTCAGGATATCGTCCTGGATGCCGTCAGCGAAATAGGCGTTTTCCTTTTCATCGCTCAAATTTTCAAACGGCAACACCGCGATCGATTTCTCGATCTTGGGGACGGAGGCCCGTGGCAAGAGGAAAAAACCCGCGGCTGCCGAAACGATCACGCCGATTACAACAAGGATGATCATGTTACGACGAAGGTGCGTTTCGGCTGCAGTTCCCTTTGTCGCTTGAATTCCTTCTGGAGTGACGTCGAAAGCCCAGGCGAGAATCAATGCGATGGGAAATCCGATCAGTAAGAGCACCACCACCAAGCGGAATGTCCAATTCGGCAATTCCCAGGCCGGGAAAATTGCCGATCCCATCTGAATGATGAATCCTGCCGCAATGATGTAGGCGGCCGCGACTCGATAAACTTTTCGACGCTGCAACTCCTCGAAAAAGCCGCCGCTCATAAAAAGGAATTTAGATGGCTCGCGCACCGCGATCATAACTCAATTCCTTACTCCACAGTTATTATTACTTTGCCTCGAGCGTGGCCTTCTTCCAGATACGCGATCGCTGCCGGGACCTCACTCAACTTGTAAGTCCTGTCGATGACCGGTTTCATTTTCCCGGACTGCATGAGATCGCCCAAAATGGTCAGGTCCTTTTGGCTCGGGTCTGCCATCATCATGCCCATCTGTTGGCTGATGAACGGCGATAACACCATCGCTTTGAGCGGACGCGCGAGGAGGCCGATGAACCCCTGCTCATTTGCTCCTCCGCCTCCGACCATGACGTATTTCCCCTTGGGATTTAAGACGCGTCTGCATTCTGACAACGAATGGTTCGCTACGTTGTCGAGGATTACGTCGTAACGATCCGCGCTCTTGGTGAAATCCTCTTTTGTGTAATCGATGACGCGATCTGCGCCGAGTGATCGGACAAGATCAACGTTTCGCGTACTGCATACACCGGTCACATCCGCGCCGAATGATTTCGCGATCTGCACCGCGAACGTCCCAACACCTCCGGACGCGCCGTTAATCAAGACCTTCTGCCCCGGCTGAACCTTTCCTTTGTCGCGAAGACCCTGCAACGCGGTGATGCCCGCTATGTTGATAGAAGCTGCTTGTTCAAAAGTGATGTTAGCAGGTTTCAGTGCGACTGCCCCCTCGGCGCGCCGACATACATACTCGGCAAACGCCCCGCCTTTGCCGCCGAAGACATCATCGCCTGGTTTGAACTGCGTAACATTCTTACCGACCGCTACAACCGTTCCTGCAAAGTCAACGCCCAATCGTGTGTCCTTTGGTTTGCGTAGCCCGACCCCCATCATTCGCATGATCTTGGGCGTGCCTTCGACGAAGTGCCAATCATACGGATTGACCGAAGCCGCGCGAACTTTCACCAAGATCTGATCGTCATTCGGGATAGGCCTTTCAACGTCCTCAAGCTTAAGATTGGCTAAACCATAGTCGCAATAAACGATAGCTTTCATTGGATTACTCGGTGCCGCGGCCTTGCGATCGCAATCGTTGCTTGATGTCCAGTAAGCGATAAAAAACCACGCCACCAACGCGAGAAAAATTACGGCTGTAGTCCATTTTAGAATGCGTTTTATTTTCATAGAGTTAATGAGACAGGTTATTGAGCAATAGCCGGATCAGGATGTGGGTGATCTAATGGTTGATCCTTTGCCCCCCAGATCAAAAGCCAAAAGATTATCGGTAATTCCGCAGCTGTGAGAACGCTTGCAAACCGGTCAACAACAGGCGGGTAAGATAGTGGAAGGAGGGAAGTAAAGGAACTCGCCACATTGCCGAAACCTGCAATGAAGAGCAAGTAGCCCAGCACACGCGGAATGAAACCGGATCGGATGACAAGAATCCCGAACGGAAATAGCCAGAGGCCCCAGAAAATTTGCGCAACGACAAATCCCTGGCCATGCAAACGGTGGAAAAAGTAGGCCAGGGCGTCGAGCTGACCCTTATCAAATACCGACAGAAAATTGGCGCCGCTAACGAGGACCAGCGCAGCGACGTCGTTGAGCACATTCAGAAGCGAGATGGGGATAGAGACCAAAAGCAAGATCGCCATCGCCAAAGCATGTTTCTCGTTAACGCCTTTGAATAAGCGGTATAGAGCCAGAACGACAAAGATAAACATGGTAAAGCCGAACAGTTCGCTCGCGATGCCGAGGCGGAAAAGGGTCTCGGAAGCCCGAATGTGACTGGCCGTCGCCGTTGCGTCTCCAGAGACGACGAGAGTGTCAGGGACATAGATGAGGCCAAAGCAGCCGATGATGCTGGCCAACAGGTATAATATTCCCGCGACTCTTGCTTGTTTCTTGGTTGAGTTCATGTCTTCTCTCCGCCCGTGTCAACTTCTTGCTAGAATGGGCTCAGCGATTTCAGGTGGCCTTAGCCCTTTAAACAAAAGCCAACAACTGAGTACCAGTTCGAAAATGGCCATCGGCGAATCGAACCAGTAGTCGTTAACGATCTTGTTGAAGTGGGGGAAAATGAGGAAAACGAAAGCGCAGATCCCGCACCATGCAGACGAGATCAGGCCGAAGACAGCTAATCCTTTCGGAATGTAGTTCGACTTGAGCCACAAGTAGGCGCAAACGGTCGCGGCCAAGCCAAAAAATGGCAGGCCCACGTAGTAGTCGTCGAAATTCGCGGCGAGCGATAGTTTGGCCAAGGCCTGTAACCGGTCTGGCTCGAAGACTTGCAAATAACTAGCGCTACCCAAAAGGCGCAACGCGCCCAGCAGATTGAGCGTTGTCAGAAGCCAAAGGGAGGCAAACACCAGGCGGAATAACGCTCCAACCAACGCAAGACCTGGATTTACCGGTTTAAGAATCACGTAGAGCGCTGCGAGCAGAACGATGACGCTTGCGCTGTAAGTGAGAAAGCAGGTCGCGATGACACGCACTTGAGTTTCATGCGCCACGAGGTTCCGAGCGGTTTCCACAACATTGCCCGGAACGATAAGAGGATTGAGCAGCGCGTAGTTAGCGAACACCACGATCGCCACCGCAAACAGGCCAGTGAATCCCGCGACTTTTGCAGCCGTGCGTTGTGAACTGTCGATCTTACTAATTGTCATTTCATTTTCTCCGCATGGTCAGGTGTTATTCCAAACTGATGACAACTTTTCCGCGGGCGTGGCCTGTTTCCAGGTAACGAAGAGCGTCACGGGTCTCATTCAATTTGTAAGTCTTGTCGATGACCGGTGTCACCTTTCCGGCCTGCATGAGATCGCCCAAGATAGTCAGGTCCGCTTTGTTCAGTGTGGCGATATAGGCGACGAACTTCTGGCTCACGAACCGTGACGCCACATACGCATTGAGCTCACCAAACAAACGCATCCCGATACCGTCGTGCCATCCTGCTCCTCCGATCCCGGCCATGACGCAGATCCCATTTGGATTCAAAATGCGCCGGCGCTCGGAGAACGAATGGTTCCCAACGAGATCGAAGATCAGATCGTAACGTAGATCAGTTTTGGTGAAATCTTCTTTCGTATAGTCGATGACGTGATCCGCGCCGATTGAGCGGACAAGATCGACATTGCGCGTACTGCATACGCCGGTCACCTCCGCGCCGAATGATTTCGCGATCTGCACCGCGAACGTGCCGACGCCTCCCGAAGCGCCGTTGATCAAGACTTTTTGACCGGACTGAATCTTTCCTTTGTCTCGAAGACCCTGCAGCGCGGTGATTGCCGCCACCGGGACAGAAGCGGATTGCTCAAACGTCAGATTGGCCGGTTTCAGCACGACTGCTCGATCCGCCAGGCCACACACGTACTCAGCCAAGGCGCCATCTCTCGCGCCGAATACCTCGTCGCCAGGTTTGAACTGTCCCGCCGCTGCGGGATTCTTACCAACTGCTTCAACCGTTCCGGCGTAATCAACACCCAGTCGAGTGTCTTTGGGTTTACGCAGCCCGAGCAGCGGGCGGATCAGCCACGGACCGCGGATGGTCAGGTCCAGCGGATTAACGGAAGCCGCGCGAACTCTGACCAAGACTTGGTTGTCTGCCGGAGTCGGCTTTTCAACGTCTACCAGCGTCAGAACATCGGGTGAACCATACTCGCAGTGAACGATCGCTTTCATAGGATTGGCCGGAGCACCGGTGTTGCGATCACAGTCGTTAGTCGACCTCCAGTAAGCGATGAACCCCGCCAGGAACGCCAATATTAACGCGGCCAAAATCGCGCGTGTGCTCCACTTTAGAATACGCTTTAGTTTCATACGCCTAACGGCCGTTATCAGTTATCAGTTATCAGTTGTCAGTTGTCAGTTGTCAGTTGTCAGTTGTCAGTTGTCATGCTGGCTGCCGACGCATCCTGCTTAATTCGTCCGACTTGTCGGTCTGCGGTGCGCGATGTGACAGAAAACATCGAACGTCGAACACCGAACACCGAATTTCAAACCGAGCCTTCTGCATTGGACGTCGGGCGTTGGACGTGTGCTTTATGCGGGAGGTCTCACGCAAAGACGCCATGGCGCTAAGGTTTGGGAAAGAAATCGCCGCTCTGGAGGTCAATCCGACGAACCTCCGGTGTTTCGATGGGTGGCCCCGCTTTGCGCCTTCGCGACTTGGCGTGAAAGGTTCTCTCCGGGTCGCCGAGGTCTCACGCAGAGACGCCATGGCGCCATGATTTTTCGCTTCGCAGGCTGGAAGGAGGAGCACAGGCTTCGCCGTATGAAAGAGAATGAAATCGCGGCTCTGGTCGTTGACGCTGCCTACCGCCTGCACACCGGGCTCGGGCCAGGCATCTTCGAAATTGTATACGAAGTCTTGCTTGCGCATGAACTGCGCAAACACGGCTACTCGGTGGAAAGACAG
>Ga0070706_100004142_pt1 | contig 14100 bp, 22 predicted proteins | sample KBSK5501metaG_FD_65476 | JGI IMG/M metagenome (GOLD analysis project Ga0070706, IMG submission 65476) | Corn, switchgrass and miscanthus rhizosphere microbial communities from Kellogg Biological Station, Michigan, USA - KBS K5-50-1 metaG | ecosystem: Host-associated > Plants > Roots >...
GTTGTTTGCGAGCAGCATGCCAAGCCGCGCGTAATCGCGCACCGTGGCGTTGACGCCGAAGTAAGCCGCCTCGTAGCCACCCCTGTCTATGATCCAGGAGGCGTCGGCCTCCGCGCCTATCGGCTGCCAGATCTTCTCCGAAAGGTAATCGGCAAGCGGCTTCCCTGTCGCCGCGCGCAGCACCAGGCCGAGGACCTGGGTCTCCGCCGACGAGTAAGAGAATCTTTCGCCGGGCGGGCGGTCGCGCGTGCGAAAGGGCATCACCGTCGTCGCACCGCCGTCGCTCTCGCCAAGCGCCGAAAGTCGATAAAGGGTTGCCACGTCGTCGCTGCCGCTATAGGTCTCGGTGAACCGGACGCCGGACGACATCGACAGCAGGTGGCGAATCGAAGTCTCGCCGTAAGGTGTCCCCTTCAGCTCCGCGACGTACTTCTCGGCGCGATCGTCGAGCGACTGGACCTTTCCTTCGGACAACGCTACTCCGACGAGCATGGCGACGATGGTCTTCGCCATCGAATAGGAGGCCATGCGCTGCTCGGGCTGGCGGTCGTACTGGTAGCGCTCGACGAGGATGGTGTCGCCTTTCAGGATCAACAGCCCCGTGGTGCGATTGCGCGACAGATAGTCGTCCAGGCCGCTGTCCTGGGACTGGTATCTGTAGCGGATCGCAGGCTCGGCCGCCGCGCGCTTCAGGGGCCGCACCTCCGCGCCCTTGGCCACCCCGCGCGCCGGAAAGACTTCGTCGAAGTGGCTCACCAGGCCGACCAGACAGCGCGCCTCCCTCGCCTGCGACGGCGGGCAGATCGGATAGCCCTCAGCCTGGCCGAGCGCCGCCTCGTCGGGTGCAGCGAGCACCTCCGTCGCGATGAATAGGCTTCCGAGAAGAACCAGCAGCGCCTGAATGAGCCGGATAAGTTCTTCCTGTGCTGTGGACACGGGCACGCTTCCGTTTTGCGCTCGATCATCCCACATTAGCGAGCCTTCGGTGAATGCCACATGACGAACGACGCTGACAACCGGCGCGCGGTGGCCGTAAAATAATAGAGGCCCTGGCGGCTTGGCATCCACGCGCCGCTTGCCCTTTTCGAGGAGCATCGCCATGCCAACGGCTTCCCATCTCATCCGCACGTTCGTGGTACTCGCGGCGTTCGTCCTGCCGGCGATCGCGCTTGCCCACCACGGCTGGAGCGGCTATGACAGCAACACGGCGCTCAAGCTGGACGGTACCATCCGCGAGGCGGGCTACGAACACCCGCACGGCTATGTGAAGCTGGACACACCCGGCAAGACCTGGCTCGTCGTGCTCGCGCCACCCTCGCGCATGGAGAACCGCGGACTGCCCGCGTCCGCGCTGAAGGTCGGCGCCGCCGCGCACGTGGAAGGCTACCCGAACCGCACGGACACGCAGGAGATGCGCGCGGAGCGCATCACAATCGACGGCAAAACGGTCGAATTGCGCTAGATGCACCCGCCAAGCGGACCGGCGTGGCTCGTCTGGCTCGAGACGAGCGGCCTCGGCGAAACGATGCGCAGGTCGGCGTGGATGTACCCGATCGTCGAGATCGTCCATATCGTCGGCTTCGTGATCCTCGTCGGCGCGGTGGTGATGTTCGATCTGCGCGTGCTGGGGCTCGGCCGCGGCCTACCCGTTACCGCGCTCGCACGCCATCTGCTGCACTGGTCGTGGGTAGGACTGGCGCTCGTCGTGCCGGCAGGACTCATGATGTTTACGGCGCATGCAACGGAGTTCGCGACCAATCCCGCGTTCCTGCTGAAGCTCGCGCTGCTCACGACGGCGGCCGTGAACGTCGCCTTCTTCCACATGGTTCCGTACCGCTCGGTAGGTGCATGGGACGTCGCAGGGGAGGCACCTGGTGCCGCCCGCACGGCCGCCGTGTTGTCCATCGTAGTCTGGATTGCCGTGATCACGTGTGGGCGCCTGATCGCGTACTTCTAATACGGGTTAGTCGGCATTTGCTTTGGCCAGGTGAGTGGCGATGAAAGTCGACCAGACTGGATTGGGGCGCCACACCTCACGCATGAGGGCGAATGCACGCTGCTCTGGCCAACCTTCGCGCACCCGCCAATAGAGCCCGAGAAATGCGGTAACGCGCATGTTCGCGGCGCAATGCACCCAAACGCGGCGGTTTTTGCAGCGGTCCATGGTTTCGAAGAACAGCGCCAGGTCGTGTTCGGTGGGAGCGTCAAATTGGACTGGAATGTGGACGTACTCGATCCCAAGGGCCCTGACTGAGGATGCCTCGTCCTTCAAAGAGTAGCGCGGGTCCTCGTGAAGCGCGAGATTGACCACAACCTCGTAGCCCGCAGCGGCGATTGCGGGGAGCTGTTCCTCCCGCGGCTGACCGGACGTTGCCAAGTCCGGTGTCGCCTGTCGATAGTTGTAGATCTCGCTGACCGTGGCGGTGGACATGGCGCCTACCGCCCCAACCGGTTACAAGAAGACCAATCGATCATGGCATGTCAGGGCGCACGGCGACGCGACAAGCAGTAATGGTAGTCAACGGCGGGGCTCCCGTGCAGCTCAAGCGGATGCTCGCCTTCGCGCACAAAGCCAAGGCGATCAAGTAGTCGCCACGAGGCCTCGTTCCGGGTATCAACGCTAGCGCGAATCTCTGAGGCACCAACCTGATCGAACAAATGGCGAACCAGCCAATTGCAACCTTCCGTGGCGAAGCCGCGAGACCAATACGTGGCGGACACAACATAACCAATGTAGGTAATACGCGTGGGGAAAACAGTTGCCTGAAGCGTTCCGATCCAAACGGGTTCACTTCGCAATCGAACAACCCAATTCAACCAAGTTTCGGAGCTTCCTGCCGGAGCACCGCGGTTGAGCTCCGTGTAGCGTTGCGTCAATGCCTCGACAGTCTGGGGAGGACGCTCTGGGACGTAGGTGTAGAGGCGCGGATCGGCGATCGCTGGAAACAGCAATCGCGCATGACGCGCGCGCAGTGGCTCAATTTTCAGACGCTCGGTCTCGGCGTGTAATGGCATGCGCGCTAACGAAAGGAGTTAACCGGCGGCCCGGCCAGGCCGAAGCCCGTTCGCCCGGTCGCAGTCATCTAGCCGACCATCTTCGAGCGTCCGTCCGATTTCAAAGCATGCGCGCCATCGCCTAGAAGCGTGAGCGTAAAGCACGCGATTGCCCAGAACAGGGGAAATTCGTAGCCACCGCCTTTATTGGAAAAGACCCAGCCGTTACCAGCATGAGCTACGTAGGCAACAAAGAGCAGGTGGACTCCAAGAAATAGCGCGACCCATCGCGCGTAGATCCCGAAGATGAGCGCCAGTCCGCCGATCGTTTCGTACAACATGACGAGCCAAGCAAACCATTCCGGCAGGCCCAACGTGGCGAAAAATTTTCCGGCGCCCGTCATCCCGAATACAAAGGCTTTGAGATAGACGCCGTGCAGAATGAACAGGATACCCATGCTTACTCGCAGCAGCAACGCTCCATAAGGTGCCATCTTTGCGTCGATCATTCTTCCCTCCGTTGATGGGCAGGACGCGAATCCTGCGTTCCAGAACGTCTCCGAGCCTGATCTGCGTTTCAGTGAAATGCCAAGAGTATGACTTTCTCCAGTGCTTGGATAGGTGCGGTGCAGCTTGGACTCTGAGCGTGGCGGAGAGGAAACGAAATCCGCTGCGGCGTCCGGGTTGAGCGCGAGGTAGGCAGTCCCACGGCATTCATTCGGCGATGTCGATTTGGGCGAGAGCTCTGCGGATCGCGTTCGCATCGCCAGGTCGAACCAGGCGCACGGTTTCCCGGCCATTGCTTAGAAACACCAACGTAGGCCACAGCTTAACCTTGAAAGAGCGCCCCAGCGGACGGCCGCTGCCGTCGGCAATTTTGATATGGCGCACGCGCAGGTGATCGGCAAGGGCGGCGGCCAGCAGAGGTTGGGCGACGCGACAGTATCCGCACCACGGACTGCCAAACTCGAGCACAGTGGGCCCATTGAGCAGATCGATCTCCGTGCGTGTCGGTTCGATCGCCGCATACACTTCGGTCATCGCCATATGATCGCGAGCTGCCTAACGGACGAAGCTAACCGCCGCCGGTGAGGCGTCCGGGTTGAGCGAGAGGTCAGGCGACATAGGTCACTGGTCGCGCCCACTCGCTCCGCCATCGCTGCCACCTCCACGGTCGACGCCGCCACCGGCGTGGCTTGCGGCGGCCGAATGACCGTCAATTGGCACCGAGCCCGTAGCAATAATTTGCGCTGGCATGGAACTGTTGGAGGAGAGCGCGGAGTCCGAAGCGGTGCGACCACGCACGAGTTTTCGAAACGCGAGCCATAGAGCGAGGAAGGCGATGACTAGCCAACTGATGAAGTAGGCCGCCGGTGGGTAGACAACCGCAACGACAAAGAGGACGGCCATCGCGGTGAACAATAGGATGGTGTGCATTCTCGCGTGGCGCTCAGTGGGTGTCGACTAACGGACGAAGCTAACCGGCGCCGCGCGGACGGCGCGCAGCGCCGCCGGCAAGGCGTCCGAGTTGAGCAAGAGCTTAGGCCCCATGACCAGCCCGCAGACGCTGCAACGCGCCGCCCATGAAGCCCAGCAATGCATAGAACGGTGATGCAATAAGCAGCGCGACGAAAACAAATAGCCACGACGAGTCACCAGGCGAAGGGTTCAGAAGCTCAGAAAACACGCCCGCAACAAGCGTGCCCAGCAGCACCGATGCGCCGCCGAGTGCGTACCAACGACGCATGCTTGTGATCCGTGCGACACGAGCTCCAGCCCATAAGGGGAACACTAGAAACGAAACTGCGAGCACCAGCCAATCAGCGGTGGAAATATTGTGGAGCGCGAAGCCCTCGGTTGGCGAAAGTAACCCGTGCCCAATGCCAACCACTACTTCGGCAGCGACAACGGGACCAACCGCGACTATGAAGCTGCGCGCGTCCATGATTTCACTGCCCCGGTAGTAGGCCCCAGTCGTGCAAAGACGGCTTCATGGTCGGCCCGGCACTGAGCCTCCTGAATTTCTGCCCAATCTTGAGCTAGCGCTCCCCAAAGCCGGCCGTGTAGTGCTGCGGTCCCGGGCGTTTCGTTAGCCAGCATGGTGCAGGCAGGCTAATCTGCTGGCGTGACTACGACAGATGACGCTGATCTGGCGGCGGGACCGTGGTATACGGCTTCAATGTTGTTCCCGTCGGGATCCAATACAAACGCTGCGTAGTAGCCAGGGTGGTAATCGCGCTCCCCCGGGCTTCCATTATCGTGTCCGCCAGCAGCTAAGGCCGCCACATGGAACCTGTGCACGGTGGCCCGATCGCGGGCCTGAAACGCCAAGTGAACATGCGACACGGCTGCACTAGCTTTGTCCACAAATAGTTCATCCGCATAGAAGTAGTCAGTGCCTTCAACGAGCGCGGCGGAGAGATCGAGCGATTCAAGAACCGCGCGATAAAAACGCTTGCTCGCCTCGAGGTTCGACACTCGTAGGTGAACGTGATCAATGAGCCTTCCAAGGTGGAATTGCACGCATTCTCCCATGCTGGCTAACGAACGAAGCTAACCGGGGCCGAGCGGACGGCGCGCAGCGCCGCCGGCGAGGCGTCCGGGTTGAGCGAGGTTAGGCGCTCCCTTCGGCAATGCGAACATCGGCGATCCAGTTACGCCTTCTGCGCGCAAGGCGGGATTCAATGTCTTCGCCTTCGAAGTCGGCGCTAGCTCGGTGCACACACGATTGATTGACATTCTCCAAAACGTTGACGTTGACAACTGCATAGAGGTGATTCGCGATATCGCTTGTAACCAGGGGCACGGCGCCGCAGCGCGAACAGACGTGAAACGTCGCTGTTCGAGATCCGAAGGCATACTTTGACACGAGAGAAGCATCACGAATAGCGACCAGCAGCCTGGATTTTGGATTGGATGTCCAGACGCCACCGTGCTTGACGCAGAACGAGCACTCGCATGCACGCGCCGGAATCTCAGCTGGGTCTCCCTCCCATTCGAGCTCGAAAGTGATGTTGCCGCAGTGACATTTGCCATTGAGGAGCATGCGGATCTCCAAAGCATGTTAGCTCTCTCGTCGCGGTGTGTCATGAATCCGAAGGCGCGTAGCGAGCATCGACGTATGCCCACGCACGTACTCCCGATTGAAGGACTACTGCCACTCGCTTGACCGCCGCCACTTCGTACTTGTCGGCGTTCTGAATTTCATCTGGCGTGACAGCAAACACCGTTCCGGATACAACGTCGGAAGCGCGTCCGGTGAACCTGGCCATGGTGTGGCGCGCCTTTCCGCTGATTGCAACTACCGTCTTGTCTTCGATCTTTAACAATACCAGGTCGAACCCGCGCAAAGCATCGCTTGTACCAGTCAATTGCCGACCAAACGTCGCCATTTGCACAGCCTCGAGTTGGAGCGTGCCGTACGAGAAGAGGAACTCAGTGTGCATTTCGTTCGCTGCCAAGGGATGTCATCTCAAGCAACTGCGTCGTATCCTCGGTCAGTGAATTGGAGTAGACAGAAGCCGTGACCGAAGGGATCGCTCAGCATGGCTAGTCGGCCCCAGTTGAACGATCGAGGCTCGTTCTCAAGTCGTGCTCCTGCCGCCACGGCGCGTTCAACAGCTGCGTCAATATCCACAACTTCAAAGTCGAGATGCACCGGCGTCCAATGCCGATGATAGTCGCGAGCAGAAGAAGCTTGACGCGACGGCATGGTTCCCGCTGGTTTCGCTAATAGATAGATCATCGACGAGGCACCGAGCATCTCTGCGACAGAGCCGCCGAAAAGCCGGCGGCCGAGATGGAGGCCGAATGCAGCCCGATAGAATTCGATGGCGCGTTCGATGTCATCGACATCCACGTTCACGAGAAGTTGCATCATGCGATTGCGTCCTATTCATCGGGTAGCGCCCCGCGACCTTCCGGACACTGCTTCTCCCACTCGCGCCCATTGAATGGCTCGATCATCAGAGCTTCAACAGTTCCTGTATCCAAACAGCGGGCGTTAACGCTGTACCCCTCGGGGTGTGAGCGCGGAACATAGAACGACTTGACACCACACACCGAGCAGAAGAAATGCTTCGCCACGTTTGTATTGAACGTATAGGTGGTGAGGAACTCTTCGCCCTGAAGTAATCGAAATCGCGCTTTCGGTACGACGAGATGAAGATATCCTGACTTGGAGCAAATCGAACAATTGCACTCTGAAACGGAAAGGCGAGATGGCGCGATCACCTCGAATCGTACTCTGCCACAGTGACAACCTCCGCTATGAAGCAGCATGTCTCTTCCTGCGCCTAAGGTTGGGCATCATTTCGTCGGATGCTCGGATACGGCCCGGCCATAACCCACGGCGTCGCGAACCGTCGCGGGAGCAGCTGCAGCAAGTTGCCAATCCGGGCGTGCGCCGAGCGCGTCGTTCACGGTCGAGAAGGCCAACCGCAATGCGACGAATACCGTGACGTCGAAGATTTCCTGGTCTGTAAGTCCTACTGCACGGAGGCGATCCACGTCCTCAGCCGTGATCGCATTTGGCTCACGCACGACCTCTCCAGCCCATGTGGCAAGCGCCCTCTCGCGAGCGGTCAGTTCTGTGGCTTCCTTGCATTGCACGACCGCGGCGGCCGTCATTGGATCGGTTTCAGAGGCGAGCGCTGTGCCCCACACAAGCGCGCAGTAGGAGTCGCCGAGATTGGCGGCCGTGGCGCAGACAAGAATTGCGCGCTCGCGAAGTGAAAGTTCAGACTTTTCGGCCACAAGTTTGCGCACGTTCAAGAACGCGTCAAACACGTCAGGCCGCCATGCCCATAGCCGAATGAGGTTCCTGACATACCCGTCGTCCGCGGCATCGCGCGCGTACATAGCTGACCTTGCTTCGCTATCCGGAGGTGGTTCTAGAAACATGGTGTCTCCTCACGACCTGAGGCTGCCGAATGTGAATGATGCCTAACGTTGGAGTTCAGCCGCCGTCGAGGGCAGTCGGCTGGAACGATGGTTGGGCCGCGGCTTTCTTTGAACTGTGTAGTGCCTGCTCATTGGCCCGCCGGCGGTTCCCAAAGTTCGACCTTGTTGCCCTCTGGATCGAGGGCCCAGCCGAACTTGCCATATTCTGATTCCTCGGTCTTGTCGAGCACATTGCAGCCCTCTTTTCGCAACTCGTGAATGAGGGCGTGAAGGTCTGCGACTCGGTAATTCACCATAAACGAAGACGTGCTTGGGGCAAAGTAGTTGCCACTAACGTCGGAAACGTTCCAGATCGTTGTGCCCACGGTCGGGTTGCCCTCGCCGTCTGCCCAACGAAATGCTGCCCCGCCCCAATCTTGAACGTCGATACCAAGGTGCTTTTGGTACCAGGTGCGCAGTGCAACAGGATCCCTGGCCTTGAAGAAGATCCCACCGATACCTGTGACTCTCTTCATGTGAACTCCGAAGTGTAGAAAGAACCCGAAGCGTAACTCGCTGCGGCCTAACGAACCAAGCGAACCGGCGGCGAGCGGGCGCCGCGTTAACGCCGCCGGCGAGGCGACCGGAGTCAGCTAGAGGTTGGGCGTCATTGTTACGTGTTCGCCTCAACGAGCCTCGCAAGTTTCTCGAGCGCCATTCGCCAACCCGTTTCGTTATCGCCTGGCGCGAGGCCAGGAGGCAGGTTGTCGTGTACGCCCAGCACATCGGTGCCGCCGCCTGCATCCGAAAGCGTGAACGTGACCGTCATCTCGCCGCGCATTTCGGCATCGGCAGTCTCGAACTCCAAGACTTCGACCACCTGCTCGTTCGGGACCAGCTTGACGAAGTGGCCATGGAATGTGTCGGTCTGCGCAGTGGTCTTGCCGGTCCCCTTAGGCGTATCGTAGGTCAGAGAAATGCGGAACGAACCACCTTCGCGAGCATCGAACGCGTGTACGTGGCTAGTCATGCCACTCGGCACCATCCAGATCGCGACCGCTCGTGCATCGACAAGCGCACGATAGACACTTTGCCGAGGCGCGTTCACGTGTTGACTCAGCCGAGTGGAGGTCATAAGACGAATCTCCCCTGCCACGCTTCCGCTTGCGGAACAGTGCACGAGGCGGCAACAGCGACTAGCGCAGCAGCGAGCGCGATCACGGTTCCTCCAGAGCGAATTGCAGCCACCGGCGGCCCAACGTTTGAATTCAGCGGCGGCGAAGCCGTCCGCTGCAATGAATGGTGTGCCTCAGCAGCTTAACGCAGTCCAGGATACCGCCCTAAATAAATAAGAACAAAGGCGAGCGTATTCGAAGCACCATGTGCGACGATTGGAACTACGAGATTCCGTTTGGTAGACAGAAACAGAATTCCAAGCAAGAGTCCGCTCAAACCTTCCTGGATCCAGCCAGACACACCTTGTTCTGTATGGCCCCAACCGAACAGGGCACTGGACAACAGTAAACTGGCGACCCAAGCGACTCGACTTTCGCCGAATACCTGCGCCAATCTCTTCATTAGGAAGCCTCGAAAGCAAATCTCTTCCCCAAACGCTGCCAGCGTCCAAGACAATCCAAGAAAGAGAAACAGCATTGCCAAATTGCCGCGAATATCTTTGAATTCTGAGTAATCAGGTTCTACACCAAAAAAAGTACTTATCCATGGCGTTGTCAAATACACGGCAAATAGCTCCATTAGCACGCCAGCCAGCACACCGACCATGATTGACCACCCAAAGCGATCCGGTCGGGTGAATCCAATCGCAGACCACCGTTCACCTCTCAGCCGAAGCATTACCCAGATCAAAGGAAGCAAGAAAATGGTCTGTGTAATGGGAACCAGTCCATAGGCGTCCGCAACAACGACCGCGACAAAGATGGCAATCTCAAGCGCGAGACGAAAAATATTTGTCTTGGATGGATCGATCATGAAGTGACGTCCCTGGAGCATAACGATCCGGCTCAGCGGCGCCCGTTTGCGGCGTCCGCTGCAGCCGGGGGTTAGCCCTAGGCATGGTCGCGCCGTTGCTCAAGCCCGACGTGACCAGCTTTGCCCGGGGGTCATTCGTTAAAGCTATCTCTCTCGATCTCCAGGTATGCGCGGTTGATGTTTCTTCCGATGACATACGATCGTTCCAGCTTGTCCCAGGTCGAAAGGTCTAGCGACTTGCGGATCTCGCCTTCACTCTGGCCGTTTCGGAAACCTTCCTTGACGCCCGAATAGAGGCGAAGCATTGCGCCGCGGAGGGCAGTGATGTCGCCAAGAGTCATGAGGTCCCCGTGTCCCGGGACGAAATATGCGACGTCGAGCGCTAGTATCTCGTCGAGCGTGCGGATCCAGTTCTTTATGAATCCATCCTGCAATGTCGGGACGATCCGGCTGACGAGTACATCGCCCGCGACCAGCACCTTGTCGTCGGGAAGATGGACAAGCAGATCACCGATCGTGTGCGATCCTTGGGGAACCCAGAATACCAGTCGCACGCCGTGGATAAACGTCTCCGTCCGCGTGCCCGCAGAGTAGGTGGCCTCGGCCGGCAGCGGCCTCGTTCCAGGGAGCTTGCGTCCAATATCTCGCTCCATGATCCCGAGCCACTCGTGACCGGTCTCGAGAACCATCTTGCGGCACATCTCGGAGCTGATGACCGTGGCCCGTTCGAACGCCACGTTTCCGAGGTAGTGATCGCCGTGGTGGTGCGTATTCACCACGTGCGTGACTGGCTTGTCCGTGATTTGGCGCACCGCCGTCGCGATGTGCCGGCCCACCTCGTCAGTGCCCCCGGAGTCGATAAGGATCACCCCCTTGTCGCCTACGATAACTGTCGAGTTGATCATGTAGCCCTGGTTGAGCCTGTTCGCGTGTTGGATGGGTCCGAGAAGAACATAGACCCTGTCGTTGATCTTGATTGTCCGAGGTTCTGGAAACGTCTGCCCATACGCTGCCATACCGAGGGCTAGGAGGGCGATCAGAGCGCTGCCCCGTCGCATGAGCGTCTATGGCTAACGAAGCAAGCTAACCGGCGCCGAGCGGACGACGCGTCAGCGCCGCCGGCGAGGCGTCCGGGTTGAGCGATAGGTTAGGCCGTCGTTTGCTGGCCACGAAGAAACGCCCTGATCCGAGCGGCGGCAAAAGCCGCGGCGACAAATAGCAGACAGTAGGCAAGCAGAAACCCGACGCCAACAAAGACAAGTGGCCCCAGTTTGAGGAAGAATAGTTCATAACTCAGTTGCCCGATGAAGCTGCCGAAATAGTGCGCCCAGAGTGGCTTTGGCGAAACTACTCCGGCGATCAGACCGGTGACTACCAAAGCGCCGAGGTAGAAGATGCCGTCCGCGTCCCAGGGCTCCTTGTGACCTGTAACCCACGGTGACAAGAGCCAGATTGTCGCGCCAAGCACCGCAGCTACAACGAACGTGACCGTGGCACGGTGCTTCATCGTGGCCTAAATGAACAGAGTTAACCGGAGCCAGGCGGACGGCGCGCAGCGCCGCCAGCGAAGCGTCCGGATTGAGCGAGAGGCTGGACAGACGTGTTTCATGTCTTGGTGGCGATGGCATACACGACATTTGCTTCCACCGAACGGATGCCTGAACTGCGTATGTAGTTCAGATTGGCGGCGCGGACCCGCTCTCGCGCGTCCGCATCCATCTGCTCAAGCGTTCCTCGATAACCTGAACCGAGGACGGCGGACCACCAAGCCTCGGGGGACGGGATCGGATGCGTACCGGACTCGGCGATCACTTCAGCATGTTCGACCCCTCCTTCGTGCAGCAACGCGCGCACCGATGCGGGGTCGCATATGCGATCCCAGGGGTTAAAGCCTTTATAGAGATCGGGCCTCGCCTCACGAACCGCGTTCCAGAAAGCCGTAGTCGCCGGTTCGAAGAAACGCGGGCCCCACGTAGTGATAGCAAGCTTACCGCCAGGGCGAATCACGTGCCAAAGCGCCCGTATTGCAGCCGGCATATCGGGGACAAAGAAAATACCAAATACGCAGACAACCGCATGGAACTTGGCCTCACCTAGCCGTAGATCGAGCATGTCACCGACTCGGAACTCGGTGTTTCTCAGATCGCGCTCGGCGGCTTTCTTTCGTGCCAGTTCCAGAAGTTTTTCCGCGAGGTCGACGCCGAGAACATATCCTGTTGGGCCCACCATCTCCGCCGCGGGGAGCGCGGAGGCTCCACTTCCACAGCACACGTCGAGGACTCGCGACCCGAGCGGAGGGTGAAGGCGTTCGACTGTCGCCCGACCAAACCGCTCCCAGAAGAGGTTCGCCGGATCATCGTAGCGATCAGCCGCCGCATTGTAGCTGGCCGCCGCTCTGGCTTTCGCATCGTTCGGGGTTGCCATGACCGCCCGTCTGAGCTAGGCGTTCCGCTTGAGCGAGGGGTCAGGCCTCACTGTGCGAGGGCCTTGGGTTAGACATGCAGAAGCTGCACCGACCACACAACAGCGATGACCAATTGTACGCTGCCGAGCAATGCGCGAGTACGCTCCGAAACGGCGTGCAAGCAAGTTTTGCAGCGGATGGGCTAATCAATGATGGTTTTGCGGCACAAGAGGCGCCGGCGGCGCATTTGATTCATACGGCCACTTCCCCGGTCGAACCTACATACGGTCGACGCTCATCCACCGTTCATCGGCAAGGACCACCGACGTTTCGACCTGTCTCGCCGGGATTGACCAGTATCTCCGAAGCAGAGAATCCTTGTAGCTTTTCGGGACGACTGTGAATCCGTTCCTCCGATAGAACTCGATGGCCCACGTCGCATCGGCCCAGGTTCCGATCAAAATGGGTTTGCCGGTGAGGCCCTGCACATGCCGCAAAAGGCCCGTCCCCACGCCTTTCCTCTGCGCGGTTGGCGTGACGTAAGCGTGGCGCACCAGAGCCACTTCTCCCTTGTCCTGAATTCCCATAATCGCTAACAGATGCCCGTCTTCCTCCGCCACCCAGAAAATGACGCCATCGGCAATCTCCTTCTCCAGCTCATCCAACGGCATGTAGGGTTCCCGCCACCGGTCGGCCGGAATCACCCCTCGATAAGCCTGCGCAGCGGCGTTGACAATCGCCAACATCGCCGCCGAATCCGCCTCACGACTTTTTCGAATCAGAACCATCGGTTTCGAAATGCCCAACGTTCGACATGAGCGGCAGACACCGGCTTGCCGGTAGCTGTGCGCTCGATGGAGTGGTTAGGCAACGGCTTCATGGGGCTGGCACGTGGCCGAATGTCTTGGCCACGATGCTACGTTCCTCTTCATCCTGAATGGCTGCGGGCGCGGCAGTTGCCAGCTCGTATGACGATATGTGCTGCTCGCGCGCGCCTGCAGCCGCTGCGGAGTGGGCATGGCGCCGAGCGGACGCCGCGCAGCGGCGCCGGCGAGGCGTCCGGGTGAGCGAGACGTTAGGCATCAGTGTAGCTCGCCATCGAAAACCGCGCCGGGTGGAACGCGCGCTCCGCGAGTAAGTGGCACGAATGCTCGAACGCCACCATCGTCGACAGAAAAGAAGAGGCGCAGAGTTTGCCGAGGTTATCGTCCCACGCGGCCGATACTTCAACTTGAAACTCGCTTCCACTGGGACCGACAACCTGTAAATGAACTGACTCATCAACAAGTGAGCTGAGCTCCGCGTGGGAACCTCTGGCGAACTTCATTGCTTCGACGGACAACACGCCAAGGGCTTCGATGGGATCCACTGCCTATGCCTAACGTATCAGGTAACCGGCGCACCGCGCCGATGCTCGCCAAGTAGAAGCCGTGAATCGGCGCGACCGGTTGACCGTGGGGTTAGGCCGCACTTGCGCGCTCCTCGGCTGCGTGCCTTTCGATGACCATGAGCAGCGCCGGTCCGTCTGGCGTAGCGACCGTCCCGACTGGATGAAGACCGGCCTTCTCGTAGCAACGAATCGCTCGCGCGTTCGTGGGATCTGGATCGGTTTGCACCTTTGTGGCGGCTGGGTCCTGAAAGAGCTCGCGTATGAACGCGGCGACCATTCGACTTCCCATCCCTTGTCCTAGCTTGCCTCCGTCACACAGAAACTGGTCGATTCCGCGGACGCCTGGGTCGGTTTCGTCCTCCCACCATCCATCGCCGCAACTGAGCGCGACATAGGACTGGACGAATCCTATCGGATCGCCGGAGAGTAGGGCGATGTAGGC
>Ga0070706_100004144_pt1 | contig 14098 bp, 13 predicted proteins | sample KBSK5501metaG_FD_65476 | JGI IMG/M metagenome (GOLD analysis project Ga0070706, IMG submission 65476) | Corn, switchgrass and miscanthus rhizosphere microbial communities from Kellogg Biological Station, Michigan, USA - KBS K5-50-1 metaG | ecosystem: Host-associated > Plants > Roots >...
AAATCCGCGTAATCCGCGGTTACTCAGAGGTTCCATTTCTTCGGCATCTTTTGCTTCAATTTTTCAACAGGTTCGAAGAGGTCGCCATTTTTCTCGACGCGGGCGAGAGTTTTATCGGAGCGGAATTTCAAGAGATCTGCCGATTTCTTTTTCAAACAATTTGCAACTTCATCCCAGGTCACCGGCGTTGAGACCGTTGGCTCTTCCCTCGCCCGGAGTGAATAGACGCAGATGGTCGTTTTGTGTTCGTCGTTCTGGCTCCAATCAACGAATACTTTACCTTTGCGCAGCGCTTTCGACATGTTCGAGGTGACTAGACCAGGATGCTCATGCTCGAGATACTGCGCGAGGGCGCGCGATAAATCTTTCGTTTGATCAAAGGTCACCGCCGTATTCAGCGGGACATAAACCTGCAGACCTTTCGACCCGCTCGTTTTTGGAAACGACTTAAGTTTTATCTGCGCGAGCAGATCGCGCAGCCAAAGGCCGACCTGGCAGCATTGCACGATGTTGGCCGGCGGGCCGGGGTCGAGGTCAAACACCATCATGGTCGGGCGGGCCACGTCCTTTTTGCGCGCCAGCGAGGTGTGCAATTCGAGGTCGGCCAGATTTGCGGCCCAGACCAGCGTAGGCAGATCGTTGGCCAGGCAATAATTCATGATCCGCTGGTTGCCTTCGCTCCAAACCTTGGCCGTCTTCACCCATTTCGGCCGGTGCGAGGGGCAATTCTTTTCGTAGAAAAACTCTCCATCCACTCCATTGGGGTAACGCTTCATCGTGAGCGGCCGGTCCTCGAGATGCGGCAAAAGCACCGGCGCGATGCGGATATAGTAATCGATCACCTGCCCTTTGGTGAACCCCACTTTAGGATAAAGAACCTTGTTCAGGTTCGAAACCGCGATCTTGCGGCCGTCGACGATTAGCTCGGCTTTGTCAGACATTTTCTTCGCCACAGATTACACAGATTTTCACAGATAGAACCGGATGTTTCTTCTTAATGTGTGTTTCATCTGTGTTCATGGATTCGACTTCGCTCACCACGGCGTCTGCGGCCGAAATAAATCTGCCTACGCCAAAATTCGTTCTGGCGAGGGCATGTAACTGTAGCGGCGGTCTGTGACCGTCGCATTATTTTCAGTTCCAGCGGAAACGTCCAACGCTGGCGCCCCAGTAAATCCTCAGCTTTCGCGTTTCCTCCCGAAAGAAAAACGGCAGAGGACTGCCGCACTGCAAAACCTTGCGGCGAGAGAGGCGCACTAGTTCTTCACGTTACAGAAAATGCGAAACGTCCAACTATTTTCTGTCCTTATCCGTGTCTTCAGCGAAATCCGCGGTTCAAATGGTTTAATTAGGCGAAAAAGCGCTCCGGTGAAAGCATAGGCTGCGGTTTGCAGATGCGAGCGACACAATGCTCCCAGCTTTCCTGGCCGCTTAAGATTTCGATTTCGACGCGCAGAAAATAAATCGGAACTTTGACTTCGGCTTCCGGCAGCCAGGGCATACGAACTGCATCTTTTTCGGTGGTGACGATCATTTCCAAATCGCGTCGAATGCAACGATTTATAAAAACCTGCAGTTCCGCCTCACTATAGCGATGATGGTCGATGTATCGCTTGGCCAGATCAATACGGGCACCAAGCTTGCGCAATCCATCTTCAAAACTCTCTGGCGCAGCGATGGCACAAATAGAACCAATAAATGTGTCGCGCAAACGCTCGAGCGGCAATTGTTCGCCCGAGATAATGTTTTGCAGATAGAGCGGTTTGTGCGCGCATTCAATGATCTCGGCGGTGCGATTGTAGCGCCGAATTCGTTGCATTAGCCGCTCGTTGGATTCGCCGGTACTTTTGGTAATGAAGATATAGCTGGCGCGCCGCAGATTATGCGGCGGCTCGCGCAATGTTCCGCGCGGAAGCAGGAATTCGTTTCCGAACGGCGCTTGCCGGTCGACCAGCACAATGTCGAGGCGATGTTTGAGATGAAGATATTGCAATCCATCGTCCAGCAGGAGGGTATCGACCTTCCAATTATCAATCGCGAAAAGACCGCTTTTGACGCGGTCCTTATCCACCAACACGATTACGTTTTTCAAGTTGTGAGCCAGCATGTAGGGCTCGTCGCCAGCGGTAAGAGAGTCAAGCAGCAGCGATTTCCCATCCGAGACGATGCGCGGCGGATCGATATTGTCGCTCCGCAACCGCTGCAACCAACTGCGTTTACTCGGGCGTGGCACACTTTTGTAGCCGCGACTAAGAATGGCTACCCGCCGACCACCCGATTGCAATGCCCGCGCGAACTTTTCGACGATTGGGGTTTTGCCCGTGCCGCCGACAGTCAGGTTACCAATGCTGATGACAAGGCAGCCCAGCGTGCGTTCGCGAAAGATTCGTTTGCGGTAAGAATAAAGCCGCAACTGCACGATTCGTTCGTAGATGAATGAAAGCCCGTAAAGCATGCTGCGTAAAAGCCGGGCGCGAATTCCGTGCTCACGCTCGAGGATAACGTCGATGGCAAACTGCTCGAGATTTTCAAGTCGCCGGCCCATGGGGATTGGTGATTAGTGATTGGTGATCGGTGATTTGAGGAAACGCGCGCCGGTGTTGTCCGCTCTCGTGATGAGTACCCGCGCGTTGCAATTGCCGATCTCACGGCGCATCGCCTCAGCAACCTTTTTGGGATCCTTCAAACTAACCGCGGCAATTGTCGACCCGCTGCCGCTGAGAAAAGCGCCGAGCGCGCCGGCATCTTCGGCCGTGGCGATCACGCGCGATAAGAATGGAATCAATTTCTTTCGGAAAGGTTGGTGCAAATGATCGCCAAAGCTTTCTCGTAGGTGGTGATAATTATGCGACGCGAACGCGGCCGTAATTGAGCACGCGTTGGCGCAAGTCTCGATCGCCTGCAGGCGCGAGACTCGCCCCGGCAAGATTCTTCGCGCCAGCGATGTTTTGATTTCGAGGGCTGGAATCAACAGAACAAAATATAATCGACTTGAAACGTCGAATCGCTGAGCATTTGCGCCCCGCACAACGGTGAATCCACCGAAAGTGGCAGGTGCGGCGTTATCGGGATGGCCCTCCAATTCGGCGCACAAATGAAAAATTGATAATCGATTGAGCGGCCCCCCGGCCAGTCGATTAAGCGCATGCAGAACTCCCAAGCGAACGGTCGCGCTGCTGCCGAGCCCACGTGAACGCGGCACTTCCTGGTCGATCGAATAGCCAAATGGAAATGATTTTATTCCGGTTCGCGTGAAGAAGAGTCGTGCCGCTGCGTCCACTATCCTGGGGTAAGAGTGTTGGCCTCCCCGAACAACCGTAATGGAATTATAAATGCGCAGCGCCACACCAAGACAATCGAACCCTGGTCCAAGGTTGGAAGTGCTCCCGGGAACCCGAACGGTGACGTGCTGCATAGGCGACAATTGGGTTGGCACGATGTGCCGAAGTCAACGACGCCAGATTGTAATGCGGCAGGCACGACCAGCAACCGCCGATTGTCCATTTTCCATTTGAAAGATTCCGGTTTATCACCTGCCGCAGATGAAAACGAAGTCGGAGTGGATCGATTTAGCGCTCATGCGCTACTTCGAAGCAGAAGGCACGGATGCACATCGCCTTTGCACAATCGACGATGCATGGGTGGAACGTTTTGGCCGCGAAATTCTCATTTCATACAAAAAGGCGCCCGAGCGCGAACGTCTCACTTTGGAACTATATTTTTGGCAGAAATCGGTCGATTTTGAATTTCTTCGAATCTTCGCGCGGTTTTTACCGAAAAAGAACGAAGAACGCGAGAAACCGCAGCTCGTGTTTGGCGAGACCAAGGCAAACATGCAGACGACTGCAACGGAACATTTCCTAAAATACGCGATCGATTTCGACGCGGGCTATTCGGTTGGCCTATTCATCGATCAAAGAGAAAATCGCCGCTACGTGCGCCAGGTCGCGCCAAAACGCCTTTTAAATTGCTTTGCCTACACTTGCTCGTTCTCGGTCGCGGCGGCTTCCGTCGGAGCGGTCACGGTCAATGTGGATCTGTCAAAGAAATCACTGGCTCGCGGGCGCGAAAACTTTGCGCTGAATAGCCTGCCGACAAATGACCATCGCTTCATCGCGGACGACGTGCTCTCGGTCCTGCCTTGGCTGGCCCGAAAAGGAGAAAAATTCGATATGCTCATTCTGGATCCGCCCACGTTCTCGCGCTCGCATCGGGGCAAGGCGTTTCATGTGAAGAGTGATTTCGAAAAAGTTCTGGTTGCCGCGCTCGAGCTAGTGGAGCGAGGCGGACAGATTCTTCTTTCGACGAATTACTCCGGTTTGCGAGAAAAGGGTCTCGAAGTCATGGGGCGGTATTCCCTCAAGGTGACGCGACGAGCGGCCAAGTTTCATCGGCAACCCCCTCTGCCCGATTTTCCGCCCGGCGCTGGGGCAAGCACCATTTGGATGACGTTGCGTTGACCAAATGACACGCAGCCGTCTATTGTGATGCGAAATTTAAAGAGCATGGCCAAACGATCACCTGAAGCATCTCAAGACTTCGCATTGCGCAGTCTCAACTACACGAAAGAGCAATTTGAAGAAGTGCTTGGTCAAACCGAACAATATGTGCGCGAGAATCCGGGGCAGGCGCTGCTCTATGCTTTTGTCGCGGGCTACGTGTTAAATCGGCTGCCAGTCGCCGGACTCCTCCGCGGGGTGGTGCGGCTGTCACTTTTCGCGCTGAAGCCAGCTGTTCTCCTTTACGGCGCGACCAAACTTTACACGGCAATCCAGAACGAGGAATAGACGGATCGAGTGCTCCGCGCTCGATGCTAAAAGAGGCAGCGAAGCCGCCAATTAATTAACATCCCGCGTGCCGGCGTCTGCCGGACACGATCCATCCTAACTCTCCAAGGTAAAACCGACTTTCAGGGTCACCTGCCAATGGTTGATCTTGCCATCTTCGATGTGACCGCGGGTTTCAGTCACCTCGAACCAGCGCATGTTGCGGATTGTTTTCTCGGCGCGCGCCAGGGCGTTCCTTACCGCTTCTTCGAATCCGTCCGGCGAAGAACCAACTAGTTCGATCTTTTTGTAAATATGGTCGCTCATGCTGCCATTGTTCGGTCACACCGGATGGAAGACAAATGAAATAAGCGCGACAATAGCGTTACATCGTTACATCGAATCACGTTTCATGATTCAACGATTTAACGGTACCCCCGCCCTTGCCCTATAGATTGCTTGAGGATATTAGGAACTGCACATGCACGATAATATCGAGTCGCATTTAATCGAGGAGCGGGTCTTTCGGCCGCCACCAGACTTCGCGAAGAAAGCACGGGTCAAAAGTCTGGATCAATATCGACGAATGTATCGTGAATCAATCAAACAGCCGGAAAAGTTTTGGGCGCGTGAGGCGCGCGAACTGATATGGCAGGCACCCTGGAAAAAAGTTGTCGAATGGAAGGCGCCGTTCGCGAAATGGTTTGTGGGTGGCAAAATAAACGTCTCCGAGAATTGCCTGGATAGACATCTCGCCAGCCATCGGCGCAACAAGGCCGCGATTGTTTGGGAAGGTGAGCCAGGCGAAAAACGGACCCTCACTTACCAGCAACTTCATCACGAAGTTTGCCGATTCGCCAACGTGTTAAAGCGCAACAAGATAAAAAAAGGCGATCGGATCATTATCTATTTGCCGACCATCCCGGAGGCGGCAATTGCCATGCTGGCCTGCGCTCGCATCGGCGCGGTCCATTCTGTCGTGTTCGGCGGATTCAGTGCCGATTCCATTCGCGACCGCATTGCTGATAGCGGGGCAATCGCACTAATCACAGCCGATGGCGCATACCGGCGGGGCGGAATCGTTCCGCTAAAGAAAAATGTGGATGACGCGTTGCGCGGCGGCACTTCTGTCAAGCGCGTTATTGTTTTCCGCCGTGCTGGCAATGAGATTCATATGGAGGAAGGCCGCGACATCTGGTGGCACCGCGAATTGGAGTATGTCGATGCAAAATGCCCGGCTGTTCCGCTCGATAGCGAGCACCCGCTCTATATTCTTTATACAAGCGGATCGACCGGGAAACCAAAAGGAATTCTGCATACCACCGGCGGCTATCTGGTCGGCATTTACAGCTCAACTAAATACGTCTTTGACCTTCGCGACGAAGACATCTTCTGGTGCACCGCGGACGTCGGCTGGGTGACCGGCCACAGCTACGTCGTCTACGGGCCGCTGGCCGCGGGGGGGACGACGCTGATGTACGAAGGTGCGCCTAATTGGCCCGAGCCGGATCGTTTCTGGAAAATTATCGAAGAGCATCAGGTAAATATCCTTTACACCGCGCCGACGGCGATTCGCGCGTTTATCCGATGGGGCGATCAGTGGGTGAAAAAGCACGACCTTTCGTCACTACGGCTGCTCGGGACCGTGGGTGAACCGATTAATCCAGAAGCGTGGATCTGGTATTACGAAAAAATTGGCGGCAGACGTTGCCCCATAGTGGACACGTGGTGGCAAACGGAGACCGGCGCCATCATGATTACACCACTGCCCGGGGCGATTCCGACAAAACCGGGAAGCGCGACCTTACCGTTCTTTGGGGTCGATCCCGCTGTGGTCGATGCCAACGGAAAAGAAGTCGCCGAAAATGGGGGTGGCAAATTAATTATCCGCCGGCCCTGGCCATCGATGTTACGCACGATTTATGGCGATAAGGAGCGCTACAAAAAACAATACTGGAGTGAGTTCAAAGGAAACTATTTCACCGGCGATGGCGCTCGCCGGGACGAGGATGGATATTTCTGGATCGTCGGCCGAATCGACGACGTCTTGAACGTGGCCGGCCATCGCCTGGGCACATCCGAAATCGAAAGCGCTTTGGTTAGCCACCGTGATGTCGCTGAAGCAGCCGTTGTCGGGCGTCCTGACGAAATTAAAGGTCAAGGCGTGTGCGCGTTCGTTACATTAAAAACGCACATCGATCCTAGCCCGGCACTGAAGCGCGAGCTACGTGAGCACGTTGGCAAACATATCGGCGCCATTGCCAAACCAGATGAAGTTCGCTTTGCCGAAGCATTACCGAAGACGCGCAGTGGAAAAATCATGCGGCGGCTTCTTAAGGAGATTGCCAGCGGAGCCAAGGTGACGGGGGACACCACCACCCTGGAGGATTTCACCGTCCTGGCCAAGCTGAGCGAAGAAGAGTAAGTTGACCCTCGGGAATTGGCGATTAAAAGCTTGCCCTGAGCGAAAGTCTTGCCCTGAGCGCAGTCGAACGGGTCGAATGGGTCAAAAGCCGCCAGCTTAGCCGATTTCAGGTCGCCTATTTAGGTAGCGGAGGTTTCACCGAACCGCCATCTGTAATGTTGCTAGTAGACGGAACTGCGGCGACAATCGCCACCTTGCAATTTCAATTTTGTCTCACCCGCGATTTAAGTAGCGTTTTCCTGTGAGCTTTATTCGGACAGGTCTGCGGGAGATCGGATTAAAAGTCCGTCGCCAGAGAACCCGTCTGGCGCTGCGCCACGAGAAGCGGTTGCTGCAAAGGAGCGAGATCAACCTTGGCCGGGAAGGGACTTCTCAGGCCGGAAATTTTCCAGAACTGCGTAATGAGATCGTTGCCCTAAAAAAACTGGAACAGGAACAGAAAGAAGTCGCACTCCGCATTGCGCAGATTGAAGAAGGCATCAAGAAGATCGAGGCCGAGCGACAAAAAAACTCGCAGGCGCAAACCGAAGCGATAACCAAGCTAGAAGCGGAGAAAAAGCCAATTTTGCAACGGCGCAACGAAGCGAAAAGCGCGGCCGATGTTTGCGATCGCGAATTAGCCGGAGTTGAGCGCCGCATCCAGGATAACGACGCGACGGATCGAGAGATTTTAAAAGAGCTTTCCTCGCTCCAAGCCGCCGAGCCGCCCCCGCCTGATCTGGACGTGAAGAGGGCAGGCCTGAGCGCGCGTCGCGCCCGGCTGCCAGAGGAGCGGGCGGAACTTGTCCGGGCACGAATGGGGAGCGCCGATGCCTGCCGACTTGCCAAAGAAAAGCTCCTCGCGGCTGACGCCGAACTTTCCGCGATCGATAAGAATATCGAGCGCGTCCGCGGTGAATACGAGACCCGCGATCGCACTTTCAGCGAAAATATCCGGACACAACAAGAAGCGATCCGGGAAGCGCGGGCGCATCACCAGACTGTTGAGGAGCGAAAAAATCCCGCCTACTTGAACATTGGCCGCCATCTTGCCTCCCAGGGAATTGCACCCCCCAACGCGCCGCAGCTTTTAACCGAAGTGCAGCGACATCGTACCGCGATGGAGCGACACCTTCAGCATTCAGCCGAACTCGCCCGCCTCTCCAGCCAGATCGACAAACAGGAGCTGCGCAAATTTTACTTCAGCGTCATCTCTGTACTCGCGCTGCTACTCATTATCCTGCCGCTCGTTTTGCAAACGCCGGGCCGACGGGAATGGCTACCACAAGAGACCGAGGCGATTTTGTCCGTCAATCTTGATCGTTTTGAGCGGGACGATTTGCCGAAGCGATGGCGAAGGGACCAACCCGATGTTTGGGCGAAAGTTTGGTCCGGCCTTATCAGTAGCGGTGAGCGAATCCCGGGGTTGAACTTGTCGCGGGATACAGCACGAGTGACTCGCGCGATCGCGTCGGATAACTCCGGAAAAATGCGGGAGTTCGTTTTGATTGAAGCGCGCAGCAATGTTACACCGGTAATTCGCGCCGTTGGTCAGGACAAAAATTTCGAGAGACGCACGATCGGCGGTTTGGCGGTTTGGCAACGTCCCGATTTGGCGATCGCGCGGGTAGGACCAACTACCCTTGCCGTCGGCGCTTCAAGCGAAGTGGATGAGTTGGTGCAAGTGCGGTTGGGAATGCAGTCCGATCTTAAAATAACGGGCCAGTTCTTCGACCGCTTCCAAGCGCTCGACCGGGAGAGCGCTTTGCGGCTCGTCTCGCGCGATCCGCCGGCTCTCTCGCGGGTATTTCATCCGATCTTTTCACCGGAGCTACTCGACTCCTCACAGTTGCTTGGCCTTGCATTAACATTCCAAAATCCCCCGCGCGCGCGGTTGCTTCTAAAACTGGCATCGCCGGAACGCGCGATCCAGTTGGCGCGTCAGATGCACGACGAGCCACAGCGCTGGTTGCGCTTGCAAGATTCTAATTTGTTACTCTACGCGCAAGCGCCGGAGGTCTCGCGACAGGATGCGAATCTGGAAATCCATTTTAATGTTCCGGAAAACAGCGCGCTGCTTCTTTTGCAGCGCATCGCCAAGAGCGACGTTCCAACAGTGGTAGCGGCGCAATAGGCCGCCACGCGATGAAATCATTGCATCCTCAGCTTATCGTTATTTTTGCGACTGCGGCGACTCTTCGCTGTGCGCTCGCGCAAGACGAGATTCCACTGGTCAACATCAAAAGAGTCGACCCGACAATTTTAATAGAACTGCGTTATGCCGGGAGGCAGAACATTGCTGGACGCGCCTTGTATCCGCCGGGAACGCTCGCTCTGACGCGGCCCGAGGTGGCGCAGCGTTTGATCGCCGCGCAAGCTTTCCTGCGTCGCTATAATTACGGACTAAAGATTTGGGACGCCTATCGACCCAAGCACGTGCAGGCGGAGCTCTGGCAGGCGGCCCACAATAATGACTTCGTGGCCGATCCGGCCGCGGGCGCAGGATCGATGCACGCTTGGGGGCTAGCCGTCGACGCCACCCTTGTAGACACCTGGCACCGTCCGGTCAGTATGCCCACCGACTTCGATGATTTTACCCCGGCGGCGATGTGGAAATATCAGGGACGCGATCCCGCTGTCGGCTCTCATTTACATCTATTGCAAATCGCCATGCGGGACGCCGGTTTCTTAGGCCTCCGTAGCGAGTGGTGGCACTTTACCATCGAAAATTGGCAAAAATTTATGCCACCGGAGGAGGCCAAGCGTGCCATGGAAGTGATGGGGCATCGCTGGGAAGGAAAATTATGACGGAGTTTGTCGTTCGTACTTTTCACCAGCCTGAGTACTACATCCATGTTCTACTAAACCCGCTCCCAATTTACGGTCTGGCCGTCGGCTTGATCGCGTTGCTCGCTGCCGTCATCTCCCGGAGCCGTCCGGCCAACATCTGTGCCCTCATTGTTATCGTGATAACTGCCGCCTCGGCCTGGCCGGTTTTCGAATTTGGCGAAGCCAGCTACGACATCATGTATTCGCGGTCCGATGAAACCGGCGACGCATGGCTGTCGGAGCATAAAGCGAGAGCCCAGCGTCTTATTTACTACTTCTATGGCCTTGCGGTTTTGGCTGCCCTAGCCATTTTGGCACCGCTGAAATGGCCAAAGTCCTCGGCGGCCCTGGCCATTTCTGTTCTAGGATTGGGCTGCGTGGTTTTAGCGATGGGCGGTTACATTGCTTATCCGGCCGGGAAAATTCGTCATTCCGAGTTTCGAACGGGACCCCCGCCGAAACAAAGCCCGTGATTGAGGCAAAAACGTACGTAAATCGATGTTATTGAAGGTGCTGGTAGGGACGCCGCGCTGCGGCGTCCGGACAGCGCAGCGCGCTGTCCCTACCATTCGTGACTCGCGTGTGGGTCCGCTCACGCAACCATGACGACGGACTTAGATCGAGCCGAACAAACGGTCGAAGGACGCAGCGTTGCGTTGAAAAAGGAACTCGGCTTGAACGATCTCGTTCTCACCCAAATCCTCTTTGTGGTCGGCTCGAGTTGGGTCGGCGCCGCCGCCAAACTGGGACCGTCGCATCTTTTCTTTTGGTTACTCGCCATCCTGCTCTTCTACATTCCACAGGCCGCCGTTGTCATTTATTTGAATCGCCTCATGCCGCTCGAGGGCGGGCTATATCAATGGGCGAAACTCGGCTTCAACGAGTTCGCCGGGTTCATCGTGGCTTGGAATCTCTGGTTGCTCTCCATCACCGTCATCGCCCTGGGCGGAATGTTCGTCACAACCAATCTATCCTATGCCATCGGCGAAACCGCGGCCTGGATGCCGAACAACAAATGGTGCGTATCGTTGATCAGTTGCGCGCTGGTCGTTAGTCTCTGCTGGACTGGGGTTCGCGGCTTATCGTTAGGTAAATGGGTCCACAACGTCGGTGCCTTCGCCATGCTTCTGGTTTACGGTGCCCTCATCGCTTTGCCGTTCGTTAGCCTCGCTCGCGGCGAGCTCAAGCAATATCACCCGCTGCAGATAGCCGCGCCGACGATGTCGATCTTTTACTGCTTCAATATCTTCAGTAAACTGGCGGTCGGCGCGCTGAGCGGCTTTGAGTACGTTGCCATTCTCGCCGGCGAAACACGTGCCCCCGCCCGCAACATTTCTCTCTCCGTCATGATCGCCTCTCCCGTTATTGCGCTGATGTTCATCCTCGGCACTAGTTCGGTCTTGTCATTCATCGGCAACGATCAAATCGATCTCATCGGTCCAGTCCCGCAAACATTGCGACTCGGCCTGCGTTCGTTTCCGATTGCGGGGGCGATCGCTTCCGTGGGGATTCTGCTCATGACGGTGCGATCGATTTCATCGACCAGCGTTCATCTCACCGGCAGTTCACGCCTGCCAATGGTGGCGGGCTGGGATCAGCTTCTGCCGGTTTGGTTTTCGCGTTTGCATCCGCGCTACAAGACGCCGATCAACTCGATTATCTTCGTTGGCGTCATCACTTTGGTCATCGCGGTTGCGAGCCAGATCGGCGCCGGAATCCAGGAAGCATTTCAACTGGTCGACAACGCCGCCAACGTTTTCTACGGAATCGTTTATCTCATGCTCTTCGCAATTCCGATCGCAGGCGCGGCCACGATTCGTTCGGCCGCGCCCGTTTGGCTGCGGATCGCGGCCCTCTGCGGATTCGGTGTTTCTCTGCTCGCGATTTTCTTCACCGTCTATCCAATCATCGATGTGCCGAGCCGGCTGATTTTCGCGGCCAAGATTATCGCCGTGACTGTTATCGCCAATGCGGTCGGCGTGACCATCTTTGCGCTGGCCAAGAGACGACGTGCTGCCGTTAGTTAGCGCAGTTCTCGGCGACCCACTTTAAATATTCCGGCAATCCATTGTCGATCTTGCAGCAAATAATCTCCGGGACATCGTAGGGATGGAGCCCGCGCAGCTTCGTTTCGAATTCGGCGTAGCGCGCTGACGCTAGTTTGAAAACGGCGAGCGCTTCGTCATTTGATTCTACTTTGCCCTGCCAGCGATAAATCGAATGAATTTGCGGAACGATGTTTCCACACGCCGCCAGCCGAAGATCGACAATCTCCTGAACGATTTTGCGCGCCGTCTCTGCGTCTGGAAAAGTGCAGAACGCAATCAGGACGCTCGCCGCCGTTTCATGCATCAAGAAGAGCTTTAACAGAAGGTAACAAAGAAAACGAAGATTCTTCGATACTTCGCGGAGAACTGATCAGGACTTCGTTACCTTCGTTTCCTTCTGTCTAGCCTTTCTTAAGCCGGAACTAGTGCTTCGCGCCGTCTGGCCGGCTCGGTCCGGCAAATCCAGCCGCCGCCGACGACTACGTCGCCATTGTAAATGACCGCGGCCTGCCCCGGCGTGACGGCGCGCTGTGGTTCGTGCAATCGAATCCGGGCACGGTTGTTTTCGAGTGGAATAACCTCTGCCTTTGTTCCCGGATGGCTGTAGCGGATTTTGACGGTCACTTCACGTGGCGAGCGGCCGGGGTCACCGCCCCCGGCTACAGGGTGCCAATTTACGCGGTCGATTTCGAATTCGTCGCAAACTAAATCATCCGCGTCGCCCACAATCACACGGTTAGTTTCCGGATCGAGGTCCACCACGTAGCGCGGCCGGGGCGAACCGCCAGGCAGGCCCTTGCGCTGGCCGATGGTGAAAAGCTCGATTCCTTCGTGCTCACCGACGTAGTTTCCGTCGACGTCATAAATCGGGCCGCGATGAAACTCCTCCTGGCCAAGATGTGAGCGCAGAAACTCCGCATAGTTGTTGCCTGGAACAAAACAAATTTCCTGACTGTCAATCTTGTCTGCGACTTTGAGTCCTAACGAGCGCGCGATTCCGCGAATCTCCGGCTTCGACATCGTGCCGAGCGGCGTCAACGCGCGACGCAATTGCGGCTGGCGCAAACTGAAGAGGAAATACGATTGGTCTTTGCGCGGATCGATTCCTTTGCGCAGGACGGCGTGGCCGGGCCCACCGCGCCCGGCTACAGCATATTCGATAATGGCGTAATGACCGGTCGCGATGTAATCGCAACCGAGCGCGTGTGCCTTCTGCCATAAATTCCCGAACTTCAGCTTCTCGTTGCACATCACGCACGGATTCGGCGTGCGCCCGGCCTGATACTCGCTCGCGAAATAATTGATCACCGTTTGCTCGAACTGGTCCGCTTCGTCCACGACATAATGCGGGATGCCTAACGAATGAGCGACCGAGCGGGCATCGGCCACCGCCTGTGGACCACAACACTTATCTTCTGCACGCGAGATACAATCCTGCGGCCACACTTTCATGGTCACGCCAATGACTTCGTAGCCTTGCTCTTGCAGCAAATAGCCGGCAACGCTGGAATCTACTCCACCGCTCATTCCTAAAAGCACGCGCTGTTTGTTGGGCTTCATCAAGCCGCTAAGGTTCGACGCGGTAGGTGCTGAGTCAACTCACGGCACGTGTTTCGCCTCGCGATAACGGATTGTCCTGGGCACCGATTTTGACCGCTGATGGTAGGGACATCGCGCTACGATGTCCGCGGACGGCGCAGCGCGCCGTCCCTACCTTCCCATCAATCACGTGCGCGATGAATTCAGCGACGGTCACAGACCGCCGCTACAGCTTGGCTGGCACGCTCACGAATGGGCTTCCCCGCATGGTAAAACGCCACGCGAAATGAGGGGATCGGGTGATGCCGATACGTTTATCAGCAACCACTTCAACAGGTTCACCTGATTCGTGAACAAAGCAACGCCGCGGATCCGCGCACAAATCCATTTGGTGGTGACGATCCGTGATATCCAGCGCCTGGGTAAGCTTGCCCGGCCCGGAACAGAGTTTTCGAAGCTCTTCTACACCACGCCGTCGTTTCATGAGAGCAATGCCTTGACGCGGTTCAAGC
>Ga0070706_100004149_pt1 | contig 14094 bp, 12 predicted proteins | sample KBSK5501metaG_FD_65476 | JGI IMG/M metagenome (GOLD analysis project Ga0070706, IMG submission 65476) | Corn, switchgrass and miscanthus rhizosphere microbial communities from Kellogg Biological Station, Michigan, USA - KBS K5-50-1 metaG | ecosystem: Host-associated > Plants > Roots >...
CGGCGATGGCTTCCCTCGCTTCTCGGACGAGGAGCTGGGCCGTCGCTGCGCACTCGTCCGTACCATGATGGACCGCGAGGGCCTGGCGGCGCTCCTCGCGTATGGCACCACCGCCACGCACAGCGAGGTCCAATTCCTGGCCGACTTTCACGTGACCCGTGAGGCGATGCTGACGTTCCCCCGTGAGGGCGAGCCAACGCTGTTTGTGCAGTTCTTCAACCACGTGCCCAACGCCCGGCGCGTCGCACGTGTCGAGGATGTCCGCTGGGGCGGCATAGACACCACCGCCACGGTCGCGGAAGACCTCAGGAGCCGCGGACTGGCCGGCCAGCGCATCGGTCTCGCCGGGCCACTTCCCTGGCAACGCTACGAGACGCTGCGTCGCGCGCTCCCCGCGGCGACACTCGTAGACGCCACCATGGCGATGCAACGGCTCCGCCTGGTCAAGAGCGCCGAGGAGCTGGCTTTTCTGCGTCGCGGCGCCGCGCTCAGCGACCTCGCCGTCGAAGCGCTGGAGCGTGAAGCGCGCCCCGGCATCACCGAGTATGATTTGGCCGCGATCGTGGAGGGCGCCTATCTCCGACTCGGCGGGCAGACTCACATCCATTACATGGGGACGACGCCTATGCGCCAGCCCTCGCTCTGCGTGCCGGCCCAGCAGCTGTCTGGCCGCGTGCTCGCGCGCGGCGACGTCCTCATCACCGAGATCAGCGCGCACTACCATGGCTACCCAGGGCAGATCTTGCGCCCGTTCGCCATTGGCGAGCCGCCCACACCCGCCTATCAGCGCCTCTACGATGTGGCCGTCGAAACGTTTTGGCGCATCGCGGCGGTGGTGCGCGCTGAGGCGACGGTCGAAGCGGTGCTGGACGCCGCCGAGGGCATTCACGCGGCCGGGTACACGATCTGTGACGACCTGGCACATGGCTTCGGCGGAGGCTATCTGCCGCCGGTCGTCCGCACATGGCAGACGGGAGGCACGGGCAGCCCGGGATTCACGTTCGCAGAGGACATGACCATCGTCATTCAGCCCAACGTCGTCACGCGCGACGAGCAGATGGGGCTGCAGGTGGGTGAGCTGGTACGCGTCACGCGGACGGGAGTCGAATCGCTGCATCGCTATCCCATGCGCTTCATTCGCTGCGGATAGGCGGTTCAGCCCGCGGCCGCTTTGGAGCTCTTGCCGGCGCTCCCCCGACAGCGAATGTTCCCACTTTCTTGCCCAGAGTCCCCTGCTTGTGCTATCGTGGCCGCCATTATAGCCTGGCTGTGCTGACCCGCGTGGGCGGGTCCGCCGCCCCGCCTCGACACGATAACGCAGATGAATCGGCTGAGCGGCCGCGCTGAGACTGTGGGGACCGATCGGCTCCGATCGCGATGTCGTGGGATGAAGAGGAGAGGCCACACCATGGCGCCAACGACGAACGTGGCTCCGCGCCGCGTGCTGGTGGTAGACGACGATCCCGCTCTGCTCGCGGCCATCGCGGATGGCCTGCAAATCGTGGGCGGCTTTGACGTGATCTTTGCCAGCGACGGGGCGAGTGGACTCGAGCGCTTCTTCACTGCCGCGCCAGACTGCGTCGTCGTGGATGTGCGCATGCCCGGCTTGAACGGCTACCAGTTCGTGCGCGCGCTCCGCGGAGACCCCGAGACCGCACAAACCCCCATCATCGTGTTGAGTGCGCTGGTGCAGGACCGCGAGCAGCTGGCCGGTTTGCTGACCGGCGCCGATGCCTACCTCACCAAGCCCGTTAAGATTGTGGACCTGGTGAAGTCGATCGATCACGCGGTGCGGCTGACGTCCGATGAGCGTCAGCGGCGTGTGCGCGAGCTGACAGAAATAGCGCCGGAGCGAGGGGACGCATGACGAGACGAACCGATCCAGCGAGGCGGCAGTCTTCGTTAGGGACGCCTCAGCCGGGAATGGGAAGGGGCCGTCCCTGGGCGGTTCTTATCGTCGACCCGGACATCGAGGGCGGCCGCCGCCTGGCGGCCGCCCTCGCGCCAAGTGCCGCCGCGGTGGTGGGATCCGCCCGCGCCGCGCTCGAGGCCATGCGGTTGCGCATGCCAGACCTCATCGTCACGGAGCTCAACCTGCCGGACATGCCAGGGATCGACTTTATCGCTCGTGTGCATGACGTGCCGGCGACGCACAACGTGCTGCTGCTCGTAGCGACGCAGCGCGGGTCTGTGCACGACAAGATCGCCGCCTTTCAGGCCGGCGCGGACGACTTTCTTGTCAAGCCGGTGGATGCGCAGCAATTCATCGCCCATGTGCAGCTGGTGAGCCGGTTCTTGCAGGTGTTGGGTCGGGATTAGCTTCGACGGCTGCCCGTGCCGGGATGCCGCGTCATCCCGTGCGCAAAGGGAGGGCGCAGATCATCTGACACTCCACGGAGGCTAAAGCCCCATGGGTTCTCAGGCTACGCACGTCCTCACGGACCACGTGAGCGCCTGACGGCGGTGCCCCCGCCGACGTGGACGTTGCATGCATCGCCAGGCGAGCGAGGCTCAATCAACTCTGGCTCAAGCGCATGGCACCTCGTCCAAGATGCGTTCGTACTTTTACCCGCGGGAACGACTCACCGTGGAACGCCCAAATACGATTGAGTTGGTAAGGTGCAATATGTCCTCCCAAGCATTCTCTTCCAGCAGGGCAGAAACGGCAATGGCACGAGACGGTTGGCTGAAACGTTCACACGCCTTCCCACTGCCGTTACAACGGCGTGGCGTGCGGCGGGCTAAAGCTCACGTTCTGTCAGCGCGATCCGTTCCTCCGCCGCAGCGCACTGCTACACGTCGCCTGACAGTGCGCTATGCCCTGGCGCTTACGACCATCGCCGTGCTCGGCATCTTGGGCCAGATTGTCGTGCAGGTGAACATTCAGCAACTTTCGCGCGACACCCACGTGATCGACGTTGCCGCGCTGCAGCGCACGCTGAGCGAACGCCTCAGCAAGGCGGCGCTGGCGATCCTAGACGCGCCCGACTCCGCCACGCAATCCACCTACGTCGACGAGCTTCTCAGCGTCGTGCCGCGGTGGGAGCAGTCACATCTGGCCTTGCAGCAGGGCGATGTGACATTGGGCTTGCCCGGCCACAACAGCCCAGCGGTTGTGCGGCTCTTTGCCCAGATCGCGCCCAACTTCAACGCCATGCAGGATGCCGCGACCAAGCTAGTCGTCGCCTACGAGACGCAGCCTCCCGTCGTGCTACCGACTACGCCCTCGCTTGCCTCGCGCATTGCCCCCGACGTCCATCAGATTCTGCTCGCCGAGCCGGGGTTCGTGAACGGCATGGATGCCATCGTCGCGCAGTACCAGCAGGAAGCGGACAGCCGCGTCAATCAGCTGCAGGTAACAGAGTGGACGCTGCTCGCCATCGAGCTTGCCGTCATTCTCGTGCTGGCGCTGCTGGTGTTCTGGCCAGCCACCCGCTACGTCGGCCAGAGCATCACCGACCTCGTGCACGCACGCGAGCGGGAGCATGAGCTGGCGGCGCTCAAAGATCAGTTCATCGTGGATGCGAATCACGAGCTGCGCACGCCCATGATGGCGCTCTACAACAATTTGGAGATCCTGGCGGCGCTCAACGAGCGCGCCCAGCCCGAACAGCGCACGCGCATCCTCGAGCGTGCGCTCTCCTCAGGGAACGCTGTACTGCGGCTGCTCAACAACGTGCTCGACACTAGCGCGCTGGAAGGCAAGGCGCCGCGCCTGGAGCTGCAAGCGGTGGCGCTGGCCCCGCTAATCCGCGCGGTGCTAGAGACGTTCGATCCGAGCGAGATCGGCGACTCAGAGCTGCCGTCTGGTCAGTTCGCGGCCCGCACGGTGACGCTGCAGGTGCCGGCCGACACCTTAGTGCGCGCGGACGAAGCCCGCCTGCGACAGATCTTGATCAATCTGCTGGCCAATGCGCTCAAGTATTCCGCGCCCGGCAGTCCTATCGACATATCGGCTGGCGCGATGGCGCCGTCGCGCCGGGGACGCGGCGCTCATGCCAGCGAGGCGGCGAGCGGCGAGCAGGTCCGGATCAGCGTGCGCGACCGCGGGCTGGGCATCCCACAACGCGACGTTGCCAAGCTTTTCGAGCGCTTCGTGCGCCTGGAGCGCGATATCGCCGGGCCGGCGCGCGGTACCGGCGTGGGCCTGTACATGTGCCGGATGCTCGTCGAAGCGATGGGTGGCCGTATCTGGGTCGAAAGCAGCGGCGTGCCGGGCGAAGGCTCCACGTTCTCGTTCGTGCTGCCGGCGTCGCCACCAGAGCGCGAGCTCAGCCCGGTCACGTCCTCCGCTGCGGACGCATCCTCATAGCTCACCTCCTGGGAGCTCACAGCGACTGTGCACAGGTTCGAGCGAAACCCGCAGCACCGCTATTGCTGTGGATCTTGTGCATCGCCCGCAGCACCGCTATTGCTGTGGATCTTGTGCATCGCCCGTGGCATCCGCTTCACTGAAAGTCCCTCGATCCCGCACGACGAGGACCTCCAGCGTGCGCGGGCCGTGCACTCCCTCGACGCGATTCAGCTCGATGTCCGAGGTGGCCGAGGGGCCGGAGATGAAAGTGAGCGGCTGGCGCGAGCGCGGCGCGAGCGCGGCAATCGCCTCGGGAACGATGCCGACGATCTGGTCGGCGCGGACGACGCAGAGGTGATAGTCCGGGATGAGCGAGAGCGCGCGCCGTCCCTGCCGCGGTCCGCCGTCGAGCACGATCGTGCCCGTCTGCGCGATGCCGAGCGCGCAGGCCGTCAGCACACCGTCGCTGCTGTCGAGCGCTTCGGTGGCGAGCGGTGGCTCGTCGCGCAGCAGTGTCACGCCCGACGGCGGCCAATCCGCCGGCAGGTCGGCCGGCGCCGCCAGCCGCTGCACGCCCCGTCGCGCCAGCGCCGCGGCGATGGCCTCGGGCAGCTCCGCCACCGTGGTCTCGTGCACGCTGGCCTTGTACTCGCCGACTCGCTCGATAAACTGCGCAATGAGCGCCTCGCCGCGCAGCGCAGCGTCCGACTTGCGGTATGCGCGCGGCAGCGGCGGCAGCGTCGGCCGCGACGTCTCCGAAGCCACATCGTCGAGCGCCGCGCGGATGCGTTGGAGGATGGCTTCACGCGCTGTCGCCGGTCGGCTCCACTCCTTTGTCATGCTGCGCCTCCCCTCAGATTGCCATGGGCCCCTGCCGCGTGCGCCACCAGGCACGAAAGCTCTGCCGGGGCGCGGGCTTGAGGTCGCGCATCGTCGTCCAGCCGCTGAGTGGGCCGGGCAGGCGGCTGATGACGCCGTCGCGCGTGAAGACCTGCTGGCACAGCCAGCCGAGCCGCTGGGCACGCTCGTAGCGCCATGGTGAGGCGAAGGTGCGGGCCAGCAGCGTCATCGCCACCGCTTCCGGAGCGAGCCTGCCCGCGAGGCGCCGCTGCTGCTGGCGCACCACCGCGCCACGCAGGTGTACCAGCACCTCGGGAATGTTGATGCGCACTGGGCAGACCTCGTAACACGCGCCGCAGAGACTGGAGGCGTACGGCAGCGACGTTGCGTTCTCCACTCCTTGCAGCTGCGGCGTCAGGATGGCGCCGATAGGGCCGGGGTAGACCGAGCCATAGGCGTGGCCCCCCGTCCGGCTGTAGACCGGGCAGCTGTTCAGGCAGGCGCTGCAGCGGATGCAGTAGAGCGCCTGGCGGCCCACGTCGTCCGCCAGCACCCGCGTGCGCCCGTTGTCCAGCAAGATCAGGTGGAAGGCTTGCGGCCCATCGCCAGGGGTCACCCCGGTCCAGATCGACGTATACGGGTTCATGCGCTCCGCCGTGGAGGAGCGCGGCAAGAGCTGCAAGAAGACGCCGAGGTCCTCCCACGTGGGGATGATCTTCTCGATGCCCATAATGGTGATGAGGGTCTGCGGCAGCGTGAGGCACATGCGCCCGTTGCCCTCGGACTCGACGACGCCGATGGCCCCGGTCTCGGCGATGGCGAAGTTCGCGCCGCTGATGGCGACCCGCGCGCGCAAGAAGGTGCGGCGTAGATACGTACGGGCCGCGCCCGCCAGATCCGCCGGCCGGTCCGAGAGCTCCTGCCTGCGCGCGATGGTCCTGAGAAAGAGCTCACGGATCTCCGCCCGATTCTTATGGATGGCAGGTACGAGGATGTGCGACGGCGTATCGTGCGCGAGCTGGATGATCAGCTCGGCCAGATCGGTCTCGTGGGCCGTAATGCCCGCCGCCGCCAGCGCGTCGTTCAGCTTGATCTCGTCGGTGGTCAGCGACTTCACCTTGACGACCTCGCCGGCGCCTTCCGCGCGCACCAGCGCGGTCACGATGGCGTTGGCCTCGGCGGCGTCGCGGGCCCAGTACACCTGCCCGCCGGCACTCTGCACGGCCGCCTCTAGCTGCACGAGATAGGCATCGAGGTGGCGCATGACCTCGGCCTTGCTCGCGTTGCCGGCGGCGCGCAGGTCTTCCCAGTCGGGCAGCTCGGCGACCACGCGAGCACGCTTAGCGCGAATGGTGCTCGTGGCGACGCCCAGGTTGCGGCGCAGCTGCGTATCGGCCAGGGCCGCCTTCGCGGCGGCGGGAAACAGCGGCAGGGGTTTGGAGCTCGTCATCGCGCCACCTCGGTGCTAGCCAGGATCTCGGCAATGTGGCGCGTGCGCACGCCCGCGCGCTGGCGATGCAGCGCGCCGCCGATGTGCATCAGACACGACGTGTCGGCGGCGGTGCAGACCTCGGCCTGGGTATCGAGCACGGCGCGAAGCTTGTCGCCGAGCATCGCCATGCTCGTGTCGGCATTCTTGACGGCAAAGGTGCCGCCGAAGCCGCAACACTCGCTGGCGCCAGGCAGCTCCACCAGATCGATGCCGCGTACGGCACGCAAAAGCTGCAGTGGCGCATCGCCGATGTGCAGCACGCGCAGGCTGTGGCAGGTTGAGTGGTACGTCACCCGATGAGGATAATAGGCGCCGACATCCGTCACGCCCAGCCGATTCACCAGGAGCTCGGTCAGCTCATACACGCGCGGGATGATCACCTTCACCTGCACCGCCAACCCACTATCGCCCGTCAGCTCTGCCGCGCGGGGATACATGTCGCGCACCATGCCAACGCACGAGGCAGACGGCGCGACGACGACGTCGGCGTCGGCAAAGACGTCCACGAAATGACGCACGAGCGGCAGCGCTTCGCGCTGATAGCCCGTGTTGTAGTGCATTTGGCCGCAACAGGTCTGCGCCTCGGGGAAGTCCACCGTGTGCCCCAGGCGCTCCAGGATGGCGACGGTCGCCTGCCCAACCTCGGGAAAGAGCGTGTCGTTGAAACAGGTGATGAAGAGCGCGATTCGCATACGTCTGATCACTTGCCATTGCTCGTGGGCACAGCCAGACGATACCAGCGGCGTGCGTTCTCGGTCCAGAGCTTGCGGCGCTGGTCCGCGGACAGCTCGCTGGTGAGCGCATCCAGCGTCTGCACCCAGCGCTGATACGTCGAGGCCAGCGTGACCACCGGCCAATCGCTGCCAAAGAGCACCCGCTCCGACCTAAAGACCGCCAGCGTGTGGGCCACATACGGCGCCAGATCCGCCGGCTGCCAGCGCTGCCAATCCGCCTCGGTCGCCAACCCGCTCACCTTGCAGGCGACATTGGGTAATGCCGCCAGAGCCGCGAGCTGGTCCCGCCAGGGATCGAGCTGTTGCGCCTCGATCGGCGGTTTGCCCAGGTGATCGAGCACGAAGGCGACGTCGGGGCATGCGCGTGCCAGCGCCGTCACCGCCGGCAGCTGGTGATGCCGGATGCAGAGGTCGCACGAGAAGCCATAGTCAGCCAGCAGACGCACCCCCTGCACGAAGCCCGCGCGCAGGCAGACTTCGGGATCGCTTTCGTCTTGCAGATTGCGCCGGACCCCTTTCACCAGCGGGCCAAGAGCCGCCAATGCGTCCAGATAGGCGCGGATGCGCGGCCCATCATCCAGCGGCGCGGCGGCCACCACGCCTTGCAAGCGGGAATCGACCCCGGCCAGCGACGCCGCCCACTGGGCTTCGAGCAGTGCGTAGTGGGGAGCCACCCCCGTTTCCACGAACACCATCTCCGCAATCGGCAGTCCGCGCGTCTGGTCATGGTACTCCGCCAGGCCAAACGGGCGGTCAAGCGCCGGCAGTGGGTCGAGCCAGGGGCGCGGAAATTGTTCGGGCGACCACAGGTGGACGTGCGCGTCGACGATGGGCCACTCAAGCATCAGAACCACCGCCTCGCTGTGCCGCCACGTCCTGCCACAGCTCTTCGGGAATCGGCGTGCGCGCCAGCGCCAGCGTCTCCGCCAGCCGCTCCGGCTTGCTCATGCCCACGATCGTCGAGACGATGCGCGGATCACGCAGCGAAAACTGCAAGGCTACCGCCGCCAGCGGCACCTGATAGCGCTGGCACAGCGCCTCTAGCGCCGCGGCTCGCCGCAGATACTCCGCCGGCGCGGGGCCGTACATGTAGCGCGGATAGGCGCCCGGTCCCTTCGCCAGCACGCCGGAGCCGTAGGGCGCCGCGTTGAGCGCCGCCACGCCGTGCCGCTGGCAGGCCTCCCAGAACGGCTCGGCCTCCTGATTCAGCAGCGTGTAGCGATTGTGGCTGATCGCCGCCGCGAAGAGATCGGTCTCGACGAACTGGGTCATCAGATCGATCGGGCCGCCGGCGACCCCCAGCTGCGCGATCACCCCTTCATCGTGGAGCCGCCGGAGCGCGGCGACCGGGCCGTCAGGCGCCATGGCCGCCGCGAAGCTGATGTGCTCGGGGTCGTGCAGGTAACAGAGCAGCAAGCGGTCGACCCTCAGCAGCCGCAGGCTGCGCTCGACGCTGCGGCGCATCTGGTCGCCGGTAAACTCGCCCGTCCGCAGGTCACGATCCGCCTTCGTGGCGATGAGTATGCCACTGGGTACGCCCCCGTGCTCGCGCACCACCAGGCCGATGCGCCGCTCGCTCTCGCCGTCGCCATAGGAGGCGGCTGTGTCGAGAAAGGGGATGGTGCCGGCGAAGGCCGCGCGAATGGTGGCGAGCGCCTGCGCTTCGCTGACCCCATAGGCAAACGTGTCGGGCATATCGCCGAGCGGCGCGCAACCCACGCACAGCGGCGGCACCGACAGGCCCGTCGTCCCGAGTGGACGCGGATCGAACGCCAGATTCGCCATAGCACTTGCCTCCACTCCGAAGTGCTGCGGACGGCCCCCAACCGCGCGGGCAGCGTTGGCTACCCGGTCGCTCGCGCGCGCCTATTTCGCCGTCCAGCCACCGTCGATCACCAGGGCGGACCCCGTGACGAAGGCCGCCTCATCGGCGGCAAGATACAGCGCGGCGGCGGCGATCTCGTCTGGCTGGCCCATGCGCCCGATCGGCTGGCGCGCGTGCAGCGTCTGGCGCACAGCATCTTCCTGCCCAGGAAAGTTGCGCTTCAGGTAGCCCTCGACGAAGGGCGTCTGCACCGTGCCCGGGCAGAGGGCGTTGCAGCGGATGCCTTGATCGACGAAGTCAATCGCGATGCTGCGTGTCATGCTCAGCACCGCGCCTTTGCTGGCGGAATACGGCAGGCGCCGCTCGACGCCGATTAGGGCCGCCGCCGACGACATGTTGATGATCACACCGCCGTGCGGCTCCTGCGCGAGCATCAGTCGGACGGCTTCGCGCGCGCATAGGAAGACGCCACTGGCGTTGACCCGCATGACGCGCTCCCATTCTTCGAGGCTGGTTTCCAGGATCGAGCCGACGTGGCTGATGCCGGCGTTATTGACGAGGATGTCCAGGCGACCGTGCTGATCTACCACCGTGCCGAAAGCCGCGCGCACCTGCGGCTCGTCCGCCACGTCGAGCACCAGCGTGCTGGCGGCACCACCTTGCTCGCTGATGGTGGAGGTGACACGCTGCGCGGCCTCGGCTACGAGGTCGGCGACGATCACCTGCGCTCCCTGCTGGGCAAAGAGGCGGGCAATCGCCTCGCCGATGCCGGAGCCGGCCCCCGTAATCAGGGCACGCTTGCCATCAAGACGAAACATCTGCTGCTCCTCCTGGGCTAGTCCGTATGAAAGACCTCGCGTATGGTCGTCCACCACTCACCGGCGGTGCGGTCCGGCAGCGGCTCCTGCATAGGCTCGGTGAGCTTCCACCAGGCTTGCGTCTTGGGATCGGCCGCCATCCGGGCCATGTCGGCGGCAAAATCTTCGCCCGCGTACTCGAAATACGCGAACAGCTGTGTGCCGTGGCGAAATATCGAGTAGTTGCGCATGTTGCATGCCTGGATTGTCGCCAGCACCTCCGGCCACACCTGGGCATGGAGGCGCTCGTACGCCTCAATCTGGTCCGGCTTGACGCCGATCAGTTGACCAAACCGTCGCATGGCTATTCCCCTGTGTGGTGAGTGCGGGCGGCCCCTCGGCCTGCCACATCGGTCCGCTCGGGAAGGTAAAGGCGGCGATGCTCTCCGGCTTCATCGTAGTACTGTAGCCGGGAGCGACAGGCGGCAGGTACCGCCCGCGCAGGACGGTGACCGGATCGACGAAGTGCTCGTGCAGATGATCGACAAACTCAATGATACGGCCTTCCATCGAGCCGCTGACCGCAATGTAATCGAACATCGCCAGATGCTGCACGTACTCGCACAGTCCCACACCGCCGGCGTGTGGGCACACCGGCACGCCGAACTTCGCGGCCAGCAACAGGACCGCAAGCACCTCGTTGACGCCCCCCAGGCGGCAGGCATCAATCTGGCAGATGCCGATGGCGTTCGCCTGCAGGAGCTGCTTGAAGACGACGCGATTCTGCACCATCTCACCGGTCGCGACTCTGATTGGGGCGATGGCGCGGGCGATGGCGGCGTGCCCAAGTACGTCGTCCGGGCTGGTCGGCTCCTCGATCCACCAGGGCTGCACGCCAGCGAGCTCACGCATCCAGGCGATGGCGTCCGGCACATCCCATGCCTGATTGGCGTCCAGCATGAGGACGCGGTCCGGCCCGATGAGCTCGCGCATCAGACGAGCCCGGCGCAGATCGTCGTCGCGATTGGCTCCCACCTTGAGCTTGAAGTGCGTCCAGCCCTCCGCGAGCGCTGCCTCGCACAGGCGCTGCATCTTGGCGTCGTCGTAGCCGAGCCAGCCCGCCGACGTCGTGTACGCTGGGTACCCTTGCTCCAGCAGCGTGGCGATGCGCTCAGCCTTCGTGCCGGCCTGCCGCTGCAGCAGCGCCACCGCTTCCGCCGGCGTCAGCGCATCGGTAAGATAGCGGAAATCGATACAGCGCACGATGTCTTCAGGTGTCATGTCCGCCAACAGACGCCACAGCGGCTTACCTTGCGTCTTGGCCCACAGGTCCCACACCGCGTTGACCACGGCGGCGGTGGCCAGGTGGATAGCGCCCTTCTCCGGTCCAATCCAGCGTAGCTGACTGTCGCCGGCCAGACGCCGCCAGAAGGCGCCCAAATCCGCCGTGATCTCCTCCAGCGTCAGGCCGAGCACCAGCGGGGCCAGTGCCTCGATGCCGGCGATCACGACTTCGTTGCCGCGGCCAATGGTGAACGCCAGTCCGTGGCCCTCCCACTGCCCGTCCGTGCGCAGGATGACGTAGGCCGCCGAATAGTCGGGGTGCGGATTCATGGCATCTGAGCCATCCAGCTCGCGCGAGGTCGGGAAGCGCACATCGTGGGTTTCGAGCGCGGTGATCGTCAACATGGCGGCTCCCTTTCCCTAGCGCGGCGGTTCCGCGCAGCTGGCGCCGCTGCCGCGCACCTCTGCGCGGAGCCAGGAAGCCGTCACCAGTGCAACTGGCGCATACCGAGCGCGATGCCTTATCACCCGCCCGTGCGCTGCTGGCCGCTGACGGCGTGAGGGTCCACGTGCAGAGCAGCCGGCACGCGAGCTGCCATGCGCCTGATGATCGGGCCGCCAGCGCGGAGCATCTGCCACGGTATGATACCTCTTCTCACGAGTTCTACCTGTCATCAGTGGCATACGACTCTACGACGATTCGTGGCCACCAATGAGGCGGCGCCGCGACTCCTGCTGGTAGGCGGCATAGACCGATTCGACATGGGCGCGCGCAGCCTCGACCGCACGCTCGGAGCTGCCGTCGCGAATCGCGTGGTACAGCGCGGTATGCTGGTCGACCGACAGCTGCATTGAGCCTGGTGCGCCGCCCGTCACGATCTTGATCGCCCAGCGTTGCAGCCGCATGACCGAGGCAACCGTCTCGGCGAAGAACACATTGTGCGCCGCCAGCGCGATACCGTGATGGAACTCGTCGTCGCTGCGCAGGAACGTATCCCAGTCCTCGGCGGCGGCTGCCAGGCGATTCGTTGCCAGCGTCTGCTCGAGCGCGCGCAGCTCGGCGACGGAGATGTGTTGCGCGGCCAGGCGAGCGGTCTGCGTCTCCTGCACACAGCGGAAGTCGAAGAGCTCACCGATGTGCTCGGGGGGCACCAGCGTTGCCAGCGTGAGGGGTGTATTGGAAGACAGGTTCAGCTCTTCGCCAACGAAGATGCCGCTACCCCTGCGCGCCCGCACGACGCCAGAGGGCGTCAGCATCTTGATGGCGTCGCGCACGATCGTGCGGCTCACGCCGAACTGTTCGCCAAATTCCTGCTCGGTGGGCAGGCGGTCGCCAGCGCGCAGCTGATGCTTGCCGATGTACTCGACGATCAGCTCGGCAATGCGCTCATAGCGCGGCCGATAGGCGGGAGGTTGGGGGTCTTCAATGCGGGAAATGTCCATCACCTCCAGCAGATCTGATTCGTCTGCACGTGGGCGAGACGTCACACGATGTGTAGTACTCATTTGCCGGTGGATCGGTCAATGTTGCTCGGAAGTGTACCATGCGCTGTTTCGTTTTGCAAGCCTGCTCGCCGGTTTATCCTCTCGGGCCGCAGCCCGCATCTAGGCGGATCGCGGCTATGCGCGATATGCGAAGCGATGGCGCGGCTCACCGCCCGCTCCAGGGACGACTAACATCCCGTGTGAGGCGATTACACGCCATCAAAAGCCATATTCATATGCCTTGACAATCGCCGCTTGAGTATGTTATAAGCCTCTCAACTCCTGACTGGCAGCTTCCAGGTCCCGATGCGGGTGACCGTCACGTCCCGCAAGGCGGCGGAGGCCGCCCGTCAACCCGCCCACGTGTGCGGGGTGGGTCTATCCAAGCGTCACCCACGTCGGCCTCTTCCACTCTGCGTCGGGGGCATGCGTCCTGGCCCGGAGCACGCCAGTCATTCATTGTGGTGGTGGCAGTCAGCGACCCGACAGACGCCTGCGTCGGCAGTCAGCGCGGGTCGAGCAGGAGAGAAGGGGGGCGTTGCAACACACGGTTTTCCGAGGCGAAAGGCATTCCGCGCACCGATAATTGCGGCGCCGTAGCCGCTCAGGTTTGCTCTCGACATGCTCCGGCGAGAACCGGAGCATTGGCAGCGGCCGGGATGTTCGGCATCCGACACCCGGGAGGGGAAAACCATGACATCGAAGTTCGCAGGTCGCGTTCGAGCGCTGACCGCGCTCGCCATCATTGCCACGACGCTCCTGGCAGCGTGCGGCACCGCGTCCGGAAACTCATCATCGGGCGGCACGCTCGCCGCGGGCGCAAGCTTCAAGCTTGGCGTCTCGCTGACCTTCAACAACACCGACTTCTGGACCAATTACATCTCGTACGAGAAGAAGTTCGCAGACCAGTATCACGCTACACTCATCGGCCCGCTGGTGGCCAACAACGACGCCGCCAAGCAGATCACCGACATCAAGACGCTGATCCAAGAAGGCGCCCAGGCGCTGATTGTCAACCCGGTAGATAGCGCGGCGATTGCGCCGGCGCTCGATTACGCCGCCAGCAAGCATATCCCGGTGGTCAGCGTGGATGTCGCGCCGAGCAGCGGCAAGGTGTTCATGATCGTGCGCGCCGACAATGTGCTGTATGGCCAGAGCTCCTGCAAGTACATCGCTACGCACGCGTCCTCTAGCAGTGGGCACATCGCGATTCTGGAGGGCGACCTCGCCTCCCTCAACGGCAAGGACCGCACGGACGGCTGCAATCAGGTCATTCAGTCGACGTATCCGAACTTTAAGACCGTCGAGTACGCCACCAAGTGGGACACCCCAACGGCAGTCAA
>Ga0070706_100004150_pt1 | contig 14090 bp, 13 predicted proteins | sample KBSK5501metaG_FD_65476 | JGI IMG/M metagenome (GOLD analysis project Ga0070706, IMG submission 65476) | Corn, switchgrass and miscanthus rhizosphere microbial communities from Kellogg Biological Station, Michigan, USA - KBS K5-50-1 metaG | ecosystem: Host-associated > Plants > Roots >...
CCGCTCACGACCCGACCCAGCGGGCGGGCTCCGGGGCCCAAGTGCGTCCGTCCGCCATGGTTCTCGAATCCGATGAGCGGCTCGTCCATGCCGTCGACGGTGATGACCAGGTTGCCGATCAGGCGGCGGGCGCCCGACCCGGGATGCTCGGTCCAGAGATCCAGGAGGCCTACCCCGGGCAACTCTTCCCCTTCGGCCGGACGGTAGAACCGGCCGGCCAGCTGATACCCGCCGCATACGGCGAGCACCACCGCGCCGTCCGCCACGGCATCCTCAAGCGCGCTCCGTTTGACGCCGCAGAGATCATCGGCGGCGATGCGCTGCTGGCGATCTTCCCCTCCACCGATGAAAAACAGATCCGCGTCATCAGGATCCACGGCCGCGCCCAAGCCCACTTCGGCTACGGAGACGGCGAGCCCGCGCCACCGGGCGCGCTGCGCCAGGACCATGATGTTTCCGCGATCGCCGTACAGGTTCAGCAGATCCGGATACAGGTGGCAGATTCGAAGCGCAGGAGTCCCGCTCAATGTTCCCAATACCTCCCGACGGCGCCCCACTTCCGGAGCACATCGCGCAGCGCCAGCATCGCGGTGTAGGTCGGCAGAACGAAAAGCGGCTGTCCCCCGGCGCGACGCAGCGCCGACTGCAGCGCAGATTCGTACTCGGACTGCACGTCGACCGCCTCGTCCGGGAGGCCTGCGTATCTCAGTCGAAGAGCCATGTCCTCCGCGCGGAGCCCCGAGACGACGACGTGCTCGGCGCGCCCCACGAGCGCCTCGAAATCGACGTCCCACAGCCATGAGACGTCCCGGCCATCGGCGACGTTGTCGTTGATCGCGATCAGCACCACCGAAAGAGGCCCGCCCGACAATACCGTCCGCAGCACCTCATTGAACCCGGCCGGATTCTTCGACAGCAGCATCCGGAGCTCCACCCCCCTCACGGCGATTCGCTCGGCGCGCCCGAACGCGGGGGCAAACGATCCCACCGCGTCCCCCACCTGCTGGAGCGACGCCCCCAACTGGAGGGCCGCCGCCGCCGCGGCGAGGATGTTGTAGACGTTATAGAGGCCGGGCAGCGCGGTGGTCACCTTGATGGTCTGGCCGGTTGCTGCGACCGCTACGGTGAACGCCGCCCCGTCCGGGCCGGCGAGCGCGACGTCGCGCGCGGCGACATCGAGCGCCGGACGTTCGACGCCGCACACGGGGCAGCGGTACGACCCCATGTGTCCATAGTAGGTAAAACGGTAGTCATACGGTGTGCCGCACCGGTAGCAGTACCGCGCCTCCGCCGTGTGCTCCATCGCGGGGAGTGCGTGGCGGTCGTCGTCGATGCCAAAGGTGATGTGCCGGCCGGGCAAGTCCCGGATGGCCTCATAGACCAACGGGTCGTCGCCATTCGCCACCAGCACGGCATCTCGGGAAAGTGTGTTCCCCGCCGCCCGCCATAACGCCGCAATGTGATCGATCTCTCCGTACCGGTCCAACTGATCGCGGAACAGGTTCGTAAAGACCGCGACCCGGGGCGCAAGGTGCGGGACCACCCGGGGCACCGTCGCCTCGTCCACCTCGAAAACGCCGATGTCTCCCGCGGGCCGGCCCCACACGTCGGCATGCTCCACGAGCGCGGAGGCGATGCCGGCCGCGAGGTTCGCGCCGGCGCGATTGTGTACGGGGTGCAGGCCAATGCTCGTCATGATGTGCGCAAGCAGCCGGGCCGTGGTCGTCTTGCCGTTGGTTCCGGCCACGATCACCGTGCCGTGGCGCAGACGATCGGACAGCAACGGCACCACGCGTGGTTCGACCGCCCTGGCGACACGGCCGGGCATCGTGGTCCCGCCTCCCTGCTGCAGACGGCGGCTGAGGGTGGCCGTCACCTTGCCGAGCGCGATCGCAGCACTGAGGCGCACTTCGATGGGAAATCCTCCTGACCGCTCCACCCGTGTCTGATTATAGAAGCTTTTCGATCAGGCTCAGCATCCCCTCGACCCCACGACCGTCGCCCTCTATGACTCAATAGTACTATATTTACCTCTAAAGACTCAAATTAATGGTATATTAGACCCTATGGGGGATTACTTGACGGCAGACGAGGCAGCTTCCCTACTGCGCCTTCACGTCAAGCGCGTGCAGGCGCTTGCGAGGGCGGGGAAACTACCGGGGAGGAGAGTGGGACGCAAGTGGCTGTTTCCCCGGGCGGAACTCGCGAACAGGTTACGGGGCGAGACCCGACGGCGAGAGGAGACTGAGGTGGAGATCAGCGCGCGCAACCAGTTACGAGGGCGGGTCACCGCGATCGGCCTGGGGGGAGTGATGGCAGAGGTCCGCATTCAAATCGGCGCCGAGGAACTCGTCTCGGTCATTACCCGCGCCTCGATTGAACGATTGGGTATCCGGATCGGCGACGATGTCATTGCGATTATCAAATCCACCGAGGTCATGATCGGCAAGCCGTGACCGCGGATCGAAGGGGGATCTGATGAACGGATCGTCGGGCCGGTTGGTGGTGGGGCTGGCCGTCATCCTGGCCGTTGCCTGGGGGCCGAGCCCCGCCGCTTCGGTGCGCGCCGCTCCTGCGTCGTCGATCACCGTCTTTGCCGCCGCCTCGCTCACCGAAGCATTCACCGTGCTTGGCAAGGTGTTCGAAGAACGGGTGCCGCTGCGCGTCGCGTTCAACTTCGCCGGCTCGCAGCAGCTGGCGCTGCAGATCGAGCAAGGTGCGCAGGTCGACGTCTTCGCCTCGGCCGACCAGCGCTGGATGAAGTACCTGCAACAGCGCGGCCTGACCCTGGGCACGCCGCGGGAGTTCGCCAGGAACCGCCTCGTGATCATCATTCCACGGTCCAATCCGGGCAAGATTACCCAACTACAAGATTTGGCCAGGCCGGGGCTCAAGTTTGTGATCGAAGCGGACGCCGTGCCGGCCGGCCGCTACATACGAGAAGCACTGGCCAAGCTCTCCCGTGCTCCCGGCTACGGCCCTGACTTTGCCCAGCGCGTCTTGAAGAACGTCGTTTCGGAAGAAGACAACGTCAAGGCCGTTGTCGCCAAGGTCCAGCTCGGTGAAGCGGACGCGGGAGCGGTCTACCGAACCGACGTCACCCAGGCGGTCGCGGACAAGATCGCGTCCATCGATATTCCCGACCCGTACAACGTCATCGCGAGTTATCCCATCGCAATCGTGAAAGGCGGCAATACCGGCGGGGTGCAGTTTGCGGCCATGATCCTCTCGCGGTTGGGACAGCAGGTCCTCTGGGGATACAACTTCCTCCCAGCGGTCCAGCGCTAACTCAACCCCTTGGCGATGCCGAATCGCGTCCCGAGACGGGTCGGGGTCGCCACCGTGTTTGCCGTCGTCGCCGGCGCGGCGTTCCTGGGGTTCTTGGTCCTGCCGATGCTGGGCCTTCTCATTCGCATCCCCCCGGGGGAGCTGCTCGCTCGGCTCAAGAACCCGCTCATCGTCCAGGCGCTTCGCCTCAGTGTCGTCACTTCGCTCGCGTCGGCGGTCGCCGTCTTTGTCCTCGGCCTGCCCCTCGCCTACCTGCTGGCGATGCGGGCATTCCCAGGAAAGCGGTTGTTGGAGGTCTTGATCGACCTCCCGATGGTCTTGCCGCCCACGGTCGCCGGCGTCGGGCTGCTGCTGGCATTCGGCCGGGCCGGTCTCGCCGGCCGGGCGGCCGCGGCCGTGGGAATCACCATTCCGTTCACCACACTGGCCGTGGTGCTCGCCCAGATGTTCGTGGCAGGCCCTTTCTTGATCAATTCGGCGCGCGCGGGCTTTGAAGAAGTGGATCCGGCTTACCTCCGGGCGGCCGCAACGCTCCGGGCCTCACCCGGCTACGCCTTCTTCCGCGTCGTGCTTCCGATGAGCCTGCCGTCTCTGATCGGGGGGGCGGCGATGACGTGGGCGCGGGCGCTCGGAGAGTTCGGAGCCACCATCACGTTCGCGGGCAACCTTCCGGGCCGGACGCAGACGATGCCGCTGGCCGTCTACGAAGCCCTGCAGAGCGACCTCGACGCCGCCATCGCGTTGTCGGTCATCCTCCTGGTGGTTTCGTTCAGCCTTCTCCTCGCGCTCCGCAGCGCTCGGATCACCCGGCCCCGGGTGGGATGACATGCTGGCCGCAGAATTCACCAAACAACTCGGGAGCTTTCACCTGGAGGCGAGTGTCACCGCCGCCCCGGGCAGCACCTTGGTGCTGGTGGGGGAGAGCGGGGCCGGCAAAACGACGATCCTGAACGTTCTCGCCGGTCTCATCCATCCAGATCGCGGGACCATCCGGCTCGATGCGACGACGTACTTCGCGAGCGACCTCGGGGTCACCGTACCGGCCGGCGCGCGGTCGATCGGGTACGTCTTTCAAGACTACGCGCTCTTTCCCCACCTCTCGGTCTTTGAAAACGTCGCGTTCGGGCTGCGCGCCCAGGGGATCCGGGGACCCGCCGTCCGCTCGCGGGTGCGAGAGAGCCTCGGGGGCCTCGGGATCCTGGCCCTTGCGGAGCGGCGCCCGGCCGGCCTCTCCGGGGGACAGCAGCAGCGCGTGGCGATCGCCCGGGCGCTCGTGCTGCAGCCGCGCCTCCTTTTGCTCGACGAACCCCTTTCGGCCCTCGACCTCCGAACCCGGACCGAGGTCCGCACTGAGCTGCGGCGACTGCTCCAGGCCCTTCCGTGCGTCACGCTCTTCGTCACCCACAGTCCGCTCGAGGCCATGGTCTTTGGGGACAAGATCTCCGTGGTGGAGCAGGGACGCATCAGTCAGGTGGGCACCCGGGACGAACTCCTCCAGGAGCCGCGTTCCCGGTACGTCGCGGAGCTGATGGGGCTGAATCTCTTCCAGGGGCGGGTGATCGCCCGGGATTCAGGCGGCCTCGCCGACGTCGAGACCGGGGAGGGAACGTTGCGGATCGTGCATGCCGAGGCGGCGGCTGAAATATTTGTCGCGGTGGACCCGCGCGACATTACCCTGCATCTCGTTGCGCCCACCGGAACCGCGCAAAATGTCTTTCACGGCCCGATCGCCCAGATCGTGCCGGAGCCGCCATTTGGCGAGCGGGTCCGCGTCCTCCTGAGCACCCGTCCGCCTCTCGTAGCGGAGGTGACCGCGCACGCGGTGCACTCGCTCGGACTTCGCGAAGGCCTGCCGGTCTACGCGACCTTCAAAGCGACCGCGACGAGGGCGTACGGCTAGGCGGCGAGTCAGGCGCGGCTAGATCCGCCGCCCACCGAGGAACCGGTCGCGGTAGTAGGGCTCCTCGATCGAGGAGATCACCACCCCCCGAGAGTACGAGGCGTGAACGAACCGGTCCTCTCCGATGTAAATGCCCACGTGCGATGCGCCGGCGCTGTATGTCTGGAAGAAGACGAGGTCTCCGGGCACAAGTGCCCCGCGGGATACGAGCGTCCCAACCTGGTACTGCTCAAACGATGAATGGGGGACCGGCCGGCCGAGCGCGGCAAACACGTGCACCACGAGCCCCGAGCAGTCGAATCCGCGATTCCCTATCCCGGACCACCGATAGGGCCTCCCCAAGAGTCCCACCGCGATCCGGGCCGGGCCCGGGGAAACGGGCGCAACATGCAAGATTCTACCGCGCTCCGGGACCGGGTTGGTCGGCGGCGGAATGACCTGGGCTGTGGTCGGGGGAGCGGGGTCCGGGACGGCGAGGCGCAGCCCGGGATGGATGGTCGCGGCGAGCACCAGGTGGTTCGCGGCGGCGAGATCGAGAGGGCGCACGCCCAGGTGGCGGGAGATCCGCCACAACGTGTCCCCGGCGCGCACGACGTAAACTTGACCGGCGTCCGCCGGGCTGGATGCCCACAGCATACCCGCCAGCGCGAGCGCCGGTGCGACGCCACCTCGCCACATGCGCATGCGGTCCCCTTCCTGGTGCGGCGTCTGTCGTGCGAGCGAACCGGCGGTGGGGTCGGCGCCGGCGGACTGTATATGCCCAAAAGGTTTCCGCCTCAGCCGCTGGGGTTCCTCTCTCTGCGCTTCTCCACGATCGCCTTTTTGGCGTCGTCTTTTCGTTGGCGGAGCGACTTTGTTATAATGGACCCGCGGGAAACGCGAGACGTCGCCCGGGAGGCCGGAGCATGATCGGAATGAAGGTGCGGACCGTCGCGATGGACCAGCAGATGAACCCGGTGGTGTTGCTCGTCGACAAATCGGAAACGCTCGCGCTCCCCATCTGGATCGGCACGGCCGAGGCCCAGTCGATCGCGCTGGAGCTTCAAGGGGTCCGCATGCCCCGACCGATGACCCATGATCTCTTGCGGGCGATCCTGGCCCAGCTCACCGTGACCATCAACCGCATCGTGGTCACGGATATCCAGAACGGCACGTACTTTGCGGAGATCCACCTCCAGAACAATGGCGCGGACGTGGTGGTGGATTCCCGGCCGAGCGATGCGATCGCGCTGGCGCTCCGAACGGAGGCCCCCATCTTCGTCGAGGAAAAGGTCGCAGCCCAGGCCATCCCCCTCAAGAAAGCGTTCGACGAGCATGAAGTCGAAGAATTCAAGAAGTTCCTAGAGAGAGTCAAACCGCAGGACTTCCGTCAGTAACCCCGCGAGTTCACCCCGTCACCACTCCGCCCGACGCCAGGACCGTCTGTCCGGTGATATACGCGGCTTCGTCGCCGGCCAGGAACACCGCGATCTGGGCGATCTCCTCGGGCTGGCTGAACCGGCCGATGGGGATCCTCGACGCAATCTGTTCGCGCTCCGCGATCGTCCGCTCCGCGTGAAACGCCGTTTCCGTATAGCCGGGGGCGATCGCGTTGACCCGCACGTGGGGCGCCAGGTCCCGCGCGAGACACTTGGTGAGCATCAGGACCGCCGCTTTGCTCACGTTGTAGTGCAGCGGGCCCGTCCCGGGCTCGATCCCCCGCATCGATGCGATGTTGACGATGACCCCCCGGCCCTGCCGGACCATGTGCTCGCCGGCTGCGCGGCTCGCAAAGAACGGTCCCGTCACGTGGACCGCCATCATGTGCGCCCAGCGGGCCTCGTCGATCTGCCAGATCTCTCCGCGGTCTACCCACCCGGCATTGTTGACCAGGATATCCACGCGCCCGAGCTCTTCAACGGTCTGGGCCACGAGGGCCCCGGCCTCGGGCGGCTTCCCGATGTCGGCCTGGATCGCGATCGCTTTGCCCCCCGCGTTGACGATCGCGGCGGCCGCCGCCCGGGCCTCGCCGATCGATCGGGCGGCGTTGAGGACGACCGCGGCCCCTTCGCGCGCAAACGCCTGGGCGATGGCGCGCCCGATCCCCCGGCTCGACCCCGTGACGATCGCGACCCGCTGGCGGAGCCGCATCACCGCTCCTCGGACGGGTGCCTGAGGAATCCCGGGGACGTATCCTGGACCTCCCGCGCCACCGCCGCGTACTCCCGGAGCACGCGCGCCCGAGCCGCAGCAATGGCTGCCTGTCGCGAGGCCGCGAGCGTCGCCGGAAGGCGGTCTTCGTCGAGCACCCGCGCCTCGAGATCCGGCGTCACGAGCACGTCCACCTCAAGGTCCTCCCACTCCACCCGTCCGTCGCCGATCCGCGCCGGGCCGCTGATATTGAAATACCACGCCAGGGTGTGACCGGACGGGGAGAGCCAATGGTAGACGTTGTACGGGCGGTCTGCCCAATAGTAGGCCACCGTAATGGTGTCGGGCGGGAGGTCGAGGTCGCCGACGCGCCGGCTCCCCGACGCCCGGTACATCAGCACCGCGCGCTGCGGCGTGACTTCGACGGCGACGCACGGAAAGATCAACACCGAGCCGCTGAGGGTCCGCTTCACTTCGAGGATCTCCACGAGATGGAGGATTCGGATCGGACCCCGCGTCCCCTCCAGGGACCCCAGGGCTCGAACGGGACGATGGGCGGACGAGGAGCCGGACAGCCGCGTTAGGTGGAGGACAGCCCCCGGCGGTCGTACGTGTACACTTTGCCGTTCGCGCGCAGTTTCACGGGGTTGCGCCAGAGTGAGTACACCGAGCGTAGGAAGAGACCAACGCGTTTGGGCTCGAGCTTGCGGTCCTCGTCGAGATGGGCGAGCAGGAGGTCGCGCCCCTGCGAGGCGGGATCGACTTCGATCCGCGGCTCGCCCTTGAACAGCTTCTGGGAGATCAGCATCTCCTTGACCTTCTGCAGTTCGTAGCTCTTCTGTTTCTCCTTGGCATCGTAGACAAAGATGTCGAGACGCCGCACGAGCTCCTCGGTGAGGGCGGTGTCGATCAGGCTGACATCTTCATAAAACTGGCGGAGCTCGAGGGCCCGGCGGAATCCGTCCTGGTCCCGGACGTGGGCGAACAACGTGTACCCGATCGTGTAGGGAGCCGGCCGGTTGCAGAGTTGCGTCGAGATGCTGGCCCATTCCTTGGTGGAGAGGAGACGGTTGAGGAGCTCGGCCTCGACGAACGTCGCCCACCCTTCGTTGATGATGTGCGTCCGCTGGATGAGGTCGAAGTACTCGGCTTCCTCCCGGATCGCCTCGAGGAGGACGCGTTCGAACTCCTCAAGGGGCGCGCGTTCTTCCAGATAGTAGATGAGGCGCTTCCGCTGCTCCTGCGGGCTCCGCTCGAACGCATTGACCGAGGTGGCGACGGTCAACAGCGCGTCGAGCAGTTTTTCTACGCGATCTCGGCCGTACTGGACCTCGTAGGTACGGATCAGCCGCGCGTGTTGCTCCGCGAGGTTCAGCATGTTCTTGTTGGACTTGCGATACCAATGATTGTTCGCGAAAAAGTCGGCGTGTCCGAAGACGTGGGCGATCACCAGCACGTTTTGCAGGTAGGTGTTGGTACTTCTCAAAAACGCGTGGGACGGGCTGGTGTTGAGCACCAACTCGAGAATGCTGAAGACCTCCTTCGTCTGCTGCAGCACCAGTTCTTTGTACGTGCCGCCCCAGTACCAGTGGATGAACCGGTTGGGCAGCCCCATGCTGGCCACCTGGGCGATCTCATCACTGTCCGTGATCTGAAAGACCACCGGATCGAAGACCAGCCCACGGTCGTGCGCTAGCCCCTCGAGTTCCCGGATGACCGGCTGAAATTCTTGAATCACGGCTCCGCCCCCACCCTATCGCCGCGTCGCGCCCGCGCCCCGGCGCACGGCCTGCGCGTCGAAGAATCCGAGAAAGTCCTTCATCGCCGCTCGAATAGTCTCGAGATCCATGAGGTTGGCAAACGCCGCGCCCTCCTGGGCTTTGGCCGTCTCCTGCACGTACTCGCTGAACCCGCCGATCCCCCGGCCCCCGGGGTTGACGTGACAGTAGATGACCAGGTCGAACGCCGAGCGGGCTTCCTCGAACCGCTTCTTCGCCAGGTCGAAGTCACCGGAGCTCGTCTCCCCGTCGGTGAACATGAAGAGGAACTTGTCGTATTCGCGCGCCCCCTCGAGGAGCTCCACCGCCTTCTCGAACCCCGTGCTGATGTGCGTTCCGCCGCTCGACTCCACGCAGAAAAATTCGTCCCGCGTCTTCTCCTCGGCGACGTCCTGGAACACCACGTACCGGCGCAGGTTGGTAGGATACCGGCGCTCGAGGTAGTGCCAGAGGATGAAGATCGTTTTGCGGACGAGCGAGAGATACTCGCCCCGCATCGACCCGGAGACGTCGAGCACGTAGACCTCCACAGAGCGGTTGTTCTGAAAGGTCGTCGGATCCTCGATGAAGTACCAGGCGTCTTGCTGGACGTCGACGTCGTAGTCCAGCACCCCGCGTTCGCGGGCATTACGGTAGAGGCTCTGCACCATCGTCTCTTCCAGATTGAGATCCGCCCGGATCCCGATCCGATCGAGGTCGTCGAGCTCCGGAATGTCCTGGCTCTCCACCTCGCCTTGACGCGCCGGGTCGTGGAACGTCGGGAGCTGCAGCTCGTCGAGCAGGACCTCCTGCGCGAGCTTGACGAACTCGTCGAAGTCCAGCTCGACGCGGAGCTCCTTGCCATGATGATCCCCGCCCAGGAGCCCGCCCAGCGCCTGGACCCGTTCGTCCCCCGCTCCGCCCCCGGCCCCGCTGCCGGCCCCGCCGCTCCCGGCGCCCTGGGCGAGGTACTGGGCTTCCTCGGCGAACTTCAGCGTGGGCAGGTCCAGCGTGGCGATTTGGGTTTTGACCTTGCCATCGATGATGAGCTCTTTCTGCTGGATGAGCTCGTTGAGATTCTGCTTGAGGTACTCGCGCAGATGCTGGTCGTGCTTATGCTGCGCGATACGCCCTCGGTGGATCCTCATCCCGGTCGCCCCTCTCGGCTGGCCACAGGCGACGCACCGCGCGGACCGCAGATCCCGCCCGGCCTCCCGCCGCGCTAGAAGCTCCTGCCGATCACTTTGAACAAGGCTCGGGCACAGTGTTGACAGTACCCGTGCTCCTCTACCGCGCTTCGTTGGAGCACATCGAGCAGCTCTCGGCTCTTCGCATCCATCTCTTCCGTCTTCTCGTAGAGCCGGAGGCAGTTCTTGATCTTGTTGAACACGAGCTCGTTGATCGCGCCCCGGAGGTGCTCGTGGTCGCGATAGCTCATCCGGCGCAGCTCGTCGCGGCGCTCCACCAGGACGTTCTCGAACGCCACCCGGCCCTGCCGGCTGATCTGCCGTTTTTGCACGAGCGCGCCCTCGACCTCGTCGATGAGTTCCTTCTCGTTATCGACGAGCTGCTCGCCGAGGACGTTGCGCGCCGCCGCGTCCAGATAGTTGAGGTAGAGATTCTGCCCGTAGTCGTAGAAATGCGTGGGGACGATATCCTCGACGATCTGATCGACCTTCTTGTTGACGAAGTCGACCTTCGTCTCCTCGAACACCTTCAGCAGGTCCTTCTGGTTCAGGTCCTTGATCGATTGGTGCTCGAAGGTGCGCTCGATGGCCTCGGTCATGATCTCCAGGTCGAGGCACTCGCCCGCGCGGGTGTATGCCAGCGAGAAGGCGTCCTCGAAGAACCTTGGCGACAATCCCCGAAGGCCCATAGACTCCTGCCGAGTCCGGATCGCATAGGTGGCGGCCAGCTCGAACACATCTTGCGAGATGTGCTTGGCCTCGCCGCGGACCTGATTGGCCCGCTCCACCAGCGACCGGTAAATCCGCATCTCCCCTTGGACGTCGACGTTGTACGGGAAGTCGACTTTGTGGATGCGCCCGCGGAGGGGCTCCATGATGTCCTCGGCGAGGAACACGTTGTACTCGGGATAGTTCGTATGGCCGATCACGACCTCATCGACGTGGACGGTGGGGAAGTTGGCCAGGTCGATGCGCTTGGATTGGATCAGTTCCAGCAAGAGCGAGAGGAGCTGACGGCGGCTCTTGAACACCTCGGTCCAGTCCAAGATCCCGCGGTTGGCCCAGATGACCTTGCCTTCAAAGTCGTACGCGTCCGGGTCGTACGTCGACCCCCGCTCCTTCAGCATCGCGAAGTTGATGTTGCCGACGAAGTTGGTGATGTCCTCGCGGCGCAGATCGGTCGGGGTGTGCTTCGCGACTCCAACCTTGTCGCGCGCGGAGATGAAGATCTGCCGGACGGGCACCGTGCGCCAGTCTCCGCGACCGGCCACCGCCCGTTCGCACACGGGGCAGGGCACCGCCTCCTCGTGCCAGTAGATCCCTTCCTGTTCCCGCACGTCCGGCGGGATCAGATCGAATGGATGCTGGTGAAAGGGACACCCATCGACCGCGTACAGGACCCCGTCGGGTTTGTGCGAGTACTCCTCGAGCCGCCGCTTCAGCTTGTCCACGGTCATCGATTTCCCGGAGCCCTGGGGCCCGACCAGCAGCAGCAACCGGCGCTCCATGCTCATCGCATAGCCTTTGAAGAACGCCAGGATGTCGTCGAGTTGGCGCTCCATACCGTAGATGCCTTCGAAGACCTTGGCTTTGCCAAAATAATCGATCATGTCGGCGATGTAGTGCAGGGTGGTCCGGGCGAGGCGCGGGTCGCGCTGGCTCGCGGTGAGAAACGTGCCGACGTTCTCTATGCTGGTCATGCCCCTCCCCATCCTTTGCTACAAAGTACGCGGCAGCGCCCGCTTCGGTTCGCCTACTATCCCTTCATACCCCGTTTCAATCCCGTGGATCTCGAGCGGTCACCAAAACGCAGAAACTCAGCCCGGGAACACACGCGTTCCCGGCTGAGTTCCTCCTCCTCGCCGCGCCCCAGGTGTCACGTCCGTTGGTCCGGTGCTGCGCCGTCTCCTGCTCCGTCTCGCGATTCAACTCAGGACATTCGTGCGCCGATGCTTGCTACAACTTATTACCCAACGGGGCAAACTTTGAGCCGAGTATATCCGCACCCCGGGACTCTGTCAAATAAGCGGTCGGAGACGCCCTCTAGGACGATTCCGGCTCGCTCGAGCCCGTGGAGCGGACTAAAAGCAGTGGGCGTGGAAACTTGGCGGCGATCCGCGAGGCCACGCTCCCGGACAGCACGGCATCGAGCCCAGTGCGCCCATGGGTGGCCATAATGACGAGGTCCGCCCGGATCCGCAGCGCCTCCTCCAGCACCCCTTGGGCTGGCTCACCGCGGCCAACCATCGGCAGCGCCCGAATGGCGCCTTCTCGAACCTTGGATGCGAGCGTCTCGAGGGCTTTCCTGGCCTCTTCTTCTTCGATTTCCAGCGTGGCAACGGCGGCCGTGGGCACCAGACGAGCGGCGCTGGCACGCTCGCCCGGGATGGTCGTCAGCGTGGGCACGATGCGGAGCAGGTGGACCTCTGCGGCATAGGCGTCCGCCACGGCCAGCGCGATCGGCAGGGCGTCCTCCGAGGAGGGGCTCCCGTCCAGCGGAACGAGGATCCGGCCGACCTCCCAGGGCTCGGCCGGGCCCGGCACGGTCGCCTCAGGAGGCCGGATGAGCAACACCGGCCGCGTGCCGCCTCGGAGCACCTGCTGCGCCACGCTGCCGAAAAGCACCCGCCGGGCGCCCCCGCGCCCGTGGGTAGACAGGATGATCAAATCGGCGCCGAGATCTGCGGCATGGTCGATGATGCTCTTGGCGACGTCATCCTCTTTGTTGGGGTGGACGTGGCGATCGACCTGGGCGCCCGGGGGACATCGGGCGGCGACCCCCGCGAGGTACGTTTCAGCCTCGGCCAGCCCGCTGAGATGCCGGTCCCCGTGAACGGTGATCGGGGCGGCCCGCTCCATGACGTGGAGCAGCGTCACCCGCGCGTCCAAATGCTCGGCGAGGGACATCGAAGCGGGGAGCACGGATTCAGCGAGACGGGACCCATCGAGGGGCACCAAGAGTCGCCGAAGGGTGGCCCTCCTCTCGCGCGAGACGGGCGGGCGCTGAACCGACACGGCTACCCGATTCGGCGGACGGGGCGCGAGTCCCCGCTAGCCTCCGTTGAAGATCTGGGCCAGGAGGTACACGTTCAGCGCCACGATGAGCGCCGTGACGATGGCCGCCACCCCCGTCGTGATCTTGCCGTTGGTCAAGAGGCCCATCAAGTCGCGACGCCGGGTAAAGAGGACGAGCGGGATCAAGGCGAAGGGCAGCCCGAAGCTCAGGACCACCTGGCTCAGCACCAGCGTCCGCGTCGGATCCAGGCCCAGACCGATCACGGCGATGGCCGGCGTCATCGTCACCAGCCGCCTGACCCACACGGAGATCTTCCAATGGAGGAACCCCTGCATGATGACCTGGCCCGCCATCGTCCCCACCGTGGACGAGGAGAGCCCAGACGCCAGCAGGGAGATCGCGAACACCACGCTGCTGGTGCTCCCCAAGAGCGGGGTCAGGGTCCGGTGGGCCTCTTCGATCGTGGCGATCTTCGTCAACCCATGCACCCAGAAGGTCGACGCCGCCATGATGAGCATCGCGGCGTTGACCAACCCGGCCAGGGTCATCGCCACCACGACATCGATGGCCTCGAAATGGAAGAGCCGCCGGGCCTGGTCCGCATTCTCGGTGACGATCCGGCTCTGGGTGAGCGAGGAGTGCAGGAAGATCACGTGGGGCATCACGGTCGCCCCCAGAATGCCCACCGCCAGGAGGACGGCTTCGGTACCGCCGAGCACGGGGTGAACGACGCTGAGACCGATCGCCGGCCAGCTCGGCCGGTCCAGGATCGTCTCGACGAGATAGGCGACCGCGATCACGCCGACCAGGGA
>Ga0070706_100004151_pt1 | contig 14089 bp, 12 predicted proteins | sample KBSK5501metaG_FD_65476 | JGI IMG/M metagenome (GOLD analysis project Ga0070706, IMG submission 65476) | Corn, switchgrass and miscanthus rhizosphere microbial communities from Kellogg Biological Station, Michigan, USA - KBS K5-50-1 metaG | ecosystem: Host-associated > Plants > Roots >...
GCTGCGCCGGCTGCGCCGATCTTCGACTCTTGATAACAGAACCCGCCCGAGAGTCCCGGAGTTGGCAGCTATCGGGAGCAGGGACACGAGTAGCAGCAAGGAGCCGCCGATGACCGGTCCGGAACACTACAAGCTGGCTGAACGTCTGCTCAGCCAAGCGGCGCGAGATCCACGAGAGTCGGCCCAGATACCGGTCGTTCCGCCGCCGGTCAACAGGCCTCTTGGGCCTCAGCAGCGCGACCGTATGATCGCCCAGGCTCAAGTCCACGCCACTCTCGCCCTGGCCGCCGCCACCGCTCTTGGCGACAGCGATCAGTGGAACGCAGCAGCGGGGTAACCCAGCTGCTCTGCTGCCCAGCGTCTTCTGGGGCCCAATCGCGGCGACTGACTTATCGGCTCCGGACCTCACGCTGCGGCCGTCATGATGCCAGCTGACGTGGAGAGTTGGCGGGGGGTCGGGCACCTAGCTCTGTGTACCGCGTGACGATGGCAAGGTTCAGCTCGGCCTCGATGTTGTCAAGCTGAAGCTGGACCCTCTTGAGCTGGATCCCGATATCGCCGGCGATCTCCCGGCGGAGATAGCGGACCCCCAGTGTCCCGCCAATGATCATGCCCAGGAGGGCGCCAACAAGAAAGATCAACACTTGTCACACCGCCCTGCGGCTGCGAGCCTGGCAGCAATGGTGCCCACCGCGGCGAAGAATGGCCTGCTGATGCTGGTGGTCATCGTCGTCTCCTTCTGGCCTTGTGGGCCGTTCTACAGGCGGGAGTTCCCGCGGGTAAGAACTGGCTGGCCGGTCACCTCAGGGGTGCGGGTGTACAGGCCGGTGAGTACCCGGGCGGCGCGGGCGAGCCGGTCCGGGGCCGTGGTGGTAATGCTGGATGCGGCTTCCTCACGGTGGACGCCCAGGGAGACCACCCAGATGGCGCCGATCACGGCGCCGACGGCGACGAGTGCTACTGCTACTACAGCGACTAGATAGACGATCACGATGTCCCGCCTCTGACCTGGTGGTTTAGGTTGAGCCGAAAACATCGGCTCAGATTGCCCGGAGCACTGGTCCCAAGGTGTACGATCATGACGATCACACCACCGAGACCTAGGACACCAGACATTGGTATGGGACCAACGGTCACAATGTGAGTACCCAGGTCTCTCGATGGGCTAAACCTACTCAGACCTGACTTATGATGAGTGGTCTGATTGGGTCTTGCTAACTGGGAGGTCGACATGGCCCTGTACGAGTTGATCGCCGATGACCTACGCGCCAAGATCAAATCTGGAGAGCTGGCCGCAGGCAGCCAGTTGCCGCCTGAACCCAAGCTCCAGGAGGAGTACAGCGAGCGCCCCGAGTTCAGCAGCAGCAAGGTCTCCCGCAACACCGTGCGCGACGCGATCAGCATCCTGGTCCTCGAGGGGCTGGTCGAGAAGCGGGCCGGCCAGGGCACGTTCGTCGTGGAGAAGATCGACCCGTTCGTCACCACGCTCACCAGCGACCCGGTAGGCGGCGAAAGCGCGGTCTACCAGTCAGAGGTCACCCGGCGCGGGCGCACGCCCTACGAGACGGAGCCGCGCGTCGAGATCCAGTTCTCGTCCGCAGCGCCCGAACTGCAACTCGGCGATGACCAGCAGGTTGTCAGCCGCCACCAGCGGCGTTACATCGACCGGAAGCCCTACTCGCTGCAGACCTCCTTCTACCCGCGGCGCTATGTCTACGACGGCGCGGAGCGCCTGGACGACGCAGGCGAGATCGCGGAGGGTGCGGTCGCTTACATCGAGAAGACGCTCGGCATCAAGCAGGTCGGCTGGCGCGAACACCTGAGCGTTCGAGTCGCCAACAGCGAGGAGAGCGCCTTCTTCGACCTCACCGCCAAGCCCGGCGCCCAGGTCATCGAGGCCCGCCGGACGGCCTTCAACGCCCAAAGGGCGCCGATCCGGCTGACCGTCACCGTCTACGCCGCCGACCGGAACCAGTTCGCCTACCAGGCGGGAGACGTACCCGAAGAGACGCCCGGGCCGGCCTCCGGGTCCTCGGGCCAGTAGCATGCGCGGTCCAGGCGGCGCTGGCCATCCGTCATGGCGTGGTGGTTAACGCATAAACGAGGCCCGGCCCGAATCCCCCGCGCCTACCGGGACTCGCATCCGGCCGTTCCTCTGCGCCCGTTCTTCCGCCGCTGCTATACCTCGGCTGGGAGATGTTGGGCGGCATCTCTGACGGAGTCTGACCTCAATGATGATCTACACCAGGCGCGGGGCACCAGCCGAGCCCGACGGCCAGCGCGTGGGCGCAGCGACACTTGGCACGACGCACGACCGCGGGTGGGACGAGTCCGTTCTCGATACCAGGCAGCAGCAGTTGCTGCTCCCGGAGGAAACGAGACTACGGCTGACAGAGCATGCGCGCCGGTTGCAGCAGCCGCTTTGGGAAGGACTGAGGCGCGAGCGGGAAGAGAGCCACCGGTCGTGGTCATGGCAGGTACTCGCCCATCCGGGCTTCCGCCTGTACTTCACCGGGAGTGTGCTGTCGAACTCGGGCACGTGGCTGCAGAACACCGGCCAGGCTCTGCTCGCTTACCACTTGACGCATTCGGTCCTGGCGATAGGGGTAGTCGTCTGCGCTCAGTTCTCAACGGTCTTGCTGCTCGGGCCTTGGGCAGGAACCGTCGTGGCACGGGCGCCGAGCCTACGGAACCTGATTATCATCACTCAGCTCGCGTCGGTAGCGGTGGCTGGCTTCCTCACGGCTCTGCAGTTTGCCGGGATGCTCACCGTGGCCTGGCTGGTTACCGGGGCCTTTGCTCTCGGTCTGGCGTACTGCTTCGCCCTCCCCGCCTTCCCTGCCTTCGTGCCGGCCCTCGTGCCCGAGCCGGAAACCAGGCCGGCCCTGGCCATGAACTCCGTTTCCTACAACATTGGAAGAGCCGTCGCGCCAGGCATTGCGGTACTGATCGTTACCACCATCGGATTCGGCTGGGTTTTCCTGATGAATGCGGTGTCCTTCCTCCTCCTCGAGGAGGCAGTTCGCAGGGCGCGGCCATGCCGCCCGGCGGATCCGGCGAGCCACACCAGGATCCGGGATGTCTTCGATGTGGCCCGCCGGGAGCCTAGTATCTGGCTGCTGCTGGCGATGGTGGCCGCGGTCACCATCGCTGCCGATCCGGTTCTTGTCCTTGGTCCCGCGATGGCGCAGCGCTTTGATGTATCGGGGGACTGGGCCGGATACTTCCTCGCCGCCCTTGGCGCCGGCACGGTCCTGGCATCATTTGTACCGGTACGCCCGCCCTCACGCATCCGGCACGCCGCGTATCCGCTTGCTATCCTGGGCGCGGCGGTCATCGTGTTCGCGCTGGGTCTCGACCTATGGCTATGTCTTGCCATGACTTTTGTAGCCGGGGCCGCCTGCCTGCTTACCGGGTCTGCTACCCAGACCCTGCTGCTCGCCTGCGCGGGTCCGGGCGGCAGGGCGTTGATCATGGCGGCATGGGCCGTCGCGTGGGCGGGCAGCAAACCGCTGGCCTCGCTGGCCGATGGCTTCATCGCAAACTTCATCACCGTCCCCGCCGCTGGCGTACTGCTGGCGCTCCCTGCCCTGCTGCCCGCCCTAGTCGTGATCATCTTCTTCCGGTCACCAGCTCTCCCCGTCGCCGTCGGCACCCAGGATGCCAGGCCGAACGCGATGCCCGTTAGCTGAGACACGCTAGGGCTTGCCTGGGTCAATGGTGCTGAATTGACAAGATCCGACCGTGGATGATCATGCTTCTTATGCCACACTCTAGGAGGGAGGCGGCGACTGCCCCCAAGGCCCGATACGGAGGGAGAAAGGAGGGTAATGGCCAAGCGTTACGGTCGCCCATCGCTTCAATATCGTTACGAGCATTACGACCCGCGCTGAGTGAGCGGCTGCGGCGTATAGAGCTGCGGCCAAATTCTGGACCCTAGTGACCCAGCACGCATCTGGGACTAGGTACAGTGCCCCTGGTCCCAGACGCCCGACCCTCCCGTGTCGAAGCGCGTTCTTATTTCTGCTGGCTTCTTTGCCGGAAGCCATACTCACTGCCTATGGCATTCCGTGAATGCCGGTTTTCGTAAACGGAAAGCGCAGAAGGCTGAAACCCGCTGACGGCGTTAACGCCGCAACCTCGGCCGAGGCTCAGTCCACCAGGTCCAAGGCTGCGGCGATGATGGCGTCGGCGTCGAGGCCGTGGTAGCGGTACACGTCGGCGAGGTCGCCTGACTGGCCGAACCGGGTGACCCCCAGGTGCGTGGCGGCGACGCCGTTCACCCCGGCGAGGAACGCCAGCGTGTGCGGGTGCCCGTCCAGCACGGTCACCATCGGCCGGGCCCGCTCGGGGGGCAGCAGCACGTCCACGATCCACGAGGGCGCGTCGCCGAGCCCGCGCCGCGCCTGCACCGCGCGGAACAGCAGATCCGCGCTGGTCACGCACACCAGGTCGGCGGCGAACCCCAGCGCCTCCAGGCGTTCGGCCGCCGCCATCGCCTCGGGCACCACCGCGCCCATCGCGCAGATGGTCAGCGTCGGCGCAGCCGAACGCCGCAAGAAGTACCCGCCCGCCACCACTCCCCGCCGCCGGTGCTCACGAGCGGCGGAATCACTGGGCACCGCGGCCAGCGCCTGGCTCACCGGGCGGGTGGACAGCCGCAGGTACGCGGACGACCCGTCCGGCCGGCCCAAAGCAGCCAGGCAGGCCAGCAGCGCCCACTCGGCGTCCAGCGCGAAGGCCGGCTCGTAGGTCACGCAGCCAGGCTGCTCGAGCCCGATGGACGGCGTCTTGATCGACTGGTGCGCGCCGCCCTCGGGCGCCAGAGTCACCCCCGACGGCGTGCCGACCAGGATCGACTGGCCGCCGGCGTAGATCCCGAACGACCACGGCTCGAGCGCGCGCTCCACGAACGGGTCGTAGAGCACCCCGACGGGCAGCAGCGGCTGCCCCCACCGGCTCCACGTCGCGCCCAGCTCGCCGAGCAGGCCGACCAGGTTCACCTCGGCGATGCCCAGCTCGATGTGCTGCCCCGACGGCTTCTCCCGCCAGTGCAGGATCGTCGCGGCGTCGTCGGCGAACCAGTCCGACCGCTCGCTCTGCGACCAGACGCCGACCTTGTTGACCCAGCCGCCGAGGTTCGTGCTGGACGCGACGTCCGGGCTCACCGTGACGATCCGCCGGCCCGTCTCGGGCGCGGCCCGGTTCAGGTCGAGCAGCGTCCTCCCGAGCGCGGCCTGCGTGCTGGCCACCCCCGTGGGCGTCCGGCCGAGGTCGGCCGGCACCTCCAGCGCCGGCGCCGGCCCCGGCGGGTCCCGGTGCAGCCGCGCGGCGGTCGCGGCGCACAGGTCAGCTTCGGCGGAGCCGTTCGGGAAAACCTGCCAGGGCCGGCTCGCGTCGACGCCGGACCGCGCCGCCAGCTCCGCGAGCTGCTCGGGCGTCAGCAGCGCGGAGTGGTTCTGCGGGTGGCCCTCCATCGCCAGGCCGTAGCCCTTGACCGTGTACGCGAAGATCACCGTCGGCCGGGTGTCGTCGATCATCCCGAACACCTCGCCGAGCGCGGCGAGGTCGTGCCCGCCGAGGTTGCGGACGGCCGCGAACAGCTGCTCGTCGGCGACATCGGCGATCAGCGCGCGGATCGGATCGGCATCCGGCCCGGACCCAGGCAGCCGTTCGCGCAGCTCAGGCGCCGTGCAGCGCAGCAGCCGCTGGTACTCCGGGTTGGCCATCGTGTCGATCCGGGCGCGCAGCGCGCCGCCGCCCGGTCGGCCCATGAGCTCTTCCAGCAGCCGCCCGTACTTCGCGGTCAGCACCTGCCAGCCGGCCGCGGCGAACATGCCCTGCAGCCGCGGCGTGTCGATGATCGGCACGATCCGGTCCAGCGACTGCCGGTTCAGGTCGACGATCCAGACGATCTCGCCCAGCTCGGTGACCATCGGGTCGATCGCGGCCTCCCACACCGCGCCCTCGTCGAGCTCGGCGTCGCCGACCAGGGAGTACTGCCGCCCGGTCCCGGCCCCGCCGAACTGCGCGTTGACGTACCGGCGGGCCAGCGCGCCCCAGATCGGCGCGGTCGCGCCGATGCCGACCGACCCGGTCGAGTAGTCCGCCGGGTCGGGGTCCTTGGACCGGCTCGGGTAACTCTGCAGGCCGCCGAACGAGCGCAGCGTCGTCAGGTACGACTCGTCCAGCTCGCCGAGCAGGTAGTTGATCGCGTGCAGCACGGGCGAGGCGTGCGGCTTGACCGAGACCCGGTCGCCGCGCTCGAGCTGGCCGAACCACAGCGCGGTCATGATCGACACCATCGACGCGCTGGAGGCCTGGTGGCCGCCGACCTTGAGGCCGGACGGGTTCGGCCGCACCCGGTTGGCGTGGTCGACGATCGCCGTGGACAGCCACAGCACCCGCTGCTCGACCGACCGGAGCACGTCCAGGCTGACCGGGCCGACCGGGCCGGCCTGGCCGGCGTCGCCGGCCATGGCGGCGCGCGGCTGCGAATCCGAGACGCTCGTCACCGCGGTGCCTCCCTGGGGCTCTTTCTCCCCAGCGTGCTACCCGCGGGCCCGCCGCGCTAGAGGCTGGCGCCGGAGAGCCTGGCGCCCGCCGCCGGTCAGCTGCTGGGCCTCGGGCAGGCAACCTTGGGATTCACGCCGCCGACGTAGTTCAGCGGTCCGGCGAGGATCGTGACGACGATCGTGCCGCCCTTGGCGCAGGTCATGGACGACGACTCGCTGTAGTAGTGGCGCTGCGCGCCCGCGATCGCGCCGATCACGAGCCACACCACGAGGAGCGCGGAAGCGATACGCATCTGCTGCCTCCGAATATCCGGACAACACGTTCGGCTGCCCATGACCGCGAGCTTCAAACCGCCCGCAGTCTGCCAGGATGCACAGGGAGGCACCCGGCGAGGGAGGCGATCATGGCGTTCAGCAGCCCGGTGGACGGGTTCCGGCTGGCCTACGACCGGGCCGGCGCCGGGCCGCCCGTGGTCCTGCTGCACGGCTGGCCGGGGGACCGCACCGACTTCCGCCGCGTCGTCCCGCTGCTCACCGCCGGCGCGGACGTCGTGGTCCCGGACCTGCGCGGCTTCGGCGAGTCGGACAAGCACGACCGGCCGCCCGCCGGCGCGTACTCGGCGGCCGCGCAGGCGCGCAGCGTCGCCGCGCTCATCGCCGAGCTGGGCCTGCGCCGCCCGGTGCTCGCCGGGTATGACATCGGCAGCCGTATCGTGCAGGCCGTAGCCATTGATTTTCCCGAACGGACCCGCGCCATCGTGGTCGCCCCGCCGCTGCCGGGCGCCGGGGACCGGGTGTTCGCACCCCAGGCGCAGCGGGAGTTCTGGTACCAGGCGTTCCACCAGCTCGACCTCGCGACCGAGCTGATCGACGGCCGGCCCGACGCGGTGCGCGCCTACCTGCGGTACTTCTGGACGCACTGGTCAGGTCCCGCGTTCACCCCGGCCGAGCCCGACCTCGACCACCTGGTCAGCTGGTACGGGCCGCCGGGCGCGTTCACCGCGTCGATCCGCTGGTACCGGGCGGGCGCCGGCACCGTGGCCAGGTCGGCCGGCGAGCGCGCGCCGGCGCCCGGTGACCGGATCGCGACGCCGGCCACCGTGCTGTGGCCCCAGCACGACCCGCTGTTCCCGGCCGCCTGGTCGGACCGGGTGGCGGAGTTCTTCGCGGCCGCCGACCTGCGCCGGGTCGGCGGCGTGGGACACTTCGTGCCGCTGGAGGCGCCGGAGGCCTTCGCCGCGGCGGTACTCGAGCGGTGCCGGACCGGAAGCGGGCAACCATGACCACGCTGCGCAGCAGTACGATCTTCGAAGGGGACCACCGGGCGGGCGCCCGGTCCTTCCTGTACGGCCTGGGGTACACCCGCGAGGACCTGGGCCGGCCCATCATCGGCGTCAGTCACTGCTGGACCGACACGATGCCGTGCAACTTCAACCACCGGATCCTGGCCGACGCGGCCAAGCGCGGGGTCCGCGACGGCGGCGGGACGCCGATGGAGTTCAGCACGATCGCGATCTCCGACGGCATCACGATGGGCACCCAGGGGATGAAGGGATCCCTGGTCAGCCGCGAGGTCATCGCGGACTCGATCGAGCTGGTGGCCGACTCGCACATGTTCGACGCGATGGTCTGCGTGGTGGGCTGCGACAAGACGACGCCGGGCGCCGCGATGGCGCTCGCCCGGCTCGACGTGCCCGGCGTCATCCTGTACAGCGGCACGATCGCGCCCGGGCGCTTCCGCGGCCGGACGGTCGCGGTCGGCGACGTGTTCGAGGCGATCGGCGCGGTGGCGGCCGGGCGGATGAGCCGCGCCGACCTCGACGAGCTGGAGCAGGTGGCCTGCCCGGGCCCGGGGGCGTGCGGCGGCCAGTACACCGCGAACACGATGTCGATGGTCATGGAGGTGCTGGGGCTGTCGCCGCTCGGATCCAACAGCGTGCCGGCCGCGGACGAGGCCAAGGTAGGCGTCGCCCGCGACGCCGGCGAGCTCGTGATGGCCGCGCTGGCGGGCGGCCGCAGACCCGGCGCCATCCTGACCCGCCGCGCGTTCGCCAACGCGACGGCGGTCGCGGTCGCCTCGGGCGGCTCCACCAACGTGGTGCTGCACCTGCTCGCGCTGGCCCGCGAGGCGGGCGTCGATTTCGGCCTCGCCGACTTCGAGGAGGTCGCCCGGCGCACGCCGCTGCTGTGCGATCTCAAGCCCGGCGGCCAGTTCACCGCCAGCGAGCTGCACGCCGCCGGCGGGGTGGCGGCGCTCGTCCGCGAGCTGCTCGACGGTGGCCACGTGGACCCGGACTGCCTGACGATCACCGGCCGGACGCTGGGCGAGGAGGCGGCGGACGCCCCGCCGGGCGCCGCCGGGCAGCGGGTGATCAGGCCGGCCGGGGCGCCGCTGATGACCGGCGGGAGCCTGTGCATCCTGACCGGGAACCTGGCCCCGGACGGCGCGGTCGTGAAGGTCTCGCCGACGACGCCGCGGTTCCACCGCGGCCCGGCCCTGGTGTTCGACTGCGAGGAGGACGCCAGCGAGGCGGTCTTCGGCCGGCGGGTCGGGCCGGGCGCCACCGTCGTGATCCGCAACGAGGGTCCCCGCGGCGGCCCAGGCATGCGGGAGATGCTGCTGGTCACGGCCGCGCTGATCGGGGAGGGGCTGGGCCAGTCCGTCGCGCTGGTCACCGACGGGCGGTTCAGCGGCGCCACCCGCGGGCTGATGGTGGGGCACGCCTGCCCGGAAGCGGCCGCGGGCGGGCCGCTGTCGCTGCTGCGCGACGGGGACACGGTGGTCATCGACGTGGACGCGCGCCGGCTCGACGCCGAGGGCGTGGACCTGGCCGCCCGGACGCCCGCGCCGCCGCCGCCCGCGCCGCGGTCGCGGGTGCTGCGCAAGTACGCGCTGCTGGTCGGGCCCGCCTCGGACGGCGCAATCACCAGCCCGCGCTGAACCGCGCGGTGTAATCTGAGCGACCACCGCGGCGAGGTGCCCCGGGCGGGAAGAAAGGCAGACCGTGATGATCTGCGAGCAGTGCGGCAGACCCGGCGGCGAGGGAACCTTCTGCTCCAACTGCGGGGCGCCGCTGGCCCCGCGGCAGCCCGGCGCGCCCGGGGACGCGATGACACCCCGAGGCCGGGCGGAGGGGCGCTGGCCCCCTCGTTCAGCTTCGACCTGGCGCGGCTGTCGAGCGATGACAAGATCATCGGAGCGGCCACGCTCGTGCTGTTCATCTCGCTGTTCCTGCCGTGGTTCGGCTACGCCGGGCAGAGCGTCGACGGGTTGTGGCACGGCTTCGAGTACCTGACCCTGATCGTCGCCGTGGCGATAGTGGCTTACCTGGTCCTGCGGGCCGGCTTCGAGCGGCTGCCGTTCGGTGCCGGCCTCCCGCACGAGCTGCTGCTGATCGCCGCCACGGGCTTCAACTTCATCCTGGTGCTGATCGGGTTCCTGGCCAAGCCGAGCGTCACGTTCCTGTTCCTGAGCGCGAGCGCGAGCTGGGACTTCGGCGCGTACATCAGCCTGATCGCCGCGATCGTCGCCGTGGCCGCCGCCGTCCTCCCCGTGGTGCGGGCGCGCGCGCGCTGACCGCGGCCGCCGCGGGCGCCGTCGCGGCTCCGGCATCCGCAGTTACTGCCGCGTCACCCCGTGGGCGTGGTGTGCGTGACGCGGTGGTGCAGGATGAGCAGCAGGATGTACAGCGCGAGCACGACGATGCCGCCGATCCAGGCCACCTTCGCGAGCGTGTCGCGCCGTCCCTGCTTGCGGTACTGGCGCTGCGCGATGAGGCCGAGCATGATCGCCGCGGGCGCGAACAGGTACCAGCAGACGATCGCGATGACCGACAGGATCAGCGGCGTCCGGGAGGGCGGCTGAACGACCGGGCCGCCGCCGGTGTCCCCGCCGGCGTACCGGGGGAGCGGTGCCCTGTTCCCGCCGCGAGCGGGCGGCTGAGGTGGGGATGCCATTCGCTTACCTCGTCAAGTCACTCGGGTTAGCGCGAGCCTAGTGAATGTAAGCCTCCCAGTCCCGCGGCACCCTGCCCGCCGGCCCTGGTACCGGCTGATCGACCGGGTGGTGCTCGGGTGGGGCCAGCGCCGGCCCGTCCTCGTACCACTCCTGTGTCTTGTAGTCCCAGAACCAGCTCTCGCCGGGCTCGAAGCTGCGGATGACCGGGTGCCCGGTCACGGCCGCGTGCGCGGTCGCGTGCTGCGACGGCGAGGTGTCGCAGCAGCCGATGTGCCCGCACTGCGCGCAGCGGCGCAGGTGAACCCACCAGCCGCCGGCGGCCTCGCACTCCACGCAGCCGGTACCGCTGGGCGGGACCGACGGGTCAATTCCCGGTACTGCCGTCATCCTGGTTGCTCCTCGTCGGCGGCGGTCAGCGGCAGGCGCACCTGGAACCGCGTGTCGCCGGGGACCGACTCGACCCGCAGGTCGCCGTGGTGCCTGTTCACCACGATCCGCCACGAGATGTCCAGCCCCAGCCCGGTGCCCTGGCCCACCGGCTTGGTGGTGAAGAACGGCTCGAAGATCCGGTCCCGGATGTCGGGCGGGATGCCCGGCCCGGTGTCCCCGAACTCGACGAGCAGCCGGTCACGGTCGAGCGCGGTCCGCACGGTCAGCCGGCCCGCCCCGGCCATCGCGTCGACCGCGTTGTCGATGAGGTTCGTCCACACCTGGTTGAGCTCGCTGGGGTAGGCCGGGATCCGCGGCAGGCCTCGGTCGTAGTCCTTGACCACGGTGATGTCGGGCCCGATCTTGCCGCTGAGCATCAGCAGCGTGCTGTCGATCAGCTCGTGCACGTCGGTGACCTGATAGGGCGCCCGGTCCAGCTGCGAGTACTGCTTGGCGGCGCCGACCAGTGACGAGATCCGGGTGACCGAGTCCGCGATCTCGTTCATCAGCACCTCGGTCTCCACCGTGTAGCCCAGCCAGCGCAGCGGGCTGTCCAGGGATGCCTCGCACCGGCTCGTGTCGGCCAGCGTGGCGGCGACCTGGTCGAGCCACGCCGTGTCGAGGCCGGCCTGCGCGAACACGGCCGCCAGCTGCCACCCGTCGGCGACGCCGTGCGCGTCGAGCCAGTCGGCTACCTCGTCCTCGAGGTCGGACGCCTCCATCGGGCTGAGGACCGGCGCCTTGGCGACCCGCTCGGCCGCCTCCTCCTGCAGGCCGATCAGCACGGTAAGCGTTGCCGGGTCGTTCGGCCCGGCGGCGATGAGGCCCAGCTTGTGGCGCATGCCGGCCACCCGCTCGCGCAGCGTCGCCGTCGCCCGCACCGCTGCAGACGCGGGATTGTTGAGCTCGTGGGTGAGCCCGGCCGACAGCGACCCGAGCGCGAGCAGCCGTTCCCGCTGGCCGATCGCCTCCTGGGTGTTCTTGTTGCCGAAGAACAGCCCCTCGAGCAGGTGCACCGCCATCGGGAACCACTCGTTCATCAGCTGCGCGAACCTGGCCGCGTCGAGCACGAAGAACCGCGACGGCACGGTGACCCGCAGCGTGTTGAGGTAGACCTGCGTCACCCGGTCGCCCAGGTAGGCGGTGAACGCGCCGGCGTAGACGCCGGGGGTGGCGGTGCGGCCGACCTCGATGTCGTCCTCGCCGACCCGGCGCGTCATCACCACCTCGCCGCTCAGCAGCACGTAGAGGCGTTCTGCGGGCTCGCCCTCGGCGTACACCGGCCCCGGCTCGGCCAGCGTCACCCGGCCGTTGCGGCACAGCCAGTCGAGCTGGTCGTCGGTCAGCTTCTCGAACAGGAACAGGCGCCGCAGCTCGCTCGGCGTGCACGGCGGCAGCGCGTCCAGGGATTCGCTCACAACCTGCCGATTCGCTTCTCCGCCCGCTGCGCGTGCGTCGCTCATAGCTTGCCGATTCGCTTCTCCGCCCGCTGCGCGTGCGTCGCTCATAGTCGCTCCAGGTATCGGTGCACCAGCATGACGGCCATCGCTCCCTCGCCCACCGCGGACGCGACCCGCTTGGCGGACTCGGCGCGGACGTCGCCGGCGACGAAGACCCCCGGCACGCTGGTCTCCAGGTGGTACGGCGCCCGGTCCAGCGGCCAGCCGGCCAGCCGCCGCTGGCCGGTCGTCAGGTCGGGGCCGGCGAGGATGAAGCCGCGCTCGTCACGCGCCAGCACGGCGTCGAGCCACCCGGTCAGCGGGGCGGCGCCGATGAACACGAACAGCCGCTGCGTGTCCACCGTCCGCGTGTCCCCGGTGTTGCTGTCGCGCAGGGTGACCTGCTCGAGGTGCCCGTCGCCGTGCGCCTCGGCGACCTCGGTGCAGGTGCGCACCTCGATCACCGGGATCCCGGCGATCTGCTCGATCAGGTAGTGCGACATCGACTTCTGCAGCGACGGGGCGCGCACGAGCATGGTGACCGACTTGGCCGCCTTGGACAGGTACACCGCGGCCTGGCCGGCCGAGTTGGCCCCGCCGACGATGTAGACGTCCTGGCCGGTGCAGCCGGTCGCCTCGGTCAGCGCCGACCCGTAGTAGATCCCCCGGCCGGTCAGCTCGGCCAGGCCGGGAGCGGTGAGCTGCCGGTACGCCACCCCGCTGGCGAGGATCACGGCGTGCGCGTCGACCGCCCCGCCGTCGGCGAACCGGACGGTCCGAGCGGAGCCGTTGACCTCGAGCCCGGTCACCTCGCACGCCGTCAGCACCTCGGCACCGAACTTCGCGGCCTGCCGCCGCGCCCGGTCGGTGAGCTGCGCGCCGGACACCCCGTCGGGAAAGCCGAGGTAGTTCTCGATCCGGGAGCTCTGCCCCGCCTGGCCGCCGGTGGCCATCCGCTCGACCAGCACGGTGCGCAGGCCCTCGGACGCGCCGTAGACGGCCGCGCCCAGCCCCGCGGGCCCGCCGCCGATGACGACGAGGTCGTAGAAGCCGCCGGACGGCACCGTGGCCAGCCCGACCTTGGCCGCCAGCTCACGGTCGGCGGGCTGGACGAGCGCCTCGCCCTCCGAGGTGATCACCACGGGCAGCGTCATCTCGTCGGCCCCAGCGGCCTCGAGCAGCCGCCGTCCCTCCGGCTCGTCGGACGCGTACCAGCGGTAGGGCACCTGGTTGCGCGCCAGGAACTCGCGCACCTCCGACGAGCGGGCCGACCACCGGTGCCCCACGACCTTCGTCTCCGGCACCGGCCGGTAGTCCGACGACAGCCACGTCTCCAGCAGCGCGTCCACCACCGGGTAGAGCTTCTCCTCCGGCGGGTCCCAGGGCTTGAGCAGGTAGTAGTCGAGGTCCACGACGTTGATCGCCTCGATCGCCGCCCCGGTGTCGGCGTAGGCGGTGAGCAGCGCCCGCCGCGCGCCGGGGAAGATGTCCATCGCCTGCTCGAGGAACTCGATGCCGTTCATCTGCGGCATCCGGTAGTCCGCCAGGATCACGGCCACCTGCTCGCCGCGCAGCTTCATCTGCCGCAGCGCCTCCAGCGCCGCGTCACCGGACTCGGCGCGGACGATGCGGTGCCGCTCGCCGTACCGCCGCCGCAGGTCCCTGGCCACCGCGCGGGAGACACCGGGGTCGTCGTCGACGGTCACGATGGCGGGCCGCGCCCCGCCCTCAGGCGCCGTCATGGCCGC
>Ga0070706_100004152_pt1 | contig 14088 bp, 11 predicted proteins | sample KBSK5501metaG_FD_65476 | JGI IMG/M metagenome (GOLD analysis project Ga0070706, IMG submission 65476) | Corn, switchgrass and miscanthus rhizosphere microbial communities from Kellogg Biological Station, Michigan, USA - KBS K5-50-1 metaG | ecosystem: Host-associated > Plants > Roots >...
TCCTGGCCTTCGCGGCGGCGCTCACCATCGCCGGGTGCAAGCCTGGCATCCTGAACAGCGGCTCACCGAGCGGCACGCCGTCCGCCGGGACCGCGGCATCCGCCGGGAGCGCCAAGCGCGCATCGGCGGCGAGCGTCATGGCAGCCCTGGCCCGCAATGCGCAGGGGACTGCGTCATTCGCGGCGACCCTGCAGATCAATGCCACCGCGAACTCGGCCGTGCATCTGTCAGGCACCCTGATCGAGCAGACGCAGCCCAGCCTGCTCGTGGACGTCCATGCCACGCGCCCAGCTGGCCTGGAAGCGATCCTGACCGGCAACACGGCATACCTCAAGATCGGTGCCCTGACCGGGACCGCAGGCCGACCATGGGTCGCGGTCCCTTACTCCGGGCTGACCAACCGCTCGAACGCCAGCCTGGTCCCGATGATCCAGCAGATGCAGGGCAGCAACCCGCTGGCGCAGGCCCAGATGTTCCCGGCCGCGACGGATGTCCGGGCGGTTGGCAGCTCCACGATCAACGGGGTTCCGACCACTCAGTACAGCGGGAGCTACAGCCTCGCGGCCGGCCTCGGCCAGCTAGCCCCCGGCCTGCGCGCGGGCGTCCGGTCCAGCATGATGTCGAGCGGCATCACCTCGACCGCGTTCACGGTCTGGGTGGACGCGCGGCAGCAGGTGCGCAAGATGACCCTGGTCGAGTTCGGGAGGAACACCCGGATCGAGATCGTCCTGGTCATCGTCTCGATCAACCAGCCGGTGCAGATCCAGATCCCGCCGGCTGGCCAGGTGGCCGGGGCCATCGTCACGCCGACGCCCGGTGTAACGATGACGCCGACGCCCGCCATGACCACGGCACCGACGCCGACGCCGGGCACCACCAGCACGCCCACGCCCGGCCCAACCAGCACGCCCACGTCCGGCGCAACCAGCAATCCCACGCCCAGCACTGGGCCAACCCACTGGTGACCAGCACGTCCTGACGTCGCCGCCGGCCCGCTGCCCCCTGGGTAAATGGCTCCCAGGGGTGGCGGGCCGACCCTTCCCAGGGCTCCATACCGGACGAACGAGGTCCTATCGCAACCAATACGCCGTGGACTACAGTCCTCTGAAGAGTTCTAGTGGTCCTACGAGCGACGTGCAGCCAAAGAAGTCCCCTCTTACAGACCACTAGGTCGTGACGACATGGCGCAATGGAGCGTGGTCGTGAAGAGGATGAAGAGGATTGCCGGAACCGCGCTTTCCGCGGCCCTGCTGACCACGGGACTGACATCGGCGGCGCCGGCGTTCGCCTCGACTCAGACGTGCAGCGGCTCGACCACGCTGACTGCCTCGTTGCCGGACAAGGCGACCTACGAGATCCAGTGCCCGGCGGGCGCCTGGAACGGCACTCTGTTCCTCTACAGCCATGGCTACGTGACGCCGGGCTCCCCGAACCCGGCCCACGATGTCGGCGACCCGGTCACCGGCGCCTGGCTGCTCAGCCATGGGTTCGCGCTGGCCGGGTCGTCGTACGCGACGACCGGCTGGGCGATCCAGCAGGCGCTGCCCGACCAGATCGCCACGCTGGACGTCTTCGACGCAACCTTCGGGACGCCGAAGCAGACGATCGCGTGGGGCCATTCGCTCGGCGGCATCATCACGGCCGGCCTGATCCAGCAGTACCCGGACCGGTTCAGCGCCGCGCTGCCGATGTGCGGCGTGCTCTCCGGCGGGGTGGCCACCTGGAACACCGCCCTGGACGCCGCGTTCGCGTTCAAGCAGCTGATCGACCCGAACGATCCGTCGCTCACGCTGGTCAACATCACCAACCCGGGCGGCAACCTGACCGCCGCCGAGACCGCCGCGGCTGGCGCGCAGCAGACCCCGCAGGGCCGGGCTCGGCTCGCCCTCGCCGCGGCACTCGGCGACACGCCCGGCTGGTTCACCCCGCTGTCCCCGGAGCCAGCCAGCAACGACTTCGCAGGCCAGGAGGCCAACCAGTACCAGTGGGACTCGCAGGTGGACTTCCCGTTCATCTTCGCGCTCCGTGCCGAGCTCGAGGCCCGGGCCGGCGGGAACCCGTCCTGGAACACCGGCGTCAACTACTTCAGCGACCTGGCCAAGTCCGCCGACCTCCGCGAAGTCGTGGCGCTGTACAAGACGGCCGGACTGAGCCTGCGCGACGACCTCGAAACGCTCAACCATGCCAGCCGGATCAGCGCCGATCCCTCAGCCGTGCTCTACATGGAGCGCAACATCGCGTTCGACGGCAAGCTGCCGGTGCCGGTGCTGAGCATGCACACCACGGGCGACGGCCTGGTGGTCCCGCAGAACGAGCAGGCCTACCGCAGCGTCGTGGACAACGCGGGCGACGAGCGGCTGCTGCGGCAGATCTTCGTCCACCGGGCCGGCCACTGCACGTTCACCCCGGCCGAGACGATCACCGCCGCCCAGGTGCTGCTGAACCGCCTCGACACGGGACGCTGGGACTCCTCGGCGCTGGACCCGGAAGACCTGAACAGCCAAGCGGCGGCGCTCGGCCCGGGATACAACATCTTCTCGACCGGCGGCCCGCCCGTGCCGACGGCGCCGGCCTTCACCCGCTACCACCCCACGCCCTACCTCCGCCCATTCGACCTGGACCGCTAGAGTCCCCGGACGTTCAGACGCGACCTCTCGGGACTCTCTGTTTCATGATCGCGGTACATTCTCAGCGCGGGCGACTGAAAAGTCACCGCGATCATGAAGGTGCGGGGGGCTCCTGGCCGTCAGGCTGCCGGTCAGACACATTCCGTCTACACATCGAGACCTGCGGCGCCCTTGGCCAGATCACATAGGCGCCAGCGGCACATTCCGCGCCCCGACTCCTGACGTGGGGATGCTCCTCTGGCATGCTCATCCGGGCAAGTAGCCCGATGAGTATCACCCGCGCCAAGTCCGCCCCCGAACCCTAACGAGCCCAGATCCGCTCACGGGCTCGTCCAGACGAGCCCGGATTCGCTCCGGGCTCGTTCCGGGGTGCCGGCCGGCGTCTGAAGGATTCACCAGGGAGGCACCGGATGCGTCGCCGCAGTGCTGCGTTGCTGGTCCTGGTAATGGCCCTGGGCGCATGCTCTTCGCCGTCGCACCAGGCGCCGACGGCCGTAGCCACGCCGGCCGCCCCGGTCAGCAGCCAGCCAAACCCGGACCTCAAGCCAGCCAGCAGTCAGCCGGGTCCGGACCCCAAGACCGCGGCCGCTCTCGTCCGCATCGCCCAGGTTTTCAACGACAACTACGACCGCAACAACGACGGCCCGGCCTACGACCGCTGGGACTCCCGCAGCCAGGCCGTCATCTCGCGGGCCGAATACATCCGGCGGCATGTCGAGTGCCCGGCTCCGCAGGTAACCGCGCAGGTCGAGGACGCCGTCCCGGGCCCGCGCGGAGCATGGCTCGTCCACTACGAAATCGGCGGCCAGCAACTCACCGACTACTGGTTCTACACCGGTCGGCGATGGCTGTTCGATCTTCTGCTCAGCAACCCCGACGCCGCGCGGCTGTACCGGCTCCCGTTCGCGAAGTACGCCGCCCAGGTTGGCTGCTCGAATCACTGAAGCCGGACCGCTGAAGATCGCGAGCCCGGGCGCTCACGCGCTATAGATGGCCCCTGCAACATCCCCGGGCTCACCCTCGCGGGGCCGCGGGAGCAGCTCCCCCGCAACATCCCTGAGCTCACCCTCGCGGGGCCGCGGCAACAACAGCGAAACGCATCCGCCGTCGCTAGAACGACAGCAAAACGGATCAACCGTCGTTGTCACCGGGGCACCAGCCTCAGCCGGGGTTCACTGACCATCAATACTTGAACGAAGTGTTCCGTTCTGCTAGTATCAGAACAGAAGGTTTCGTTCTGATAGCTGGGAGGCTTGCCGTGCAGTCATCCGCATCCTCATCCGCATCCGCTCCGGCCGCCGGGCGCCGCTGGCGCTGGCTGGCGTTCGCCGTGGTCGTCACGGCCGCCGTGATGGACCTGATGGATTCCACGATCGCCCAGGTCGCGGCCCCCGCGATCAGGCGCGACCTGGGTGGCTCCTATGCCGTCATCGAATGGATCACCGCCGCCTACACGCTGGCCATGGCAGTCGGCCTGCTCACCGGGGGACGGCTAGGGGACCTCTTCGGGCGCAGGCGGATGCTGCTGACCGGCATCGCCGGGTTCGTCGTCGCCTCCGCGGCGTGCGCCGCGGCGGCCAACCCGGGCGAGCTGATCGCCGCGCGGGCCGTCCAGGGGGCCATGGGCGCCCTGATGCTGCCCCAGGTGTTCGGCCTTATCCGTGACCTGTTCGCCGCCGAGGAGATGGGGAAGGCTTTCGGGGTCTACGGCCCGGTCATGGGCCTGTCCGCGATGCTCGGGCCCATCGTCTCGGGCGGCCTGATCAGCCTGGACGTCCTGGGCACCGGCTGGCGGATGATCTTCCTGGTGAACGTCCCCGTCGGGATCGCGGCCCTGCTGGCGGGCGCGCGCCTGCTGCCGGCCGAAGCTGCCGGACCGCGCCGGGCGCGGCTGGACCTTCCTGGGACCGCCCTGGCCGGCGCGGGGATGTTCCTGCTGGTGTTCCCGCTCGCGCAGGGGCATGACCTGGGCTGGCCGCTGTGGATCACCGGCATGCTGGCCGCCTCGGCGCCGGTTCTGGCCGGCTTCGCCTGGTATCAGGTGCGCCGCCGGCGTGCCGGGGCCACACCCCTGGTCGAGCCGGGCATCTTCCGCAACCGCGGCTTCTCCTCGGGCGTGCTGTTCTCGGTGGTGTTCGTGGGGTCGATGGGCGGAATCGTGTTGATCTTCAACGTCTTCCTGCAGGCCGGGCTCGGCTTCTCGCCCTGGCACTCGGCGATCACCACCGCGCCGTGGGCGGCGGGTGCGTTCGTCGGCTCCGCGATCGGCGGTATGACGATGCGCGCACTCGGCCGCCGGGTCCTGTTCGCCGGCCTCGTGGTCGAGGCAGCCGGCCTGCTGGTGCTCTACGCGGTCCTGCGCGGTACCGGCGCCGGGGTCGGCACCGTGGACTTGCTGGCGCCCATGATCGTCGGCGGGATCGGCATGGGGATGGTCTTCGTGCCGCTGTTCGATATCGTCATGGCTGGCGTCGAGCCACGCGAGATGGGCTCGGCCTCCGGTGTGCTGCAGACGGTCAACTCGCTCGGCATGGCGCTGGGCGTAGCCGGGATTGGCGGGGTCTTCTTCGCGCTGCTCGGCACGAAGGCCTACCACGCCCAGTCCTTCGTCGCCCCGGCCGAATGGACGGCGCTGATTACCGTCGCCCTGCTGGCGTTGGCCTTCGCGATCGCGTTCTGGCTCCCCGTGAGGGCGCGGGAGATGGGCGGCGCGCCGGTGGCCGACCCGGAACTGGCGCCGGTCCCGGAACTGGCGCCGGCCCCGGAACTGGTCCTGGACGCATCCGCTGCCTGAGCTGCGGGCCGCCCGGCAGCGCGCTCCATCGCGCGCTGCCGGCGGCGCCAGCCGGTAGCACCGGCTATCCTCACCGCTGCCCGCAGGCGCCAGCGGTAACCATGGCCAGAAGGGAACCCGATGTCATCGGACATGCTGAGCTGGCAGGCGCTGAACCGCGCCTTGCTCGACCGGCAACTGCTGCTCCGCCGGTCGCCGCTGCCGGCCGAGACCGAGACCGAGACTAAGGCCGTGACCGAGGCCGTGGCCAAGACCGAGGCCGTGGCCAAGACCGAGGCCGAAGCCGAAGCCGAAGCAACACGAGCCGGGCGGGTCATCGAGACGATCGAGCACCTGGCAGGCCTGCAGGCCCAGGCGCCATTCCCGCCTTATTACGGCCTGTGGTCGCGGCTGGAGGGTTTCCGCCCGGACGACCTGGCCACGCTGATCACAGGCCGGCAGGTCGTGCGCATCGCGCTGATGCGCGGGACCATTCATCTGGTCTCTGCCCGCCATTGCCTGATGCTGCGCCCGCTCATCCAGCCCGTCCTGGACCGTGCTCTGAAGAACGTGTTCGGCAAGCAACTCGCCGGGATAGACACCGCGGCACTCGCCGCCGCCGGGCGGGCGCTCGCGGAGGAGAAGCCCATTACGTTCAGCGAGCTCGGCGCCGCGCTGTCGGAGCGGTGGCCCGGCCACGCCCCCACCGCCCTGGCCCAGGGCGTGCGCAGCCTGGTGCCGCTCGTCCAGGTGCCCCCTCGCGCGATCTGGGGTGCTGGCGGGCAGGCCCTGCACACGCCCGCCGAGGCCTGGCTCGGCCGTCCCCTTGACGTCAACGCGTCGCTGGACAGCCTGGTGACCCGCTACCTGGCCGCGTTCGGGCCGGCCAGCGTGCGGGATATGCAGGCCTGGTCCGGGCTGACCCGGCTGCAGGAGGTCGCCGACCGGCTCCGGCCTGGTCTGCGCACCTTCCGCGACGAGCACGGAACCGAGCTGTTCGACCGGCCCGAGTCGCCACGGCCCGGCCCGGAGAGCCCAGCGCCGGTGCGCCTGGTCGCCGAGTTCGACAACCTGATCTTGTCCCATGCCGACCGGACCCGCATCATTAGCGAGCAAAACCGCAAGCGAATATTTACCCGGAACGGAATCTTTCCAGGAATGGTCCTCGTCAATGGCTTCGCGGTCGGAATGTGGCGGATCACCAGGTCCCGTGGCGTCGCGGTGCTAACCGCCGAGCTGTTTGAGCCCATCGGCACGCGCGACCGCGAGGCCATCATGCGCGAGGCCCAGCGCCTGCTGGAGTTCGCGGCGCCGGGCACCCAGACCCGCGATATCCGCTTCGGGCCCATCACCTGACCGCTGGCCCCACCGGCACGCGTAGGGTGACAGTGCTGGTGAGGCGACCGCACGCACGGGACCACATGCACGGGACCGCACGCACGAGGGAGAGCAGATGGACGAGGACCGGGCACGGGCCCGGATTCGCGCCGAGCGAGCCGAGGTGCAGAGCCTCCTCAGGGACACCGAGGCGGCCGGGCAGCAGGACCGGGCCGCGGAAGACGAGACCGGAGACATCGCCGATTCCGCGCAGCCCCTGACCGCCCAGGGCATGGACGATGCCATCGCGTCCAGCCTGCGCGATCGGCTGGCCGCCCTCGACCGCGCGGAGCAGCGGCTGGACCAAGGGACCTTCGGGCGATCCGTTCGCAGCGGGCTGCCAATCCCCGATAACCGCCTGGAGGCCGACCCTGCGGCGGAGCTCACCATCGAGGAGGCCCAAGCCGCACCATGAGGATCCCGGCGGCCGACGCTAAGGCCGCCCTGGTGGTCTGCGGGGGCAGGCCACTTGCCTCAATCCGTCCGGCCGGCGCCCGCCCCGCCGACCTCAGCTCCGTAACCAGCCTCGCTCAGCATCCGGCGCAGGTCGACAACCGTCTCAATGTCGATGTCCTTGTGCGCGGGACGGTCGAAGTATTCGGTCGCCGACCCAATGGTCACGACCACCGTGCCATCGCGGTGTTCCACGACCGAGCCGACTGCCTCCAGCAACGAGACCACGGCATGCCACTCGATGTTGTGGCTCGCGGGATGCCGGAGAAGCTGGCGCAGCGTCTTGCGGTGATGATTGTTGAGGTGCACCGGCTCTGACATCGCTGCTCTCCTCTCCCCCGCAACGATAGCCCCCGGTCGGCCGACCTGCGATAGGCGCCCAGGTCAACAGCCATCTCGGGGCCGCTACAAGCCGCCCGCGACCTTCTCGGCGATCAGTTCGAAGGAACGGATCCGGTTCCCGATGTCGTACACCATCGTGGTGAGCATCAGCTCATCGGCGCCGGTGCGCTCAAGCAGCCCGGCCAGTTGCCGGCGGACCGTTTCCGGGGAGCCGATCGCCTGATCGGCGAAGCGCCCCCAGGCAAGTTCCCGCTCGGCCGCCGAGTACTGATAGGCGGCCGCTTCCTCCGGGGTGGCCAGCGGCTGCGGCGCGCCGGTTCGCATCCGCAGGAACGACAGCGCTGCGGGGCCGGACAGCCACTGGGCCCGCCCGTCGGTATCCGCGCAGACCGCGCTCACCGCCACCATCGCCTGCGGGCGCTCCAGCCAGCGCGATGGCCGGAAATACTGCCGGTACAACGCCAGTGCGGGCACGGTGTTAGCGGCGCTGAAATGATGCGCGAACGAAAACGGCAGCCCGAGCAGCCCGGCAAGCTGCGCGCTGAACCCGCTGGAGCCGAGCAGCCATATCGCCGGCATGTCACCGCGGCCGGGAGTCGCAGTGATCGGCGCACGCGGGTCCTCACCCATGAACAGCCCGATCAGGTCGCCGAGCTCCTGCGGGAATGCCTCCGCCGACAAGCCTTCCATCGTGCGGCGCAACGCAAGCGCTGTGAGCTGGTCAGTACCTGGTGCGCGGCCAATGCCCAGATCGATCCGGCCCGGATGCAGGGCCTCCAGCGTGCCGAACTGCTCCGCCACCACCAGCGGAGCGTGGTTAGGCAGCATCACCCCGCCGGAGCCGACCCGGATCGTGGAGGTAACCGCCGCCAGGTGCGCGATAAGGACAGCCGGCGCCGAGCTGGCAATCGCCGGCATGTTGTGGTGCTCGGCCACCCAGAAGCGCCGGTACCCGAGCTCCTCGGTGCGCCGGGCCAGCTCGGTCGTCTGGCGCAGCGCCTGGCCGGAGGTCGTGCCGGCGGCAACAGGAGAAAGATCCAGAACGGACAACGGCACGTTGATCACATTGTCGCCAACCGCCGCCCAGATCGGTTTCTTCCTGGTCCGCTACCCCCGGCTAGACCAGGCTGGGGCGCCATCGGCCGGGCGCACGCACGGATTGGCTGGCGTTCTCCCGGCTCACACGGCGCGCGGGCTCCGCCGACACTGCACACGGCTCGGCTGCGGTCCCCCGTTCACACGAGGCGCGGCCTGCTGAGAGCTCGTTCCCGGGTGCCGAGCCCCAACATCCGAACGTGCCCAAATCCGCACAGGGCACGTCCTGACGACACCCCAAATCCGCACAGGCATCGTTCCCGGGTGCCGGGCCCCAACATCCGAACGTGCCCAAATCCGCACAGGGCACGTCCTGACGACACCCCAAATCCGCACAGGCGTCGTTCCCGGGTGCCGGGCAGGTGCCAGCCCGGCACTGCACACGGCTTGGCTGGCGGTCTCCCGGCTCACACGGGCGCGGGCTCAGCCGACACTGCACACGGCTCGGCTGCGGTCCCCCGTTCACACGAGGCGCGGGCTCCGGCTGCGGGGCCGCCGACCCTGGGCGAGGCTATGATCACAGCTTTGTCTCCGTATGTGGCCGGCACGAGCCAGTGTTTCCTTACTTCGGGGCTACTAGCTTTAGTCATGCCTTAAGCTTTAGCTATGACTAAACCGCCTGGGAGAGGGACAACCCGATGAGAAGATCCCCAGATGTGCGACGGCATTCCCTCTCCGAGCAGGCGGCCAGCGAAGACCGCGTCGACGCGGAGCTTACCCGCCTCACGATGCAGGTGACGGACGAGATTACCTGGCGTATGCGGAGCCTGGGCCTGTCGCGGGCCGACCTCGCGAGCCGGATGGGGGTCTCGCCAGGCCGGGTGAGCCAGGTCCTGTCCGGCGGGGAGAACATCACCCTGCGCACGCTGGCCAGCCTCGCCGCCGCGGTTGATGCGCAGTTCGAGGTGCAACTGCACCGCGAGGACGGCACCGATGAGCGTCCAGCGATGGAATTCTCGGCGGACCAGCAACATCCCATGACATCCGCCGCTGACCTGCAGCACATCCGCCGCTGACCTGACGGTCAGCAGGCCGGAGGAATTCGCCAGTGCGTGGTCAGCCAGGAGCGGAATCCGGCCTGGACCGCAGGGTGCCCGGGGCGAGTAGCCCGTAGATCAGCAGCTTGCCGCGCCCTCGGCGGTACTCATCCGCCAGCATGACGCGAAGCTCGTTTTCCGCTGAGTCCAGCAGCCGGCTCTCGAGTTCCTTGCGTGTGTATTTGCCCACCAAGGCGCGAGTGGAAGGGTGAGCTTTCAGCCGCGCCTCCAGCTGGGTGGTGCCCAGATTGATCCCCTGTACCACCCCGACCTTGTGCAGGATCGAATTCTTCGCACGATCGAGTGCCGGACGCCGCCGATCACCTTTGGGCCACCTGGCGACGATCCGTTCGTGATAGTAGATCGTGGCTTGCCCGAGCACCGCCGGGCTCCCGCACGCGGCACGCAGCCTCGCGTCGCACCACACTTCCAGGTCGTCGCCGATCCGGTCATCCATCCGGCGAACGAAGAACGTGAGCCAGCCAACCAGCTTCTCTGCTTCCGGCCGCCACCTCCCCCGCAGTCGGCTGTGCCGCTGCTCCGCGACTTTCCCGAGCCATAGTCCGCTTGGCACGATCAGCCCGATGTAAACCGCGCGGAGTTGATGACCCGCGGCCGCGACGGCCACGCCCAGACCGGTGGCGACGGCACCGGTGATAATGACAACCGCGAACGCCCACCACTTGCTGGTCGGGCCAAAGGGCCGTCCTAATCCCCGGCAGCGGACCACCAGGAAAACCCATGAGGAGACCATGGCCAAGAGGGCGGTCCAGGCAACGCTCGCAACCCAACCCGGCATGACCCGTCCCTTGCCCCTGCACCTCATGAGCCGACTACGGACTAACCCCTCGAAGCGACATGATCGCAGGCAGTCCTGGGAATTGCTAGACGAAGGGCGCTTTGCTGGCCAACCCGAGACAGATGGCTCGCTGAAGGTCCCGCCACGTTTCGCATGACGCGTAGGACCGGACCTCGAAGCGCATCTGTAGGTGGCCTCCAGGGCGACGGGCATCCGCCTGCCACGGGAGCGGCCGACGGACAAATCCCTGGCTATGGTGCGGCCTGTGTGGCAGTCTGTTGCCAGCCAAAATTGGCGGCTCTGGAGGAGGGAGGCGTTCGATCATGACAACCCGATTTCGCGCCTCCGCGACCGGCTGACCAAAGCTCCGGGCGCGGACGGCATCTCATGAACAGGGAGCCATCTCATGACCGTCCGGATCAGGACCATCACTTTCGACTGTCGCGACCCCTACTTGCTGGCCGGGTTCTGGTCGCAGGTTACGGGGTTCGGTGAGGACCCAGACAACACCAACCACCCTGACGATCCCGAGGGTCTGCTTCTCGCCCCAGACGGATCCGCCAACCTGCTATTCGTGCGCGTGCCGGAAGCCAAACAGGTCAAGAACCGCGTCCATCTCGACCTGACGGCTGATAATTCGACTCCTCAGGCACGGGATGCGGAGGTAGAGCGGGTCATCGCTCTCGGCGCCACCCTCATCGACGACCACCGGCGCCCCGACGGGAAGGGCTGGGTAGTGCTGGCCGACCCCGAGGGCAACGAGTTCTGCATCGAGCGCGGCGTCCTCGGGGGCTGACCGCTCGGGGCGGCGCGAGGTTGCGGTCGGCCATCGAGCCACGGCGTCCCGGGCTGGCGGCTCCGGTCTCGTGCGCGGGGTTGCGGTCGGCCGTCGAGCCACGGCGTCCCGGGCTGGCGGCTCCGGTCTCGTGCGCGGGGTTGGGGTCGGCCGTCAGGCCGCGGGGCGGCGGAGGAATGGCCCGGTGATCATCGCTCGGCCGTCGAGAGCAGCGTGATCACCGGTTCCAGGACCCGGTCGAAGCCGACTTCCCGGCGCGGCCCGGTGAGCGTGCACCGGAGCGCCGCCCGGATGTCGGCGCTCGACGCTCCGATCCGCAGCTCCACCTCGCCCGGGTCGACCTGCCGGCGGCCCGATCGCCCGGTATAGCAGGTGAGGTCGGCGTGCAGATCGATGACAGCCGTCCGCTGCTCCCCCGGTCGCAGCTCCACCCGGGTGGCGGCGATCAGTTGCGCCACCGGGCGGGCCACCTCGGCCACCGGGTCATGCAGGTACACCTGGACAACCTCCGTCGTGGGAATCGCTGCCTCGTTGCGCAGGGTCACCGCCAGCTGGCACATGCCATCGGTGGGCCACAGTTCGGGAGAGCGTTTCGTTATGTCAATCCAGGTGGCCGGGGCGTAGGAAAGCCCGTGGCCGAAGGGAAAGACCGGCGTCGGATCGATGCTACTGACGGTGCCGCGCTGGCCCAGACATGGTGCGAGGTAGCTGGCCGGCTGATTCGAGCCCACGGCGGGGAAGCTGACCGGCAGCCTTCCCGACGGGTTGACCCGGCCGCTGAGGACGTCCGCCAGGGCGGCAGCACCCTCTTCGCCGGGGAAGAACCCGCAGACCACGGCGGCGAGCCGGGCTACCTGGCGGGAGAGTTCGTACGGCCGGCCAGCCAGCAGCACGAGGACCACCGGCGTGCCCGTGGCCAGCAGAGCCTCGAGCAGTTCCTCCTGCCGGCCGGGCAGCCGCAGGTCGGGCGCATCGCAGCCCTCCCCGGACGTCCCGGCACCGAAGAGGCCGGAGCGGTCGCCGAGCACCGCGACACAGACCTCGGCGTTGCGCGCCGCATGCGCCGCGACGGCGATGCCGACGTCATCGCCGCCCAGCACCGGGCAGCCCTGCGCGTAGCTGACGGCGTACCCGGCTGGGTCGGCACACAGTGCGTCCAGCATGGTTGGCACGTCGATCCCCATCGGGACGTCCGGGTAGTGCACGCCGACGTGTACGGGGAACGAGTAGCAGCCGAGCATGGCGCTGGCCTCATGCGCCCGCGGCCCGACCACAGCGACCCGGCGGCCAGCGGCCAGCGGCAGGATCCCGTCGTTGCGCAGCAGGACGACCGAGCGCTGCGCCACGAGCCGGGCCAGCGAGCGCGACTCGTCGTCGTCAAGGCGCTCGCCGTCGGCGACCTGCGGTTCCGCTGACCATTCGACGTCTAGCAGGCCGAGCTCGCATTTCTGCATGAGAACCCGCTCGACGGCGCGATCGACCAGCGCGGCATCGACGCTGCCGGACTCGATGGCATCAACCAGCGGCTCGCGGTAGCAGTCGGCGGTCGGCAGTTCCACGTCGATGCCCGCGTGCAGCGCCAGGCCCGCGGCCTCGCCACGGCTGGCCGCCGCACCGTGCAGGGTCTGCAGGAAGGACACCGCGAAGTAATCGGAGACGACCGTCCCGGTGAAGCCGTACGTGCCACGGAGCAGTGTGGTCAGCACCGCGGCGTCCGCCGCCACCGGCACGCCATCGAGGTCGTTGTAGGAGTTCATCACCGACCGGGCACCCGCGCGCAGCGCCATTTCGAACGGCGGCAGCAGCACGTCGGCGAGTTCGCGCGGGCCAATCGAGACGGGCGCCATATTCCGCCCGGCCCGCGAGGCGGAGTAGCCGACGAAGTGCTTCAGCGTCGACACCACGCCCGCTGACTCAAGCCCGCGCACGTACGCACTGCCGATCACGCCGACCAGATAGGGGTCTTCGCCGATCGTCTCCTCGACCCGGCCCCAACGCAGATCCCGCACCACATCCAGGACCGGTGCCAGGCCCTGGTGCACGCCGAGGCGGCGCAGCGTACGGCCGATCTGCGCGCCCATCCGCTGGACGAGATCGGGATCGAAGCTCGCTCCCCAGCACAACGGCGACGGGTAGACCGGGGCCTGCCAGGCCGCCAGCCCGGTCAGGCACTCCTCGTGCACCATCGCCGGAATACCGAGGCGCCCGGTGGCCACGATCTGGCGCTGGCTGCGCGCCACGGCCCGCGCGCCTTCGACTGGATCGACCGGAGCGGTGCCGAAGGCCCGGGTGAGCTGCCCGATACCGTCACCGATCAGCGTGCCCCAGTCGGTGGGGGCCGAGACGACGTCATGCTGGTGCGGCGCGACGTCACCGTCAACGGCATCGATGCCGACCCATACGCCGTAAAGCTGGGCGACCTTCTCTCGGACGGTCATCCGCGCGATCAGGTCACGCACCCGCTCGGCCGCCGCGGCGGCCGGGTCCCGCCAGATCTCCGTGGAAACGCTGCGCTCGATTGTCACCTGAGTCCATCCGTCATCGGCCTTTGGGGGTTAGTGCGTGCAGGTTGTCCGCCGTGCCAGCAGGCTGCTGGGGAGGTCATGTCGCTGGTTCCGCTGGCCTGGCCGCGGCGGGCAGCGTAGACGACGATCTCGGAACCGGAACCGGAACCGGAACCGGAACCGGAGTCGAAGCCGCAGACCGCAGTACCGGAACCGCGGCCAGAACCGCGGCCGGAACCGGAGTCGAAGCCGCAGACCGCAGTACCGGAACCGCGGCCAGAACCG
>Ga0070706_100004153_pt1 | contig 14086 bp, 8 predicted proteins | sample KBSK5501metaG_FD_65476 | JGI IMG/M metagenome (GOLD analysis project Ga0070706, IMG submission 65476) | Corn, switchgrass and miscanthus rhizosphere microbial communities from Kellogg Biological Station, Michigan, USA - KBS K5-50-1 metaG | ecosystem: Host-associated > Plants > Roots >...
GTCGGCAGGTGTGCGGGAAGCGAGAGGGCCAGTCCAAGCGCCGCGAGCGCGAGCGCCGACAGGGCGAGCCGTTCCCAGCCAATCCGATCGGCGAGCCGGCCGATTGCGGGCCCGGCGGCGCCGAGGATCCAGAGCAGGAAAACGAGGCTGCCGACAGCGGGACCGAAGCCGAACGGCGGGCGCTCGAGCCGGTAGACGACGTACGAGAAGCAGCCGACGAAGGTGAAGAAGAAGGCAGTGCCGGTCACGGCCGCCCGAAGGAGGCTCGGGTTCCGGAGCTGACGCAGAACGCCTTGGACCATGCCTCTACGTGGCAGCTCGACCGCCAGGTCGATGAGCGAGCGCTGCATGACGACCGCTGCCGACAGCGGGAAGAGCACCAGGACCCCGATCGCCCAGCGCCAGCCGACCACGGCGGCGAGCAGCCCCACCCCGACCCGGCCGATGAGACCTCCCGCAACGAGCGACGCGACGTAGTACCCCATCGCGCGGCCGCCGATCGTCGGAGCGAAGGCCTCAGCCACGTAGGGGACGCCCGCGGTCAGCAGGCCGGGCATGCACAGACCCTGGAGCGCACGGAACGTGAGCAAGAAGGGAAAGCTCGGCGCCAGCGCTGCTCCGACAGTGGGCGGAACGAGCAGCGCGCAGGCGAGCACGATCGAGCGCTTCCGGCCGTACCGGTCCGAGAGAGGGCCCCAGATCCAGGCGCCGCAGGCGAGTGCGAGCACGACCACGGAGATCGTCAGGCCGGCCTGCGCGGGACTGACGCCGAAGGATCGTCCGAGCTGGGGAAGGATCGCCTGGGTCGAGTAGGTGACCGCGAACATGCCCGCCGCACCGAGCAAGAACCCCGCCATCCCTCTCGACTTCGCCGGCGGTTCGGCTCGTCCGACCGCTCGCATCTGTCAGGGCCTCTCGCGCTACGTGGAGTGGCGTCCCGGGATCCAGTCGGTGCCTGCGAGCGGCACCCGCGCCATCGCCGCGGCCTCGACCGTCAGCGCGACAAGATCCTCTGGCTCCAAGTTGTGAACATGTGACTTGCCACACGCGCGCGCGAGCGTCTGCGCCTCGAGCGTGAGGACGCGCAGGTAGTTCGCGATGCGGCGTCCGCCGAGCACGGGGTCGAGACGGGCCGAGAGTTTGTCGTCCTGCGTCGAGATCCCCGCCGGGTCGCGGCCCGCCTGCCAGTCGTCGTAGAAGCCCGACGCGCTGCCGATCTTCCGGTACTCCTCGTCGTACTCGGGGCTGTTGTCGCCGAGTGAGATCAACGCGGCGGTCCCGATCGAAACCGCGTCGGCGCCGAGCGCGAGCGCCTTCGCGACGTCGGCGCCGGTGCGGATGCCGCCGGAGATGATCAGCTGCACCTTCCGGTGCATGTCCAGCTCCTGGAGGGCGTTCACGGCGAGACGGGTTGCCGGCAGCGTGGGTATGCCGACGTGCTCGATGAAGACGTCCTGTGTTGCGGCGGTGCCGCCTTGCATGCCGTCCACGACGATGACGTCGGCGCCCGCCTTGACCGCCAGCTGCACGTCGTAGTGGGTGCGCGTTGCACCGACCTTGACGAAGATCGGCTTCTCCCAGTCGGTGACCTCGCGCAGCTCGTGGATCTTGATCTCGAGGTCGTCGGGCCCCGTCCAGTCGGGGTGGCGCGATGCACTGCGCTGGTCGATCCCCTGTGGTAGGTCGCGCATGGCCGCGACGCGGTCGGAGATCTTGTGGCCGAGCAGCATCCCGCCCCCGCCCGGCTTGGCGCCCTGGCCGACCACGATCTCGATCGCGTCCGCGCGCCGCAGGTCGTCCGGGTTGAGGCCGTAGCGCGAGGGAAGCACTTGGTACACGAGCGTCTTCGAGTGGCCGCGCTCCTCTTCGGTCATCCCGCCGTCGCCCGTGGTGGTAGCCGTCCCGACCTCGGTCGCTCCGCGTCCGAGCGCCTCCTTCGCCGGAGCGGAGAGCGCGCCGAAGCTCATCCCGGCGATCGTGACCGGGATCTTCAGCTCGAGCGGCTTCTTCGCGAAGCGGGTTCCGAGCACGACGTCGGTATCGCAGCGCTCGCGGTAGCCCTCGAGCGGGTAGCGCGACACGCTGGCGCCGAGAAAGAGCAGGTCGTCGAAGTGGGGCAGCCGCCGCTTGGCGCCGAAACCGCGGATGTCGTAGATCCCTTCGCGCGAGGCGCGCTGGATCTCGGCGATGACGTTGCGGTCGTACAGGTACGACTCGCGCAGCCCGGGATGCCAGGCGCCGCTCGACATCAGTAGGCCGCCGCGTTGTCGACGTGGAAGTTGTAGAGCCGGCGCGCCGAGCCGTAGCGCCGGAACTCCCGCGCGTCGACTCCGTCCACGCCGGCCCGCGCGAGCAGGTCGGCCAGCTCCGCAACGTGCTCGTCGCGCAGTTCCTTCTCGACACAATCCGCGCCGAGGCCGGCCACCTCGCCGCGCACATAGAGGCGCGCCTCGTAGATCGAGTCTCCGAGCGCCTCGCCCGCGTCGCCGCAGACGACAAGCCGGCCGGTCTGGGCCATGAAGGCGCTGAGGTGGCCGACCGAGCCCCGCACGACGATGTCGATGCCCTTCATCGAGATGCCGCAGCGAGCGGAGGCGTCGCCGTGCACGACGAGCAATCCGCCCTGGCCGCTCGCTCCGGCCGACTGGCTCGCGCTGCCGTCGACGATCACGGTGCCGGACATCAGGTTCTCGGCCAGCCCGGTCCCCGCATTCCCGTGCACGCGAACGGTCGCGAGCTTGTTCATGCCGGCGCAGTAGTAGCCGACATGTCCCTCGATCTCGACGTCGATCTCGGCGTCGAGCCCGCATGCGACCGCATGAGCCCCGTTCGGATTGAGGACGCGCCAGCTACGCGAACCGTCCGCGCGGTCGTGGAGTCGCCGGTTGAGCTCGCGCAGAGGAATCGCTGCGAGGTCGACGACTTCGACTCCCGTCAGCTCCGCCGTCCCCACCGGATCAGACCACCGCCTTCTCCCAGGCGCAAGGCGTCGCGTTTGCGACGCCGACCGTAGAGGGCGCGCGGGCTCTGCCCGTGCGCCCGTCTGCTTTCCATCAGCCCCACCACTCCGCGCATCAGACGAGCGCCTTCTCCCAGGCATACACGACGGCCGGCTCGGGCTCCCAGAGCCGTGCGTCGGACGCGCCGGGAAGAACGGCGATCGCCCGGTACTCCGAGGACATCGCGACCCAGTCGTCGGTCTCGGCGAGCACCGCGGGCTTGCACGCGATCGGGTCGCGCAACACCGCGAAGCCGTCGGCGGTCCCGACCAGGAAGGTGTAGAAGCCGTCCAGGTCGGCGAGCGCCCCTTCGAGCGCTTCCTCGAGCGAGGCACCTTCGCGCATGCGCCAGGCCAGGTAGCCGGCCGCCACCTCGGTGTCGTTTTCGGTCTGAAAGTCGATCCCCTCGCGTCGCAGGAGCTCGCGCAACCGGTTGTGGTTAGAGAGCGAGCCGTTGTGGACCAGGCAGAGGTCGAGCCCGGTCGAGAAGGGATGGGACCCTTCGGTCGTGACCCGGCTCTCGGTCGCCATCCTCGTGTGACCGAGGCCGTGGCTCCCCTCGATGTCCCCGAGGTGAAACTGTTCGACGAACGCCTGCGGGTGGCCGACCTCCTTGTAGATCTCGATCACGCGGCCCGCACTCATGACCCGCAGGTCGGGACGGTGCCGCCGGATCCAGTCCTCGACCTCGGCCGCCTCGCCCTCGACGAGAAGGACGGCGTGATTGACGCGGACGCCGGCTTCGTGCGCGCCGCCGAACGTGGCGGCGAGCTCGCCACAGAGGGCGTCCCACGACATCGCGGGGTCGAACGAGTAGAGCGTGAGCTTGCTCGAGCCGCTCGGCGCCGGATCCCGGTACACGGCGACGCCCGCGCTGTCGGGCCCGCGGTCGCTCATCTGCTCGAGCATCGCCGCGAGGTACTCCCCGAGCCGAGGCTCGAGCTCAGGGGACTTGCAGAAGAGTCCGACGATTCCACACATATGGTGACTTCCTACACTCCAACAGCGAACTCTAGGCCCTTTGGTCGGGGCGAGGTGCCTACTGTTCCTCACTGCCGTATGGAGCTTTCCTCCATACGGCTCAGAAGCGGGTCAGATACTCCTTGATCTCCCAGGGGGTGACCTGCTCGTGGTAGCGGTTCCACTCCTCCTGCTTCACCCGGATGAAGTAGTCGACATAGTCCTCGTTCCTCGCCTCGCCGAGCGCTTCGCGGATCACCTCGTCACGCTCGAGCTCCATCGTGGCCTGCAGGAGGTTGCTGGGCAGCGTGTCGAGACCCCGTGCCCGCAGCTCGTCGTACGGGATCGAGTAGAGATTCTCCGAGTTCGGCTCGCCGGGATCGATCCGGTTCTCGATTCCGTCGATGCCCGCCGCGAGGATCACGGTCGCCGCCAGATACGGATTGGTGGATCCGTCCACGGTCCGGTCCTCGACGCGGCCGGGGGCCGGAATCCGGAGCATCTGGGTGCGGTTGTTGTAGCCGTAGCTGATCCACACCGGCGACCACGTGGCGCCGCTCGAAGTCGAGCCGAGCTTGAGTCGCTTGTAGGAGTTGACGGTCGGCGCAGTCACGGCGCTGTAGGCCTTTGCGTGCTTCTTCAGCCCTCCGATGAAGTGGTACGCGGTCTCCGAGAGGCCGAGCCCGCGGGCGTCGTCTTCGTCGAGGAAGAGGTTCGTGTCCCCGTCCCAGAGCGACATGTGGAAATGGCAGCCGTTGCCGGTGAGGTCGGTGAACGGCTTCGGCATGAACGTCGCCAGCAGACCCTGCTGCTGAGCGAGCGTGTGAACCATGTAGCGGAAGAAGATTGCGCGGTCGCAGCTGGTGAGGGCGTTGTTGTACGTGAAGTTCTGCTCGAACTGCCCGTTCGCGTCCTCGTGGTCGTTCGCGTAGTTCCCCCAGCCCAGCCCGTTGACGTAGTTCGACACGCGGCGCAGGAACTCGTAGTTGCGCGTCAAGCCTCTGAGGTCGTAGCAGGGCTTCTCGAGGTCGTCGAGCGCGTCGGCAATCTGGATGCCGCCGTTCCCGTCGCTCTTGAGCAGGAAGTACTCGAGCTCGAGTCCCATCATGAACTCGTAGCCCTTGGTCCGCGCCTTCTCGAGCTGCCGGCGCAGAATCGTCCTCGGGTCGTAAGGCCATTCCTCGCCGTCGACCGTCACGTTGCACGCGAACCGCGCGAGCGACGGCTCCCAGGGCACGGGCGTGAAACTCTCCAGGTCGGGAATCGCGGCGATGTCGGGGTCGCTCGGCAATTGGCCGATCTCCCCAGCGGCGAAGCCGGCGAAGCCCGCTCCGTCGGACACGAGATCGTCGAGGTACTCGGCCGGCACGAGCTTCGCGCTCGGACGTCCGTACATGTCGACGAACTGTGCGAAGTAGAACTCGACCCCGAGCTCTTCGGATCTCGAACGAATCTCCTCGACGGTGGTGCCGGTGATCGTTGCCATTGCTCTCCCTTCGGTTCCCCCCAACGTCCGCTTATACGCCGTCCGCAGCGACAGGGGAAGGGAGAGTTCCTACATTCGTTGAGGGGCGGAGATGTTCTTTTCCGTGTCGAGAGCCCGTTCCAGCGCGGCCAGCTTGACCCCGATCTCCACCATCAGCCAGTCCTCCCGCCGGAGGTCGAGGCCGGTGAGCTCCATGATGCGGCGCAGCCGCTGGCGCAGGGTGTTCGGATGGATGTAGAGGGCACCCGCGGTCGCGCTGATCGTGCCGCGTCTGGCGAGGAACTCCTCGAGTGTCGGCAGCAGCGAGGTGCGGTGGGCCTCGTCGTAGTCGGCGAGCTTGGCGATGGCCTCTCGATGCTTGTCGCGCTCTCCCGCGTCACGCGACATCCGCAAGAGATACTTGTAGACGCCGAGGTCGTCGTAGGTGAGCACGCGTGGGCGTGTGCGGAGCACGCCGGTGCCGAGCAGCGCATGGGCGGCCTCTTCGAAGCCGGCCGCGAAGCTGTCTACTCCTTCGCAGGGGTTCGAGATGCCGATTGCGACCTCGGGCGCAACCTCCGCATGCACTCGGCGGACCGCCTCGACGAGACTCGCCAACCCGGCGGCGGGAATCCGGAGCAGCGCGCGCGACGAGTTGTCCTGCCGGTCGAACACGGACCGCGGCACGATCCTGGCGAGCGCGCGTTCGAGCGGGTCGCTGGCCGGCATTGCTGCGAGCACCACGTGCGGTTCGTCGAGATCGACGGCCAGTCGCTCTGCGCGGACTGCGACGTCGCCGAGCACCGCACCGCCCGCGAGTTGTTGGAAGAAGTCCTTGATCAAATTCTTCTCCGCGAGCCGCTCGATCACCTCGATCTTCTTCACGGCGACCGCCACCTGGTTCGCAACGGTGCGAGCGAGATCGAGCTTCGTCGTGCCGACCGCGACGAGCGCGCCGAGTAGCTCTCCGCCCGCGACGAGCGAAACCGAAACGCGCGCGCGTCCGCGACGCCCGAGCTCCCCACCGAGCTCGCTCAGCCCGAGCTCCTGCTGCGCATCAGCACCTTGCGGCGCCGACCAGCGCAGGAACAGCCGCTCGCCGTCCTGTTCCGCGAGATAGAGGTGCACAGCCGAGGCGCCGAGCAGGTCGAGCGCGCGGCGAACGGCAAGCGGACCCAACTCGTCCAGCGTCTCGGCCGCCGCGACCTCCTCGCCGAGCTCGGTCAGATGCTCGAGCTCGAGCACGCGCTCGCCCATCTGCTCGTAGAGTCGCGCGTTCTCGATCGCGCCGACGACGAGTGCCGCACTCGAAGCGAGGAAGTCCGCCTCGGCCTCCGTGAATTCCCTGGGAGCCTCGGTGTGGAGGCTGATGACGCCGATCGGATTTCCGGCTCGGCCGATCAGAGGCACTGACACGAAGGACTGAAATCGCTCCTCCTCCAGTTCCGGCACGTGGTGGAAGCGCGGGTCTTCGAGCGCGTTCTCGCGGATGAACGCCGACTCGCGACGTTCGAGCACCCACCACGCAAGACCCTGCCCCCGCGTCAGGCTGATCCGGCCGGCGAGATCCTTGTAAGGCTCCGACGCGGCATAGAGATCGAGACGGTCACCGTCGGTGGAGAGGAGGTAGACGAAGCAGGCATGGACGGCGCTTGCATCCGAGAGCAGGCGCACGACCGAGGCGAGCACCTCCTCGAGGTCGAGCGAGGACGCCACCGTCGAGATGATCTCGGCGAGGAATCGCTCCCCGCCCTCCTGTACGTCGCGCGTCGAGGCTATGTGCGGAATCGTACTCGGGGAGGTGTGGAGAACCTACACACCTAGGCAGAAGCGGCCAGGAGCGCCTCTCCCTGGTGAATGTAACGGGTCGCGCCGACCTTGCGGTAGAACGCCAGGGCCCTTTGAAGCTCGGCTTCGCCTGCGGTTCTCTGCCCTGCTTCGATCAGCTCTTCGGCCGCGCACAGTCGGGCCTCGGCTTCGAACGTTGAGGTGCCGAAGGCCGCGAAAAGGTCGGCGGCACGGCTGAAGTCTCCGTCCGCCCCGGCCAGGGCCACCTCCTTCCAGGGGCTCTCGGCGGCACGCTCCAGGACGTCGCGCACCTGCTGCCGAACCCCCAGTTGCCGTGCGACGGGATTGAACATCCAGAGAATTGCGGCGTTCTCTACGTGCTCCCCGGCGAGCTCGATTGCTTCTCGAGCGAGCGCCTGCGCCTCTTCGATCTTGCCCAGCAGCGCGAGGACACGCGCGGACTGGACCAAGCCGGGCAGCAGGGCTTGCAGATCCTTGATCTGTCGGGCCAGCTCCAGAGCTCGACGGCAATCGTCCAGAGCGCCTTCGCGGTCATCGCGAGCGAGACGCAGGTAGGCCCGAATCTCGCGGGCTGCGGATTCGAGATAGTGGGGGGAGGATGCGCACTCGGCGATGAACTCCTCGGCGGATCGGGCTGCTTCGTCCCAGTGCCCCAGTGCCCAGCGTGTCCAGATCCGATCGCCGCGGCTGAAGCGAAGCGTGTCCAGGTCGCCGAAGCGCTCGGCCATCAGGTAGGCCTCGCCGAAGAGCTCGTCCTCCCGGCGGACGTCTCCGCCCATGAACGCCCCGACGGCGAGGTTGACCAGGATCGTTGCTGCCTCCGGCGAGTTCGCGGCGAGGGCGATCTCGAAGCCTCGTTCTAGGTAGCTCATCGCGTCCGGATCTCGCAGAAGCTTCGCTGTCCCGATCGTGGTCAGCGCGTGTGCCTCGAGCTCGGCGAGCTCGAAGCGCTCGGCCAGCTCGAGCGCTTGCTCGGCCAGGCGGATTCCTTCCTGCGGCTCATCGGCGAGCGTTCGCTGCCGTGCCGAGGTCGCGAGCACGCGCGCTTTGGCGGCCGACGCCGGCGCAGCTGCGACGAGCTCCTCGGCCCTCGCCAAGTGGGAAAAAGACTCGTCGCGGCCGCCGCGCCACCAGGCGGCGCGTGCGAGAAAAGCAGATGCCTCCCCGGCGGTTTCGCGATTCCCCGCCGCGATCAGCGCGTCGCGAGCTTCTTCGAGCGCTGGCTCACGGCGCTCGTCTCCCGCCAGGTGAAGCGCGTGCGCCCGCCGAAAGAGCAGGTCGGGCCGCTCGCCGTCGTCCAGCGGCCAGAGCGCGAGCGCTTCCTCGTAGTAGCTCTCGGCCGCAACATAAGCGTTCAGCGCGAAGGCGCGGTCGCCCGCATCGCGCAGGGCGAGGCGAGTGCGCTCAGCCAGATCACCGGCGTCCCGGCCTGCAGCGCGGGCGAGCTCGAGCGCCGCGCGCCAGTGGTGGGCGAGCATCTCCCCGTGGTCCTCGGGCCGGCCCAGCGACTCGATCCACTCCGCGACGAGCCGGTGCTTCTCGGCGCGCTCGCCTCGCGGGATCTGCCCGTAGGCGACGTCGCGCAGGAGCATGTGGGCGAAGGCCCACTCGCCCTCGGTCTCGACCGAGGACCGGCGCTGACGCGTCAGGAATCCCTTGCGCTCGAGGCCGTGCAGGAGCTCGGCCGCCTGCCGTTCGTCTCGCCGCAGCGCACCGGTCCAGAAGACCTTGCCGATGACTGCTGCGTCCTGGAGGAGTGCCTTCGCGTCGGCTGCGAGGCCGTCCAAGCGTGCTGCCACGATCCCCTGCAGCGTCTCGGGAAGCGGCAGGTCCTCTGCCGAGCCGCGTTCGAGGTAGAGCTGTGCGAATTGCTCGGCGTAGAGCGGATTGCCTTCCGCCCGTTCCAGTAGCGCCTGCTGGATCTCGGCAGGCAGCAGCGCTCGCTCGAGCACCTGCGAGATCAGAACGGCTGTCTGCTGCTGAGAGAGCGGGGAGAGCCCGAGCGTCGAGGCATTCAGCGTCCCGCCGCCCCAACCCTGACGACGCTCGAGCAGCTCCGGCCTCGCACTGCAGATGACGAGGAGAGCTACGCCACTGAGCCAGTCGACCAGTTCGTCGACGAAGTCGAGCAGACCCTCGTCGGCCCAGTGGAGATCCTCGAACACGAGCACAAGCGGCCGCTGCTCGGCGAGCGCCTCGAGATATCGCCGCCACGCTGCGAACGCCTCGCCACGGCGGTCACCGCCGAGCGCTGTTTCGCTCTCGAGCCCAACGAGGGGGCCAAGGTGCGACTCGACCCAGCGGGCGTCGCTCTCGTCTTCGATGGCATCGGCGACCGCCGCTCGCAGCTTCTCCGCCGCCTCGGCCTCGCTGTCCCGCTCGAGGATCCCGGCCTGCGCCTTGACGACTTCCGCGAGCGCCCAGAACGCGACCCCGTCGCCGTAGGCAAGACAGCGGCCCTGCCGCCACGTGATCAGCTCCGGGTCGGCGTCGACGATCCGTCGGAGCTCGTGCACGAGCCGGCTCTTGCCCATCCCTGGGACGGCGACGAGTGTGATCAGCTGTGGGATCCGCTCGTGCCGCGCGCGATCGAATGCGTCGCGAAGAACGGAGAGCTCGCGCTCGCGACCCACGAGCTCGGTGCGCGCATGGTGGGTGACGTCGACGCCGAAGCGGGCGCGTGCCTCCAGCGCCTCCCAGCCCGGAATCGGATCGGCCTTCCCCTTGGCGTCGACGGGCTCGACCTCGCGGTAGTCGATCGCCCGCCTGGTCGCTCGATACGTCGTCTCGTCCGCCAGCACGCCGTTGACGGGAGCGGCGGCCTGGAGACGAGCAGCAGTGTTGACGACGTCGCCCGTCGCAACCGTCTCACCCTGCTCCGGTTTCGCCGAGAGCCGGACGAGCGCCTCTCCGGTCGTGATCCCGATCCGAAGCTCGATTCCCACCTCTCCCGCGTACTGGCGGATGGCAAGCGCGGCACGCACGGCCCGCTCGGGATCGTCCTCATGCGCGACCGGCGCACCGAACAGCGCCATGACTGCGTCGCCGATGAACTTCTCCACGGTGCCGCCGTGGCGCTCGAGCTCGCGTCGCAGCCGTTCGTGGTAGGGCTGCAGGAAGGCCTCGACATCCTCAGGGTCGAGCTGCTCCGCGCGCGATGTGAAGCCGACTAAGTCGGCGAAAAGGACGGTGACGACCTTGCGCTCCCGCCGCGGCTCAGCCATGTCGTGAGTCTAGGGCGGTCGGTCGGAGGTTCGCGGCTCCACCGCAGGTGTACAGCCGCGGAGGCGTCGGAGCTACGGCGCCGAAACCGCCGCGGTATACACGTCGAGCTGGTGGAGCGTGCCGTCCGGGTTGTTCCCTGTGCTGTTCGAGTTGTCCGCCCAAGCCGGGTGGGCGATCCCGCCGTAGAACGACAGGCCGGTGTAGTCGCCGTAGTCGATACCGTTATGCGCGTCATGCGCATTTGAGGTGCCCGCGCTGATCTGGATATTGCTGGTGAATGTCTGCCCGTCGGTGCTGAACGCGCCCCACAACTGAGCATCGTCGTTTGGTAGACCGTCGCTATCGCCCGCACCTCCGGTTCCGAGGTCGTTGCGAGAGTCGTACCAGACGACCGCAATCCGCCCGCTCGTCGGATCGAGCGAGATCTTCGGGAGGAACTGACTGTTCACGGTGCTGTCGTCGTTCACCCGGACGGGGGCACTCCAGGTAGCACCGCTGTCGTCGGAGAAGCGAACGAAGATGTCCGTGTTGTCGCTCTCGTTCTTCTGCTCGAGCGTGTAGACGAGGTAGACGCGACCATTGTGGGGACCGCCAGTGCGATCCCAGGCCAGGCCAGGCTCCGCGTCGACGGACCGATCCGGCTGGGGAGGGATGAAGTCGAATCCGCCGACGTGCGTGTCGGCGACAAAGACTCGGCTACCGAACCCCGCGGGGCCGAGCCCGTCCGGATCGACATTCACGAACAGCTTGCCGCCACCCTGTCCGCTCTCGGTGAGGGTGCAGACGTTCATGACCTTCCCGCCTGGTCCGATTGCGACGTCGCCGTAGGTGCAGTTATTGGTGCCGGGAATGACCTCCGAGGTCGAAAAGGCTCCCACCTGCCCCAACCCGGTCACGGGTGCGCCGAACGCGCCCATCGGACCGCCGACGTTGACGATCGCCCAGACCTCTCCTTGTGCTGCTGTGATCGTGGGCTGGTCGACGAAGCGGAACAGTCCCTTTTCGCCCGCACCCTTGCCGTTGCGCTTCCCGATGCCGGGGATGTTCGCGATCACGTTGAAAGACAGGCCCCCGTCGGTCGACAGGGCAATCGGCAACGTGTCCTCCACATTGAAGAGGTACGCGAGGAAAAGGTTTCCGTAGTTGTCGAACGAGAGGCTCGGGTCGCAACAGGCGTCGCCGAGGTTGTCGTTGTTCCCGATGAGCTTCGTAGTCCATGTCTGCCCGCCGTCGAAACTCACGCCCTCCAGCATCCCGGCGGCCGGAAAATCGACGTTCGAGACCATGACGATGTTCTGAGGATTCGTCGGGTTGACGGCGATGGCTTCTTCCGACTCGTTCGTATGCCGCTGGCTGATGTCGATGTTTAGTGGCGTTACGGGCGCAACCGGCTTGCCCGAGCCCGCCGGCACGGCGACTAGAGAGGCGATCAGGACCGACGAAAGGACCACCGTTACAGAGAGACCCGGGCGCATTACTCTCCCCCTTCCTAGAACGGAACAGCGGGAGGCTACATCCGTCCCTGTTCGCGAGCAACCGCGTAGTACTACAGGTGTCAGGCTCGAGCTTGCGCGGACAGAACGAGCAGGTCACGAAGTTTCGCCCTGGAACGTCTGCTGCGACGGCGGCGGCTGGTGGATGAGGCCGGTGATCTGCCCGAGTGGCCACTTCGGGTGAGGTCTTGACTTCTCGGTCTCGGAGTTCTATTTCCTGTGGCCTGAGCAGATCTCTTTCGCCGGTTGTCGAGCAATCACTGTCGCGACGACAGTTTCTGATCGCCGCCGGTGCGGGTGCTGCATCGCTCGCGTTTCCCGAGCCTGCGTCGAGCGCGCGAGGCGTCCATCCGGGAGGCAGCGTCGTCCTGCAGTGGAATGCGGCGTTCCTGGAAGGTGTGCGCAACTCGAAGCTGGGCCCACCGATGGTGGCACGCGCGCTCGCGATCGCGCACACGTGCATCTACGACGCCTGGGCGGCATATGACGACAAAGCGGTCGGCACACGCCTAGGTAGTTCGCTGCGCCGGCCGCCCCGAGAGCGCACGGCGGCGAACGCAGCACAGGCGATCAGCTTCGCAGCGCACCGGGCGGCGATCGACCTCTTCCCGGGCAACGCCTCGTCGGTCTTCGACCCGCTATTGGGAAACCTGGGCTACGACGCTGCCGACCATTCGACCGATACGACGACTCCGGCCGGAATCGGCAACGTCGCCGCTGAGGCGGTGCTCGACTTCCACCACAGGGACGGAGCGAATCAGTTGGGGGATGAGCCCGGCGGCACCGGCGGAGTTCCCTACTCCGATTACACCGGTTACGTGCCGGCGAACGACCCGATGGACATTCGGGTGTCCTTCGACCCGGCGACTGTTCACGACCCCGATGCCTGGCAGCAGCTGCGCTACGTCGACGCCGGCGGAACGGTCGTGACCCCGGGCTTCGTCGGCGCCCAGTGGCAGCACGTGACGACGTTCGCCGTCAGTCCAGGATCGCTGCGCTCCTCAACCGGACCTGCGAGATACGGATCGCCCGAATACCTTGCGCAGGCCCGGGCGCTGATCGATCTCAGCGCCGCGCTGACGCACGAGCAGAAGATGATCGCCGAGTACTGGGCGGATGGGCCTCACTCGGAACTCCCGCCTGGCCATTGGAATCTGTTCGCGCAGTTCGTGTCACGCCGCGACCACCAGGGAGACCACGAGCACGGCCTCGAACGGGACGTGAAGCTCTTCCTCGCGCTCACGAACGCGGTCTCCGACGCCGGCTGTTGCGCGTGGGACAACAAGCGTTCGTTCAACTCCGTTCGCCCGATCACGGCGATTCGCACACTCTTCCGCGGCCAAATCGTCCGCGCTTGGGGCGGCCCGTACCAGGGCACGAAACTCATCGACGGCGCGACCTGGTTTCCTTACCAGCCGACGACGTTTCCGACGCCCCCGTTCCCTGAGTACTCGTCCGGGCACAGCAACTTCAGCGCCGCTGGTGCGGAGATTCTCAAACTCTTCACGCACCGCGACCGCTTCGGCGCCTCCGTGACGCTCCCCGCCGGCAGTTCGAGGGTCGAACCCGGAGCAGTCCCGAGCAGCGACGTCACGCTTTCCTGGTCGACGTTCTCAGACGCGGCCGCTGAGGCGGGCATCTCGCGGCGCTACGGCGGCATCCACTTCGAGCAAGGTGATCTCGACGCTCGAGCTACCGGCCGAATCGCTGCTCGACTCGCGTGGGAGCGGGCTCGGGATTACTGGGAAGGAGGCTAGTTCGTAGGAGTTTGCACACCGCCAAACCGGGTAGTAGCTCGTCACTGCGGGGAGAAAGGGGAGGAGCATGAAGAGACTGGTTGGCGGGCTCGCCGTCTTTCTTGCGGCGTCCGTGCTCGTTCCTGCCACGTCATCGGCGGCGGGACCTGCCGCGGCCACCGGCGGCGGCAGAGGGACGACCGACGGCGTACACGCATTCTCGGACTTCGGCTTCAGCGTGATGCGGTCGAGTGGGGGTGCCGTCGAGGGGCACTTCAACTGCCTCATGGCGGGGTCGTCGCAGTTTCCCGGCTTCACACTGATGGCCGTCCGTGGTCAGGTGACGGACGCAACCATGGGAGCGAGCGGCGCGAGCTTCGACGAGGCCGGCATGTTCCT
>Ga0070706_100004155_pt1 | contig 14083 bp, 13 predicted proteins | sample KBSK5501metaG_FD_65476 | JGI IMG/M metagenome (GOLD analysis project Ga0070706, IMG submission 65476) | Corn, switchgrass and miscanthus rhizosphere microbial communities from Kellogg Biological Station, Michigan, USA - KBS K5-50-1 metaG | ecosystem: Host-associated > Plants > Roots >...
GGCGCCCGCGCCCGCATCGGGCGCGCAGCATACTGTGTTCTTCCCCAGAAAAGTACAAAGTCGAGTTCAGAAGAAGAGGGTCGGGAGCATGAGGCCGAGGAGCAGAGCCGGCGGTAACAGCAGCATCCCCAGCCAAGCATGGCTGCGGATGCAGAGCGCCTCAGCTGCTACCAGTTCTACGCCGCCGAACACCATGGTCACGATCAGCGGAGCATTGCCGGTGAACGCGCCGCGAACGCCGACCGGCATGTGTGTGAACACTAGGTGGAGGGCTGAGACGGTGCCCACCCCAAAGAGCAGGCTAAGCGGTGGCAACAGCAGCGACATGCCGAACGCGCGCAGACGACGGCGTCGCCGGCGTCGGATCTCCTGGGGAGTCACGCCGGATTCCTTATGGCGAGCGGACCGTGTCATTTGCCGATGCACCCGGTGAACACCGTGCAGCACATCGAGTGTCTTGGGCACCCCCCCGAATACGGGCATCACTGCCAGAAGGTTCAGCACCATTCCCAGCCCGTCGGCATCGAGCCAGCACGCCACGAAATCGCGCAGGGCAGTCACTGTGCCGATGACCGGCACGAAGCCAAGCGCGGCATGCGTCACGGCGCCGGGCAGATGGACCTCGGTAGCAAAATCTCCCAGCACGGCACCGCCAAAGACGTCCTTCAGCCAGGAGGAAGGCTTGCGCCGCACGGCTGGCTGAGGGAAGAGCATCGGCTGGCGAGCAGGAGAGTACTCGCGGCGCGACGGCGCACGTTGCTGCATGGCGCCCTTCTCCTCCGCTTCGTAACACGTGCATTCACGTGCATCCTGGCTACTAAGGTCGCCTGCACGTGCAACTCACGTGCCATTCAGTCACAGCAACCACCTGTTTGGCTACCTCGTGTTCCGTGGGCGCATGTGGCTGGGGTCGATCACACTCTGGACGGGCGCTGCACTAAGGCAATCGCACTCAGGCATCAGCCATGAGGAGTGGTGGCGCGAGTAGGTCGAGCGCCGGTGCTCGGTTGACGCGCCTTGTCGCCCGCTATCCTGCCTCGGCTCGGATGCGTCCCCGCTTCAAGGGGTTTGCGCCCTGGCGGCAATCGGGCCGGTGCCCGTGCCCTCGCTCCCCCTGGCGCGTGCCCGCTACTGCCGGGACGAGCCGCGGATGGCGCCGCGTGGGCTCCTCGCGCTCCGTGAGTATCGTGGGCCAGATGCGCCACCACATCGAGCAGGCTATCGACATCGAAGGGCTTGGACACCACAGGCACGTTCAGGCACGCGAGCAGTGTACCCAAGGCCAGCGGCAGAGGGAGGGCGTTTGCGGTGAGCAGTACAAAGCGATGGTGCTGCGCCAGCACACGGTCGCCTGCCACCGTCCCCAGCACGCCCGCACCGTCTAGGTGCGGCATGCGCAGGTCGAGCAGCACGACGAGCGGCCAGGGACTGGCACGCAGCACCTCCAGCGCGCTGACGCCATCCGCGGCTTCCAGCACCGCATGATCCTCAGCCTCCAGGGCGTATCGCAGCACCGCACGAATCCCCGGGTCGTCATCCACGACGAACACGTAGGCCAACTGCTCACCCCTCCTTTCCCGCCTCCCTTCGCGCTCCGTGCCTGGAAGCGCCATTCACACTGGTGGTCCCAGGTGATGGTAGGAGGCCAGTAGGGCGGGTCTACTCGTGGCCCCGCGCAAGTTCGGTGCCAGGTCGATATGGGTCCCGCGCCCACCGCTTCCCTCCACACGCCCGACTGCGTCTGCGGAGGGTGCGCGTGTGCCAGCAGACGCGCGTCATGGCCTTGCGAAGGCATGGCTCATCGCCAGTCGTGGCGAGATTACGCAGTATTTGGTCATTGTGGTGCGAGCGATCGTGACATCCTCGTCGGCAGCCAGACGCTGTGTTCCACCCCACTACGTCCCGCTGCGTCACCCCAGCACGTCCTTTACGCGCCGCAGCATTTCGACATGCCCATCGGGTGAGGGCAGGTCCATGCCCATCGTGTTGACCGTCAGGTGCGTGGCGCCCAGCGCGTGCCAGCCCTCGGCGAAGCGCGTCCAACCCGCTTCGTCGCGCACCTGCGCCACGCTCAGCCGCGCCTCGATGCCCAGCGCGTCGGGGTCGCGCCCTGCCTCACGCGCATAGGCGCGCAGACGCTCCACCATGTCACGCGCACGGTCGTCGGGAGGGAGCTGTGGCATCCAGCCGTCGCCCAGCCGCGCCGCGCGCCGCAGCGTGGCATCGACGCTGCCGCCCAGCCAGATCGGGATGGAACGCCGCACGGGCAAGGGATTGATGCCCGCCGCCTCGATGTGGTGCCAGCGGCCATGAAACGTGATGGCATGCTCGCTCCACAGCGCCCGCAGCACTTCGATCTGCTCTTCGCTGCGTACGCCGCGGTTGTGGAAGTCCTCCCCGAGGGCCTCAAATTCGACTGGATTCCAGCCGATGCCGACGCCGAGGCGGAATCGCCCGCCGGACAGCACGTCCACCTCCGCCGCCTGCTTTGCCACCAAGACGGTCTGCCGCTGTGGCAAGATCAAAACGCCTGTGACGAGCTCCACCGCTGATGTCGCCGCCGCGAGATAGCCGAACAGCACGAAGACCTCGTGAAACAGCGATTCGCTGGTGTATGGACCGGTCCAGTTCCGCCGGGTCGCAGTGCTCGCGCCGACCACGTGGTCATAGGCCAGGATGTGCGTATAGCCCATCGCCTCGACGGCTTGCGCGTAGTCCCGAATCGCCGGCGCACTGGTGCCGATTTCTGTCTGAGGAAAGACCGCGCCGATACGCATAGCTACCTCCTATGGCTGGCCAAGCCGCACCGCCATCGCATCGCGCAGCGCGGTGGCGGCCGAATATGGGCGCACCATCACCGTGAACTCGCTTACCAAGCCCGCAGCATTGAAGACGAGAATGTCGATGCCTTCCACCTTACGCTCGCCGATGCGCGTCTGGAACTGTAGGGCGTGCCCGTCGGGCGCCGTGAACTCCCGCGTGTAGTGGAAGTCGGCAAAGACCCCCATAACGGCGGCGAGCAGGGGCGCGACCGCCGTGTGTCCCATGTAAGGCGCGTGCACGATGGGGCTGTTGAAGACCACGTCAGGCGCCAGCGTATCCAGCGCAGCCGCGACATCACCCCGCTCGATCGCGGCACGAAAGGCAGCGGCGGTGGCAGTGGCCTGTCCGGGACGGTTAGTCACTCCTTGCTCCTCCATCGGCGCCACTCTCCTTACGGTCGCCTGGTGCTCCATAGCACTTGCAGGCTCGCGCCAGAGCATACGGCGCACTTGGGAGGAGGGCAAGGTCGCGCGAGTGACTCGCGTCAATTCGGCACTCGGGTCAATTCGGCACTCGGGTCACGTTGTCGCGGCAGCGGAGATGCCTACGACTCCGAGCGCGCGCAGGCCAACGGCGACGACGCCCAACGCGACCAGACCAAGCGACACGACCCCAACGGAGACGAGGCCCACAGCTACGACGCCCGCCGCGATCAGCCCCAGCGCAACTGGGCCCGCCGCCACCACGCCCACTGCGACGACCCCGACCGCGACGACGCCCATAGCGGTATCGCCGACAGCGATCAAACCGCGTGCACGACCGGAGTGGTAGCGACCATCCGTCCCGCGTGATCCGAAAGCAACGTGCACGAGCGGCATACCCCGCCAGGTCTGTGTTGATCGGTATTCCAGTGCCATTCGCTGGGCTCCTTTCGCTGTTAACCGCCAAACCTGAGAGGTATTCGCTCGGCTGTTTCATCATGAGATCACAAGCTGCTTGTGGAGGGTTGTGCTGCGCGTGTTCGAAGGTGACATTACCGTCTTCCCCCCGGTTCTGCTTATGCAGGTGTACCTGGCGCGTGGTGTGCAGCCGAGCGGTTGCGCGGCTACGCAGTGGTGGCTCTGCGAAGTTGAAGCGCAGCGTCTGAGTATGCACCGCGGTGAGGGTGGCAAGCGCGGCGAGCGTTGTCAGCAGCGGCAACATGCCGCTTCCTTCCCTTATTGCCTCCCGTGACTCCGACGCGCGGCGCTCTACCACGGCAGCGCCGCGCGGAGCGCCTGCGCCGCCGCCTCGGGAGTCTGCACCATGAAATGCTCTTGATAGAGGTGCTGCAGCGCGCTGGTATCCGTGCCCCAGAGGCGTGGCGTCATGTATACGCGCGGCGACAGGCGCATGTGCAGCCAGCAATCTTCACGCTCGGGGACGCCCGGAAACACGCCGAGGTTGAAGCTGTAGATACCCTGTGCCGCCAGGGCGCGCAGAACTTGCCTAAGCTCGCCGCAGAACTCTGCCAGCGCGGCCTCAGGTAGCGTGGTGAGCGTGCGCTGCCCCGGGAACAATATGAGCAGGTCGGCCAGCAAACTCTGCGAGACGAAGCTCGTCAGCCACGCGGTATGCGTGCGCCGGGCGACGAAGCGCTCGCCGAGCGTCTCCTCGGCCTCCAGCAAATCCTGCCAGTAGGGCCGCCCCTCGCTAGCTAAGTAGCGAGCGCTCGCCGCAAGCTCCTCTTCAAGTGCGTTGCCTGGTGTGTCCGTCGCGAAGAGCTGGAGGTGGGGGTGAATCTGCGTGCCGCCAGAGGCCGGCATGTAGTTCCAGAAGACCAGGCCGTAGGTGGTGGCGGGCAGACGCTGCACGTCGCGGAAATACGCACGGCAGGCCCCGAAGGCGTCCTGAAGCAGCAGAGCGGTGAACTCGGCCATCGGCACGTAGTGCGCATGGCTCATGACGGCGACAGCGCTATGCTCGTCGTACGGCGCGAGGTTCGGCACCAGCACCGTTTCGCCGCGTACGATGCGGCCCGCTGGCGTCACCTCCTCAGGGAAGCGCGGAGTCACGGCGAAGACGCGCGCGGGGCAAAACGGACAGCCCACGCGCGAGGCTTCGATAAGCGGGTCAAACGCGACTGGCTGCACCTGGAAGCCCAGCACGTGCGCCACGCGCCCGCTGCGTCCGGTCAGCGGGTCGCGCCTGATCTCGCAGGCGACAGCGGCCTCGGCGAAGGCTGCCCTTGGATCCAGGTAGCGCGCCACCTTCTCCCGGCGCTCGAAGCGAAGTGCCATGCGCTCGTCCTCCTCACCCACGCCAGGCTACACGACGAGCCGCGCGTGGGCGACGGCACGCAGCACGCAGAGTGGCGGCAGCCTCGTATGGCGTCACTCGACGTACAGCGGCAGGGCGACGTGGAAGGTCGATCCCTTTCCCTCGTCGGACTCGAACCAAATGCGGCCGCCCTGCCGCTCAACCAGCTCCCGGCAGAGGTACAGACCCAGTCCGGTGCCGCCGATGCCGGCCTTGCGGGCGTTGTCTGCCCGCGCGAAACGGTTGAAGAGCTGCGCCTGCTGGTCACGCGGGATGCCGATGCCGGAATCGCGAATGCTGACCACTGCCTCGCGCGCCGCCTCATCGGCGTACACACTGATAGCGATGGCGCCGCCGGCGGGACTGTACTTTACCGCGTTGTTGAGGAGATTGCCCAGCACCTGCTCGAAACGCTTCACATCCAGCTCGACGATGATCGGCGCGCCTGGCTCCTCGACCGCGAGGGAGTGCTGCTGTGTGGTTACCTGTAGTCGCTTCACCACGCGCCGTACCAGTGCGACGAGGTCGTGCAGCTCCGGCCGCAGCTCTAGCCTACCGGCTTGCAGCCGCGTCACGTCGAGCAGATCTTCCGTTAGCTCGGCCAGCCGGCGCGTCGACTGATCGATCGCCTCGATAGCTTCGAGCTGCATCTCGTCCAGCCCCTGCGCCGTATCGGCGCGCCTGTGCCCATACTTGCGCAGCAGCGAGGCGTAGCCGGTGATAGCTGTCATGGGCGTGCGCAGCTCGTGCGCCGCGATGGTGATGAACTCATCCTTGAGCCGTTCCGCTTCCTTGAGGGCACTGACGTCCTGCATCGCCACCAGGGCAACCGGTCCAGCCACCCGGGCGCCTGCCCCGGAAGCTGCGGGATCGGTGAGCACTTCAGGATCCAGAGCGACGGCGTTGAGCAGCACCGGCAGGCGCGCGCCGTTGGCGTGCTGGATGATCTCCTGATAGTGGTGAACCGGCGCGCGCGTTCGCAGGACCTGGAGCGTCGCCAGCTGGTCCGCTCGTAACGGCTGCCCATCCGGCGCGAAGATGTGCGTGTCGCTCTGTGCCAAGAAGACCTCCATCGGTTGGCCTACCGGCCACTCCGCGCCCCAGAGCGTCGCCGCCGCCCGATTTGCCAGCACGAGACGTGCGTCGATTCCGCGGACCAGATAGACCGCGCCGGGTAACTCTTCCACCACGCTGCGGAGCAGCGCCCATTGCGCCTCCACCGCCTGCCGAGCCTCGCGCTCAACCACCAGGCGGCGCGTCTCCGTCACGTCGTGCCAGACCACCACGGCCGCATGTGGCTCCTCCTCGTCGTTCTCTGCTGCGCCGGCACCTGGCCCGCCAGAGGGCCCCTGCTGCGGGCCCTTTGTGGGCGACCGCAAGGGAGACGCACTCACCAGAAGCTCACGTTGCCCACCGTCGTCGTCTGCGATCGTCACGGGAGCGTTGCGCTCCGGCTCGCCGCGCAGGGCTCGCTCCACAGGCTCGCGCAGCAGTGAGTTTGCCGACATGGCGCTCTCTGGGTCGCCTGTGAGCCGTTCACGCAGGTGGCGCGCGGCGTCGTTCTCGCGCAAGATGTCACCGCCAGAATCCACCACCGACACCGCATCGGCGATGCTCTCGAAGATCGTGTCGAGCTCCTGCGTCTGCGCCTCCGCAGCCTGGAAAAGGCGGGCATTCTCCAGCGTAACCGCCGCTTGCGCTGCCAATCCAAGCAGCAGCTCCTCATGCTCCTTATTGAACTGGTCTGGCGCGCTATGCCCGAGCAGCAGCCCGCCGCGCACATGGCCGCCGCGGTCGAGCAACGGAGCGCCAAGGAAGCTGCGGACGACGGGATGGCCGCGCGGGACGCCCACGCTGCGCAAGCTGCCGCTGGCGGTCAGTCCGTGGGCGTAGGCGTCGGCGGCAGCCCGCGCCGCCATCTTCGGCGATTGGTGCGGCTCCTCCGTGCCAGCGGTTTGGTAGCCGGACGTGGTCGTGGTCATGGTCGTGGTCGTGGCTGCATGAGGCAGTGCCAGGGCGTCCGCCACGCGCACCGGCACCCCATGGCGGAAGATCGGCGCCAGTAGCCCCTCGCCACCGAGCGGAAGCCGGTTGAAGAGCGCCTCCTGTTCGCGGCTCACCCCGACCACCGCCGCCAGATGAAACCGCGCGCCCTCCGCTGGCACGAGTGGCCGCCCGAGTGCGTCCACCGGCCGCAGGGTGAAGGCGGCAAACTCCGCTCCCGTGAGCTCGCGCGCCGTCTGGGCGATCAGCCGGAGCAGCCGGTCTTCGTGGAGCTCGCTGGCGAGCGCCGTACCAATCGACGTGAGCGCGGCGAAGCGCCCTGCCTCATGTTCGGCCTGTACGCGCCGGTTGGTGGCAAGCTGCACCAGCGCCAATATGAAGATGGTGACCGCCGCCAGCGCGATCAGCTCCGCGACGTACCGTGCATCCAACTGCTTCACAATGCCGGCGGGCGGCAAGAAGAAAATGTACATGCAGACGAGCTGCAACAGGCCTGCGAGGGCGCCATAGCGCCAGCTCCAGTGATACGCCAGCATGGCGATGAGTGGGAGGTAGACGACGCCAGGATCGGGCAGTGGCACGGCACGATCCACCGCCAGGACCAGCAGTGTGGTGAGGATGGTGCCGGCGAGCAGCACGACGGCGCCGCTATAGGGCAGCGCCTGCCACCGTTGTACCCAATCGCGCCACAGCAGCACAGGCGGCGTGTTCCACAGGTCGCGTAGCCCTTGCCAACTGCTGCTTGCCGCGGCCCTCAAATCGGCAAAAGCTCCCGAGATGCCACCGGTTGCGGGGTCGCCCATGGCGCGCGGGGCAGAAGAGGTTTTCGTGACTGGCTTGTCGGCGCGCTGATTGCGTGTGTAGTGTCTCATGCGACGTTTCCGTACACCAAGTCTGCGCTCGATCCGAGCGCCCAGCGCCCAGCGCCCAGCGCCCAGCGCCCAGCGCCCAGCGCCCAGCGCCCAGCGCCCAGCGCCCTGCTGTTCAGTGCTCCCACCCGACATTATATGCCACGTGCTGCTCGTCGCCACGATCTGTGAGCGCGCCGTGATGCGAGAGCCGCCGCTGTGACGTGGCTGTGAGGTTGGCAGGCAATCATTGAGCGGGCGGGTGATCACGCGCCAGGCGTTTGCCTGCCCGGCCGCGTGAATCAGCAGCGAATAGATAGGCAACCGATGATGCGAGGTGATGGGAGCTGGGAACAGGACCCGACGGCGAGCAGTTCCCCGCATGCGCTCGAACGGCGCGTCCGCGAGCTGCAGAAGGCGCTGGCCGAGCGCGAGGCGGAGCTAGGCGCACTGCACGCGGGTGGCCTGCTGAAAGCTGAATTGCTTGCGACCGTCAGTCACGAGCTGCGGAGCCCGCTCTCGATGGTCAAAGGCTATGCGGCGACGCTGCGCAAGCACGACGCACGGCTTTCTCAGGAGGAGCGCATCGAGTTTCTCACTACCATCACCGAGGCCTGCGACCGGCTCGAAGCCGTGATCGCTCGTCTGTTCGAGCTGTCTCGGCTGGAGACCGGCGTGCTCACCCTCCAGCGCAGCGCCGTGGATATCGCCGCGCTCGCCCGTGAATCCGTCGTCGCTGTCCATTCCTCGCTTCCCCCCGCTGTGGCGTCGCGCGTATCGTTCGACGTCCGGGCGGAGGGCGAAGCGCTCGATCCGGGCGCTTCCGCGGGCGAAGTCTGGGGGGACCCGTGGCGGTTGCGTGAGGTGCTGGACGCGCTACTCGACAATGCGTGCAAGTATTCCCCGCAGGGTGGCACGGTGGAGGTGTTGATCCGGCCGGCCGACGAGGCTGCGGTACGGGCGCTTGACGTTCATGCCCCACGTGCGATGCTTGAGGTGCGCGTGCGCGACACCGGCATGGGAATTCCCGCCGATCACCTGGGCCGCATCTTCGAACGCTTCCAGCGCGTGGACACGCGGCTCACGCGCGAAGTGCAGGGGTTGGGGGTGGGGCTCGCACTGTGCAAGGGGATCGTGGAGCTTCATGGTGGCGCGATCTGGGCAGACAGCATGCCCGGCGAAGGCAGTACATTTCATATGGTGTTGCCACGCGCGGACGACGATTGGGAGGGACGGTGAGCATGCCGGCGAAGAAGACGAAAATCCTCGTGGCTGATGACGAGCTGAAGCTCTTGCGGCTGGTCACGCGCAATCTGGAGCTGGAAGGCTACGCGACGCTGGCCGCCACCGACGGCCAAGAGGCGCTCGAGTTGATCGAGACGCACGACCCCGATCTGCTGCTGCTCGACGTCATGATGCCGAAGCTGGACGGCTTCTCCGTCACGCAGCGCGTGCGCGAGTTTTCGTCGGTGCCAATCATCATCATGACCGCGCGTGGTGACGACCAGGACAAGATTCGCGGCCTCGATCTCGGCGGCGATGATTACCTGACCAAGCCCTTCAATGTGGACGAGCTGCTGGCGCGCGTGCGCGCCGTGCTGCGGCGCAGCCAGCTCAGCGCCCATACACAGGGCCCCGGCCTCAACTCCGCGGCCACCGTCGGCGAGCTGCGCGTGGATTTCGCCCAACATCAAGCGTGGGTGCGGGATGAGGATATCAATCTGACGCCGGTAGAATATCGCCTGCTCGCCTATCTCGCGCAGAATACCGGGCGAGTGCTGACCCAGGACCAGCTCCTCGAATACGTGTGGGGACCAGATTATCTCGGCGAGACACACATGCTGCAAGTCAACATCAATCGGGTGCGGCGCAAGATCGAGCCCGATCCTGCGCACCCGCGCTACATTCTGACGAAGGTGGGCATCGGCTATCTGTTGAGTGCGCATCCGTAGGCATCCGTAGCCACGCCGAGCCGAATGAGGCGCGCGGGATGCTTGCGTGGAGATAGGCGCAGGGTCTCTGCCTGCAAGCCTTCGAGGATCTCGGCATGCTCGGCTGCCTGGAGCGCGGACTGTTCGAGCGCCTGCCGTGCGGCCAGCAGCGCCTCCTCGGCGTCCCGCACGACATCACGGGTGCGGCGAAGTCGCAGGCGCGCCTGATGCAGCGCTTCACCAGCCGCAAACAGCCGTCGCTCCAGCTCTAATGCGTCTCCCGCCTGAGTCGGCTCGTAGCCGCGTTTTGCCGTCGTCATCTTCGCACTCCTCGCGCTCCTCGCCCCAGCATCTCGCCTCACTGCCGATCGCGGTTCACTCTGGTGGAACTTGCCAGTAGCGCCGCAGCTCTCTGCGACAACCACCGGCACGACGCGAGCGGTAGTCATCTCGACTCGCCGTCGCTGCTACGGAACCATCAGTACTGGTCTGTGCCCGCGGTTCAACAACTGCGCGGCGCCCCGTGCCCAGCAAGCCCGTTCGGCTGGATCACGCGGCCGGCCCCACACGATAAGGTTGCCTTGGATGCGGCTGATGCAATCCACAAACTCGTCGCGTGTCGTCCCGGCTACGAGGTACGTGTCCACAGATGTTGAGCCGCATGCGTCCTGTTCCTGTGCCTCCTCGCCGACGTCAGCAGTGCTCGCCCGCCGTACACCGCTGACGCTGCCATGGAGCGCGTGCACGAACGCCTGAGCATATGGCAGGGCGCTGGACCCAGCCATAGCGGCATCCAGGGGGACGAGCGCCCGTACCGGCGTGCGGTCCAGGTTCAGCACATAGCTGCCCTTGAGCGCGGTGGTGAGCAGCACCGGCACTTGCGTCTGCCGTACGACCGTATCCGCCACACGCCCGAGTGAGCACGCGCGCCCGCCGCTCGTGTGCGGCGCCACGGAGAGCAGTATCAGGTCCACCGGCGCATGCGCCGCGACTTCGAGGATGGCTTTGTCGGCGTGTAGGGGAAGGAGGCGCGTGGCGACCCGCACGCCACAGTTGCGCAGCTCGTTCGTGACGTGCGCGAGATAGCGGCTGGCCGGGGTCAGCGCGTCGCGCGAGTTGGCGCGAGTTCTCGCCCACCGCGCATTCCCCGCCGGGAGGCCGCTGCCGGAGCCGTAGGCACGCACCAGCAGGAGCTCCGCGCGAAATGAACGGCCCAGCGCCACCGCCCAGGCGAGCACTCGCTCCGCCACCTGCGAGCCATCTAGCGGCACCACGATGCGCTCAATGGCGGGCAGCGGCGGACCGCGCTGCGCTCTCTCGTCAAGCTGAGGCTGCCGCCTCAGAGGTGCGCCCGTGATCATGTTGGCCTCCACTTCTCCGCATAGCCGGGGCGGTCAGGTCGCCGTTGCGGAAAGGGTACCCGCGCAACCTTGCAACACTCTCACAAAATCGACATCGAATCTCACAGTGAGCGCACACCAGATCAATATGTGCCGCGAGGCGAGACCCTCGTGACTCCGCCTGGCTTGCGTGTGATTGTGCTGTGAGGCGCCGCCGATATCCTCTCTGTAGATGGAGCGATGGTTCCCGCGCACCGTTTGGTGCGTAGCGTTCGCCGTGAAAACATTGCGGATCAGTCGGACCCGAGGGGGCACCCACATGTTCGAGCATATTTTGGTGCCGCTGGATGGCTCTGCGCGTGCTGAGCGCGCGCTCGTGACGGCGGCGGGCCTCGTGCGAGCGACTCACGGCGAGCTGACGCTGGTGCGGGTGATCAACATACAGGACGATGTCAGCATGTCGCTGGTCCCTGCTATGTACGCGCCGGCGCTCCTCGATGATGCTCGCGCAGCAGCTGCCAGCTATCTGGGAGAAATCAGCGAGCGGCCAGAGCTCGCCGGCATCTCCATCAAGACGTACATTCCAGTAGGATCAGCCGCCTCCACGGTGCTAGACCTTGCGGACGACACCGATACAGACGCCATCGTCTTGAGCAGCCACGGGCGCACCGGCCTCACGCGATGGGTGCTGGGCAGCGTGGCGCAACACATCGTGCGGCATGTGAAGGTGCCGGTATTGGTGCTGCGCGATGGCGGCCCGCTTGCGAGCACACCGAGCAGGGCCGGCACATCGACGCTGCGTGTCCTCGCCACGCTGGATGGCTCGCGGTTCGCCGAGGAAGCCCTGCCGCATGCCGTCGCGCTCGCCAGCGCCCTCAGCTCGCCCGGGCCGGGCGTCTTGCAGCTACTGCTGGTCGTCCCTTCCAGAGGCCTATTCGAGGATGCGGCTACTGACGGCCGCCTGGCTCGCAACGCGGAAGACTATCTCAAGCGCACGACCGAGCATCTGACACAAGAGTACGCCGGGCTGGCAGTGACGTGGAGCGTGGCGGTGGAGAGTGACGCTGCCGCCGGCATTATTCGCGTCGCGGAGCATGGGAAGACAACCGAAGAGCCAGGCGGATACACCGGCTGCGATATCATCGTGATGGCAAGCCACTGCCGGTCGGGCCTGGCCCGGTGGACGCTTGGCAGCGTCGCGGAGCGAGTGTTGCAGGGCACGAAGCTGCCGGTGCTCGTCGTGCGGCCCCGGCCCAGTGCCGAGCCAGAGCAGACGCAGGCGGCAAGGGCCACAGACTTTGCCACCTTCCCGCCGCTCTTCTGAGCGCGGCCTATGGCATGGTAGCATCTGAGTGGACCGTGATCCAGGCGGACCGCGGTGGTCGCGTGTGGCACCCTGCAATGCAGAGCGAATGCGCACGCCTGCCGCGGTCCATCTCTGCCGTGTGCATGGCTGAGGAAGGAGCCGTGAGTGCCTGGTCCGTTTCCCCTATGGGACACAACGGCGCCGCGGCTCGCGAGGGAGGCAGTGATGGCGCGCAACCAGCTCGCATGGCTGTTGACCGTGAACACGGGCTCGTCCAGCCTCAAGGCGTCTCTCTATCCGTTGTACGTGCCTGCGCTGGGGCGCGCCGAGCTGACCGCCGCCGTCACCGCGATCGGCTCCTCTACTGCCGAGCTGCGTGTGACAGACAGCCAGGGCAGTGCGCTGGAGGAGCCGCGGCACGACACGCTGCCAGATCATCGCGCCGCCATGTATGCCCTGCTCTCCTGGCTCGACAAGCATGGCTACGGCGCGCAGGTCGCGGCGGTGGGCCATCGTGTCGTGCACGGTGGTGTAGCGCACCGCGCGCCAGAGCTGGTGACGCCCGCGCTCGTCGCCGCGTTACGTGACCTGACGCCGATCGATCCCGACCACATGCCACAGGTCCTCGGCGCCATCGAGGCGGCTGGCCAGGCGTTTCCTGGGATTCCACAGGTAGCATGCTTCGACACCGCCTTCCATCGCACGATGCCGCGGATCGCGCAGCTCTACGCCCTGCCGCGGCAGTACACCGACGAGGGCATCTTGCGCTTCGGCTTTCACGGCCTCTCGTATGAGTCGATTGTGGAGCAGCTGCGCGCGCTCGACGCCACGGCAGCCGCCGGCCGCCTCATCATCGCCCACCTGGGCAACGGCGCCAGCATGGCCGCGGTGCTCGGCGGAGCGAGCGTGGATACCACGATGGGCTTCACACCAGCCGGCGGGCTTGTCATGAGCACGCGCACGGGCGACCTTGACCCTGGGGTGCTCGCCTATCTGCTGCAGACCGGTCGGGTTCGTGCCGATGATGTGAGTGCGCTGGTGAACCGGCGGTCGGGGCTGCTCGCCGTTGCGGGCGGCAGCCCCGGCGATATGCGCGAGCTGCTGGCGCGCGAGCCGTTTGATCGCGCCGCCGCGGAGGCCATCGCGCTCTTCTGCTATCAGGCCAGGAAGTTCCTGGCGGCGCTCACCGCAACGCTCGGCGGGCTGGAGACGCTGGTCTTCACAGGCGGCATCGGCGAGCACGCCGCCCCAATCCGCGAGTGCATCTGTGAGGGACTGCAGTATCTTGGCGTTCAGCTCGACGCCGCGCGCAACGCCGCGCACGCGTCCATCATTTCGGCGGACGGCAGTCCGGCGACAGTTCGTGTCATGAAGACAGATGAGGATCGGATCATCGCGGAGCACACGCTCACACTGCTGAGAGAACAAGGAGGACTCAGTGTATCGCTTTGATGCTAAGCTTTCGAGCGCGGTGCCGGCAGGCAATGGACAGCCACGAGCGGAGATGACGAAGGCAGCGCCGGCGCCTGGGCCGCTCGCGCCAGACCAGCTGGCGCTGATGCAGCGCTACTGGCAGGCCGCGAACTATCTGAC
>Ga0070706_100004156_pt1 | contig 14079 bp, 16 predicted proteins | sample KBSK5501metaG_FD_65476 | JGI IMG/M metagenome (GOLD analysis project Ga0070706, IMG submission 65476) | Corn, switchgrass and miscanthus rhizosphere microbial communities from Kellogg Biological Station, Michigan, USA - KBS K5-50-1 metaG | ecosystem: Host-associated > Plants > Roots >...
GGCGGGTCCGGCGGGTCCGGCGGCACAGGCTCCGGCAGTTCCAGCTCGTCGATCACGGTGATCAGTGCCAATGACGTTATCAACGCCAATGTCGACGCCACCGTGGTCGGCCGGATCAAGACCGGTGACCAGGCGGTGATCACCACACAGGGTGCGACCGGCCCGGTCCAAGGCACGGTCGCCTCGATCGGCCTCATCGCCAACACCAGTTCCGGCGTCGCCACCTTCCCTGTGGTTATCGACGTCACCGGCACCCCATCAGGCCTGTACGCGGGGGCCTCGGCGACCGTCTCGATCATTTATAACCAGCTCACGAACGTCCTCGCCGTGCCGGCCGCCGCAGTGGGCTTCTCCGGCGGGAAGACCGTCGTGTACACGATCGCGGGAGGCCACCAGGTCGCGAAGGATGTCACCACCGGGCTCACCTCCGAAGGGCTGACCCAGATCACCAGCGGGCTGACCGCAGGCGAGCAGGTGGTCGTGGAGATCCGAAGCAGCGTGAGCGGAGGCTCCGGGAGCACGAAGACTGTCTTCGGTCCCGGCGGCGGGGTCATCGTGCGGGTCCCCAATGGCGGTGGCCTCGTTCCGGTCGGTGGGGTCGGTGGGTGACCGATGAGCCTCATCGAGCTGACCGAAATCCACAAGAACTACCGCAGTGGATCCCTCGAAGTGGCGGCCCTGGGCGGGATCACCCTCACCGTCAACGACGGGGAGTACGTCGCGGTCATGGGGCCGTCCGGCTCTGGCAAATCGACGCTGATGCACATCATCGGCTGCCTCGATGTGCCAAGCGCCGGCCGCTACCATCTCGCCGGCGAGGACGTCAGCGCGCTGTCGGAAGACCAACTCGCCAACGTGCGCAACCGGCGTATCGGCTTCGTTTTCCAGCAGTTCAACCTGCTGGCGTCGATGCCCGCTTGGCGCAACGTCGAGCTGCCGCTCACCTACAGCGGCGTCGGCCGGGCGGAGCGGCGCGAGCGGGCCATCACGGCACTGGAGTGGGTCGGCCTCGGGGACCGGGTCCAGCACCGGCCGGGTGAGCTTTCCGGCGGGGAGCAGCAACGGGTCGCCATCGCCCGGGCGTTGGTCACCGAGCCGGATCTGCTGCTCGCCGACGAGCCGACCGGCAACCTCGACTCGGCCTCCACCGCCGAGATCCTCAACCTGCTCGACGAACTGCACGCCAGCGACCGCACCATCGTTGTGATCACCCACGAGGCCGACGTCGCCCGCCGATCCGAGCGCACGGTGCGCATGCTCGACGGCCTGGTGTCCGGAGACACCCCCACTGCGGCGGTGACCCGGTGAACTGGCGGGAGACCCTGCGGACCGGGCTGGACGCCGTCCGCGCGCACCGGCTCCGGTCCGCGCTGACCATGCTCGGCATCCTGATCGGGATCGCCGCGGTGATCCTCACCGTCGGGTTCGGCGAAGGCGCCTCCGCGCAGATCCGCGCCCAGATCAGCTCGCTGGGCACGAACCTCCTGATCATCACCCCGGGGAGCGCGACGAGCTCCGGCGGGGTCAACGGTCCTCTCGGCTCCGCCACCACGCTCACCGGGCAAGACGCCGACGCGCTGGCGTCCAAGACCGTCGCGCCGGACATCGCCGTGGTCGCCCCCATCTCGCAGACCCCGCAAACCCTGACCGCCGGCACCGCGAACTGGACCACCATGGTGGTGGGCACCACCCCCGGCTGGCTGAAGGCCCGCGCCCGCACGGTGGCGGAGGGGCGGTTCCTGGCCGCGGCCGATGAGAAGAGCGTGGCCGGGGTCACCGTCCTCGGGCCGACCACGGCGACCAAGCTTTTCGGGCACAGTGACCCGCTCGGGCAGACCGTCAACGTCAACGGCGTGCCGCTGCAGGTAGTCGGCATCCTCACGTCGGCAGGCTCGTCCTCCAGCGCTACCAACGAGGACGACCAGGCACTCGTTCCCCTGTCCACGCTGGCGCAGGAGATCGGCGGCAGCTCACGGACCTCAGTGGACACGATCTACGTCCAGGCCACCTCGCAGGCCACCCTGTCCGCGGCCTACCAGGAAGCGGACACGCTGCTGCTCAATCTGCACCAGGTCAGCGCGGCCAGCGCCGACTTCACCATCAACAGCCAGCAATCGCTGCTCAGCACCGCCACATCGGTGAACAAGACGCTGACGGTGCTGCTCGCCGGGATCGCCGCGATCTCCCTGCTCGTCGGCGGAATCGGAGTCATGAACATCATGCTGGTCTCGGTCACCGAGCGGATCCGCGAGATCGGCCTGCGCAAGGCGCTCGGCGCCACCCCCCGGGTAATCCGGCGGCAGTTCCTCGTCGAGGCCTCGCTGCTGGGCCTGACCGGTGGTGTGCTCGGCGCGGCCGTCGGCCTGGCCGGCGCGCTGCTCCTGCCCCACCTGATCTCCAGTGCCATCACCGTCTCGCCGGCCGCCACCGTCGGCGCGATCATCGTCGCCGTCGTCATCGGCCTCATCTTCGGTGTCTACCCGGCCGGCCGCGCCGCGCGGCTCGCCCCGATCGACGCGCTGCGTACCGAATGAGGAGCGACACGCATGGGTAAGCACTTCCGGCGCATCGCCGTGGTGAGCATTACCGGCGCCGTCGTCGCCGGTGGCGCCGGGACGGCGTATGCCGCCATGTCCTCCTCCAGCCCGGCCTACCGGCTGGCCAGCGTCACCTCGGCGGACGTGACGGCCGCCCTGCACGTGGTCGGGACGATCACGCCGGTGCAGCAGGCCGACGTCGCCTTCTCGGTCAGCGGGTCAGTGGCGGCCGTCGCGGTGAAGCCCGGCCAGCATGTCACCGCCGGGCAGACGCTGGGCTCGCTCGACATAACGTCGCTCAAAGCCGGGCTCACTGCCGCGCAGTCCACTCTGGCCAACGCGAACCTCCAGGTCGCCAGCGACACCGCCAGCGAGAACACCGCCGCGACCACGTCGGCCACTTCTCTGGCGTCGCAGCCGACGTCGTCACTGCGGCCGCTGCAGCAGGCCGTCCTGAGCGCTCAGCGCAAGGCCGACGACGCGCTGGGGCAGGCCCAGACCGCTCTCGGCCAGGCCAAGCGAGCCTGCGCATCGCTGCCTTCCCCCAGCCCCACTACCACGCCGACCGTGACCGCCCCCAAGACCGTGACCGCCCCCAAGACCGCGGCCGCCACTAAGACCGCGACCGCCCCCAAGACCGCGACCACCCGCCTGGCCCCGGCCTCTGCGCCGGCCCCGGTCAGCTGTGCCGACGCCACGCAGCGGGTACTGGACGCCGAGACCGCGGCGCTGCTATCGCAGCAGGTGCTGTCCGGGCGGCTCGCGGCGCTCAACAAAGCGATCTCCAGCGCCGTCGCCGCGGCCAGCAAATCCTCCGGCGGCGGCGGCATCGGTAGCGGCGGCATCGGTAGCGGAGGCAGCGGTAGCGGCGGCATCGGTAGCCCGGCCGGGCCGGTCAGCGCGGCACAGCTTGCCGCCGACCAGGCCTCCGCCGACGCGGCGGCGGCGCAGGTCACCGTTGCGCAGCAGAATCTCGCCGCGGCCACGGTCGTCAGCCCGATCAGCGGCACCGTGGTCAGTATCAACGTCACCCCGGGTTCACCCGCCGGCGCGGGCAGCACCGCGTTCGTGGTTGCCGGGCTGGAAAGCTACCAGGTCGTGACCGCGGTCCCCGTGACCGATATGCCGCAGCTCAAGGTCGGGCAGCGGGTGAGCGTGCAACCGGACGGCGTGAGCACCTCGCTCAGCGGCTCGGTGGCCTCGATCGGGCTGATGCCGGCCACGGGCGGGTCATCCACGAGCTACGCCGTCACGATCGGCCTGACCGAGCAGCCCTCCGGCCTACACGCGGGCGGCTACGCCAACGTCACCATCACCACCGCGCAGGGCAGCGGGGTCAGCGTGCCCACCTCGGCCGTGCACAACTCCGGCCACGTCGCCACAGTGACTGTGTACGCCGGGGGCAAGACCCACGTCACCCGGGTCACGGTCGGGACCAAGGGCCCGGTGATGACCCGGATCACCTCCGGCCTCACGATCGGCCAGCAGGTGGTGCTGGCCGACCTGAGCAAGCCGCTGCCCACCAATGACCTGACCAACCAGTTCGCCGGCCCGGGCGGTGGCCCCGGCTATGGCCGGTTCAGCCACGTCAGCATCGCCCCCGGCTGACATCCCCGATACCGGTCCGGTGGTGGCCCTGTCCGCGTCCGGGAACGGAACTGGCCTCAGAGACAATACATAGTTATGGAGGACGAACGGTCGGCGGCAGCCGAGGGGCGTATTGCCGACCCGCAGGACTTCGAGGCCGCGTTCCGGGACCACTTCCCGCCGGTTTACCGGTTCATCGCCCGGCGGGTCGGTCCGGCCATCGCCGAGGACCTCGCGGCGGAGACGTTCGCGACCGCATACCGTCGGCGCGCCTTGTTCGAGCCCGCGCGTGGCTCACTGCGTTCCTGGCTGTACGGGATCGCGACCAATCTTGTGCGCAACCACTGGCGTGCCGAACAGCATCTCCTGGCGCTCGATTCCCGGCTGGTGCCCGAGATCGATCTGCCGGATGGCTCCGATGCGGCCGATCAGCGCGTCACGGCCGCATTGCTCGCGCCGCGGCTGGCCGCGGCGCTCCAGCTGCTGACCCGTGAGCAGCGGGACGTGCTGCTGTTGCACGCCTGGGCCGAGCTGAGCCACGAAGAGATCGCGTCGGCGCTTGGGATAGGTCCAGGCACGGCGCGTTCCCGGCTGTCGAGGGCTCGCGCGTCGCTGCGCGAGCAACTCGGTGACTTTGACTTCGATCTGTGGGTGTTCGACGGGCCGGGCGCCGGCCCGGTACGGGAAGGGCTGGCCCGTGATTGACGAAATCGGGTTGCTGCAGCTCTTCCGCGACGAGATGCCCGGGCCGTCCACTGATGCCTGGGCTCGGGCCCGGTCGGCGATCGCCGCCGCGAGGCTCGAGGAGGAACCGGCCGGTCCACGGCGCAGACGGAGGCCTTGGCCTGGCCGACCCCGGCTACTCTCGATTGCCGGGGTGGCCGTGGCCGCTGCTGCTGTAGGGGGTCTCCTGGCGGTCTTGTTCCCGACAACGTCGGTTACCGTTACCAGGGCCCCCAGCGCCGCCAGCGCGCAGCATCTCCAGGAAACCGCCTACGTGGTCTCCCGCGTCGGGCAGGCCCTGTCCGAGCCGGCCCAGCGCAACGCTGTCCCGTACGCCCGCACCGTCTTGCACTCCGACGTCATTCTTACGCCGATGCCCAGCGGCGTGCGCCTTCAGGTCAGGGCCGGTGCCAGCCCGGGGTGGGGGGCCAGCTCCATGGTCAGCTGGTCCTACCGGGGCGCCGACAAGATTTCCGCGTTCACCGCCACCGGGCAGCGAGTCCTCGACGTAGGGACCACCCCCGCCCCCGGGGGCGGGGGGGTGACCGTCGCGGTGGTCTACCGCGGCGCGACCTGGTGGCGCGCGGCGACCGGGCCACCTCCGGTGCCGGCCAGGTGCGGCGGCCCCAATGTGATCATCGGTCACGGCGGCTGGCCGACCTTCATCCGCCACCAGCTGGGCTGCGGCGGGTACATGACGGCTGGGCGGCAGCGGGTCGACGGGGTCAACGCCATCAAGATAACCGGGGGCGAAGGCCTCGCTGTGCTGTGGGTGGACCCGGCCACTTACCTGCCGGTGCGCGTGCTACTCGCCATCGGGGACCAGCGGCCTCAGACCGACTTCCGCTGGCTGTCCACCACCCCGGCCAACCTGGCCCAGCTGCGCGTGCCGGTCCCGGTCGGCTTCCGGCAGGTCCCGCCGCCTTTATGAAGGTCCGGTCCCACCACCAGCCAAGGGGCGGGCCGGGGTGGGCGGCCCGGAGCGTAAAGAGCCGAAGGCGAAGCGAAGGGGCGCCCGCCCCGGCCCGCCCTGACGCTCACCAGCAGCCCGGGACTGTGTCTCAGGCCGGGCGCTCTTCCACGGGCAGCCCCAGTGCTGGGAGCAGTTCGGCCAGGCTGGCGAACCTGGCGCCGTCCGGGAGTGACGACACCAGGTCCAGAAGCCGCTGCGCGGCCTGGTGTGCCGCCAGGGTCTCGAGCAGATGCGCCCGGGTCGCCGGGAACGCGGTACGGTCCAGGTGACGGGCCAGATCGCTGCGCAGCTCGATGGCCTCCCACTCCTCCCCTGGCGGTGTTCCGCCGAACCTGCCCTCCAGCGCCCCGGCCGCATCCAGCTCGTCCTCATCCGGCAGATCGGGCTCTCGCCATTCCTCGCGGTGCCCTTCCAACTCGCTGCGGACCTCGCGCTTGAGCGCCTCATCCTCCCGTGGCCCGTGCGGTCCGCTGACCTGTTCGCTCATTGGCATGCCTCGCTTAGCGGATGGCCCGGGCGCTGCACCCAGGCCGGCTGGTGGCTGGCCAGTCGACCTTGCCCGCTGCCGGGACTGGGAAACGTCCGCGCCGCGGCGCGTTAATTCGGTTACGTGTGGGACGGAAGCGTTACCTCGGCGGCGTAGATGTCGGAGTTCTGGCTGGTGCCGACGGCGCTGCCCCAGCGGCCCGCGGCTCCTCGACGATCTCCAGGCCGTTGCCGTCCTGATCACGGAACGCGAACATGGGAGGCACGCCCTCCCAGCGCAGTATCTCTCCGGCGTCGACACCGTGAGCCCGCATCTCGACGTGGAGGGCATCGGCGCGCTCGGTCGTGAACCGGATGCCTGTCTCGACACCGGCGGGAACGCCCTGGTGGGCGACCACCAGGGCGATGGTGGTGGCCGCGCCGGCGGGCGCCACTTCGATCCAGCGGTTGCCGTCACCCAGCGGGACATCGAGCCGCTTCTCCAGGCCGAGAGTCTCCACGTAGAACTTTAGCGCCCGGTCTTGATCAGCGACTGGGACGCCCACGGTGCGTACACCGGTAATCTCGGTAGCTTCTGCCTTGTTCATCGGTCATTTCTCCCTTACTCGTGTGCGGACTGTTCGGGATTGCTCCACCCAGTTCATTCCGGGCGCTCACCCGCGACGCTCAGCCGTACATCAGTGAGCCTGGCGTCGTGAGCAACTGGCCGGTCTCCAGCCAGGTCTTCAGGCCGGAAAGGATCATCGGCCAGCCGCCGTAGATCTGGTTATTCGCTCCCTCAGGGAGCTGATCGTGAATCACCGTCAGGCGGCACGAGTCGCCGACCGGTTCGATCTCCCACGTGACCCTGGACGTGCCCTCGCTTTTGACCTCATCACTCCACAGCGCGGTCATGGTGTGGACCAGGCGGCGCGGCGGGTCGGCCTCCAGCACCTCCCCTTCGCTGAGCACTCCTGCCTCCGGGGCGGTCATCTCCAGCCGCGAACCCGGCGCCCAGTCCGAGTGCACGGCGGCGCCGAAGTTGTACTTGGCCCTGATCTCGGGATTAGTGATCGCCTCCCACAGGCGCTCGGTCGTGGTGCGGATGTAGATCTCGTAGACCTTCTCCATGGGACTCTCCAGTCGGTGCTTGAGGTCGCTGAGCGCCGCCGCCCAAGGCTCGGCGTACTTGCTCACCCAGCGGTCGTGGACGAGCCGGATCGGGACCGGGTTCAGGAAATGCAGCTTCTGACGGCCTCGCCGTCTCGTCAGCACCAGCCCAGCCTCCTCAAGGAGCCGCAAGTGCTTCATCACGCCGAAGCGGCTCATGTCGAAACGCTCCTCAAGCTCGCTCAGGGACTGGCCGTCCCGGCGGAACAACTCATCGAGCAAGCTCCTCCGGGTCGGATCAGCCAGGGCTTTGAACACCAGGTCCATGATCCCAGTATAGGTGACCATATGGTCACCTATCAAGGCCGACGGGCCACGGGCCACCTGGCATGCTGCTGATGCTGGGCGAGAAACGCCCTCGTCCTGCGGGGTGCCGCGCCGGTCATACGCTGTCGTGGTTGCAGACTGGAGGCCGTGGGAATGATGGCCCTGGCAGGGGTCCGGGGGGATCGGTGGCTCTACTTTGATGCTCGACAGCTTCGTGACCCGGGCAGCGTGGTAGGCGTGCCGACGAGCTGAGCGGAGAGCTTGGAGGCAGATATGGCTCATCAGGTTCAAGGCGACGCAGATACGGCTGCTGCCGACCGACAGCCATGACCAGCCCGGTGACCGTGCTGGTCAGCCGCCGCGAATCGTTCAATGCCGCGCACCAGCTGCGTGACCCGGGTTTGTCTGATGAGGAGAATCGGCGCCTGTTTGGAAAATGCGTGAATCTGCACGGGCACAACTACGTCCTGGACGTCGTCGTGGGCGGAAAGATCAATGAGGCCAGCGGTTATGTCCTAGACCTGAAGCGGCTTTCGGACGTCATCTGTCGGCAGATCATCCAGGACGTTGACCACCGCAATCTCAATACCGATGTGCCGTGGCTGGAGGGGCGCATCCCGACGGCCGAAAACCTCGCCCTGACCTTCTGGGAGAGGCTCCAGCCCGAGCTCCCGGACGGGCTGCTGCGGTCGGTCCGCGTGTCGGAAACCGACAAGAACTGGGCCGAAGTCGGTGATCACTTCTGACACCCCGGCCCGGCTGGGCCGGGAATTGCGGAGGCGCTACACAGCTGCGGACCTTGGCGTGCTCAGCCGCGACGAGGCAATCCGCTTTGTCCCGGACGGGGGCGGCGATCCGCAGACCGACGTCACCTTGGCATGGGAGCTGTTGTACCGGCTCGAACCCGAGCTATATGACCGGCTTGTCACTGCGGAGCGGCTCCATCCCGGCATCCTTGGGTGGCTGCCGCGCGACACGGACCGGATTGTCGAAATCGGCGCCGGCGCGGGACGGCTGACGCTTGAGCTCATCGACCGCGGGCGCGAGGTGGTGGCCATAGAGCCCGCCACGCCGCTGCGCAAGATCTTGAGGCGCAAACTTGCCCAGGCGGACCACGGAGACCGCGCCGAGGTGACTCACGGGTTTTTCGATGACCTGCCCGTGGCCAGCGGCTTCGCCGACCTGGTCGTCGCGTGCTCGGTCCTCACCCCCGCCGCGGGCCATGGCGGCGACGCCGGCCTGGCTGAGATGGAGCGGGTATGCCGTCCCGGTGGCTGTGTCGCCATCATCTGGCCGAACAACCTCGACTGGCTCGCCGACCGCAACTACCAGTACGTAAGTTTCCCCGGACAGATGTCGGTCGAGTTCACGAGCCACCGTGAGGCGGTCGAGCTGGCCGAGATCTTCTATCCTCACGCGGTCGCCGAGGTCCTCCGTCGTGGCCGGCGTCGGGTCCCCTATGACCTGCTGGGCATCAATCCGCCACGTGACCTGGCCTTCAAGCGGATGGCATGATGAAGGTCGCGATCATCGCGCCGCTCGTGTCGGCCATCCGCGAGCCGCAAGGTGGCGGCTCGCAGGCTTTCATTTCCGACCTCACGCGCGGCCTGGCCGGCCGAGGCCACCAGGTCGACGTCTACGCCGCCTCTGGATCGGAGATACCGGGCGTCAACGTGATCGATACCGGGGTCGATCCGCGATCTCTGATCGCCACGCTCTACCGAGCTTCTGCCTCAGCTGCCGGTGAGTCGGCTGCCGCGACCGCGGCCTTTGCCGGCGTCTACTCCACTGTCCGGGGGATTCAGTATGACGTTATCCACAATCACGCTTTTGACGCCCCGGCCGTTGAACTTGCTACCGCACTGAACGCGCCCGTCGTGCACACGCTCCACCTACCCCCGGACCCGGCCGTTGCGGCGGCGCTTCGTCACGCGGCTCGCGGCGCTGAGCCCCCGGCCGTTGTCTGCGTATCCGCGTTCCAGGCCAGCGCCTGGAACGCGGTCGTCCACATCGACGCGATCATCCCGCCTTACGTGCCGACGCATGTCATCCCATGGTCGCAAGCGGCCGGGAATGGCGCAATCTTCGCTGGCAGGCTCAGTCCCGAGAAGGGAGCCGCGGAAGCCATCGACATCGCCAGGGCGGCCGGAATCGCGATCGACGTCTACGGTGATACCTACGACGCCCAGTACGCCCGGGAACAGATCGACCCGCGACGCGAGACGCCGGGCGTGACGGTCCATGAGGGAGTGCCTCGGGCATCGCTCTGGGTGGTGATGGCTCGCGCCGCGGTCGTTATCTGCCCCGCACGGTGGGACGAGCCTTTCGGCATGGCCGCGGCTGAGGCGCAGGCGTGCGGGACGCCCGTCGTCGCGTTCAAGCGGGGTGGACTCGGCGAGGTGATCGCGGATGGCGCGACCGGATTCTTGGTCGCGCCCGACGACATCCGGGCGGCCGCGGATAGCGTTCGGAGGATGACCGAACTCTCCCGCTCGGCATGCCGCGACCATGCCGAGAAGCATCTCGACCTGGAACGGAGCCTGGATGCTTACGAGCAGCTCTACCGGCGAGTCAACGGCCTCGAAGCCGGGATCACAGCCGGCGATTGATCCGAGGCACTGGCTGGCGGGACGGATAGCCGTGGTCACGGGGGCCAGCCGGGGAATCGGGGCGGCCACCGCCGAGGCCATTGCCATGGCAGGCGCTCACGTCGTTCTCGCGGCCCGGGATCGCGAGGCGCTCGCCGGCGTCGCCAGACGCATCCGGGACGCCGGTGGCGACGCCACGCCGGTGCCGACGGACGTGAGCAAGGTCAAAGATGTCGAGCGCCTGTTTGCCGCCGTTGAGCAGGCTGGCCGTCTCGCCGCCCTGGTCTGCGCGGCCGGCGTGCTGACGTCGGTGCCGTTCGCCGACACCACGACCGAGGTCTGGAACGAGACGCTTGGGGTCAACCTGACCGGCTCGTTCCTCTGCTGTCGCGCCGCATTCCAGGCCATGCGCCCGGCTGGCGGGGGCCGGATTGTGAACATCGCTTCGCTCTCTGGCGTCTATGCCACCGAGAAGTTCCCGGGACTGAGCGCATACAACGTCTCCAAGTACGGGGTCATCGGCCTCACTGAGGCGATCGCGGTGGAAGGTAAGCCGCATGGCATCAGCGCCATCTGCGTGAGTCCGGGCGCCGTCGACACCCAGATGCTGCGTCAGGCCAATCCCGAACTTCGTCCCGGCCTGACACCCCGTGATGTCGCGGAATTGATCCTCGCGCTGCTCGACAGCCCGCTGGCTCCTTCTAGCGGGGCGAACATCCCCCTCTTCTCCAATGGCTAGCCGGTCGAGGCGGCAGTTACGCGTCATTCCCTAGCGACCACAGGTCCACCTGTTCGTCGGTGAGCAGGCCGCGAGCAGGTCGGGCCCGCGCAGCTACAAGGCGTGCGCAGGCCGCCATCTCGGAGTCGCGGTCCAGTTCTGGGTCGCCTCCGCGGTCGAGTCCGACGGCCGCCTGCAGAAGTCCCTTGACCAGGTAGAAACCAACCAGCCTGCCTTCCTCCAGACTCCCGCGGACAACGAACTCATCCCACTCCGTGGCGTGCCCGACATACTCGATCTTGTGCTCGTACTGATCAGACCAGAAGGTATGGATGTAGTCGTAGGCAGCGGCCGAGCCGAGCATCGATTGCGCAGCCGCAGTCCCTTGTTTTTCAGCATTGTTGTAATGCTCGACACGAACTCGGCCGAATAGGGGATGGAGATGGTTCGCGACATCCCCAGCCGCATAGACGTCAGCTGCGCTGGTTCTACACAATTCATCGACAAGAAGGCCATTGGCCTGCGCGATCGACGGCGCAACGGTCGGCATGTCGGGATCTATCCCGGTGCCAGCGACGGCGAAGTCGCATGGCACCCGAACGCCGTTGGCGGTCACGACCGCCTCCAGGCGCTCGTTCCCTTCGAACGCAGCAACCTGATCTCCAGCCAGCAGTTCGACGCCGTTCGCGCGATGGATGGCGCCGATCACTGTGCCGATCTCCTCGCCCAGGACCCTCCCGAGGGGGACCCTCCCGGGAAAGATGGAGGTCACGTGGACCCCGAGCTGGGTCAATGAGGCCGTCACCTCGCTACCGATGAAGCCCATGCCCACTACTACCGCGTGCCGGCCCGCCACCGCTTCGCGCTTGATCTCGTCGCACTCAGCCACCGTGCGCAGGTAATGGAGGCCGGACAGCTCAGCCCCCGGAGTCCTGAGCCTCCGGGCCCGTCCTCCGGTGGCTATCAAGACCTTCTGATACTCGAGTTCTTGGCCCGAGGCCAGGAGCACTCTGTGCGCAGCGGCATCCACGCCCACGACACTGGACTCAGTGAGGCGGTCTACATCGTTCTCTTCGTACCAGCTGGCCGGCCTGACGTACCAGCCGTCAAGACCCTCCTCCGACCGCAGGTACGTCTTGGAGAGCGGTGGCCGGCCAAAGGGGATACCCGGTTCTCGGCTGATGACTGCGACCCTGCCGCGGTAACCCTCCTCCCGCAGGGTCACGGCGGCGTTGCCCCCGGCGAGGGCGCCGCCGATGATGACGATCGGATTCTTGCCGGTTATCTCAGACACCGGACATCTTCCCCCCGGTCGGCGCTGTGAAAAACTCGCTAGCAGGGCGCCAGCACCGTGTCATCGGCCACTGTGTCATCGGCCACTGTGTCATCGGCCACTGTGTCATCGGCGTTTTGTCGCGCCGTCCGGCGATCTAGGGGTCCAGCCGCTCCAGCGACTGCACATGGGCCTCCTGTACGCGCAGGATCGCTTCAGGCCCGCGGAAGAGCACGACCCAGCCGTCTTCTCGCTCGAGATCGTCGATGTTCTCGAACGTCTCCCTGACGACCTGCTCATCGTCTCCGTAGACCATCCGATACGTAGCCATCAGTGATGCCTCCTGAGCCTTCGACTCCGGCCGCTTCGGACGTCCGGATGGTGTAACACTGCCCGGTGCCGACGGCCTTAACAACACGCGGGCTGCGTCGCGCTCACCGTGATCATCCTGATCTACCTGCGGGCCCGCGGCCGCGCGGACTGGATGCGCGGGCCAGCGGGTATTCGAGCAGTCAGGAAGTCACTAGGGCGTGCCCGGCCTTAAGGCTTTCGCCCGACTCCGGCCATCCCGGGTACCTCGTCTTGATCTGGGAAGGCCGTAGCCTCGGGCCGCCAGTCGATGAGGGGCACTACCCCCGGTTCTACCAGCACCAGGCCCTCGAAAAAGCCGGTGAGCTGCTCGGGGCTGCGCGGATGGTATGTACTGGCGGAGTTTTCGTTGTAGTGCCGAACGGCCTCGGTGAATGTCTCGCTGGTATTGACACCGTCGCTGAGGGCCAGATAGCTGCCCGACGGCAAGGCATCCAGCAGCCGCTTGATAACCGACTCGGGCTGGTCGGAGTTGGCGATCTGACCCATGATCCCGAGCAGCATAAGCGCTACCGGCTGGGTGAAGTCCAGTGTCCTGGCCGCTTCCGAGAGGATCTTGTCGGTGTCGCGGAGGTCGGCGTCGATATAGTCGCAGGCCCCCTCGGGGGTACTGGTGAGCAGAGCGCGGGCGTGCACCAGCACCAGGGGATCGTTGTCCACGTAGACGATGCGCGACTCCGGTGCGATCGCCTGGGCGACCTGGTGCGTGTTGTTAGCGGTCGGCAGCCCGGTGCCGATGTCAAGGAACTGGCGGATGCCTGCCTGGCCGGCCAGGTACTGGACCGCGCGGCCCAGGAACGCCCGGTCAGCGCGCGCGAGACGGGTTATGTCCGGGAACATCGCCATGACCTGGTCACCGACAATGCGGTCGACCGGGTAGTGGTCCTTGCCGCCCAGCCAGTAGTTCCAGACCCGGGCCGAGTGCGGCGCGGACGTGTCGATCTGGGGCTTGTCGTCGGCCGCGGGCGAACTGTCGGTCACGGGTCGGTTCTCCGCTCGGTGCAGCAATGGTGGGATATAGGGCAAGCGTAGTCGCCTTGTGTGGCCGCGAGTCCGCAAGTGCGGATAAGGGCGGTCCCTTAGCTGCCTGGCGCGACCTGGACCTTGATGCGTTCGCCATTGCGGACGCTGGCCAGCGCTTCGGGGAGCTGATCGAGAGTGAATGGCGAGCCAAGCAGTGGACCGGTGTCGATGGCGCCCGCCGCCATCAGGTCAGCGGTCGCGCCGAAGCCGTTGACGGCCCGATGCATGGCGGTACGGCCAACCGGGGGCTGGTGCAACACGTCGGCAACAGCCAGTGAGCAGGGCCGCAGGGCCTTGGCCAGTGAGCACGGCTGGCTTAGGTGCGGGCCAGCTCTGCGTTGGCCCGGGCCGTGACGATGGTCAGGATGCGGCCGGCGGTGGCGAGC
>Ga0070706_100004157_pt1 | contig 14075 bp, 11 predicted proteins | sample KBSK5501metaG_FD_65476 | JGI IMG/M metagenome (GOLD analysis project Ga0070706, IMG submission 65476) | Corn, switchgrass and miscanthus rhizosphere microbial communities from Kellogg Biological Station, Michigan, USA - KBS K5-50-1 metaG | ecosystem: Host-associated > Plants > Roots >...
GACTTGATTGCTTCTCTGTTTGCTTCGATGCTTCCTTCGTTATCTCATTCATAGAGTCGACAGTTTAGCAGCGAGTGCTGCTAGCTGTCGGCTCATGTCATCTAAAGCCCCGGGGCTGAGATCTGGCGCTCCTGCCGGAGCTGAACAGTTAGTACTCGTAGAACATCCGCTGCAGTTCTTTGGTGTCTTTTGTCTTGGTGAGGGCGACGGTGAGAAGGACGCGGGCTTTTTGTGGGTTTAAACTATCGGACGCGATGAAATCGCGTTGGTCGTCGTTGACCTCGCCGTTTCGGGCGACGATTCCGTTTCCGACGCGCGCGCTTCGGACGATGATTGCGCCTTTTTTGCGGGCATCGGCGAGAGCTTGTTCTGTCAGTTCGGACGGATTGCCGTCACCAACTCCTGCATAGATAATTCCGTCAACCGCGGCTGCGGAGAGCGCGTCGATGGTGGTTCGAGAGACGCTTGCGTACCCGTACACGATTTCGACTGTAGGAAGTTTATCCACATGCGAGATATCGAACTCCGTTTTTGAGGTATGTTTGCGAACTGGCAGTCGATAGAAAGCGATTCTTTGGCCCTGAATGTACCCGAGCAGTCCGAGCTCGGGGCTCTTGAATGTTTCAGCTGTTGAGGTGTTGGTTTTTGTGACGTCGCGGGCCGAATTGATTTCGTCATCGAGACAGACCAGGACTCCTTTGCCAACCGCTTCTTTGCTGCCTGCGAGCATCACCGCGTCGTAAAGATTCAGGGGGCCATCGGCCGAGAGAGCAGTCGAGGGGCGCATTGAGCCAACAAGGACAACTGGCTTGTCGCTTTTCGTAACCAGATCGAGAAAGTAGGCAGTTTCTTCCAGCGTATCGGTTCCGTGCGTGATGACAATGCCGTCAACATCCGCCTGCTGGACCAAATCATTCACACGTTTTGCCAGCTTCAACCAGTAGTCGTTGTTCATGTTCTGGCTGGCAATCTGGAAGACTTGTTCGCCGCGGACATTGGCAATGTTTTTGAGCTCCGGAACGGCTTGAATCAAGGTATCGACCGCGACCGTGGCGGCCTTGTATCCGACCGTCGTTGTGGACGTGGCGCCACTGCCGGCGATGGTGCCGCCAGTGGCCAGGATAACGACGTTGGGCAGTTGCTTATCCGATGGGGCGGGAGAGGGATCTTTTCCGAAAAGCAGCGGCTGCGTCAGAAGTATCAGCGATAGAACAAAGAGCGTTTTCATTTGAGTGTCGGTGCGAGTACGAGAGAGAAATCGAAGGCGGAACCCGAAAACACTCCTTAGTGCTAGAAAATCCGAGTGAAAGAATCAATCTTAACGAAGACTTCGATTCCGTTTCGCAGAGAAATGGAATCGGGCTGGTGGGATTTGAACCCACGGCCTCCACGTCCCGAACGTGGCGCTCTAGCCAAGCTGAGCCACAGCCCGTTTGAATCGAGAGCCGGAGGTTAAATCTCGTTGGCAGAGAAATCAAGCGGACTATGTCCGCTTGGTTGTCAGTTTTCGGTTTTCGGTTGTCGGTTTTCGCTTCGATGGGAGTTCGCGTATTCGACCAATCCATTTACGACGCCGTCAGCATATTCTGCGTAGATGTTCTTACGCATGACTCCGCCGAAATTCCGAAGACCTTCAAATGCGCCGGCCTGGATGCGGGCGAAGACCTCTTCGTTATTCATGACGTAGGATTCGATGTAAATAACAGGGCATTCGTACAGTCGATTGGCGAGGAGGTTACGAGCCCATACATAGCCGGCGGTTCCGAGGCTTTTGGCGTTAGCGGTAGTGTAGGTGTATGGAGGCAATTGAGTGACTTTTGCCATCCGGGCTGCGATCGTCTCTGAAAGCGCCAACTCTTCCGGGTAAACTTGGTTGAGGAGTTTCGCCAGCATCGCGAATCGCACATCCTCATTCGCAAGCTCTTCCTTGCTGTATGCGCCATTCGCGATCAGATGTAGATGATTGGCCTGGACCAAGGTCGGATGCGCGGGGTCGCCCCATGGCTCCGCGTTCATGTGGAGACAGAGCGTCAAATCCGGTTTGATATTCAGGTTCACGATATTTGCGCGAGCTCGAACTTCTGCGACCCGGTAAAACAAACGTTCTGCTTCCCAAGGAATGGAACTTTCCTTTTGCGGATCCTCGGGGCCGGTATACTCCGGCAATAATGTGGTCACTCCACGGTCGGCCAGCGCGGCTTTGGCCTGATCGATCAGTTCATTCGGACGCTTCTCCGTGACCGGACCGGGCTTCGACCGAACGAGCGCAACGTTGGCACCGAGGGCTTTGAGGCGCGGTGCAAGCAGCAAGGCGACTCGGAGCGTGATATCTCCTTCGGTGACCGGCTTAGAATCGCCAATCCGGAACCAGCGTTCTTCCATCTTCGCCCATTTGCCGCCAAGATGTCCTGGATCAATCGCAATGGTGATTCCTTTGAGCGGTTTCCCAGGTGAGCGGGGTAACCGACCGATTGGAGTCCAGTATCGAGGAACCGGCTTTCTTGAAGGGTCATCCGGCGCGAACCGGAGGACGAATTGATGCCCCTCACTCGCCTGGATGACTGCTTGCGTTGGCTGAACAGCGATCCACTGGTCCGCTGCGCCGGAAGGTGTGTAAACAGTAGTCAACAGATTCCCGAATTCGTCGTGGGTAATCGTCTCCTGAAAACGATCCAATCGCGACCAGTCTGGAGGGTGGGCGAGTGGTGAGAGTTGGGATGAAAACGCCGACATCGCCGTCACTGCCAACAACGCCGGCAACGCAAGTCGATAGCGTGTTCCCCATTTATTGGAAATATGATGACCTATGGTCATACGGTGGACGGTAGACGGATGGCCTTGGACGGTAGACTATAACGAATGCTTCGACTTCTATTTCTTGGCGATATTATCGGGGAACCTGGGCGCAGTGCGGTCATTGCGATGGTGCCGAAGCTGAAAGAGGAATGGGAAATTGATTTCATCGTTGCGAATGGCGAGAACGCCGCAGCGGGAAGGGGGATCACGGGAAAAATCTCGATCGATCTGCTGCGCGCCGGCATCGCTGTGATCACCACAGGCGATCACATCTGGGATCAAAAAGATATCGTTTCCTATATAGAGACCGAGCCGCGGTTGTTGCGGCCGCTGAATTACCCGTCTGGTGCACCGGGCCATGGTTCGATCGTGCTGGAGACCGCGAAAGGCAAGGTTGGTGTCATCAATGTTCAAGGAAGAACGTTTATGCTGCCGAGCCTCGAAAATCCTTTCCGGTTGATTGAAGAAGAGGTGCGCCGGATGCGGGAAGAGACGCGCGTCATTTTTGTGGATGTTCACGCGGAGACAACCAGCGAAAAGATCGCGATGGGCCGGTTTCTTGATGGGAAAGTCTCGGCGGTGGCCGGTACCCACACCCATGTCCAGACTGCTGATGAACAAATCTTTGAGGGTGGAACGGCGTTTATTTGTGACGCAGGCATGTGTGGACCGACTCGTTCGGTTTTAGGGCGTGAAATCCAACCGATCCTGCAACGGTTCATTAGCAGCATGCCGGTGGTTTTCCCGGTCGCGAGAGGAGAGATTAAATTGCACGGACTGCTGGTCGATATTGATGAAACGACAGGTCGAGCGCTGGCTGTACGTCGGGTGGCGGAGCCGTATGTTACGGAGCCGGCTGTGGAGAGTAAAACAGAGGTCGTTCCGTCGTAGCCGGTTGGAGGGGCGGGGGGCTGTCGCGGATATGTTGCGCCACGTCGGATGATGGGTAGGGCTGCGATTTATCGCATCCTCGTGCGGCTGCCACGCCCACGAGGCTGAGCTAAAGCTCAACCCTACCGATCATCGGACGTGGTGCAACACGTCAGGCGCCGGGGCGCCACCCCCAGGACCTTGTACCAAAGCAATTTATGGGTTGGCTGAACCCCTCTGTTAAGCGGTGAAATCCGAGCTAAAGCTTCTCCTTGACGGGGTTGCACTCTTTGTTAAGTTTCCGGCTCGCTTGGCGGACCTTGAGCACTAAGTTTCCGGCCTCCGATTGGGACTGTCATTGGCGGCCGGTGCTTTTGTCTTCAATCTCCGTAAGCGGGAAGCGGCTTGTTTGGCCGTTTGTCTGGTTAGATGGATCGGGAGTGAGCAGATGCCCATGTAGCTCAGTTGGTAGAGCACGTCCTTGGTAAGGACGAGGTCACCGGTTCAATCCCGGTCATGGGCTCCACGCCCAGAGATCGACAGACACCCAAGATATCAGCAGCAAGAGTACAGTAGAAAGAGACCTTAAATGGCTAAGGATAAATTTGAAAGATCCAAACCGCACGTGAACATCGGTACGATTGGTCACGTCGATCATGGCAAAACCACGCTGACCGCCGCTATCACGACAGTGTTGGCCGAAAAGGGAATGGCCCAGGCGACGCGGTACGATCAGATCGATAACGCGCCAGAAGAAAAAGAGCGCGGAATCACGATCAACACTGCACACGTTGAGTACCAGACAGAGAATCGGCATTATGCGCACGTGGACTGTCCGGGTCACGCTGACTACGTCAAGAACATGATCACCGGTGCAGCGCAGATGGACGGCGCTATCCTGGTAGTGTCCGCGGCGGACGGCCCGATGCCTCAAACCCGTGAACACATTCTTCTGGCTCGGCAAGTCGGCGTACCGTCGATCGTAGTATTCCTGAACAAGTGCGACATGGTGGACGATCCTGAGTTGCTCGACCTGGTCGAGATGGAGGTTCGCGACCTGCTCTCACAATATGAATTTCCCGGAGACACGATTCCGATCGTCAAAGGAAGCGCACTGAAAGCGCTCGAAGGCGATCCGAAGTCCAAGGAAGGTATCTTCCAGCTCATGAAAGCGGTTGATGAATATATCCCGCTGCCAGAGCGGCCGATCGATCAGCCGTTCCTGATGCCGATCGAAGACGTATTTAATATTGAAGGTCGAGGCACGGTCGTGACCGGACGTGTTGAGCGCGGTGTTCTCAAGAAGATGGAAGAAGTCGAAGTGGTCGGTATTCGTCCAACCGCTAAGACGACGGTGACCGATATCGAAATGTTCCGCAAATTGCTGGATGAAGCTCGGGCGGGCGACAATGTCGGTGTGCTGCTTCGTGGGACGAAAAAAGAAGAGGTTGAGCGCGGCCAGGTTGTAGCAAAGCCCGGTTCAATCACTCCACATAAGAAGTTCAAAGCGGAAGTTTACGTGCTGAGCAAAGATGAAGGCGGCCGTCACACGCCTTTCTTCAGCAACTACCGCCCGCAATTCTACTTTCGTACAACGGATGTGACTGGTACGGTGAAATTGCCTGACGGTGTAGAAATGGTGATGCCCGGGGACAATGTCTCCATCGAAGTTGAGTTAATCACTCCGATTGCGATGGAGAAAACGATCCGATTTGCTATCCGTGAAGGCGGCCGGACCGTCGGAGCTGGGCGCGTCTCCGACATTCTTGACTAACAATTAGAGAGTAAGAGAGTTGGTACTTGAGAGAAGCCGGTCCCGCAGATGCGGGACCCTTCTTGTTTCTTCGAGAATTAATTTTGCTAGGTCAGTAGCTCAATTGGTAGAGCAGCGGTCTCCAAAACCGCCGGTTGGGGGTTCGAGTCCCTCCTGACCTGAATTTTCATATGATCGGTCGAGCTAAACAGTTTTTGGACGAAGTAAAGTCCGAGCTAGAAAAGGCGAGTTGGCCCTGGGATCTCAAAGAAAAAGGGATGAAACGATACCGGGAGCTGATCGACTCGACCACCGTGGTAGTCATTGCGATGGTCTTGCTGAGCGGCTACGTCAGTTTCTGGGATATCATCCTGACGAACCTCGTGAAGTTATTGGCTCCGTGAAGCGTCTCTTGTGTTATGAGTGAGCCCGATAAAAATCAGTGGTACGTCGTGCATGTCCTCTCCGGTCAGGAGCAGAAGGTGTACGAGAATCTGACTCGGCGAATTAAGACCGAGGAAATGGGTGATCTGGTCTACGAAGTCTTGATCCCGACCGAGCGCGTTTCCGAGATCAAACGCGGGAAGCGGACAGAGACCACGCGGAAGTTTTTTCCGGGTTACCTGATCGTGAATATGTATCTGCTGGACAAGCAGAATCAGTTGGTTGATCGGACCTGGTATTTTATTCGCGAAACACCCGGAGTCCTGGGATTCGCTGGGACCAAAGATAAGCCGGTTCCGATGCGGCCGCAGGAGGTCGAAAGCATGTTGGCTCAGATCCGGCAGCTTGAAGACAAGGTGAAACCGAAAGTCAGCTTTGAAGTTGGAGAAACAGTGAAGGTCGCGGATGGACCGTTTCAGAATCAAAGCGGCGTGGTCGAGGAAATCGATCCTGATCGCGGCAAGCTGCGTGTTTCTGTAAGCATTTTTGGTCGCTCGACACCGGTGGAGCTGGAGTATTGGCAAGTAGAGAGAGGATAAGAACATTTTGGGCTAATCGCGATCCGCGTTCGGATCAGCCCCGAGGCCCAATTTTGAGACGGAAAGAATATGGCAAAAGAAGTTGTTGCAACGATTAAGCTGCAAATACCGGCAGGCCAGGCAAACCCGGCGCCTCCGGTAGGTCCGGCTCTGGGTCAGAACGGCGTGAACATCATGGCGTTCTGCAAAGAATTTAATGCGGCGACCCAGAAACAGGCGGGCGATATCCTGCCGGTTGTAATCACCGTTTATAAAGACAAATCGTTCACGTTCATTACCAAGGCGCCTCCCGCTTCGGTCTTGCTGAAGAAGGCGGCGAATATCGCCGCCGGATCGAAGGAGCCGAACAAAACGAAGGTCGCGACTCTGACTCGCAAGCAGGTGATGGATATTGTGAAAGTGAAGATGAAGGATATGAATGCGCGGACCGAAGAAGCTGCGTACAATACTTTACTGGGAACGGCCCGTCAGATGGGGATCGAGGTCAAAGAATAGATAAAAAGGAGCAGGAGGCCCGAATGTGTTCGGGCCGCCAGTACTGCAAGTTAAAATGAAAATAGCCAATCGTAGTAAGCGATATCGGTCTTGTTCCGAGTTAGTCGATGCGAACAAGACTTATTCTCTGCCGGAGGCGGTTGAAACACTCAAGAAACTCCCGCCAACCAAGTTCGACCAAACTGTAACGCTTTCGTTCCGGCTCGGCGTTGATCCGAAGCAATCGGATCAAATGGTTCGAGGGACATGTCCGCTCCCGCATGGAAGCGGCAAAAAAGTGCGCGTACTGGTTTTCGCTTCAGGTCAAGCGGCCGAAGCGGCAAAAGAGGCTGGCGCTGAGCACGTCGGATTTGAGGATCTCATCAAGAAATGCCAGGAAGGCTTCCAGGACTTCGACGTGGCCATTGCGACGCCTACAGCGATGTCGGAGGTCCGAAAGCTCGGAAAGGTGTTGGGTCCGCGCGGCCTGATGCCGAATCCAAAAACCGGCACCGTTACCGACGACACAGCGAAAGCAGTTCGCGAGGTAAAAGCCGGTCGTGTGGAATTCAAATTGGACAAGAACGGCAACGTTGCTGTGCCGATGGGAAAATTTTCATTTGAGCAACAAGCACTAGTAGAAAACGGCGCTGCGGTAATCGACGCGGTAGTCAAAGCCAGACCGGCAACTGCTAAAGGCAAGTTTGTTCATAACATCACAATGAGCGCGACGATGAGCCCGGGGTTGCACATCGATGCGTCACCTTTTTTGAAGGCATAAGGGAGAGACAACGATGAGACCTGAAAAAACTACAATTGTCGGAGATCTCTCCGCGAAACTGACCCATTCTCCGTTCCTGATTGTCACGGAATATACCGGAATGGATGTGCTGCAATTTGCTGAATTGCGGAACCGCCTGGCCGGCGCCGGGGCCGAATGCCGGGTGGTGAAGAATACTTTCTTGAAGCGAGCGGCCGCGGAGATCGGTTATCCGGATCTGGGAGAGAATCTGTCGGGGCAAACCGCGATCGTGATCGGAGAAAGCGATGTGTGCGCGGCGGCGAAGGTCCTGAAGACTTTTTCTGCAGAGTTTCAGAAGCCGGCAGTAAAAGCGGGTGTGCTCGATAAAGCGATTCTTTCGAAAGATCAGATTCGGGCGCTGGCTGACCTACCTGCGAAGAACGTGTTGCAGGCTCAGTTACTCGGCGTGTTGCAGGCTCCGCTACAGAGACTGTTGGCAGTCCTGAACGAGCCAGGCGCTTCATTGGCCCGACTGTTGCAAGCCAAAGTGGACAAAGAAGGAGGCGCACAAGGATAACGATTTACAGCCGATGTCGCCGGGAATCGATTCCGGCGGCTTGTCCACCGTAGCCTCGGCGAAGGTGGATGCCGGCGTTTCCATTTCGGGACGTGAAAGAAGCCGCACGTCGCGAGAATAGAAGAAAACCTGGTTCCTCGTCGGGATCCGCGGCTGCGGATACTTAAATGCTCTGAGGCTTCGGAGCGCGACGATACCAATAGAAGAAAGAAAATGGCAGATACAACTCAACTGGTAGAACAGCTCAGCGGGTTGACCGTTCTGGAAGTCGCTGATCTGGTGAAAAAGCTCGAAGAAAAGTGGGGCGTTAGCGCGGCTGCACCTGTGGCCGTGGCGGCAGCTCCTGCGGCTGGTGGCGCTGCGGCGGCACCTGCGGCAGAAGAGAAAACCACCTTTGATGTGATCCTCAAAGAGGTCGGTGGCAACAAGATCGCGGTCATCAAAGAAGTTCGTGCGGCAGTGGCAGGACTTGGTCTTGCTGAGGCTAAAGCGCTGGTGGAAGGCGCGCCCAAACCGATTAAAGAGGGCGTTTCCAAGGAAGAAGCTGACGAGATCAAGAAAAAGGTCGAAGCAGCAGGCGCCAAGGTCGAAATCAAATAATTCAAATGGGGGCGCCTTTGGCGCCCCCTTCGTCTTCCGTCGACGTCCACCGTCGACCGTTTGCTGTTAGCGCTTACAACGGGACGGATGACGGTCGACGGCAAACGGCGGCGCTGAGGGCGCTGCCCAAAAGTGCCACTTGCGCACCCCCAGAAAGCGGCATAGTGTGAAAGTCCGTTAACCGCGGGGGAACTCGAGATATCGCTCGCAAGTTACAACCAACAACGATTAATAGGCAGCTCCATCAGCGTGGCTCATTTGACAAGCCTCGCCAGTGGGGCTATTTCTGTTCCCCTTTGCGGTCAAAACGTTCATCGAACCGGTAACCCGCGGAGATTTTTTGCCGGCCAGGCTAGGAAAAACGATATTGTATGTCAGAGCGCATCTACTTTGGAAAGATCAAAGAAGCCATCGAGCCCCCGAATCTCATCGAAGTCCAGCTTAATTCTTATGTTGAGTTCTTGCAGAAAGATGTACCTCCGAGCAAGCGGAAAAACGTAGGGTTACAGGCGGTTTTTCGAGAGGTTTTTCCGATCCAGAGTTACGACGACAAGGTCGTACTGGATTTTGTCAGCTATGATATTGGTGACCCGAAGATGCCGGCGCTGGAATGCCAGCGCGAGGGACAAACGTTCAGCGCCCCGCTGCACGTCACGTTCCAGCTGAAAGACGATAAGGGCACGAAAGAAGAGAAAGTGTACATGGGCGAAATCCCGCTCATGACGCCGCAAGGCACATTTGTCATTAACGGCGCAGAGCGAGTCGTAGTGAGCCAGCTGCATCGTTCGCCCGGAATAGCTTTCGAGTCGTCGGTGCACCTGAATGGGAAGGTGCTTTACAGCTTCCGGATTATTCCGGATCGCGGCTCCTGGCTGGAGGTTCAGTTCGACACGAACGATCTGCTCTATATCTACCTGGATCGACGCAAACGCCGCCGGAAGTTCCTGGCGACGACGTTTCTGCGCGCCATCGGATTCGGTAGCGACGACGCGATCATTAGGATTTTCTACAACATCGAGAGGCTGAAACTCACCAACGATCTCGAGGAAGAGCTCCTGACCACAAGAGTTCTGATCGAAGATGTTCGCGACGGCGAAATAACTGTGGCACGAGCGTTCGAACCTCTGACCAAAGCGACCGTACAACAGATCCTGACCTTAGGGGTCAACGAGGTGAACGTAGTCGACACGAAAGATGACGACACGATCATCAAGTCGCTTAAGAAAGATCCGGCGCATGACGAAGAGGAAGCGCTGAAGGACATCTATCGTCGATTGCGTCCTGGCGATCCACCAACGGTGGCCAATGCACGTGGGCTGCTGAAGAGGCTCTTTTTCGATTCGAAAAAATATGATCTCGGCCGAGTGGGCCGCTACAAGATCAACCAAAAACTTGGGATCGAAGTCGACCTTGGGGAGCGCACGCTGACGAAAGAAGACTTTATCGGCGCAATGAAGTATCTGATCACCTTGAGAAAAGGTGAAGGAATCCTGGATGACATCGATCACCTTGGCAGTCGCCGGGTTCGCACGGTAGGGGAACTGCTGGCGAATCAGTGCAGAGTGGGTCTGGCTCGTACCGAGCGTCTGGTAAAAGAGCGAATGACGTTGTTCGATGTAAACATCGACGGGATGACCCCGCAAAAGTTGATCAACCCGAAGGCTCTCAGCGCTGTTATACGAGATTTCTTTGGGCGTTCTCAGTTGAGCCAGTTCATGGATCAAACCAATCCGCTGGCCGAGCTGACCCACAAGCGCCGTCTTTCCGCGCTCGGGCCTGGTGGTTTGAGCCGGGATCGGGCCGGATTTGAAGTCCGAGACGTACACCCGTCGCACTATGGGCGCATCTGTCCGATTGAAACGCCGGAAGGTCCGAACATCGGTCTGATCAGCTCAATGAGCACGTTCTCCAGGATCAACGAATTCGGATTTATCGAGACTCCGTACCGTCGTGTTGAGAATGGCAAAGTAACGACAAAAATCGAATATCTGACGGCGGATCGGGAAGAAAATTTCCTGGTCGCCCAGGCAAACGCTCCAGTGGACGACAAGGGCGCTTTTACCGATGAAAAGGTTTCGTGCCGGTACCGAGGCGACTTCCTGGAAGTGGAACCTTCTAAGGTCCACTACATGGACATTTCGCCCAAGCAACTGGTTTCAGTCGCAGCTGGATTGATTCCGTTTCTTGAGCACGATGACGCAAACCGAGCTTTGATGGGCTCAAACATGCAGCGTCAAGGTGTTCCTTTGATTCGCTCGGAGGCTCCTTTGGTGGGAACCGGACTTGAAGGGAAAGTGGCTCGTGATTCGAAAGCGGTTATTACGGCTGAAGCGGACGGCACCGTTGCTTCAGTGACTGCCGAGCAGATTGTGGTCACCCGGGACGGCAAACTGCCGGAAGCAAAAAAGAAACTAGTCACCAGGCCAGACGAAGGACTGCACGTGTACGAACTGCGGAAGTTCATGCGGTCTAACGCGGGCACCTGTATTAACCAGAAGCCGATCGTTAGGAAAGGTGACAAGGTGAAAGCGGGCCGTGTGATTGCGGATGGACCTAATACTGACGCCGGCGAGCTGGCGCTCGGCCGCAACGTGTTAGTCGCATTCATGCCCTGGAATGGCTACAACTTCGAGGACGCTATTCTGATTTCGGAGAAGGTGGTGAAGGAGGATATTTATACTTCCATTCACATCGACGAATTCGAGATTGGCGCTCGCGACACGAAGCTCGGGCCTGAAGAAATCACTCGCGATATTCCGAATGTGAGCGAAGAAGCGCTCCGCAACCTCGGTCCCGATGGTGTTATTCGCGTAGGCGCGGAGGTCAAGCCGGGGGATATCCTGGTCGGCAAGATCACGCCAAAGAGCGAAACGGAGTTGGCGCCTGAGGAAAGATTACTTCGCGCGATTTTCGGAGAGAAAGCCGCGGATGTGAAGGATACCTCCCTGACAGTGCCTTCCGGCACGTACGGGATCGTGATGGATGTGAAAGTTTCGTCTCGCAAAGAGATGGCGAAGCAGAAACTGACACCGGCCGAGACGAAGCGTCAGGCCAAGACAATTGGCGAAGAGTACAAAAAGAAGAAGGATGAGCTGCATGAAGAGCTCACCGAAGCGCTCTCAAACATACTGCTGGGCGAAAAGATTCCGCTCGATGTCGTAAACGGTGAGACGGGTGAAATCATTATTCCGGCTAACCGAAAGATCACCAAGACGCTGCTGCGCAAGTTGGCCGGCGTATACGATCACGTAGACATCGATCCGAGCCCGATCCGTAACAAGATTCGGGAGATCATCAGCTCTTTTGAGCACAAGTTCGCGGAGCTCGATCTCGAGAAGGAGCGGTCACTGGACCGCATTGAAAGCGGCGACGACGTCGATCCCGGGATCATCAAACAGGTTAAGGTTTACATCGCGAGCAAGCGCAAGCTGAGCGTGGGAGACAAGATGGCTGGCCGCCACGGAAACAAAGGCGTGGTCGCCAAGATTGTCGCTGAAGAAGACATGCCCTTCCTGGCTGATGGGACCCCGGTGGAGATTGTTCTAAACCCGCTTGGTGTGCCAAGCCGGATGAACGTAGGTCAAGTGTTAGAGACCCACCTCGGTGTCGCGGCGAAAGCGCTTGGATTCAAGGTTGCTACGCCGGTTTTCGACGGAATCGAGGAGCCGGAGATTCGCAAGTATTTGACCGACGCAAAGAAGATCGACGGATTTACTTGGGTTACTGAAACCGGCAAATCGACATTGTACGATGGCCGGACGGGGGAGCCTTTCGATCAAGCAGTTGTGGTGGGGTACATTTATATGCTGAAGCTTGGGCACCTTGTGGCGGACAAGATCCATGCGCGGGCAGTGGGACCTTATTCGTTAGTGACCCAGCAACCGTTAGGTGGCAAGGCTCAGTATGGAGGCCAGCGTTTCGGAGAAATGGAAGTCTGGGCGCTTGAAGCGTATGGCGCCGCTTACACTCTTCAGGAGCTGCTAACAGTTAAGTCCGACGATGTGCAAGGCAGAACCAGAATTTATGAGGCGATCGTCAAAGGAGACAATTCGCTAGAGGCGGGGACTCCTGAGTCCTTCAACGTCTTGATTAAAGAAATGCAGAGCCTCGGACTCGATGTGAAGGTCGGAGGCAAACCGCGGACGTTCGGGGACGCGGCACTGGAGGGCGCATAAGAGTCTTTCAGGGGATAGAATTTCAACAGTGAATCAGTATTCGCGTTAACATGAACGAAACAAATCTTCGCGAAATTTTTGGAGAAGAACGCTCCGTTGGGTTTGACCAGGTTGCTATCAGCGTCGCGTCTCCGGACGCGATTCGCTCCTGGAGCAAGGGAGAGGTCAAAAACCCGGAAACGATCAACTACCGGACATTCAAGCCGGAGAAAGGCGGATTGTTCTGTGAACGTATTTTCGGGCCGACACGCGATTGGGAGTGTTCGTGCGGGAAGTACAAACGCATCAAGCACAAAGGGGTTATTTGCGACCGGTGTGGTGTCGAAGTGACGCTGTCACGGGTTCGCCGGGAGAGGATGGGGCACATCGAACTGGCTGTGCCGGTTTCTCACATCTGGTTTTACAAGTGTATGCCTTCCCGAATCGGACTGATGCTCGACATGAGCTCACGTCAGCTCGAGCGGGTGATCTATTACGAGGACTACATCGTAATCGACCCGGGTCAGACTCCGTTACAGAGGACGCAGCTTCTGAACGAGCAGGAGTACCGGGAAGCAGAAGAGCAATACAAAGATACATTCGTTGCCGGCATGGGCGCTGAAGCGATCAAGCTGCTTCTTTCGCAAATCGATCTGCATGCTTTGAATGCGGAGCTCGAGGAGGCGATGAACAACACCAAGAGCAAGCAGATTCGTAAGAAGCTGGCTAAGCGGTTGAAGCTTGTGCAGGGTTTCATGAACTCTCACTCCCGGCCGGAGTGGATGATCCTTGATGTGCTTCCTGTGATTCCGCCGGACCTGCGGCCTTTGGTTCCATTGGAAGGCGGCCGGTTTGCTACATCAGACCTGAACGACCTTTATCGGCGAGTCATCAACCGAAACAACCGTCTGAAGAACCTGCTCCAGTTGAAGACGCCGGATGTCATCATCCGAAACGAAAAACGGATGCTGCAGGAAGCAGTGGACGCGTTGTTCGACAATGGCCGCCATGGCCGAGCCGTTACCGGCGCTGGCAATAGGCCGCTCAAGTCGTTGAGCGACATGCTGAAGGGCAAGGGCGGACGTTTCCGCCAAAACCTGCTCGGTAAGCGAGTCGACTATTCTGG